>OFGC01000177.1_pt1 | contig 73918 bp, 60 predicted proteins | sample 1521691 | NCBI WGS metagenome assembly OFGC01 (sample SAMEA3504121, study PRJEB24116) | mouse gut metagenome | biome: mouse gut; feature: mouse-associated habitat; material: faeces | place: Denmark | collected 2011
CAGCTTGGGGGCGGGGCAGGGCCGGGACTTTTGGCCGGCATCCTCGGGCTACAGCTTTTGCTGTTTTTTTCCCTGGAGGGCACGCTGTTTTCTTACCACCGGGGATTTGAAGCCCAGACGGAACGGTTTCAGAGGGATATCCTCAGTCATCAGTATGAAGAGATCCGGGAGATCTACCTGAATATGCGAAGCTGGCGTCATGATTATCATAATCATCTGCAGGTGATGAAGGCGCAGCTGGCCATGGGACAGGTGGCGGAAATGGGGAGGTATCTGGATGATCTGGAAAAAAATCTGGACAGTGTGGATACCTATGTGAAGTCAGGGAATCTGATGACCGATGCTATTTTGAACAGCAAGCTGTCGATGGCGAAGGAAAAGAACATCCGGGTGAACTGTAAGGCGGTGCTGCCGGCCCGGATACCCGTAGAGGATGTGGATTTGTGCGTGCTTTTGGGAAATCTGCTGGACAATGCCCTGGAGGCCTGTGATGAGCTGGAGGAGCAGTGCAGATTTCTGCGTATATACATGGCGGTGAAGGGGGCTCAGCTGTATATTTCCATTCAGAATTCCGCCAAGGAGGATCTGGACTTTAACGAGAGAAATTATATTTCGAAAAAGCGCGGAAATCATGGGCTGGGTATGAAGCGGGTCAAAGCGCTGACAGATCGGTATGAGGGATATTTGACTCTGGCCAACGAGCCGGGAATTTTTGCAGCGGAATTGACGCTGCCCTTGCATTTCACGTAAAAATTTAAGCATTTCATTCAAAAATCTCCCCGGCGGGAGATTTTTTCGTTACAGTCAAAACAGCCCGGCAGAGCCGGAGGCTATGTGATCAAGGAAGGAAAAAGATATGGCAATGAGTAAAATGAAGACAAAAAAAGAAGCAACGCAAAGACACTATTCACTCTGGGATAATTACCGCACTGCCTTTTCCTGGGTTCGACAGATGGACGGGGCGGTATATTTCACCCTTCTGGCGGGTGGGCTGGTGCTGGGAGTGCTCTGTCCTTTTCTTGGGATGGCCTTGCCTGGAGCGGTGGTGTATCTGCTGGAAAGCGGATGGCGGGCGGAACAAATTTTTCTTGCGCTGGCAGGCTATGTGATTTTTCTGCAAGGGCTGCAGACAGCAAGGAGTTATCTGGAGAACAGATGCTGGGACAGAAGATTTCTTTTTCGGATCAAAATGGGTCCCCAGCTTTTTGAAGCCGGTATGGATGCGGATTATCAGGATTTTGAGAGCAGGGAGGGTCAGAAAAAGCTTTTGGCGGCCAAAAGGAATATATATTCCGGAAATGCCAGAGGGATCGAAGCATTTTTAAAAGCATTCCAGAATTTTTGGGTTCATTTTCTGGGGCTGCTTTTGTATTCTGTAATCATCGGCAGACAAAATGCAGGGATTTTGCTTCTGCTGGTGGGGCTTACCGGTGTATCGGCGGCTGTGCGTATTGTTTCCAGAAGGAAGGCGATACCCTGGGACGAGGAATACGAGAAGACGTGGGACGAATGCAAATATCTGGGCCGGGAGGTGCTGGCAGGAGCAAATGGTAAGGATATTCGTTTATATCATATGTGGAAATGGTTTTCCGAAGAATTTGAAAAGCTTCAGACCCGGCTGATCGGCTGGGGCGGCAGATGGTGGTGGTGCTGTAACGGCAGAGTGGAGATTGTGGAAAAAAGCATTGCGCTGGTGCGGGATCTGTTGATATACGGCTATCTGATCTGGCAGATGCTTCAGGGAAGCATGGAGCTTAGCCTGTTTTTGGTGGATATCGGAATCACAGCCGGATTTGGGGAATGGATGCTTCCCATGCTGGACGCGGTGACGGAGATTCTGGAAAACAGCAGATATATGGACGGCTATCGGGACTTTCTTGAATTTGCCGGAAAGAGCCATGGGGGAAGGAAGCCGGTGGAAAATCCGGGAGTCAGCCACGAGATCCGGCTGGAGCATGTTTCCTTCCGCTATGAAGGCAGTGAGGAGGACGTCATCCACGATTTGTCACTGACCATTGCAGCCGGGGAGAAAATTGCGCTGGTGGGCATGAACGGAGCGGGAAAATCTACGCTGGTGAAGCTGATCTGCGGGCTGTACCGTCCTTGTGAGGGCAGAATTCTTCTGGATGGCAGAGACATTGCCGAATTGTCTTTGGAGGAATACCGCAGAGAGTTTTCCGTAGTATTCCAGGATGTATTTGCTTTCTCCTTCTCCCTGTCGGACAATGTGTCCTGCCGGGGAGCGCAGTTCACAGATAAAGAGCGGCTTACCCAAAGCCTGAAAAAGGCTCAGCTGTGGGAAAGAGTACAGTCCATGGAAAAGAAAGAAGGAACCTATTTAAACAAGGACATTGATGCCGCAGGTGTGAGCCTGTCCGGCGGAGAATTACAAAAGCTGATGCTGGCCAGGGCACTGTACAAGGACGGCCCGGTGGTGATCCTGGACGAACCTACCGCTGCGCTGGATCCTCTTGCGGAGAGCAGTCTGTATGAAAAATATCATGAGATGACTGGCGGGAAAACCAGTATTTTTATCTCCCACCGTCTCAGCTCCACCCGGTTCTGCAGCCGCATTCTGTATCTGGAGGGCGGACGGATCCTGGAGGAGGGAAGCCATGAAGAGCTTTTGGCCCGGCAGGGAGCCTATGCCGCCATGTATCATACCCAGGCCCAGTATTATAACTGAGGATTTGGACCGGGCAGGCATATGGAAGTATTGATAAAGGAGTATAAAGATGGAAAACGGGATAACAAAGAAAGTAATTGACAAGGCAAGGGAGTTTATGGGAATTCACAGAACAGGAGTGAGGCTGTTGAAGATTGCGGCCAAAATCGATTCTTCGGCAATGCCTCTCGGTATGATCCAGGCGGTTTTTCAGGCTGTGAATACTTATCTGGGGCTGTTCCTTATGGCTCGTCTCATTGACAGTCTGCTTGCAGGGGATTTTTCCCGGGCGTTTTTCTTCGGAGGAATGACGGCTTTTACGGCCTGGCTGTTTGGTATGGCGGGAACAGTGTTTTCCGGACTTCAAAAGCGGTCTGCGGACAGGTTTCTAACCGGATTTTATATCATGCTTCGAAAAAAAGCGTTGTCTCTGGACTATGAGACCATGGAACAGCCCGGCACGGCGGATATGATTCTTCGTTCCGAACGGACGGCCATGATGTACGGCGGACTGGAGAATATTATAAGAGTATATCAAGGTATGCTGGAAAACTTTTTAATCAGCGCAACGGCGGTGGGAATGACGGTGGCGCTGTGCTTTTCCCGGGGGAGGGCACAAGAGGGTATGCTGGCCTTTGCGGCGCAGCCGGCGGTTTCGGCACTGTTTATGGCGCTGATTTCTATTGCGGCGATCTGGGTGGACGCAAGGGGAAATAAAAGGCTGGAAGATAAAAAACAGGGATTCATGAGGGAACATACTGACGTTGAGGGAAAGATCGGCTATCTGACCAGACAGATGCTGGAGGATTATCAGGCGGGAAAGGTGATCCGTCTGTATGACATGAAAGAGATGCTGCTGGATAATTTCAAGAAAAGCAATGATGAATCGTTGGCTTTTTTCAGAAGAATTAATGCGGCAGATGACCACAGAGAGCTGTTCCGGGGCAGTGTGAACAGCATATACATGGTATGTATTTATCTGCTTGTGGCGGTGAAGGCGCTGGCAGGAGCCATTACTGTAGGGGCTTTTACACAATATGCAGGTGCGCTGGCAAAGCTGGTAAAGGGTGTTCAGAACTTTTCCTGGATGAATTCCAGGCTGAAGCTGTGCGGCATATACATGGAAGATTTTCTAAAGCTTATGGATATGGAAAGCCGTCATGCCACGGGCAGTATTCCTGTGGAAAAGCGGTTGGATGGGGAGTATGAGATAGCCTTTGAGGACGTGAGTTTTCATTATCCGGGCAGTGAGGAAATGGTTTTAAAGCACGTAAGCTGCAGGCTCAATATGAAAGATAAGCTGGCACTGGTGGGAAAAAACGGGGCGGGCAAGACCACCTTTATCAAGCTTTTGTGCCGGCTGTACGAGCCTGTGGAGGGAGTTATCACCCTGAACGGCATAGATATCCGCAAATACCGGGAGGAGGAATACAGGGAGCTGTTCAGCGTAGTATTTCAGGACTTCAAGCTGTTTGCATTTCCGGTGTGGTGCAACCTGACAACAGGCTGTGAGCGGCAGGATGAACGGATCTGGGACTGCCTGGAACGGGTGGGGGCGGACAGCCTGGTAAAGGACATGCCGGAGGGGCTGGACACCGTTTTATACAAAGATAAAGAGGGCGGTGTGGACATCAGCGGAGGCGAAGCCCAGAAGCTGGCTCTGGCCCGGGCTCTGTACAAGGATGCGCCCTTTATGGTGCTGGATGAGCCCACCGCCGCCCTGGATCCTGTGAGTGAGGCCCAGATCTACCAGGGCTTTCACCAGATGGTGAAGGATAAGACCAGCATTTATATTTCTCACCGGATGAGCAGCTGCCGGTTCTGCGATGATATCGTGGTATTTGACCAGGGCGGGATTGCAGAGAGAGGCAGCCATGAGGAGCTTCTGGGCCGGCAGGGGCTGTATGCGGAAATGTGGAATGCCCAGGCCAAGTATTATGCGGAAGAATTATAATAAACCAGGCCGCCTTGAATTGTTCTTGACAATTCGGGGCGGCTTATGATATAGTGCAAGTGTATTAAGAGACTTAATACACTATGGATGAGAACAGGGAGGAGGGAGAATCCGTGATTCTGCTGGATTACAGGGATAAGAGGCCTATTTATGAACAGATCGTGGAGAAGCTGGAGCGGCTGATCGTGGGCGGCGCTCTGGAGGCGGATTCCAAAATGCCCAGCGTCAGGAGCCTGGGCATGGAGCTTGCGGTGAATCCCAATACCATACAGCGGGCATACAATCAGCTGGAGCAGGACGGCTATCTTTATACCGTGTCCGGAAGGGGAAGCTTTGTGGCCCCGGAGGGCGAATGGCGGGAGGGAAAGAAGGCTCAGGTTCTGACGCAGTGGATCAGGATCACCCAAAGCGCCAGGGAGGCGGGGGTGAGCGCCGAACGGCTGACAGAGGAGCTTCATCGCATTTATAAGGAGGGAGAGAATGATCGAGGCAAAGGATATCAGTAAAAGCTTTGAGAAGATCAAGGCCATAGACAATATCAGCATCAGCATTGAGGATAGGCATGTATTTGGACTGATCGGAACCAACGGTGCGGGAAAGTCTACCTTAATGCGCATGCTGAGCGGGGTGCTGAAGGCCGACAGGGGAAGCGTTCTGATAGACGGAGAACCGGTCTACGACAACCCTTCGGCAAAGAGGCAGCTGTTTTATATTTCGGATGATCAGTTTTTTTTTAAAAGCGGCACGCCGAAAGACATGCTGCGGCTGTATCAGGCCTGTTACCCGGGGTTTCAGGCGGAAAAATGGCATGAGATGTTAAAAAAATTTGGCCTGGATGAAAAACGGAAGGTCAATACCTTTTCCAAGGGAATGAAGAAGCAGCTCTCCGTGATCTGCGGAATCTGCGCCAACACAAAATATCTGCTGTGCGACGAAACCTTTGACGGACTGGATCCGGTGATGCGCCAGGCCGTGAAGGCAATCTTTGTAAAGGAGATGGATGAGCGGGAGCTGACGCCGGTGATCGCCTCTCACAATCTCCGGGAGCTGGAGGATATCTGTGAATATGTGGGGCTGCTGCATCAGGGAGGGATTCTTCTGGAGAAGGATATCGACGATATGAAGCTGAATATCCATAAGCTACAGTGTGTTATCAAGGAAACGGATATGCTGGAGAGGCTGAAGGCAGGGCTGGACGTAGTGACCCTTGAGAATCGGGGTTCTCTGTACACCGTCACAGTCCGGGGGGCCAGGGAAGATATTCAGAGCTTTATGGACCGGCTGGCTCCGGTGTTTTATGAGCTGCTTCCCTTATCCCTGGAGGAGATCTTTATCAGTGAAACGGAGGTGAAGGGGTATGACATCAAGAAGATGCTTCTTTAAATTCATGAAAGAGGATCTGCGTCATAAGGTATGGATGATTGTGCTGTCCTTTTTGGGAAGTCTGCTGACCGGCCCTGTGCTTTATCTGATCCTTCGTGGAAATTTTATGGACGAAAGAGTGCTGAGACAGGAAGGTTCCTGGTTCGCCTTCCGGAGTGCAGCAGAGAGAATCTTTGTGTTCTTTGGGCCGGGGCTCTGTATCGGAGGAGGACTGGTGGCGCTGATCGGAGCCGTTATTGTAGGGCTGTTTGGCTTCCGTTATTTATTCCATAAAAATATGGCGGACATCTATCACAGCATTCCCATGAAGCGGAGAGCCCTGTTTCTGGCGGGGTATCTGAACGGGTTTTTGATCTGGTTCGTGCCCTTTGTGATCTGTTTTCTGATCACGCTGAGTTTAGGAGTATTTGACCTGGCCAGACTGAAAAAGCTCTGTCTGACCCTGCCGCCCCAGGCGGGGGTATCGAACCAGATCGTGGAGGCTTTGTCGGGAAGCAGGTTGATTGCCGAGACGCTGCTGACTGTGGGAGTATTGTGTATCTGTTTTTTGCTGGTTTATCACCTGGTATTGGCGGCGGTGATGCTTTGTGGAAATATGCTGAATACGCTTGCAGTCACCGGACTGCTGGGGTGCGGAGTCATTATGCTGTATGTGCTGGTTTTATTGCTGTTTGAAAGCAGCATGGATACCTTTATTACGGACGCGGTCACAATCCACAGGCAGTTGATTTACGGATCGCCTTTGGTTTCGGCAGCCTGGCTGCTGATACGGCAGCTTGCCAGGGTAGAGGATGCTTCCTGCTTTATCGATGCGGTAAAGGTGGAGCCGAATTTTGTCCGGGCTGTGGCGTTGAATCTGGCATTAGCGCTGGCGTTGGGAGCCGCCGCGGTGTTTTTGTATGACAGGCGTCCCTCCGAACTGGCGGAGCAGGGAGTGAGAAACAGGCCTGTGAGATTTTTGCTCCAGCTTTTGGCCGGTATAATGGCCGGTATCGGCGGCTGGATGCTGTTTTACTTCGTTGTGGACGACCTGGGCGGAGCGGCGCAGGGCTGGGCAACCTTTGGGGCGGTCCTGGCCTGCGTGGTGGTGTTCGGCGCTCTGGATGTGATTTTTCGGATGGATTTTAAGGCGTTTGTTTCTCACAAAGCGTTTATGGGAGGCACCGTGGCGGCAACGCTGCTGCTGTGCTTTGCCCTCCACGGGGACTGGCTGGGCTATGACACCTATCTTCCGGAGGCGGATCAGGTCGCCCAGATCGCCGTGCTTGACAGGAATTGTAAAGGATCGTATTACTCTTACTCTTCTCTGGGGATTCTGGAGGAAGAGAATCCTATGAATCGGATGCAGCTGACAGACAGGGAGACGGCATATGCATTTCTGAAGGAAGCCGTGGCTTTTGAAAAAGCCAGGGAATCCTCCGACAGAGAGGATGTTTCGGGCTGGGGATCTCTTCAGGATACCTTTCTGACGAAGGTCACATTGACGGACGGCAGAACCTATTACCGTCGTTACAGTGTCACCGATAAGAACTGCGCCGCCGCGTATGCGCTTGTGACTGACCGGGAATATGTGCAGGCGGTGTATGGCATTTCAGAACAGGAAATTCTGCCGGAGGAGGGATTTTCCGTGGTAAGAAACGGCCAAACCTGGTTCTTTGCAGGGGATGGCGGGGACAAGGAACTGCTTCACAGGATCTGTGAGGCATACGAGAAGGACATCAGAGAAAATCCCGCCGCCTTTATCGACCAGGGCGGCAGGCTGCTCTGTCAGGTGGCGATGATGGCAATGTATCCCCGGGATCCTCAGGCCAGAATCAGCTTTAATCTGGATGTTTATGAGGAAATGGAAAATGTGACGGCCGTTCTGCAGGACAGCAAAGCATGGGAAGCGGTCAGAATCATGGAGGCAGAGGAAATACAGCAGATTCATTTAGGATTAAATCGCACCTATGGACAGCTGGAAGAAGGGACTGACCTGGAGGATTTGGCCAGAGAGCTGTATGAGGTATATCCGGAGCCGGAAGCGGATTTGGAAGAGGGCGGCGCTTCCGGTATTGATAGGGCCGGCACCCATACCATGTCTGCTCAGTCCGGGGAAAGCAAACGCGTGGCGGAAAGAGAAAATCAGCCGGTGGAGGTGGTGGTGACGGACCCTGCACAGATAGAGGAGCTGTTGGGATTGTTATCCTATGCCCGGCCCATGGAAAACGGAATTTTTAAACCCTGGATGCTGGATGCGGTAACGGCTGTGGACAAAGAGGGCAATGAAACCACTCTATTTATAGAAGAGGGGGCTTTGCCGGAAAAATATATTCTGCGGTTTGCCGGGCTTCTGACCGGGGAGGACGGGGAGCCTGGCTCCGGGAAGGCTGTGGATTGATGAGAATGCAGGCGAAAGGAGGCTGCTTGATATGAGGGAAGATTTTTTTGAGGGAAATATATTGACATATGGTGCAGGCGGCACATCCGAGGCTATGGAGTGCATGCTGAAGGGAAGCGGCTATGGCGTTGTAAAGACCGAGGACAGGAGGGAACTGCTTGCCGCCTCTCAAAGGGAGGACATTCTGTTGTTTCTGGTGTATTTCGGAGAAAAGCCCCGGGAGGGAACGGCGGCGCTGGAGTGTCTTACGCAGCTTCGCAGAGAATCCAGAAAGCCTGTGATCGCACAGCTGGGCGGGGGAAATCAGACGCTGGGTATTCGTGCCCTGAACGCAGGGGCGGACGATGTGCTGGATCAAAGGTGCTCTCTGCTGGAGAGCGTGGCCCGGGTGCAGGCGCAGCTTCGCGGCTACAGGCGGCTGACCAGGAGACAGGAGGAAAAGCGTTATATGAAGCTGGATGGGCTGGAGCTGGACGATATGGCCCGGCAGGTGAGTGTTAAAGGAAGCCGGGTGGATTTGACGCCCACGGAATATAATATTCTGCGTCTGCTTTTGGAGAGGCCCGGAAGAGTACTGTCCAACAGCCAGATCTATGAACGGATCTGGAAGGAATCGCCCATCGGCTCAGACAATACCGTAGCGGTGCATATCCGGCATATTCGGGAGAAGATAGAGGAAAATCCCCAGGAGCCCAGATATCTGCAGGTGGTCTGGGGGCAGGGCTATAAGGTGTGCTGTTAGTTAAAAAGGATCAAAACCCTTTTGGGCATCAGTCGGATCAGACACTGCCGGTTGTGCTTTGTCTCAACGGTTTGTTGATTTACAGAGGTCTTGTCTCCAGGTAATATATAGACAGCTTCCCGGAGGCGTCTTCCCAGGGGATTGTTCCAAGCCAGGTACGGGAGATGCCTGGGCGTCGGGAGTACTTTGCCAAAGAGGAGCCGCCGGGGAGAATGCAAAAAAGGGAGGTATGACTTCAAATGGGAGAGGGGAGGCGGACTGCCGGAGGTGGCTTTAGTGGGAGGAAGCTGCCGGGCGGAAGCTGCAGGAGGAGCTGGAGGATATGCAGTAAGGATTTAATGCTTGCCGTATACATCAGCTTGTGAAAAAAAATATATTATGCTAAAATAGGGGAGGCCATTTACAGGTACACCCCTTTTTTGTGCAGGTTTATGAGGAGAAAATACCGCAGCTTGAAATTTCGAAAGAGGCGGTAGAGACGTTGGAGTGAGGTGGTGCAAGGGAGTGGTGTGAAGCAGGGGGGTATACAATGCCCGAAAAGGTTTTGAGGTGATGAGATGGAATTAAAATGTTTTGCGCGTCCGCCGAAATTCAGAAATCGTTTAATTATGATGCTTCTGGGAGTTTTGGTACAGGGCTTCGGGCTGTCGGTGCTGATCAGGCTGAACCTGGGAACGGATCCCTGTACCAGCCTGACCCAGGGAGTGATCAACCATATACCCATAAGCTTCGGGACAGCACAGCTTTTGTGTCAGCTGGTGCTGTTTCTGTTTGTGATCCGGTTTGACCTGGGTATGATCGGCTTCGGTACAGTGGGAAATATGGTGTTTATGGGGTACATTGCGGACTTTTTCGGCTGGATATGGACCTGTCTTCTTCCTCCGGGATTTTTTGAGAGCCGGTTTGTGCGGCTGGGACTTTTGGTTCCCGCCCTTATAGTGTTCATTTTTGGCGCGGCGGCGTATATGGCCGCAGGTCTGGGTACATCTCCCTATGATGCGGTTCCCTTTATCATAGCCAGGCGGATAAAGGAGCCCCGGGAGCGTAGCGTTCGTTTTCGCAGAACCGCTGTTTTTTTCTCCAGGCATGGATCCAGGCTGTCCTTTCGGGGAGTCAGGATGATCTGGGATGTCTGCATTATGGCAGCGGGGGCGCTTCTGGGGGGCGACGTGGGAGCGGTAACCGTTGCAGCGGCCTTTTTTCTGGGGCCTGTGATTACATGGGTGGGGAAAAAGATGGAGCGGTTTATACGATAATGAGAGAAGTGCGATAGCCGGGGGAAAGAATGGAAGGGATATTATCAAATAAGGAAGCTTTTTCAAGGGCGGAGCGGCTGCTGGGGAGTAACGGAATGGAGCGGCTTGGGAAGGCCCGGGTGGCGGTGTTTGGTGTGGGCGGCGTAGGAGGGTACGTGGTGGAGGCTCTGGCCCGAAGCGGCGTTGGGACGCTGGACCTGATCGACAACGACAAGGTCTGCCTCTCCAATTTAAACCGTCAGATCATTGCCCTGCACAGCAGTCTGGGGCGGTACAAGGTTGATGCGGCCAGAGAAAGGATCCTGGATATCAACCCGGAATGCCGGGTAAATGTGCACAGAATATTTTATCTGCCGCAGACAGCAGAGGAATTTGATTTCAGAGAATATGATTATGTGGTGGACGCTATCGACACGGTGACGGGAAAGCTGATGCTGGTTTCGCAGGCCCGGCAGGCGGGAACGCCCATTATCAGCTCCATGGGAGCAGGCAATAAGCTGAATCCTGCCGCTTTCAGGGTGGCGGATATCTATGAAACCAGTGTCTGCCCTCTGGCCAGAGTCATGCGCAGGGAATTGAAAAAGAGAGGAATTCCCGGTCTGAAGGTGGTATATTCCACGGAGCCGCCTGTTGCCTTTGCGGGAAACGGGCAGGATCAGGAAGAGGGCAGTCCGGGAAGCGTGGCTTTTGTCCCTTCCGTGGCAGGACTGATTATAGCCGGAGAGGTGATAAAGGATCTGGCGGGAAAAGGAGAAGACGATGTATCAGATCATTGACGGAAAGAGAATTTCACAGGAAATCAAGGATGAGCTGAAGGAGAGGATGGAGGCTCTGAAGGCCCGGGGAGAAAGCCGGTGCCTGGCGGTGATCCAGGTGGGCAGCGACCCGGCTTCCAGCGTATATGTGGGAAACAAGAAAAAGGCCTGCGCTTATGTGGGAGTGGATTCCCTGTCCTATGAATTGCCGGAGAATACGGCCCAGGAGGAGCTGCTATCGCTGATCGGGGATCTGAACGGCAACAGCCGTGTGAGCGGTATTCTGGTGCAGCTTCCCCTGCCGCATCATATCGATGAGGAAAAGATTTTGCTGGCCATTGATCCCCGAAAGGATGTGGACGGGTTTCATCCGGTCAACGTAGGAAACCTGAGCATCGGCAGACCGGGCTTTGTGTCCTGTACCCCGGCGGGAGTCATCCAGCTTTTAAAGCGTTCGGGTATTGAAATTGCGGGGAAAGAATGTGTGGTGCTTGGCAGAAGCAACATTGTGGGAAAACCCATGGCCATGCTGCTTTTGCAGGAGAATGGTACTGTCACGGTCTGTCATTCCCGCACCAAAAATCTGAAGGAGATTGCGAAGAGAGCGGATATCCTGGTAGCCGCCGTGGGCAGGCCCCGGTTTGTAAATCATGATTTTGTGAAGGAGGGGGCCGTGGTTATTGATGTGGGGATTCACAGAAATGAGGATAACCGGCTTTGCGGTGATGTGGATTTTGACAGTGTGGCACCCCTCACAAGCGCTATTACGCCTGTGCCCGGTGGCGTGGGCCCCATGACTATCGCCATGCTGATGAGTAACTGTGTGCTGGGGATACAGGAAGCATAGAGCCGCAATGCAGCGGCACCACGAATAGTGCCTGTTCGGAAATACGTTTAAGAATTCGAATATAAAATACTTGCAATCCTGCAATTCTATGGTACAATGAGTGGGACAATTGAATAATGAGAGGATTATCATAAATCGAAGAGGAGAAGAGCATAATGAAAACAGGTTTTCATTGGAAAAAGAAACTTTGCAGTTTCCTTTTTACGGCACTTCTGGCAACGGCTGTACTGGGTGGATGCGCAGACGGCACAGGAGAGTCTTCGGGGGATGATTCCTCTAAGGAGTCCATGACAGAATCCGGGGCTTCTGTTTCAGAAGAAGTGCAGAACGGATCGGATCACGGTAACTCCGTTGTTGTAGGCATACAACAGGATATTGACAGTCTTGACCCTCATAAAGCAACGGCGGCAGGAACTAAGGAAATTTTATTCAACATTTTCGAAGGCTTGGTAAAGCCCGATGAAAACGGCAACTTGATTTGTGCGGTAGCCAGTGATTACACGATCTCCGAGGATGGATTGGTTTATACCTTTATTTTGAGAGATAACGTGAAGTTCCATAATGGCAATGTTGTGACGGCTGAGGATGTAAAATACTCTCTGGAGAGAGTGTCGGGACTGTTGGACGGTACACCTCTGATGTCCACTATGAGCACGATTCAGGCCGTAGATATTATTGATGAAAAAACGGTTCAGGTAACGGTGGGCAGTGCGAACACAGAGCTGATTTACAGCTTTGTGGCAGCTATCATTCCTGCGGGCAGCGGGGAGGAGGCAGCGGCAGAGCCTGTGGGTACGGGACCGTTTTCTTATGTGTCCTATACGCCGCAGGAAGGGATTGTTGTAGAAAAGAATCCGGAATACTGGCAGGAGGGGCTTCCTTACCTGGATCAGGTTACGTTTAAGATTGTCAACAGTCCGGATACGGCTCTGCTGGAGCTGCAGGGAGGATCCATAGACATCTATGCTTATCTGACAGACTCCCAGGCTCAGGCGCTGCAGGATACCTTCCAGGTAATTGCATCACCTTCTAACGTGGTGCAGGCGCTGTTTTTAAACAATGCCGTGGAGCCCCTGAATGATGTAAGGGTGAGACAGGCAATTCTCTATGCCCTGGATAAGGATGCCGTCAATGATTTTGTGGGCGGCGGCAACGGAGCGCTGATCAGCTCAGCCATGCTTCCTACCCTGCAGGATTATTATGTGGACCTGAATGATGTATACGGTACCGGCGCCAATGTGGAAAAGGCAAAGGAACTATTGACGGATGCAGGTTTTCCTGATGGTTTTGATCTGGAAATAGCCATTCCGTCTAACTATGAGTTCCATATGCAGACCGGCGAAGTGGTGGTAGAGCATTTGAAGGCAGTGGGAATCAATGCGACGATTCAGGCTGTGGAGTGGAATACTTGGCTGGATGAGATCTATAACGGCAGACAATATCAGGCAACCATCAGCGGTATTACCTGTGATATGACACCGGGTTACCTGCTGAACCGTTTCCAGACGGACTCCAAAAAGAATTTTATAAATTTCCAGAGCGAAGAGTATGATGAAATTTATCAGAAAGCTCAGGAAACCCTGGATTTGAAAGAAAAGGCAGAATATTATGCCCAACTGCAGCAAATTTTGGTGGATCAGGCAGGAACGGCTTTTCTGCAGGTGCCTGCAAACACTACTGCCATCAGTAAAAAGCTGGAGGGCTATCGATTCTATCCCATTTATGTGCAGGATATGAGCACAGTACGGTTTGTGGAAGATTAATACATCAGGAATTCCAGAGCCTGCGGACAGATAGCTTGTGAAGTACTTGAAGGTATGAAAGGAGGACGGCAATGAAATATATCGGTAAAAAATTAATCACTCTCATTATGACATTGTTTCTTGTTTCTGTTGCCGCCTTCCTTGCCTTTCAGATAATTCCGGGAGATGTGGTCACGTCCATTTTGGGAACGGAGGCTACTCCCGAGAGAGAAGAACAGCTTCGTCAGGAGCTGGGACTGGACAAACCGCCTGTGGTGCGTTATTTTGCCTGGGCGGCAGATGTATTACGAGGGGATCTGGGGGTCAGCTACCGGTATTCCAAGAATATGAATGAGATGATGCCTGTTACAGAGCTGATTGGAGACAAGCTGCCGGTAACGCTGTGGCTGGCAGCTGTATCAATGCTGCTGATTATTGGGGTATCTATTCCCCTTGGTGTGCTGTGGGCCAGGAGCAGCAATCACTTTCTGGATGGACTGCTTGGGGTAATTACCCAGGCTTCTATGGCGGTTCCTTCCTTTTTCCTGGGGATTTTGGTGACTTATTTGTTTGGAATTTTGCTGAAGCTGTTTGCCCCGGGGGGATATATCAGTTATCAGGAAAACTTTTCGGGATTTCTGGGATACTTGTTTTTTCCGGCAATTTCAATCGCTCTTCCGAAAATCGCCATGACGGCCCGATTTTTGCGGAATTCCATGCTGACGGAGCTGAGAGCGGATTATGTGAGGACAGCCTACAGTAAGGGTGCCACAAAACGGCGTGTCATGTACAAGCATGTGCTGCGCAATGCCATGATGCCTGTAGTTACCTTTTTGGGAATGATTATTGCTGAGATTGTGGCCGGAAGTATTGTTATTGAACAAGTCTTCAGCCTGCCCGGCATTGGGCGGCTTCTGATCAGCTCCATCTCCACCAGGGATTTCCCGGTGGTGGAAATATTGATCCTGTATATTACCTTTGTAGTGATTTTTGTGTATTTTTTGGTAGACATTCTGTATCGAGTGATCGATCCCAGGATCAGTGAAGCGTGAAAGACGGAAAGAATTCCCAGGTTCAACGGAAAGGCTTCTTTGAATTGGTTTTCGGTACGGAAGATGGCTGTTCGGAAATGAGAAAGGGGTGATCTCATGAGAATGGAAGAGAAGCATTCCCCGGAAAAGGATATCGAATGGAAAAAAGGCACTTCATGGAAGAAGGGAACTCTATGGAAGAGGCGCATTTCATGGAATAAATATCTGGCGGCGGGGGTGATTATGACAGGGATTGCCCTGACGATCGGAATTCTGGGCCTTTTTTGGACACCCTACAGCACAACGGCCATGTCGGCTGCTGAAAAGTTTGCGCCGCCCTCTATCCGCCATCTTTTCGGTACGGATAATTTCGGCAGAGATATTTTTTCGCGGGTTATGCAGGGTATGGGAACCACCATTGGAATCAGTACGCTGGTGGTTCTCTTTTCCGGTACGGCGGGAATTCTTTTGGGAGCGATAACAGGATATTTCGGCGGGCTGTTGGATGAAGCGGTTATGCGCGTTACGGATGCAGTCAACGGATTTCCCAGTATTTTGCTGGCGCTGGTAATTATCAGCATTTTGGGTAACGGAAAGCATAACGTGATTATTTCTCTGGGCATTGTATTCATTCCCAGCTTTGTGAGGATTGTCCGCAGTGAGTTTATCCGCCTGCGGGATGCGGACTATATCCGAAGAGCAAGATTAATGGGGGTGGGGAGACTGCGCATTCTGTTTGTGCATATTCTGCCGAACATTTTTTCCGTGTTCTGGGTATCGGTGATGATCGGCTTTAATAATGCCATATTGGCAGAATCCGGTATGAGCTATTTGGGGATCGGGGTACAGCCGCCGGATGCCAGTCTGGGTAAGATGCTTTCGGATGCGCAGGGGTATCTGCAGTCAGCCCCCTGGTATGCGCTTGCGCCGGGGCTGGCTATCGTCTGGATCGTGCTGGGCTTTTCTCTGTTCAGCGAGGGAGTCAGGAGGTACGGCGAATGATCAGAATCGAAAATCTTTCTGTGGCCTTTGACAAGACGGAAGTGGTGAAGAATGTAAACCTTGATCTGGTGGACGGAGAGGTTCTGGGTGTGGTAGGTGAGTCCGGTTCCGGAAAATCCGTGACGGCATTGACCCTGATGGGATTGGTGAGCGAGTCGGCACAGATTACTTCCGGAAGGATATTGTTTGACGATGTGGTATTGCAGGAGGCGGGAAAGCCCCGAGACCAGGTTCTGTACCGAAGGTATCAGGGAGCGCAGATGTCCATGATATTTCAGGAGCCTATGACCAGCCTGAATCCTACCCAGAGAGTGGGGCATCAGGTGGAAGAGATGCTTTGGCTTCATGCAGAGCACAGGCCTCAGGGCCCCTGGAAACAGGCCTCGGATGCTCTGCGGCTGTCCGGACGCAGAACCGGACAAAAGGAAGAGTTTCGGACGCGGGTGCTGGAGGCGTTTCATGCGGTAGGGCTTCGGGATGAGGAGCGGGTATATACGAGCTATCCTCATCAGCTGTCCGGGGGAATGCGCCAACGAGTGATGATTGCCATGGCCTTGATCCTTCATCCCAGACTGCTGGTGGCGGATGAACCCACTACGGCGCTGGATGTGACGGTGCAGAACCAGATTATTGCACTGCTGCGCAAGATCAATTCCAAGCAGAACAATGCCATGCTGTTTATTACTCACGATCTGAATCTTGCCAGAAGGCTGTGCGGCCGGATTGCCGTGATGAAGGATGGACGGGTGGTGGAGCTGGGAGAGACGGAGGAAATTTTCCGGCATCCTCGCCAGGAATATACAAAGAGGTTGATAGAGGCAGTGCCGTCACGGATGAAGAAAAAGACATGGTCGGCGGACGCAGTTTTGGGAAAAGCAGCCTCAGCGGAAGCCGCCCTGAACAATTCTGCCCCTGTGGTCAGGGTTCATGATTTGTCAGTATTTTATCAGGACGGATCCAACAGTCTGTTTGGCCAAAAGAAAAAGCAGTGTGTGGTGGCGGACGCCAGCTTTGAGATATATCCGGGAGAGAGTCTGGGATTGGTGGGAGAGAGCGGCTGCGGAAAAACTTCCCTGTCCAAAGCCATACTGGGTATGAACCGGAGCATCCGCGGAGAGATCGTCAGCAATACGACTCGACCCCAGATGGTATTTCAGGATCCCTACAGCAGCTTAAATCCCGCAAAAACCATAGGCTGGCTGCTCCAGGAGCCTCTTCGGGCGGCGGGGGCTTTGGACCGGTCAAAAGTAATGACAAAGGCGGACATGGAGGCGGCGGCCTATGATATGCTTCACCGGGTGGGGATGGAAGATAAGTATTTTCACAGAAAACCTTCTCAGCTTTCCGGAGGTCAGCGCCAGCGGGTCAGTATCGGACAGGCACTTATCACTCATCCGGGCCTGGTGGTGGCCGACGAGCCGGTATCTGCTCTGGATGTGACCATACAGGCTCAGATTATGGAGCTGATGAGGAGGCTTCAGCAGGAAATGAAGCTGGCATATTTATTTATTTCACATGATATCAATGTGGTCTATCAGATGTGTGACCGGATTATGGTCATGAAGGAGGGGCGGATCATTGAGGTGGGGGAAACGGAACGGCTGTTCCGGGCGCCAAAAGAGGAGTACACCCGGGAACTGCTGAGCAGTTCGTAAATGCCGGAAGATATTTTCCGGATGGTTCTCAGGCGAAAATCAGTGTTTCCAGGGTGTGATGCTGCAGGCAGTTTCGGAGTCTGACGGTCATATCCCGAATACCTAAGCCCAAATATTCCTGCAGGGGCAGATTTCCGTGACAGAGGTGACCGGCGAAACGATTTATCAGTCTTGCCATGTGATTTTCCAGTTCATCTCCGGCGGCTTTTTGCAGAATGTCTTCCAAAGCATCATATTCCCTTTGGACAAAACCGATGTGGTCAAAGGGCTTGGCCAAAAGAATGTGGCCGATCACGTTGGGCAGCACAATGCTTAGCAGATTTTCCGGCGGCAGGCTGGCGCCTGCGCAGGCGGCCTGCAGGACTTCCGAAACATAAAAGTGATCCAGCCCATGTAGAAACTCCTGTTCCAGACAGATGCATCGGAGACAGGTAAGAATGGCATCGATACCGTTCAGCGAAAGGATATCCTTTAGGAGCGGATAATCCAGGGTCAGCAGCGTCTCCTGAGGTGCGTACAGTGGATCATAGCTTTGCAGAAATTGTGGAATTCCTGTGGTGATGATATCCCGCAGATATGGAGAGCCATAGTCCTGAAAATCCGGGATCATTTGATTGTATAGCCGGCGCAGTTCCGCAGCCTTATCAAGAATTATGCGTCTGCCCGCCTCGCAGGCTTCATCAGCGGAGGGATTAATGGCCGACAGCATTCGGTCACCGGCAGATCTTTCATATGTCTGAATGCAATACATTACTGCTTCCATCAGTGACTGTGCCCTCTCATAGGAAATGGAAGAGTGTTCAAAGCCGGTGTATTTTTCTGCCAGTTCTGTCACGAGAGGAATCAGTTCTTCCGGTCTGTAAGATATATCATATTCCATAGTGTCTCCCTTTAATCACTTGAGATTTTGCGGCGTTAGGGCATCATTATTATATCAGGCCGCCTAGAGCGTGTTTGAAAATTAAAAAGTATACAAAACATTTGTTCATAGCCTCTTTTTCATGGTAAAATAAAGAAAAAGGGGGCTGATCTTATGTTAAGGCGTTACGAACTTACCGATCAGGAATGGGAACAGGTTGCATCTTTACTCCCTCCGGAAAAGACTGGAAAACCCGGACGTCCTCCAAAGGACAACCGTACCATGCTTAACGGGATGGTCTGGATCGCACGCAGCGGCGCCCCATGGCGTGACCTGCCAGAACGCTATGGCCCTTGGAATTCAGTATACAGCCGCTTCCGCAAGTGGATTGATGACGGGATCCTTGATAATATTTTCCGGGTGCTCAGCCTCGAGGCTGAAATTAATGAGCTTTCACTGGATGCTACAATCGTCCAGGCCCACCAGCACAGTGCTGGGGCAAAAAAAGGGGGCCTCCAAACGAGATCGGGCACAGCCGGGGAGGGGCAAGTTCCAAAATCCATGCAGCGGTAGACGCTTATGGCTATCCTGTATATCTGATGCTTAGTGAAGGACAGCGTAATGACATCAATTTCGCCCTCCCTGTACTGGAGCATATTAATATAGAAGGAAGCAGTGTGCTTGCAGACCGTGGATATGACAGTCAGAATCTGATTGACTATATCTATGAAAATGGCGGGGAACCAACCATCCCGTCCAAAAAAGGAGCCAAATTTGAGCGTCGCTGTGACTGGTGGCTGTACAAAGAGCGCCATTTGGTAGAGAAATACTTTCTCAAACTGAAGGGATTCCGCCGCATTGCGACCCGGTATGATAAGCTGGCATACACCTATATGGGATTTGTATGCCTTGCCTCAATCCTAATTTGGATAAAATGAACAAAAACTGATAATTTTCAAACACGCTCTAGAGCCTGCAAATATAGTTCTCTGCTCCATCGTTCCACAATGTCAAATTGCGCCCATTCATTTCGCCCCTGAGTTTCGGTGAAGCCGGAATACCCGGCCCGGATAGCCTGAGCAAAAATATTCAGACAGGTGCTTTCCAGATAATCCAGATCGCCAAAGCATACATTTTCAAATTGTTCTTTCATAAATTCCAGAAGCTCATCGTCCGTGATTTCATCCAGCATTTCATTTTTGTATAGGAAAAAAATTTCCTGAAGCCGGACCAGGGTATCTGTATAATTGTCCTGGGTAATGTAACAGGAGTCACAGAAAACCTGTATGATCTTGGGCAGCACTCCCTGGCCGAATTCCACCCGTCCTTCTTTTTTCAGTGTTTTTTTCCTTTCCTCAGTCAGAAGCTCCGCATCTTCTCTGCTCAGGGCAAGTCCGAACCTCTCAGTGTATTGATTTGTATCAAGTATCTGCTGAAGCTGAGTCTGCCTTGACATAAGCTCCAGCCAATTCCTTTGCTCCATATGGGCCCCTCCTGATCTGTAGATTGGCATATATACCATAGCAAAAAGCCAGTTACCTTAAGCGGCTTGCGCTATTCAGTATAATCCATACATAAAAGACATACAAGACTTGTAATTTAACAGAATTTGTAGTATAATATATACAGACACAGAGAAGAAAGGTAAATATGGACATACTTTACCTCCCGGGGGCATACACTTTCAATGAAAATGAGAGAATGCCAAGAGCTTGGGGAGGTTTTTTGTGTTTGAGCAGCGTAGTGTATCGGAAACAATCAGTCAATTAAAAACGGATGGTCAGCGAGGACTGACTATTGCGGAGGCGGGAAGGCGGCTGAAGCAGGACGGCAAAAATGAGATGAAGGAGGCCAGAAAAAAGACTGTGGTAGAGTCTTTTCTGGAGCAGCTGAATGATCCATTGATCTATGTGCTGATTGTGGCGGCGGCGGTGTCTCTTTTGCTGAAAGAGGTCAGTGATGCCGTTATCATTGGTGTAGTGGTGGTTCTTAACGCCGCGGTGGGCATGATGCAGGAGGGAAAGGCCAGAAGGGCGCTGGAGTCCCTGAAAAAGCTTACCAGTCCCAAAGCCATGGTTATCCGTGAGGGCAGAAGGCTGGAAATACCGGCGGCGGAGCTGGTAAAAGGGGATCTGGTCTATCTGGAAGCCGGGTGTCAGGTGCCTGCCGATCTGCGGCTCACAGTTGCCTCCAATCTGAAAATAGAAGAATCGGCCCTGACCGGGGAATCCCTCCCCATGGAGAAGGACAGCTCCTTTGCAGCGCCGGGTGACAGAACGGTTCCTTTGGGAGACAGACGGAACATGGCATATATGTCAACGATTGTCACCTACGGAAGAGGGGAGGGGATCGTTGTTTCCACAGGAATGGACACGGAGCTTGGAAAGATCGCCTCCATGATCACGGAGGCCCGGGAAGAGCTGACACCTTTGCAGAAACGCCTGGGAGAGCTGGGAAAAGTTTTAAGCTTGTTATCTCTGCTTCTTTGTGCGGGACTTTTTGCCATTGCGGTGCTACAGCACCGCAATGTGCCGGAAATGCTGATTACGGCCATTTCACTGGCTGTGGCGGCCGTGCCAGAGGGTTTGCCGGCAGTGGTGACGATCTGTCTGGCCCTGAGCGTCACCAGAATGGTGCGGGTGAATACGATTGTACGCAGGCTGCCTTCTGTGGAGACATTGGGGGCTGTCAGTGTGGTGTGCTCTGATAAGACCGGCACGCTGACTCAGAATCGGATGACAGTGGAAAAATGCTTTTTAAACGGCAGGCTTCGAACCGCAGAGGAGCTGTGCATGCAGGACTGTCCCGACTTTTTTTACGGCTGTGTGTTGTGCAATGATGCGCAGATACAGCAGGGCGGCAGAATCGGAGACCCTACAGAGCTGGCGCTTTTGGATCTGGCCGATAAGGCGGGGATAGAGAAGAGTGAGTTGGAGCAGAGGATGCCAAGGGTGGATGAGCAAGCCTTTGATTCGGACCGGAAGATGATGACCACCCTGCACAGACAGATTTCCAATGACAGAATGGGATACGGGGAACGGGGAGAGCTGCGTGCTGCAGAGATGGGCAGTTTTGTCAGACGGCCAAATCTGACAGTGACGCAAGCCTCGGGAAGAACGGTTGCCTATACCAAGGGAGCTCCGGATGAGGTTCTGAAGCGCTGCAGTCATATTCTTACACAACAGGGAGTGGTCAGACTGAGCGAGTCTCACAGGAGACAGCTGAAAAAGGTTGTGGAGGAGCTGTCCGGGGAGGCGCTCAGGACGCTGGCTGTGGCCATGAGACCCGGCGCCGCGGCTCCAAAAGAGGAGCAGCTGACCTTTTTGGGAATTGTGGGGATGAAGGATCCTGCCCGTCCCGAGGCGGCTGCGGCGGTGGCCGATTTCCGGGGAGCGGGGGTCACTACGGTAATGATTACCGGCGACCATGTGGACACGGCGTTTGCCATTGGCAAACAGCTGGGCATCGTTCAGACTGCGGCACAATGCATGACAGGGGAAGCCATGGAAGGAATGACGGACGCAGAGCTGGCTGACAGGCTGGCAGATACCCGGGTCTTTGCCAGAGTTTCACCGGCCCAGAAGGTGAGGATCGTGGACGGGTTTCGGAGCAGAGGAGAGATTGTTGCCATGACCGGAGATGGAGTCAACGATGCGCCTTCTCTGAAAAAAGCGGACATCGGTATCGCTATGGGGATGTCGGGTACGGATGTAGCCAGACAGGCTTCCGACATGATTCTGACGGACGATAACTTTGCCACTATCCGCAGGGCCATAGAGGAAGGGCGGGGAGTTTATGAAAATATCAGAAAATCGGTGATATTTCTACTATCCTCCAATCTGGGAGAGATCATCACCATGTTTCTGGCGGTGGTATGCGGACTGGCAGCCCCTTTGAAATCCAGTCATATTTTATGGATCAATCTGATCACGGATTCTCTGCCGGCACTGGCGCTGGGAGTGGATAAAAATGATGGGAGGAGTTTGATGCGGCAAAAGCCCAGGAAGGCCGGTGAAAGCCTTTTTGCCAGGGGAGGTCTGGCCTGCACCTGTTTTTACGGGGCATTGATCGCCGCAGTAAGCCTCACGGCTTTTCTCATGCTGCCCTGCGTGTTGATTAATCTGGAAGGCCAGGAGATCAACCTGGCCCGGCTGTCAGCCATTCTTCGAAATCAGGAGGTATTGGCAAAGGCCCAGACCTATGCCTTTACTGTTCTGGGGATGAGCCAGCTGTTTCATGCCGTTGGCATGCGGGATGCAGGAAGATCCTTTTTCAGGATAAATCATCTTGAAAATAAGCTGATGATACTTGCCTGCATTCTGGGATTTTTACTGCAGTTTGCAGTGACGGAGGTTCCTTTTCTGATCAATGCCTTCGGTACTTCTCATTTATCAGGGCAGGAGTGGCTGCGTCTGAGCCTGCTGGCAGCTGCGCCTCTGCTGGCCCATGAGGTGATTGCGCTGTTTGCCGAAAAGCGCAGATAAAATTGATGCTCGGATGCAACCATTCACGATATTTTTGCAGAAATTGCGGATAGTCTTTTGTTGATAGCACAGAGAATATATGATAAGATAAATTGCATCGGGAAAAGCAAGGAGGATACATTTATGGACAAAATTATTTTGACAGGAGACAGACCTACAGGAAAGCTTCATGTGGGCCATTACGTGGGATCTCTGCGGCGGCGTGTGGAACTGCAGAATTCAGGAGAATACAAAAAGACCTATATTATGATTGCTGATGCGCAGGCATTGACAGACAATATTGAGAATCCGGAGAAGGTCCGCCAGAATATCATTGAAGTAGCACTGGACTATATGTCCTGCGGCCTGGATCCGGAGAAGTCCACCTTGTTTATTCAGTCCCAGATCCCGGAGCTGTGTGAACTGACCTTTTATTATATGGATTTGGTGACAGTGGCCAGGCTTCAGCGGAATCCCACCGTGAAGAGTGAAATACAAATGCGTAATTTTGAGGCCAGCATACCGGTGGGCTTCTTTACGTATCCTATCAGCCAGGCCGCCGATATCACGGCCTTTAAGGCCGATACCGTGCCGGTGGGGGAGGATCAGCTTCCCATGATCGAGCAGACCCGTGAGATTGTGCATAAGTTTAACACAGTATATGCTCCTGTGCTGGTGGAGCCCTCGGCGCTTTTGCCTGAGAATGAAGCCAGTAAGAGACTGCCCGGCACCGATGGAAAGGCCAAAATGAGTAAGTCTCTGAACAATTGTATTTACTTGTCGGATACGGCAGATGAGGTGCGCGCCAGGGTTATGAGTATGTACACGGATCCGCTGCATCTACAGGTCAGCGATCCGGGGCATCTGGAGGGAAATACGGTTTTCACCTACCTGGACGCTTTCTGCAGGAAGGAGCATTTTGGAAGATATCTGCCTGATTATGCCGATCTGGAGGAGCTGAAGGCCCATTATCAGAGAGGCGGTCTGGGAGATGTGAAGGTGAAGAAATTCCTGAACAACATTCTTCAGGAGGTTTTGGAGCCTATGAGGATTCGCAGGAAAGAATTGGAGAAGGATATTCCGGCGGTTTACGATATCTTGAAAAAGGGAAGTGAGGCGGCCCGCCAGGCAGCGGCGCAGACTCTTTCTGAGGTAAAGAGCGCCATGCGGATTAATTATTTTGAGGATGAGGAGTTGATCCGCACGCAGAGTGAGCGGTTTGGAGAAGGAGCATAAAATGAACAGGGGAGATGAAAAGAACCTGAAGGAAAATGAGCCGAAATCCCGAAAAGCAGTGTCTGTAAAAACACAGCCTGCAAATACAGAAGCCGCAAGAACAGAAACTGATAGAACAAAGTCGGAAGATGGAAAAACGGGAAAATCTGATTTTGGGGAACTGGAATTTGTCAATTCGGAACTTGAAACGGAAAAGCCTGGAAAGCTTGATCATGAAGAAATCGACCTTGAAGAGATGGATCTTGACAAACCGGAGCCGCAGACAGCAGAGGGTCTGGAAATAGAGGATCTGGAAGATTGGGGAGAGGATGATGACTGGGAGGAAGCCCAGGCTGTGAAGCCCTGGATGGTTGCCGCGATCCTGGCAGGTCTGATGGTGCTGGCGGCCGTTATCTGTGCTATTTTGTGGAATGTCACGCATTCTGACAGGGGGAATGTGGACAATCCTTCCGGGGTGGAAGAGGATACCGAAACCGAAGACCAGGACAGCCAGGATGGAGAACAGTCCGATCAGCCCGGCGGAGCAGGCCAAGAAGGAGAACAGTCCGATCAGCCCGGCGGAGCAGGCCAAGGAGGAGAACAGTCCGATCAGCCCGGCGGAGCGGGCCAAGAAGGAGAACAGTCCGATCAGCCCGGCGGAGCTGATCAGGACGGGAATCAGAGCCAGCCCGGAGACCAACAATCTCCCGACAACCAGCCGCAGTCGGACAGTCTCGGACAAGCCTCGGGGGATCAGGGTCAGGAGATAACCATGTCGTTTACCCCGGTACAGGAATCCGTTACTGCCAAGGATGTTACCAATCTGCGTTCCAAACCCAGTACGCTGGACAATGAGACCATTACTGCCCAAATCAGCAATGGTGAAGTGATTACCCGTACAGGAGTCAACTCCGATACAGGCTGGTCCCGGGTGGAATATAATGGGCAGACATTGTATGCGGTGAGCCAGCTTCTGACTACGGATCTTAACTACAAGACGCCGGTACAGCCTGCGGATCCCAACCGTGTGGTCACGGCTGAGGGCAGGGTGGTGATTTTTACGGATTGTGATGATAATGTTTCGCCGAAAATGTATGTGAATCTTCGGTTGGAGCCAAGCACTGCCCAGGGAAATGATACCATTCACTGTCAGATCTCCAACGGTCAGACAGTCCATCGGACAGGCTGGAGTGAGGATGCGGGCTGGTCCCGGGTGGAGTATGATGGAAATGTTCTATATGTGGTCACCAGCTTTTTAAGTGTGGTGGAAGCCCAGTAACCGTTTAACAGTATATGACCTATGGAAATGTTCAGCCTGTATGTGCGGCTAAGGAAGTGCCGGTATGCAGGCTGATTTTTTGCATATTTACGAGAGAAATGGGAAATACTGATCGAAATAAAAGGATGCGTTTCGATGTCCGGTGCAGACAGAGCGGGTCTGGTGAGATTTCGAAGGACGCAAAAGAGTTTCGGAGGTATCGGTATGGATCAGAAATTGGGCAGAGCCAGCATACGGCTGCAGGAGCCGGTATATATTTTAAGCAGCGGCAGTGTGGTGGGCACAAAGGAGGGGCAGGGACCCCTGGGACTTTTGTTTGACACGGTGGGCGAGGATGATATGTTTGGGTGTGAGACCTGGGAGGACGCGGAGAGCAGTCTTCAAAAGGATGCGGTTTATCTGGCGTTGACCAAGGCAGGACTGACGCAGGATCAGATCTCCTTTCTCTTTGCGGGTGACCTGCTTGGTCAATCTATAGCAACCTCCTTTGGCATCTCCATTTATCAGATTCCGCTGCTGGGCGTATATGGAGCCTGCTCCACCTGCGGCGAGTCGCTGACTTTGGGGGCCATGGCCATAGCGGGAGGATATGCGGACAGGGTAGTATGCGTTACCTCCAGTCATTTTGCCAGTGCGGAGAAAGAATTCCGCTTTCCTTTGGAATATGGTAATCAGAGGCCGCTTTCGGCCACCTGGACGGTGACGGGCAGCGGTGCCTTTGTGCTGGGAAATGAATCGGCGGCCCGGGGAATGAGGGACGAAGGACTCGGAGAAAAGAAGCTTCGGCCCAGGGCCAAAATCACAGGGATGACCGTGGGCAGAATCACGGATTATGGTCTGAAGGATTCCATGAATATGGGGGCGTGCATGGCTCCTGCGGCTGCAGATTCCCTGGAACAGCATTTTGTGGATTTCGGCTGTCAGCCGGAAGCGTATGACAAGATTATTACCGGTGATCTGGGGAAGGTGGGACAGAGGGTGCTCATCGATCTGCTTCGGGAGAAAAATTATGATATTTCCACCCAGCATATGGACTGCGGCATTGAGATTTTCGACGCCCAGTCCCAGGACACCCACGCAGGGGGAAGCGGCTGCGGATGCAGTGCGGTAACTCTGGCGGCATATATCCTAAAGCAGCTGGAGGAGCACAGCTGGAAAAAGGTGCTGTTTATGCCTACTGGGGCGCTGCTGAGCAAAACCAGCTTTAATGAGGGGAAGAGCGTGCCCGGCATCGCCCATGGCGTGGTGATAGAGGCAGTATAGCAGCGCCAGAATAAGCATGGCAATGCCAAAATAAGCGTGGCAATGCCAAAATAGGTATGGCATGCGTAAAGATAAGCATATCAGCTTACATGTTTCCCACCTTGGGATTATCATAGTAGGCCTTTACCCGGATGTCCTGCTTATAGTCTCCAAAGTCTCCTCCGAACAGGGTCAGCCCTCCGCAGTTGGCGGTGTCTCTTGGAACGGAAAAGGTCAGGTCAATGGAGCTGTTGTAATCGAGGTGGAGATCCTGGATCGTTGTCCGGGAGATCCGGTGGGTACCGTCTATAAAGGTGCCCTCGGAGTTGACGATCAGGGTTTTCAGGAGTCCGTATTGATTTAAAAGCTCCGGCCACCAGTAAGGGGAAAGGATTCCTTTCCGGCTGCCGAAATCGCCGGGGCTGATCCATTTTCCCAAGGGGATGCCGTTGATCTCAAAGTAGATATCGCTGGGATAATCTTCATTGATTTCCGGGCACTCTGAGGAGATCTCAAAAGAAATCTGCAGCTCCTGGAGAGTCTGTCCCGCGCTGAGGCGGTTTGGCAGATTATAGGTAACACTGCCGTAGCCGAACCAGAGAATGCCGGCCCGAAAGCGCTCCGGATAGGAAAAGACCCGGGGAACATCCAGCTCGCCGATAATATTGGTGGTAGTGGACAGGCCGCAGGTGGGATGGATGTCGCAGGCAGTATAACAGCCTATCGGGATATCGTCCTGATAGCAGTGACGGGGCTTGATCTGGGGAGCCATATCTACCATCATCCGGGAATATACGGGCTGAACGATCTTCATGATGCCCCGTTTGCCGGAGGAGGTGCGGATGGTCACCAGACCGGCGCTCTCCAGCTTGCCCACATGAAGGGAAATGGCACTGTTGGTCAATCCCAGAGCCTCTGCCAGATCATTCATGCTCATTTCCTGTTCATAGATCAGCTCCATGATGCGCAGACGCATGGGAGTGCTCAACGCCTTAAACACTTCTGCAGATTCTTTTAGGGAATGTAAATATAACATAAGCTTCTCCGTTTATTTCAAAAATTCAGTTCTATGTGGAATCCTTTTTGCTTTCCTTATTTTATCAGATTTTTTGCTTCCATATTAATTATACCCGCAAGAAAACAGACAAGTCAATAATTTTAGCAAAGAATAAAGCAGTAGATGTTTTGATTAAACAATTCAAAATGCAGATCATAAGAAAATTATGAAAGAAAGATATGATGTGAGCAGAAATGGAAAAAACAAGATAAAATCGCGGAATATTGGAATTTTAATATTTCTTATTTCGAAAATTTATTATTACTTTTTGGATAAAACACGAAATGCTAAAATTAAAAAGTCGGTAAAGAAGAAAAGTTTTGTTGTGCAAATTATACAAAAATAAGGGGCGAAATTTCGTTACATAAAACAGAAATGATTGTTGACATAAAGGCTATAACATAGTATCTTAAATATAAGATTAAGTAAATACATTAATGTTAAAGTGAAAACTTAAATAAATATACATTTTGCCATTCAAAGGGCTGAAAAATGCGTATAAGCTTAAATGATGAATGAAACAATAGGCGGCGCATGTGGTGCAAGATGTATGCAGAGGTGTGGGCAGGAGATAGATTTTCCGTCAATATGTATATTCAGTTCATCAGTATCTTATATAAGGAGGTTCCGTATGGCACGGAAAAGTAAAAAAGTTTTAGCGGCTGTGCTGACAATCAGCATGATCAGCCAGGTTCTTTTTGGAGAATCTGGTGCCGGGACGGTCCATGCAGACACATCCAAAGACGCGGGGAACCAGCAGCAGACGGAGGAGAGCTTCAGCATTGAACGGCTTACTTCCAATTATACCATTGTCAGTTCGGGGTATACTGCGCCGGCTTACAAAGGGGATCCCGTGCTTTGGCAGATGGACAAAATCCTGTACGAAGGCGACTCGGGTTACCTGGCCGGAGACAATTACGGTTACGAGAACGGGGTAGTGGATGTGAAGAGCGGCGATTCCATCCGTATGACCGTGACAGTGCCGGAGACAGCCTGCTACTGGGTGGGCTTTGATTATCTGTCCTATGATCAGTCCATTCTTCCTATTGAGTTTGCTCTGAAGGTTGACGGGGAATTTCCCTTTTACGAGAGCAGAAACCTGTCCTTTGAAACCACCTGGGCTTCCCAGGAAGAGGTATCTCATGACCGTTATGGGAATGAGATTGTTTCTCTTCCCGATAAGCTGATTCAATGGGAAAGGAAGTATCTGTCCGACGCCAGCTATCGGCGGTCCCAGCCCTTGCCCGTAGAGCTGGAGCAGGGAACTCACCAGTTGGAGATTTCCGTCAGTGAGGGACAGTTTCTTCTGGGCAATATCTGCCTTCAGGCGCCTGCGGAAGTGCCGGTCTATACCGGATCAGAGAAGGCTCAGGGCAGTGAGCTGATCACCATTCAGGGAGAGGATTTTTATCAGAGAAATGACTCAGCCATCCATGCTATCGGTGAATACGACACAGCGCTTTTCCCTCTGTCTGCCACGGATACAGTACTCAACACGGTGGACAGCGATTCCTTTAAAAATGCAGGACAGACCGTGACTTATGAATTTGAGGTGGATCAGCCGGGCTATTATTATCTGGCCATGAATTATAAACAGTCAGATAAGAATGATTTCCCGGTGTTTCTGGATTTTCGGATCGACGGACAGATTCCCAGCACAGCCTTCCAGGGCTGGCAGGCTGAGTATACCACCAAGTACCGCACTGCTGCACTGCAGGATGGGGACGGAAATAATTTGAGTGTCTATCTGGATCAGGGACGTCATACGATCTCCATTACTATCAGCATCGAGAAGCTGCTGTATGTGCTGGAGCAGGTGGATGAGATCATGAACGGTATCAACGATCTGTCCCTGGAGGTGACCAAGGTGGCGGGTACCAAAAAGGATAAGTTCAGAGACCTGCGGCTGACCAGATACATACCGGACGTACAGGAACGTCTCTACGGATGGGTGGAACGTCTTTATGAGCTGGCGGAGTATGCCACTCAGTTTGTGAAGGAGGATGACCCGGAGGAGGTGGCGGCTTTCGGATATCTGATTATCGCGGCCAAACAGCTGAAGAGCCTGGGAGATGAGCCCAATGAACTGATCTATCGGGTTGCGGAGCTTTCCACCAGTGTAAACTCCATCAACACCCAGATCGCCAATTTTATCGATTTGATCAATGACAACAATCTTTCTATTGACAGGATCTATGTGTATCAGGAGGATGCGAAGCTTCCCCGAAAGCTGAATATATTCCAGAGCATGGGACTTTCGGTAAAGAGATTTGTGAATTCCTTCTTCGGAACCTCTTATTCGGCCAGCACGGCGGATAAATCCCACCTGCAGGTATGGGTAAACCGGCCCAGACAGTATGTGGAGATCATGCAGAAGATGATCGATGAGCAGTTCACGGCCCAGACAGGAATAGAGGTGGACCTGTCTCTGATGACAGACGCCAACAAGCTGGTGCTTTCCAACGCCTCCGGCGATACCCCGGACATTGCCACGGGTATCAATTATGCCATTCCCTTTGAGCTTGGTATCCGTGGGGCTTTGGTGGATCTGACTAAATTTGATAATTACCAGGAGGTGTTTGGCAGATACAGCAAGGGTCTGGTGGTCTCCTCCGTCATTGGAGAGGGGCTGTATTCTCTGCCTGAGACCATGAACTTTTATGTCATGTTCTACAGGTCCGACATTCTGGAAAAGCTGGGACTGGAGGCTCCGGATACGGTGGATGAGCTGATCGCCATGCTGCCGGATCTGCAGATGCGGGGTCTCAATGTTTACTATCCCACGGCGTCCATGCTGGTGATGCGGAATTTTCATGGCACCACGCCTTTGATCTTCCAGCACGGAGGAAGTCTCTACGGGGAGACAGCTTCGGAGCTGACGGTAAACAGCGAAGCTTCCATAGAAGGGATCACAGCCTTGACGGAGCTGTTTACTCTCTATAACCTGCCGGTGGATGTGCCCAATTTCTACCAGCATTTCCGTAACGGAGACCTTCCCATAGGAATTGCGGATTTCAACTCCTACAATCTGATTCTCAATGCGGCGCCGGAAATTGCCAACTCCTGGGAGATTGCCCTGGTGCCCGGTGTGGAGGATCCGGAAACGGGCGAAATGAACCGGTATATGTCCGGCGGCTCCGAAAGCACGGTGATGTTTAGATCCAATGAAGAAAGAGAGCAGCAGGCATGGCAGTTCATGGACTGGTGGTCCAGCGCGGAGGTTCAGGCTGAATTTGGCCAGATGCTGCAGATTATGTACGGCGACGAGTATATCTGGCCTACGGCAAACCTGGAGGCCTTTGGAAACCTTCCTTATCCTACCGCTCACAAGGACATCATTATGGAACAGGCGGAAAACATTCTGGAGGCGCCAAGGCTGCTGGCCAGCTACATGCTGGAGCGAGAACTCAGCAATGCCTTTAATGACATAGTGGTCAATGGTAAGAACCTCAGGACCCGGATAGACGACGTGACGAAGACCGTGAGTCGTGAGACGGCCAGAAAGCTGGAAGAATTCGGGTTTATTGACAGCGACGGAAACGTGAAGGAGGAGTATCTGGTTCCTTCGGTGGATGTGGTGGAACGGATTTTTGAGAACAAAAAATAGGTGCGAAAATATTGGATGCCCGCTTGAGCGGGATGCTCATCAAAAACGGAATATGTCTGTGAAAGATGGGCGGGAAGGGTATGACAATGAGTAAGAGAACCAAAATAAGCAGAAGGGAGAATTCCAACAAAGCGGGATATCTGTTTGTGCTCCCTTATGCCCTGCTGTTTGCCGTATTCATATTGACTCCGGTAATCCTGGCAATCATTCTTTCGTTTACCAATTTCAATACCATTCAGTTTCCCAAGTTTGTGGGATTTCTGAACTATATCAACCTGATCACCGGCGACGAGGTGTTCATGCAGTATGTGCTGCCCAACACAGTCACATATGCGCTGATCGTAGGAGTGGGAGGCTATGTGCTGGCCTTTCTGATGGCCTGGGCCCTGGCAAACCTGCCCAGCGTTCCCCGTACCATTTTTGCCCTGATTCTGTATTCCCCCACCATGACCACCGGTGTGGCCATGACGGTGCTGTGGAAGATCATGTTCACCGGCGACCAGACCGGCTACTTCAACAGCTGGCTGATGGATCTGGGAGTCATCAACGAGCCCATCATCTGGCTGGTGAACGCGGATTATCTGCTTCCCATCGTTATTATCATCGGTCTCTGGAGCAGTATGGGTGTGGGCTTTTTATCTATTCTGGCCGGTATCCTGAACACGGATGAATCCCTGTACGAGGCGGCGGCCATCGACGGCGTGAAGAACAGATTCCAGGAGATGTTTTATGTGACGATTCCCAGCATGAAGCCTCAGATGCTGTTTGCCGCGGTTATGCAGATCGTGGGCGCATTTCAGAACGGACAGATCGCTTCCATGCTGGCAGGCAACCCCACGCCGGGCTATGCGGCCCAGCTGATCGTAAACCATATCGAGGACTATGGCTTTATCCGTTACGAGATGGGCTATGCCGCTGCGGTGTCCGTGGCGCTGCTGTTGATCGTACAGGTATTTTCCAAGATATCCACGAAATTGTTCGGAGAGGATTAGGAGGCGGAAAAATGGCGTATAAAGGACATAAAATCAACCCAAAGAAATTTGAACCGGGGCAGATCAAAATTTTCCTGCTGGTGCTGCCCATGGTGATTCTCACGGGACTGCCTATCATATTTATCATATTCCATGCTTTTAAGCCCATGGAAGAGCTGTTTGCATTCCCGCCCAAGTTTATTACCACGAATCCCACGCTGGATAATTTCCGGAAGCTGTTCAAGGCCTCCCGGACTGCAGGGATTCCTCTTTCCAAGTATGTGTTCAACAGCCTGCTGATTACGGTGACGGTGGTTTTTTCCTCCCTGATCTTTTCCACGGCGGCCTCCTATGCGCTGTCCAAGCTGAAATTTAAGGGAAGAGAGCTGATGATGCAGATCAACCAGTTTGCTATTATGTTTGTGCCCGTGGCGGTGATGATTCCCCGTTATCTGGTAGTAAACACCCTGGGGATGACCAATACATACTGGTCTCAGATCCTGCCGCTGATCCCTCTGCCGGTAGCGCTGTTTCTGGTAAAGCAGTTTGTGGACCAGGTACCCCAGTCGCTGATCGAGGCGGCCTATGTGGACGGCGCCAAGGAGCTGCAGATCTATCTGAAGGTGATTATTCCGCTGATCAAGCCGGCCATTGCCACGGCAGCCATCCTGGTGTTTCAACAGGTGTGGACCAATATGGAGGCCTCCAACTACTATGTGAATGATGAGGGTATGAAGTCCCTTGCCTTTTATATGAATACCTTAAGCAGCGGCACGGGCAACACGGTGGCCGGACAGGGAGTGGCGGCTGCTGCGTCGCTGATCATGTTCGTACCCAACCTGATATTATTCTGTATCCTGCAGAAAAACGTTATGAATACCATGGCACATTCCGGTATCAAGTAGAAAATGAGAGGGTGAAGGAATTGATGAAAAAGGTATCAAAAAAGCTTTTATTATCTTTGGCGGCAATCCTTCTGGCGGTGGCCATGGCCGCACCGCTGGAGGTGTACGCAGATGCCCCCTATAAGACGTACACGGTGGACGGATATGAATATGTGACAGAGACACAGACGGCGTATCTTCCCTACAAGACCATTACCAAGGTGGGAGAGGAGGCGCTGAACGGGCCTACGGATTTTACCCTTCTGGAGGACGGTACCATGTATATTCTGGACAGCGGCAACGCCAGAGTGGTGGTATCAGATCTGGAGGGCGGACTGATCGATGTATTCGGAGAGGGAACGTTAGTGAATCCCAAGGGTATCTATGTGACTCCGGAGCACATCTGTTATGTGGCGGACAGAGATGCCAAAAGCGTCTTTGTATTTGATGAAAGCGGAAAGCTGATCCAGACCTACGGAAAACCGGAGCATGCCCTGTACGGCAGCACCCAGGACTTTCTGCCCACCAAGATCGTGGTGAACTCCGCGGGCACCATGTATGTGATCTGTGAGTCCAACACCAACGGTATCGTGCAGATCAGCCCGGTGGAGGGCGGCACCTTCCTTGGCTATTTCGGAACCAACAGCACCAGGGCGAACCTGTGGACCATCGTTTGGCGGGCCCTGCAGACAGAGGCCCAGCGGGCCAGATCCCAGAGCAACCTTCCGTCCACGCCCACCAATCTGGCCATCGACGAGAAGGGCCTGATCTATACGGTCACTGCGGGTGAAAGATTTGAGACTCTGAAGCGGATGAATATTGCAGGTATCAACATGATTGATCCGGACAGATACGATCCCACACCGGCGGCAGTGGCGGTGGGAAACCATGACAACGTGTTCATGGCCTCCACCCAGGGCTACATATACGAGTTCAACAACGAAGGAGATCTGCTCTTCGTGTTCGGCGGAGGAGATGACGGTCAGCAGAGAATCGGTCTTTCCACCAGAGTGGAGGCCATTCAGATCGGGAGTGACGACAAGATTTATGTGCTGGATTCCGAGAAGGCTCAGATTCAGATCTATGAGCCCACAGAGTTTACCAGTCTGCTTCACCAGGCATTATATCTGTTTTCCAAGGGACGTTACACAGAGAGTAAGGAGCCTTTGGATCAGGTACTGCAGATGAACAACCTGTTCAGCTATGCCAATATGGCTATGGGCAGGGCGCTGATTCAGGAGGAGGACTACGACAAAGCGCTGTACTATGCCAGGATTTCCAAGGACTTTTCGGGATATTCCGATGCCTTCTGGGAGATTCGAAATCAATGGCTGAAGGATTATCTGGTTCCCGTATTTCTGGTGATTGTGGCGATCCTTATCATAAAGAAGGTACTGCAGGTGCTGGATCGGAAGAAGGGCATTCTGGCCGGGCCGAGAAAAGTGCTGGAAAGGTTCCGGAACCGGAAGCTGGTGAAGGAGCTGAGGTACATGTTCTACTTTATGAGGCATCCCATCGACGGCTGCTACGGGATCAAGAGAGAAGGAAGGGTTTCCCTGCTGAGCACCAATATCATACTGGTGCTGGGAATTGTCTTCTACGTGCTCAACAAGTATTTCTGCGGGTTTTTGCTGAAAAATGTGCGTGAGGGAAGCTACGACATCGTGTCTGATATCGGACTTCTCATAATTGCCTTTGTGCTGGTGACAGGCTGCAATTACCTGATCTGCACCATCAATGAGGGTGAAGGAAAGCTAAAGCATATATACAGTTCCTTTGTGTACAGCTTTGCCCCTTACATAGTGCTGATGCCGGTGATCTTTCTGCTGTCCCATGTGGTGACCTACAACGAAGTATTCTTTGTGGAATTTGCGACTATGTTCATGTATGTCTGGATCCTGATCCTGGTGTTCCTCTCCATCAAGGAGATCAACGATTACAGCGTGAAGGATACGGTAAAGATCATAGGCTTGACGCTGTTTACGATTTTGATAGCTGTACTGCTGGCATTTATCATTTATGTACTGTGGTCCCAGGTATTCGAATTCCTTCAGGCCATAGTGGGAGAGGTGGTGTATAGGATTGGCAGCTGAATATAAGAACCAGGGATATGGAAACCAAAGATACGGATGGAAAAGAGCGGCAGCAGTATTTCTGGCGGCGATCTGCATCCTCACATCGGCGGCGGTTATTTCCCCGATGAGAGCACAGGCGGCGGTTCAGCCCCAGATCAACGGGCACAGCCTGATTGCGGAAAACGAGAATTATGCGCTTTATATGAACGAGGAATACCTATCCATTATCGTGCTGGATAAGGAGACAGGCGCCTATATGGAATCGGCGGTGAGCAATGACGACGGCAAAAACAATGCCACCTGGTCTGCGGCCATGAGGTCGGCGCTGCTTTTGACCGTGATCTACGGTATCACCGACACCCAGCAGGCAGATCTGATCAATGATGAGGTAACCAAGGAGATTACCTACACGGACAACGGATTTTCCGCAAAGGTGTACTGGACCAAATATCAGTTTGGCATGACGCTTGAGGTCAGTCTTACGGAGGACGGCGTGGTGGCTCTGATTCCCGACGAGTCCATCGTGGAGGACGGTGACGACTATTTTATCGGAACCATTTCCGTGTACCCTTATATGGGGCACACCTACCTGGACGAGAAGGAAGGCTACATGTTCATTCCCGACGGAAACGGAGCGCTGATCTATCTGGAAAACAAGGAAGGGCGTTTCCGAAGCGGCTTTACCGGGATGATATACGGGGATGACCCGGGTTTTGCCAGACCCAGCACCTCCAATCTGCTGTGGGATGATTTCAACATTATCAATGACGCCAACAAGGTGTTTGCGCCGGTATACGGTATGGCTCACACCGGTGAAGGGATCGCATATCTGGCGGTGGTGGAGAAGGGGGCGGAGCGTGCCTCCATCATAGCCAACCCCAACGGCGCCAATGTGGATTATAACAGGATTTATGCCCGGTTTACCCAGCGGCTTGTCTACACCCAGTATAACAGCAACAATTCCTCCTCCGCCTTTCAGACCCCGGAGGGAGCCAGAAGCCATTCGGACCTGCAGGTCCACTGGATCTTTTTGAGAGAAGAAAATGCCAATTACTGTGGAATGGCCAACGCCTACAGGGATTACCTGATGGAGCGGGGAGATTTGACGGCTGCCGCCGACAATTCTTACAACACCAGAGTAGACTTCCTGGGAACGGAAAGAGAATCCTGGGTGGTGGGAACCAGCGCCGTGGTGATGACTACGGTGGACGATATCCGGGAAATCTATGAGGATCTGAAGACCCAGGGGGTCACGGACATTCTCACCGTATATAAGGGCTGGCAGAAGGGAGGCCTGTACAATCTTCCCATTTCCTCCTACAAGGCAGATTCCAAGATCGGAGGAACAGGGGATTTGACCTCTCTGGTGAAGGATTCGGCGGCGGAAGGGATTGAGATTTACCTTTACAATGATGCCCTGAGGCTGAATCCGTCGGAGAGCGGATCGGTGTTCAATGTGGTGAAGCAGGTGAACAAGAGAAGATTTTCCGAGTCCACCTATAAGGAGGTATACGAGGAATTCCTTTATATGATTCCCTCCAGGACAAAGACTCTGCTGAACCAGTTTGTGAAAAGCTATACGAAAAAGGGAGTAGACCAGCTGGCGCTGGCAGGGATCACCGATACTTTGTACTCCCATTATTATGACAATGTTTTCTACAGCAGGTATGACACCGCAGAGGAATATGACAGCATTCTGAGCGAGGTGTCCGGAAAGGCAAAGCTGGTGATGGAGCAGCCCTTCGCCTACCTGTGGAAGTATGCGGATGCCTTTTTGGATATGCCGCTGTACACCTCCAATTATATGTATGAGGACGAGAGCGTGCCGTTTTTGTCCATCGTGCTCAAGGGTGTAATGCCCATGTATTCCGAATATGTGAATTTTGAGGCCAACAAGAAGGAATTTTTCTTGAAGATGGTTGAGACGGGAACCTTCCCTTCCTTCTATATCACGAAGGAGAGCTCGTCAGATCTGGTCAATACAAATTCCAGCGACATATACAGCTCCCAGTATGAAGTGTACCGGGATACGATGATAACCTATGCGCAGGAGCTGTCCTCCATCAACGAAAAGGTGGAGGGCGCCTATATCACAGGACATGAGATCAGAGACAATGGAGTCACAGTGGTAACCTATGGCAACGGTGTAAAAATCTACCTGAATTACGGAAATGACCAGGCCCAGGCAGACGGATACACCATCGAAGGAATGTCCATAAAGGTGGTGGATCAATGAGCAAAGAAAAGAAAGTAAAAGATCCCAGGAGAAAGCTTGGGAAACTGGAAAAAAGAGAGGCCAGGGCCGGATATTTGTTCGTGGCGCCGTGGCTGGTGGGTGTGGCGGTGTTCCTGCTGTATCCGCTCTGTCAGTCCTTCTATTACATGTGGTTTAACATCAGGATCACGCCTCTGCAGACCCTGTACACCTATGTGGGTACCGGAAACTTTACACAGATCTGGCTGGAAAATCCGGAGTTTCCTCAGCAGATCGTAACCTATCTGTGGCAGACCATCGTGGAGGTTCCCATTATTGTGGTATTTGCCCTGATGATTGCTATCATGCTGAACGGAAAGATCAAATGCAGAGGGCTGTTCCGTTTGATTTTCTTCCTGCCCGTGATCATTGTCAGCGGCCCGGTAATGAATATGCTGGTGTCCCAGGGGGCCGCCAACATTCCGGCCATGAATACGGATTCTATTGTGGCGGCATTTTCCACCTTCCTTCCGGGAAGTCTGGCAGAGTCCATCGGGGAGATTTTTTCCGATATGATCATGATCCTCTGGTATTCGGGAGTACAGATTCTGATCTTTCTGTCGGCTCTGCAGAAGATCGATTCCGCCATGTATGAGGCGGCGGCAATGGACGGAGCCTCCGGCTGGGAGAGCTTCTGGAAGATCACACTGCCGACCATCAAGCCCTACATTTTGCTGAATGCGGTTTATTCCGTGATCTTTCTGTCGGGGAACGAGCAGAATACGCTGATCACAATGATTCAGGACGCCATGTTCTCCGGAACCAAGGAAAAGGGATATGGCTATGCGGCGGCCATGGCCTGGATGTACGCAGTGATCGTGACACTGATCGTGCTGCTGTTCTTCCTGCTGCTTGGCTCCAAGAAGGATATGTACGACAGACAGGTAAAACGCAGAAAGCGGGCCATGAAGAAGGAAGCACGCGTTGTGAAGAAGATAGAGAGGAGGGGCAGGAGAAATGCAAAAAAGATCGAACGTACAAGGCAGAAGCGCGGGTACAGGACTTACAGCGGCGAAAGCGATTATTAAAAAGAAATTCACTCGGGAGAAGCTGCGCCGGTTCGTGTTTGGCACCCGGGAGAAGGAGGGCGCAGGAAAGCAGATTGCAGTGTACGGCCTGCTGATCTGTATCGGGTTTGTGTATCTGTACCCGATCCTGTATATGATCAGCACCAGCCTGATGAACCGGGACGATCTTCTGGATTCCTCCATCAACTGGCTGCCGGGGACACTGTATCTTCAGAATTATATTGATGCGGCCTCCAGCATGTCCTTCTGGACATCACTGCTAAAGGGGATCGTCATTGCGGGAATCCCTACTGTGCTCAATATTCTGATATGTATGCTGGTGGGTTATGGATTTGCCACCTTCGCCTTTAAGGGCAGGGGGATCATGATGGGACTTTTGATTTTTGCCTACATCCTTCCCAGTCAGGTGACCATGATTCCCACCTATGGGCTTTACAGCAAGATGGGTATTGTGGGAACTCTGTGGACATTCATTCTGCCGGCGCTGTTCGGCAACGGGCTCAACGCTCCCATCTTTATCCTGATCTTTTACCAGTTCTTCCGGCAGGTGCCCAGAGTCCTGCTGGAGGCGGCCAAGATTGACGGAGCGGGCCATTTCAAGACCTTTGTGAAGGTGGCGGTACCCTCCGCCGGGCCGGCGATACTGACGGTGGGCCTGTTCTCCTTTGTGTGGTACTGGAATGAGTCCTACCTGACGGAGATGTATGTCCAGGGACTTTCCAGCAAGAGCATATGGGTGAATCTGGTGGTACAGCTGAAAAATTTTGACACCAGCTTCGCAACCATGCAGGCCACCGGTGATGCGGCGGTGAGCCTCAGTGAATCGGTGCGGATGGCGGCCACGGCCCTGAGTATTCTGCCTCTGATGCTGATGTACTTTGTCCTGCAGAAGCAGTTTGTGGAAAGTATCGACAGGGCCGGTATCACAGGAGAATAATCGTATCGGGCAGTGCAGAAGTGAACGGCTTGAGAGAACCGAAAACAGATCTTGCCCCGGCAGGCGCCGGGTGGAGATAGATGTGTGCGGCGCCGGAGGCGCCGCCGGAAAAAAGGAGGATGGACGATGAAAAAGAAGATTTTGGCAAGTATGCTGCTTGGCGCGGCCACAGTTTTTGCCATGACCGGATGCGGCAACACGGGAAACGGGCCCTCCGGAAAGGTGGATGAAAATGGCGTTACCACCGATGACATTACGCTGACCTACTGGCACTATGAGGATGAAACCACCATCAATCTGCTGGCTGAGGCCTTTATGAAGAAGTACCCCAACATTACGGTGGAGACCAGGCTGATCAGCGATATGAGCACGGATCTTTCCGCAGCGGCCACAGCAGGCACCTTCCCGGATGTATTTGCGGGCACGGATGTGGATACGGCGCTGGCGAACCAGTACTGGATGGACATTACCGAGTATTGGAACAATGACCCGGAAAACCAGAATCTGATGGCTACCATCAACGAGTACGGCATCGGCTGCTTCGATACCAATGTCAGATTCGCGGCGCCGGTATACTATCAGCCAAGTGCCATGTTTGTGGACAGAAACGTGGTGGAAACCCTGAACCTGACCATGCCCGACACGGACTGGACCTGGGGTGAGATGATCGACTTTATTAAGAGTGCCACTCAGGGCAGCGGCGGCGACAAATATTATGGTCTGGGCTATTACAACAGACTGGATTCCCTGTACGGCATTGCGGCGGTATCTCCCGATGTGCGCCGGATCAAGGGTGAGTTCGGCTTTGACGGAACGGATTACGACCTGTCCTACTGGGCTGTCGGAGAGCAGGAGTTTTCCGATCTGAAGCTGGCCGGCTATGTGGCGCCTCTGCAGGGAACCTCGGCCATGTATGACTGGCTGGGCGACCCGGACGCCTGGTTCGGAAATACCGGCCATGCGGCTATCGCTTCCGAAGGCTTCTGGACCTTCCAGAATATCTGGAACACCACCGTGGAGGGTGTCCCTTATCAGGAGAAGTTTGGCGGCACGGACTGGATTCCTTACGTGACCCCCAATGTGGTGGATGAGAAGGAGCATAACGTGATCGGCTCCATGTACCTGGGCGGCGTATCCACCTCCTGTAAGTACCCTTATGAGGCATATCTTCTGCTGAAGTTCATGGGTTGGGGCGTGGACGGCTGGCTGGCCAGAATGGATATCTATGAGGACGAGTCCATCACCAACGCCAGCAATGTGCCTCTGAAGAATTCCAATATGCCGGTTCCTCTGAATCTGGATGAGACCGTCTGGAGCAGATACAAGGCTCTCTTCCCCCAGGATGCGGAGCACAAGGGCTACTGGGATGATTATTTTGACAGTATTACAAGGCCGGTGCCCTTCGGATGGCAGAGCATTGCGGGCTACTGGAATTTCTGTGACCAGTATTTCAACAAGATCGGTATTCATGACAAGGTAGACCAGGGCTCTGCTCAGGCGGCGGACTATGTGGAGGAGGCCACCAGACAGGCCAACTATTACCACGCGGAGGCTATGAAATCTTACTTTGGACCTTCCGGCTACAACATTCTTTCGGATGATGAAGTGGCCCAGTACCAGACCTATATCGATTCCTTTACACAGTAAGCCCCATGCATCCGGCTTGCTGATTAAACAATGAAACATAAAATAGGAGGATTTTGGACAAAATGAAAAGGAAATTATTGAGTATTCTGCTGTGCGGTGCTATGATTGGTACGATGCTGACGGGCTGCGGAAACACCGGCACACCGTCTGACAGCCAAAGCCTGAGCGAGAGCAATAGTGAGGAATCCGATGATGCGGGATCCGGAGATCAGGGAGAGACAGATACCCCTGTGGAGGTAACGCCGGAGGCACTTCCCGAGGCCTTTGCCCACATTACCTTTGACGGTGAGGATGAAGGATATATCACCGTTACTCAGGTGGATAAGGCGGACGACAGCACCAATGACGGAGCCACCAAGGATATCGGTCCTGTTGAAGTGACCCCGGTTTACGCGGACGGCGCTGTGGGCAAGGCCCTTTATCTGGACGGCACCTATGGCCTGGACCTGAATCTGGAGGCTACCAACACGGATACCTATACGGTGTCCTTCTGGCTGAACGCCAAGTTCTTCTTCCAGTTCGGTCCTACCCTGCAGATCGGCTATAATATCGGAAAAGCGGCGGATGCGGGAAACAATGTTACCTGGATGAATATCACGGAAGCCAACTGGGGAGCCGACAGCAAGCTGATTTTCCCCATGATCTGGAGCCGCAACGAGGCCAGCGACGCTCAGGACGGCACGGACTGCTGGCCCTGGATGTATGCCTGGGATGATTCCGTTCACGGCAAGCAGGAGTGGGCTATGGTGACTGTAGTCTGCTCCGGCGAAAAGCAGGACGGCGCCACCGGATCCACCACAGCGGGCGCTCAGTACTACCTGAACGGACAGCTGATGTATGACTCTCAGGATAATTATGCCAACCACACCTACTGGGAGGAGTGGACCTGGGATGCCACACTTGCTCCCAACATCATGAAGCCCGGCGATTCCGAGTTTGAGTCATACTTTGGCGTTAACTACTGGGACCCCATGTTTATCGGCTATGTGGATGACCTGTATGTATATGACCAGGCTCTGACTGCAGGCCAGGTGCTTTCTCTGTACCAGCTGGGTGATCCTTCCGTGGCTATGGAATATCCCGACGCTCCCGAGGGCGGCGCCCAGGAGCCTGCGGATCCCGTGGCTGCTGACCACAGCGGTGTGACCATTACCGGCACCCAGGTGGGCGCAACGGACTGCTCCACCGCCTTCTGGACCGAGTTCTCCGATACAGTGGCAGTGCCCGAGGGAGAGAGTGTGACCGTGAGCTTTAAAAACTACTCCAGCCAGCTGGAGAACTGGAATAACTTTGCTGTGATCCTGCAGAATGTGCCGGATGTTCATAATGCAGACGATAATGCGGATTACAAGGAGTATGCCGTGGTTCGTGCTGACAATTTCGGCTGGGGCGCAGGCTATGACAATATTGCCGCAGCAGAGTGCGATTGGAACTGGGATACCTTTAAGACCGATATAGACGGTGCGGATGTGGAACTGACCATCACCAACAACGGCGGTACCGCTGATATCGTGGCCAAGGTTACCAGCGCCGCGGGAACCACCTATACCCAGTCCTACACGGGCATTGCCGTGGACGGCGATCTGTATTACTGCCTGACCGTTGACGGATCCTTCATCGATATCCAGTAAAATCAGTTCATGAGAAGCGCACCCCGGGTTATGTGAGATAAAATCCGGGGTGTTTCTCACAAATGCGCTTTATGTAATAAAGGTCCGGGAAACGGACGGATGGGAGAAATTATGGAGACAGGAAAAAAATATCAGTTCTGGTTCTGCACAGGGTCTCAGGATCTGTATGGGGACGAGTGTCTGAAAAAGGTAGCGGAGCATTCCGCAAAAATCGTGGAAGGGCTGAACGCTGGAGGAAAGCTTCCCTATGAGGTGGTGTGGAAGCCCACTCTGATCAGTCAGGCATCAATCCGCAAAACCTTAAACGAGGCCAACGGGGACGAATTATGCGCCGGTGTCATCACCTGGATGCACACCTTTTCCCCGGCAAAGATGTGGATTATCGGACTGCAGGAGTACAGAAAGCCTCTGTGCCATCTGCACACTCAGTTTAATGAGGAGATTCCCTATGATGAGATCGACATGGACTTCATGAATGAAAACCAGTCAGCTCACGGGGACAGGGAATACGGTCATATTGTCAGCCGCATGGGAATTGAGAGAAAGATCATTGTGGGCCACTGGGCCAATCCTTCTCTTCAGGAGAAGCTGGGAAGCTGGATGCGCACCGCCGTGGGAGTCATGGAGTCCAGCCATCTGCGGATCTGCCGTCTGGGAGACAACATGAACAATGTGGCGGTTACCGAGGGAGACAAGGTGGAGGCCCAGATCAAATTTGGCTGGGAGATCGACCATTACAATATCAATGACGCCGTGGAATATGTTCAGGCCGTGCCCAAAGGGGAAGTGGACGCCAGAGTGGAGGAATATTACGGAAGCTACCGGTTGATCACCGACGGCAGGGACGAAAAGGCATTCCGGGAGGCGGTGGCAGTACAGGCCGCCATTGAGATCGGCTTTGAGAAATTCCTGGAGGACGGAAACTATCATGCGGTGGTTACCCATTTCGGTATGCTGGGAGGACTGCGCCAGCTTCCGGGTCTGGCCATCCAGAGACTCATGGAAAAGGGCTACGGCTTTGGCGCAGAGGGCGACTGGAAGACCGCCGGCATGGTCAGACTGATGAAGATTATGACCGCCGGAATAACCGGTGCAAAGGGAACCTCCTTCCTGGAGGATTACACCTATAACCTGGTGCCCGGTAAGGAAGGGATTCTTCAGGCGCACATGCTGGAGGTGTGTCCTACCATAGCGGAAGGGGAGATCTCCATCCGGGTGAATCCTCTGACCATGGGTAACAGGGAGGATCCCGCCAGACTGATCTTTACCGCCAAGGAGGGAAGAGGCGTGGCCACATCATTAGTGGATCTGGGCAATCGCTTCCGCCTGATCATCAATGAGGTGATGTGTAAAAAGGCGGAGAAGCCCATGCCCAAGCTGCCGGTGGCCACTGCCTTCTGGACGCCGGAGCCGAATCTGGAGACCGGAGCGGCAGCCTGGATCATGGCAGGCGGAGCCCATCACACGGCGTTTTCTTATGATCTGTCGGTAGAGCAGATGTGCGACTGGGCGGACGCCATGGGCATCGAGAGCGTAGTTATCGATAAAGATACAGATCTTCGGAGCTTCAAGAATGAATTAAGGTGGAATTCCATATATTTCCGCGGATAATGGAGAGGGATAATTGTGGATAAAAGAAAACACAGAATTTGTAAAAGCGTATGGGCAGTATGTGCCGCACTGCTTCTGCTGCCGGCGCCTGTACGGGTTCAGGCTCAGGGCGCTTCCCACAGCGTTACCAGCGATGGAATCACTGTCACCATTGAGACGGACAAGGAGGAATACCAGTCAGGAGAGGAGATTCAATACTCCATCACCGTGGAAAACGGCAGAGATAAATGGGATATAAGCGCTTCCAAATTCACCTACAGCAATACGGAGGGACTGCTTCCGGCAGGAGAGGAAGATCTGCCGGATTCCCTGCCGGAGATTCCGTCGGGAGAAAGCTTTACCCTGTCCGGCATACTCGTGGGGGATGCGGAGCTGTTTCCTGCGGCAGGCGGCCTGAATGCGGGGGTAATGGCCGGAGCGGCAGCCGCTGTGGTGCTGATCCTTGGGCTGGTGGCTTTTCTGATTTTTAAGGGGAAAAAGAAAGGATCAAAAGGTTCAGGGGGCGGAAAGAAGGGCACGGAGGCGGCAGCCCTGCTGCTGGCGGCGGTTATGCTTTCCCAGACCCTTTCGGGATCGGCGGCAGGATCGGCGGACACCGTGACCATTCGTCCTTATGTGACATTGACCTATGCGGGACAGGAGGTTACCATCCGGGCGGTTATGGAACTGAAAATGAAACAGCAGCTTCTGGTGGTGGAGCCGGAGGACAGAAAAGTATACAAGAAGATCACATGTCATGATCCCTCCATATTTAAGGATTTCGACGGAACCTATTATATTCTGGGCAGCTTCCTTACCGGAGGCAGCACGCAGAACCTGTACGACTGGACCAGTCTGGACGCACAGATTCAGGCCGGCTTTTCCCAGGAGGTGCGGGATCAGGTCAAGGCCTGGAATGAGGACGAGAATGCGGACGGCTGGAACGGCTATCTCTGGGCACCTGATGTAATTTACAATCCCCATATGGAAAAATATTGCATGTACCTGAGCGCCAACGGGGACAACTGGAAATCCAATATTGTCCTGCTCACAGCCGATAATATCACGGGGCCTTATGAATACGGCGGATCCATTGTCTACGGCGGCTTTGACGCGGAGACCTACGGACAGACCGACGCGCCCCGGGTGCTGGGAGAGGATCAGATTCCGGAACGTTATGTGATCAACGGCATTGCCAACAAAAAGTGGGGGGATATGTGGCCCAACTGTATTGATCCCTGTGTATTTTTCGATGATGAGGGCAATTTGTGGATGTCATACGGCTCCTGGTCCGGCGGTATTTTCATGCTGGAGCTGGATGAGGAGAGTGGACTTAGAGACTATTCGGTGACCTATGAAAACAATGAGCATTCGGATGCTTATTTTGGCACCAAGATCGCCGGCGGCATGTATGTTTCCGGGGAGGCCTCCTACATCCAGAAGATCGGGGATTACTATTATCTCTTTATCTCCTACGGAAATCTGGAGGCGGCAGGCGGCTACAATGTACGTGTTTTCCGTTCCGAGAGGCCGGACGGGGACTATGTGGATCTGCTGGGGAATTCATCGTTTTATGATTCTTATGTGTTCAACTATAACCAGTCCGTGGGCGTGCGCCTGATGGGCGGGTATAAGTGGCGCAACTTTAACGTGGGTCAGGTGGCTCAGGGGCATAATTCCGCTTTTGTGGATGATGACGGCAGAGCCTATATGGTGTTCCATACCCGGACCACGGACGGCACCGAGGGTCATACGGTGAAGGTCCATCAGCTTTTTGCCACAAAGGAAGGCTGGCTTGTGGCGGCGCCTTACCAGACCACCGGAGAGGCATTAAAGCCGGAGGGCTTGAGTACGGCGGAAGTTGCCGGGGATTATGAGATTATTCTCCACGAACTGGATATTGATCATCGGAATCTGGAGGCAAAACAGACTCAGTTTATCACCCTGACAGAGGATGGAAGGATTACCGGAGAGTATGAAGGCACCTGGGAGCTGGAGGAGGGAACCTCCTATATCAGCCTGCATTTCAACGGGCAGGAATACAGCGGTGTGGCTCTTCCCATGCAGATCGAGTACACCACCATTGAGACCATAACCTTTACGGCGGTGGGACTTTCCGACCAGGTGACGCTGTGGGGAAGCCGAAGCAGATGAATGTTGTCCGGAGTCGAAAGGCTCCGGATGAAAGCTAAGCGAAACGGTGCCGTGGGGCATAAGGAGAGAGTATGGAGTTTGAGAACAGGAATCACAGAAAAACAGATATTGTGAAGGACATTATCTTCTTTTTCCTGACCACAGTGTTTGCATTTGCATATTTTATGCTGGTGCTCCTGATCATCAGCTTTATTACCACATCATACCTTCACTTTACCATAGAGGGGATCTTTATTGCATCGATTCTTGGCGCGGTGGGTGTGGGCGTATACTACATCGTTAAAAAGGTAAAAAAATACAGAAGGCAGTAATCGTTGACAGGACTGAAGGAAAAGAGTATTTTAAGAAGTAATCTGGCCGTCACAAGGAGGAAACAGCATGGACAGCACACAAATCAATAAACCCTTTATCGAACAGAGAGCGGATCCTTACGTCTGCCGGCATACGGACGGAAGCTATTATTTTACGGCGTCCGTTCCCGATTATGACAGGATTGTTCTGCGCAGGGCAAACACCCTCAGGGGGCTTCAGGACGCAGAGGAAATTACCGTCTGGAAGAGGCATAAAAGAGGCAAGATGAGCGAACATATCTGGGCGCCGGAGCTTCATTACCTGGATGGAAGATGGTTCCTGTATTTTGCAGCCGGGCGTAGGAAGCATATCTGGAAGATCAGGCCGTATGTGCTGGAATGTATGGGCCAGGATCCTCTGCATGACCGGTGGGTGGAGCGGGGAAAGATCAGGAGATCCAACGACGACATATATTCCTTTAAAGCCTTTTCCCTGGATGCCACGGTTTTTGAGCACAGGGGCGAGAAATATTTTGTATGGGCGGAGAAGGTCAGCGTGGGAATCCAGATTTCCAATATCTATATTGCCAGAATGGAATCCCCCGTGAAGCTGGCCACGGCCCAGGTCATGCTCACCACCCCGGATTATGACTGGGAGCGCCAGGACATCTGGGTCAACGAGGCGCCGGCGGTGATTAAGAAAAACGGAAGGATCTTTCTGACTTATTCGGCCAGCGCCACCGGTGAGTGCTACTGTATGGGAATGCTGAGCATCGGAGAGGATGAAGACCTTCTGGATCCAAGGGCCTGGAAGAAGGAGCGCTATCCGGTGCTGAAAAGCGATGCCTCTCTGGGAATCTACGGTCCCGGCCACAACAGCTTTACCACTCTGGAGGACGGAACGGATGTGTGCGTTTACCACGGACGGCCCTACGCCAAAATCAACGGGGATCCCCTGTATGATCCCAACCGGCATGCCAGACTGATGCGTGTGGAGTGGGATGAAAAAGGATATCCGGTATTTGATTATAGAAACATCGTTGAATGACAATAGAGGTTCGGGATATTATGAAACAGAAACATGCGGGAGAATTTATTTTTCCCGCATGTTTTGTCGAAGAAGATGTGTTCAGTTTTCCGGCATCTGTATCACGAATTCCAAATTTCCGGCGGCTCCAGCGGCAATGCTGTATTTGGGGAAACAAACCACAACTGTGTTGTCTCCGCGAATATAGAAGGCGGTGGATTCGTCTACGGTAGTAAATCCTCCCTGGTCAGGAGAGAAAAAGAAGGTAAAACCATCGGCATCCACACTTTCGCTGATTTGTTTTTGAATGGCGGTATTGCAGATCGTGATCCAATCATCTCCCAGCAAATCCTGCAGCGTCAGCTCACGGTCCTTTGTAAAATCCAGATTGTAATAATAACGTTCTTCATAGGAGGAAACCCAGCCTTCGGAAAGGGATACCATGAAAGAAACCTGATTTTCGGTCTGGCTTTTAATTTCATAGTCGATGATGACCTCCATTTCGCGGTCTGCCCACTCATCCTCCGTGCCGCCGGTGGCGAAAAAGGCATTTTTATAGTCGTCCCAGTCCTGCTTTGCCTTGGCAAGGTGCCGGTCAAGCTTTTCCTGAATGGCTGTATTGATTTTTTCTGCCAGAGAATTGGACGCATCCACCATGGGGGCGGATATGCTGTAGTTAATACCGTCCTCAGATTTGCTGTAGTCGACGAAGGTCAGTATCTGGAACAGTCCGCCCAGGACCGGCACTCTGGCGGCGTTGGCTATGGCAAGAGACAGGTTCAGTCCTGTCAGCATCAGAGCGAAACAGGCGGCAGCAGCAATGAAGCGGCGGATCCTTTGATTACGCCTTTTGCGATAACCGGTCTTTCCTTCCCGGATGCCTGCCTGGATGCGTTTTGGCAGTTCGGAGGGGATTGGGGTGTTATTATAAGCTTCTTTGGCTTGCTTGAATTCGTTGGTAAAATCGTTCATAGAATTTCTGCTCCTTCCATTGCAATGCGCAGCTTTTTCAAGCCGGCGTCCAAAGACTCATCAGGATTTTTTAAGACACTGTAAGCCAGTCGGTAAAATCCTGCCTGATTTTCAATGAGGTATTGTGTCAGAGCTTCTTCCTTTGTCACATCGATCTTCCTTTCTGCCTGGTTTTAAACTGGGATAAAGATTCGACGCCGTTCTGCCGGCCGGTGAAGAACGCCGTCTGTATATTAGACGGAAAACCGGTCGAAAAAGTTTAAAGGCAAAAAAATTATAATATAAACCTGAATTAATTGAAAAGATGCCGGAAGCGGGCCTTTACCAGATACTGATAGCTTATTACCCGATGGAAGGGAAAGGCGGGAACATTGAGTGCAGGATACTGATCAACGGAGAGCTTCCGTTTTCCGGCGCCGGCACGGTGACCTTTTATCGGAACTGGATCGTGGAACGGGAGGTGAATCAGACCGGGCAGCCGCAGGAGGTACGGGTGGAGGCAGAGGAGATCTGCTTCCATGACAGGATACCGCCCTTTTTTTTACAAAAATCGAAAAAGATTTGAATAAATTGGAAAGTTGTTACAATGTATAGTTGAAGGGCAAAAGAGGTGCTGCCTTTATAAGACGTCTTAGAGGAAGAAAACCGAATGACAAAACATGAGCTTGAGCTGTGTATAGACAAATACGGTAAGGATATCTACTCATTTTGTAAGCATCTTACAAACAATCCGCTGGAGGCTGACGATTTATACCAAGATACTTTTCTGAGGGCTGTGGTACTAAAGGAAAAGATAGAATACGGCAATAATCCGAAAAGCTATTTTCTTTCCATTGCGCTGCGCATATGGAGGAATAAAAAGAGAAAATTTGCATGGAGGAAACGAATTGCGGATGTACAGCCTATAGTGGATGAGCGGGATGCAGAATTAGGAGAAGCTTTAGAGCTGTCTTTGGAGGAAAGGATTACCAGTAAGGAGAAGGATATGCTCGTGCGGATGGCGGTGAGCAGGCTGCCGGAAAAATTAAAGATTACAGTGCTCCTTTTCTACATGGAAGACCTGTCAACAGCACAGATTTCTGAGGTCATGAAAATACCTGTAGGAACTGTACTCAGCAGATTACATCAGGCTCGAAAAATTCTAAAAAAAGATTTGGAGGATGTTTTAAGTGAATGATAAACTTGATAATGCGTTAAGACATGCCCTTACTCCAGGTGATGAAGCGGATATAAGGCTGAATCAGAAAATATTAAATCAGGCAGAGGAGAAGAGAAAAATGGCAGAAAGAAAGAATTGGAGATTAACGGCAGCAATTGCTGCGGGATTGGTGCTGTGCATAAGCTCCGTAACCGTATATGCAGCATGGAAGTATTTGCCGGCCTCGGATGTTGCCGCCAATGTACAGGGCAGGAATCTGGCGGAGGCGTTCGCTGGTGAGCAGGCGTTTGTCATTAACGAGGTCCAGAGCTATGGAGACTATCGTGTTACCTTGCTGAGCATTATTTCCGGCAGGATGCTGTCGGAATATCCACACTATCATAATGGTGAAATAGCTGCAGACAGGACATATGTGGTCATTGCCATTGAAAACGGAAATGGTGTACCCATGCCGGATACTTCAGACGAGAGCTATGGAAATCTGGAATTTTTTGCTTCTCCCCTCATTGGAGATTTTAATCCGGCGTTCTATAACATAGCGGGCATGTCCGGTAATTATACGGATATGACGGAGGAAGGAATATTGTACAGGCTTTTGGAATGCAGTAATGTGGAGATTTTTGCGGATCATGATTTATATCTTTGTGTTTCAGAGGGAATGTTCTATGATTCTGAGGCTTATTGCTACGATGAGCTGACAGGAAAAATAAGCAGAAATGAGAATTATGAAGGGATGAATGCCCTGTTTGAGCTGCCGATGGATATTGCAAAGGCTGATCCACAAAAAGCCGCAGAATATATGGCAGAGCTGGGATTCGAATCCGATATTCTGCGGGAAAAGCTGGATGCAGAATTAGGAGAAGCTTTTGAAGTGAAGGTGACGGAAGAAAATAAAATGGGAGCGGAGGCTGCGGAGTACGCCCTGCAGTTTGTGGGTAATCCATATGTATGGGGAGAAGACAGCCTGACAGAGGGAACGGACAGCAGCGGCTTTACAAAGAGTGTATATGCGCATTTTGATATCAGTCTTCCGCACAGCTCCAGCGGACAGCGTACGTCAGGGATGAAAGTAGAGACTATAGAAAATGCAGAGCCCGGAGATTTAGTCTTTTATGAAACACCTGCCCATGTGGCAATTTATATCGGAGACGGGCTGATTGTCCATGCAATGCCCGAAATGGGAATTTGTATTTCGGAAGCTGATTTTGATGAAATTGCGGAGATCAGGCGGGTAGTGTAAAGGGTGAATCAAGCCATAATGATACCAATGCTGTAATTGAGGCGTCCCCGGCGGGGCGCCTCACAATCTGTTCACTTCTCCAGAATTATTTGATCTCAACATCATATTTTGTCTAATTTCACCAAATCTGAGCACCGGCTTTTGTTGATTACAGAAATTGACATATAAAAGATTTTTCATTATAATTTGCTTAACTGGTTAAGCAATAGCGGAAGCCTATATTTTTTACCTGTTTGCTTAACTGGTTAAGCTACAACATTTCAGCAAGGAAAGGGAGGTTCAGGATGAAGAAAAAGGTGTTGAGTTTGGTGTTGGCGGCGGCAATGGTCTTTACAATGGCGGCCTGCGGAAATGAGGGGACAGGAGAAAGCGGCAGTCAGGGAACGGAGGGAAGCAGCCAGGGCACGGAGCAGAGCGGCAGCGACGGTCAGGATCAGGAGAATCCCCAGACTGCGTCTCACAAGGTGACCTTTTATGACGCGGATGGAACTACGGTTTTATCCGAGGAGGAGGTGGCGGACGGCGCTTCGCCCACAGAGTATACGCCCGAAAAGGATGGCCAGGTATTTATGGGCTGGTTTGCAACTCCGTCCATGGCTCATGAATTTGATTTTTCCCAGCCTGTCACAGAGGACACCTCAGTATTTGCAGGATTCATGGAAAATAAGGAGGATACCAGAACCTTTGCCATTCTGGGCAGCGGTAAGAGCCCGCTTTTGGCCGTATCCAGCTGGGGCAAGGTAATCAATGAGGAGCATTATATGACCAAAGCGGACGGTGAGAATGTTTATACCATTACCATTGACCTCTGCGAGGGAGACGAATTCCAGTTTGCCATCGACACGGCATGGAGCAACCAGCGGGGCGGCGGTTATCTGGAGACCACGGACGCGGACGGGGAAACCTATTTCAGCGTTTCAGGCGGGCTGTCGGACAGTACAAAGAAAGCAAATATCAAGTGCCTGAAGGATGGAAATTATACTTTTACACTGACTACCTACCCGGGCGCCGACGTATATGATACCGCAAACAGTTATTACACTGAGGAGACCAAAGAAAATCACAACTCCAATCCCTATGACAGAATCACGTTTACCTATAACGGAGAGATTCAGGGCGAGATGAGTCAGCTGACTACCACATATTACATCAAGGGAGCGACTGTGACAGAATGGCAGGATAAATACGATGATCAGTATAAGTTTACTGAGGAAAACGGAATCCACACTCTGGTAATCGACCTGGAAGAGGGAGACGAGTTCCTGATGACGACTCTGGTAACTGCGGAAGACGGCACTTCCTCTGTGGGAAATGAGTATGTCCGCTACAGCAATATCACAGATGAAGCCTCTCTTACCTTTGTAGATGGCACGGAGAGTTATAATATTGTGGCAAAGGCGGCGGGAACCTACACGTTTACCTATGATCCGGCATCGACCCAGCTGACAGTGGGATTTGAAGGAAAGTAAGAAAATACATGGGGTATCCTCAAGGGATACCCCATGTGCGTCAGACAAACAGATTGTGTTCACAGTCGGGGACACGGTTGGCAGCCAATTCAAAACAGGCAAATACCTGCTCCATTTTTTCCCGCAGTCTGTGGGCCGGGCAGAAGCCGTCCGGGCCTGCCAGGGAGGCCAGGGACTGTTGATTGTACAGAATATTCCCCGAAAAGGCCGCGGCCTGTGCTGCAGAGCCTGAGCCATTTTCCGGCACGAATATCACGGAAGAGAAGGTACTTTGGATCAGCCTGCGAAGGTCTGTGTTATTGGGAGTAAGACAGAGATAACGGTAGTTTTCACTGCCGAACCGTTCATCCGCTTTTGCTTTCAGGCCCGCATAGTCCGTGCACACCTGAAAAAAGATCTGCAGGGGTGTCAGGCTGTCAATGGCAATCAGAGGAATCAGGTTGTTATCTCCCACGTCGTTAAAGAAATCAGTGTCAGTGTCGTAGCAGAGAATAGCGTCCGCATAGTCGATCCTGGCGATGTTCTCCTCGCTCTGCAGCAGGAGATGATAGCCATGGGACTGGAGGACTGAGGCCAGGACGTCCGCCACGGCCAGCTGCTCGGAGCGTTTATAGAGAGATTCCTCCCGGCGCAGGAAAAGCGCGATGTTATAGGTTTTGCTGGTGGCGAGAGATTTTGCGGAGGCGTTTGGCCTGTAGTCAAGCAGATTGACAATCTGCCATACCTTTTTTTTGGTCTCATCGCTGATGCGCTGGTCATCCCGATGATTGATCACATAGGATACGGTGGCTACGGAGACGCCCGCCTGCCTGGCAATGTCTCGAATGGTGTATTTTTTGCTCATAGCTTATTTATATACTGCGTGTCCGATTTTGTCAATGAGGCTCGCAAAAAAAGGAAGGGGTAGGAGGCAGCATGAACGAACAGGCAATTTTACATATACCGGATTCCCGATATTGCTTCCCGATTTCGGAGAAGGAAGTGGTTCTGCGGCTCCGGGTGGACAGGAGGGATCCTGTTGACGGGGTGCAGGTAGTATACGAAAGCAAGTATGTCATCCAGATGCGTCAGCTTGACGAGAGAATGGAGCGCAGATACGAGGACAGACTGTTTGCCTGGTATGAGGTGAAGCTGAAGCTGGAGGATGTGCGGCTCAGCTATATCTTCAAATTGCAGGAGCAGGGGAAAGAGTGGTATTATTCTGAGGACGGGCTGTGCGATACCTATGACTTTTCTCTGGCATATTTTAATTTTTTTCAGCTTCCTTACATCAATTCGGCAGATATACACAGGGAAGTGTCCTGGATGAGCAGCGCGGTATTCTATGAAATTTTTGTGGAACGCTTTTGCCGCGGAATGGAGGAAAAGGACGATACGTATATCAATATGGAATGGGGGGAAAAGCCTCATCCGAAGAGCTTTGCAGGAGGGGACCTTCCCGGTATCATCCAGAAGCTGGATTATATAGAGAACCTGGGTGTGAACGCCTTGTATCTGACGCCGGTTTTTCGGTCCATCTCCAACCATAAGTATGACATTTCCGATTACGGCGTCATAGACCGGCATTTTGGCACCAATGAGGATTTTGGCAGGCTGGTGAGGGAGGCCCACAGCCGGGGAATCAGGGTGGTGCTGGATGCAGTGTTTAATCATTGCAGTGAAGAGCTGATCCAATTTCAGGATGTGGTGAAACGGGGAAAGGATTCTCCTTATTTTGACTGGTTTATCATCCGGGGAGACAGGCCGGAGAAGGAACCGCTGAACTATGAAGTGTTTGCCTTTTGCGATTATATGCCGAAGTTTAATACCTCCAATCCCCAGGTGCAGGAGTTTTTGCTGGACATTGCGGTATCCTGGATCAAAAAGTATAATATAGACGGCTGGCGGCTGGATGTGTCGGACGAGGTATCCCATGATTTCTGGCGTCTGTTCCGCAGCCGGGTGAAGGCGGTGAAACCGGACTGTGTTATCATCGGGGAAAATTGGCATGATGCCAATCCCTTCCTTGGGGGTGATCAGTATGACAGCATCATGAATTATGCCTTTACCAAGGCATGTCTGGACTATTATGCTTTTGGCGCCTTTAATGCAGAGCAGTTTGCCTGGAAGCTGAACAGTCTCCTGATGCGCAATACGGATCAGGTGAACCGGATGATGATGAATCTGCTGGATTCCCATGACACGGATCGGTTTTATACATGGGTGGGCCGTGACAGGAAAAAGCTGCTGTCGGCGGCGGCGGTAATGGTTATGTTTGTGGGGGCTCCCTGCATCTACTATGGGACGGAGACCCTGCTGGAGGGCGGTTATGACCCGGACAACAGGCGATGCTTCGACTGGAACGAAAGCAGCTGGGATATGTATTGTATGGAAAAAATAAAGGCCCTGCTGGCTCTGCGGAAGGAAAAGGCAGTGCAGACCGGCGGCATTCGGGTGTACAGCAGGGAAGGTCTGTTTGTGCTGAAGCGTTTCCTGGAGGAGGAAGAGCTGATTCTGTACTGTAACCGGACGAAGGAGGCTCTGCCTCTGGCACCGGAGGGTGATATGGCTGTGGAAAACGGCTTCGCAGAGGACTGTATCGATGCAGAGGGATTTGTAATATTCAGGAGGCGGGGATGCTTGGGGGCAGACGCTTCAGAAGGGAGGAAAGGATGAAAAAGAAAATAACAGCGCTGTTAATGGCAGGTGCTTTGTGTGCCGGAATGCTTTGCGGCTGCGGGGGTGAAAGCGGGCAGGAAGAAAGCCCGAAGGAGTCAGGCCAGGGGACGAATCCGGGAGAAAATGCCGGCGGGGCCGTGGATCTGAGCAATATATACAGCGGCGAGCTGGAGCATAATGTCACCATCCGGGTTTTGGAGAACGACACGGCCATCGAGCAGGGATATTTCCAGGAGCTGATCGATGCCTTTAATGAGAAATATGCAGAGTACGGGATTGTGGCAGTGGATGCCAATATGGATCAGTACAGTAATTTGGCGGACGACGGCCCTTACGGATACGGACCGGATGTGCTTTATCAGGCCAATGACGTGCTGATGAAATATGTAGAAGGAAAGCACATTTATCCCATTCCCGCAGAAAGTCTGGAGTGTTTTCCGCAGATCACGGAAAATGCATGGAATGCTTATCAGGCAAATGTAAACGGTGTCTCTTACTACATGGGCGTACCAGTAAACGTACAGTCCTCCATGCTGTATTACCGCAAGGATCTGTTGCCGGAGGATTGGGAGACCACATGGGATAAGAACGGCAACAAGGTTCCTGACATGGTGGAAAGCTGGAATGATATGTACAGATATTCCCAGGAGATTGTGGCGAGAAACGATGGACATTACGGATATATGCGCTCTCTTTATGACGTATACTTCTCTTCCGGATTCCTGTTCTCATACGGCGGCTATGTGTTTGGGGACAATAATACCAACGCAGATGATTTGGGTTTTTCTGCCGGCAATGCGGAGATCGGGGCCAATGTGCTCCTGCAGCAGGCGGCGCTGATGAATGAGGGCTGTATCGACGACTCCATCACAGTGAGCGCATACAGCAGACTGGCGGACGGAACCTATTTTGCCACAATGACCACTCCGGATGTATATACTTTGTTTTTGAAGGAGCTGCAGCTGGTTTATCAGGCGGAAGGAATGAGTGAGGAAGAGGCCAGGGCGCTGGCGGAGGAAAATCTGGTGATCACGGAGGTGCCGAAGCTTCCGGCCAGCGGCGACCTTACGGAGGAGGATCCGGAGCTGATCCCCTTAAAAGCCATGGGCGGCGTTAACGGCTATGCCATCAGCGCTTACACAAAATCGCCGAATGCCTGCCTGGCTTTCGTGGAGTTTGCCACAGGCTATGAGATGATGCTCAGAAGAAACCAGATGCTGGGTATCGTGCCGGCCAGAAGCGATGTGGCTGACACCGTGGGCGGAGTGTCGGAAATCATGTATCATAATCTGGATGCAGGCAATATTGTGGTTATGCCTTCCATCCGTGCCGTGGAGCAAATCTGGACGCCGGGACAGACCTTCTTTGAGGATCTGGCCAAGGATGCATTCAGACCGGAGGCGGAGAAAAAGTATAAGACTTTGGAGGATATCAAAAACGGCCTGGCCGCCGTGGATACCCAGATTTATGACGCGGTACACACGTTGGCAGGAACCAACTGAACAGGGAATGCGCAGCGAAAGCATATTGATGCGAAGAGGTATAAGCATGAGTACAAGGATGAAACCAAACAAAAAAGTCAAAGCCAGTATGTGTCTTATGGGTCTGGGCCAGCTTATGTACGGCCAGGTGGGGAAGGGACTTCTCTACCTGGGGGTGCTGGCTCTTGGTATTTCATATTTTGTATTTCGCGGCGGTGCAGATCTGGTGGGGCTTTTTACCCTTGGCACCCGGGAGATGGATACCTGGCTGGGAATAGAGGGCGATAACTCTGTAGTTATGCTGCTTATGGGGATTCTTGCTCTGATCGCGCTTCTGCTCCTGGCAGCGGTTCATATTTCTAACGTGCAGGATGTCCGGGAGACCCAGAGGATTGTAGAGAGAGGCGGAAGGCCTGCGGCTTTTAAGGAGGACGCAAAGCAGCTGCTGGATAAAAAATTTTATAAGACTGTGCTTTTCCTGCCGGTTTTGGGCGTTTGTGTCTTTAATATCCTCCCGATCATTTTCATGATCGCCATCGCGTTTACCAATTATGGCGGAAGCATCGTGCCGCCCAAGCTGGTGGATTGGGTGGGATTAGACAATTTTGTGCAGATAACCACATTGTCTCAGTTTGCGCCCACCTTCGGCAGGATCCTGTCCTGGAATCTGATCTGGGCAGTCTGCTCCACGGCGCTGAATTATTTTGCAGGCTTAGGCCTGGCGCTTTTGCTGAACAAGGACTGCGTAAAAGGAAAGGTATTCTGGAGATCCTTCCCCATTCTGGCCTATGCGGTTCCGGGATTTATCACCATGCTGGGATTTAAGTTTATGTTTTCCTATGGCGGTCCCATCAACCAGCTCATCACGGCTGCGGGACACAGGGCCGTGGGTTTTCTGGACATTGATGCAAAGTGGATCGCCCGGTTCATTGGTTTGGGAGTCAACGCCTGGGTCAGTGTTCCTTCCATTATGCTGCTTGCTACCGGGATTTTGTCTAATCGGGATATGAGCCTGATGGAAGCGGCGAGAATCGATGGCGCTACTCCCTGGCAGCAGTTTCGGCGTATCACCCTGCCTTTTGTACTGTTTTCCACCACCCCGGTGCTGCTGGGACAGTTTATCGGCAATTTCAACAATTTCGGCGTGTTCTATTTCCTGAGAGGCGGGCTGTACATAGACGGTTATTTCCTGGCCAGCGACACGGACCTGCTGATCAACTGGCTCTACAACCTGTCCATCAGCAATAACTATTATAACATCGGTGCCGCTATCAGTCTGGTGATATTCCTGATTACTTCCCTGATCTCTCTGGTGATCTATACCAGGAGTGCGTCGTATAAAGAGGAAGACACATTCCGATAAAAGTGTGAAGGAAATCACTAAGCTCGAAAGTACCTCGCCAAGTGATTTCACGCTCTGTACAGCAGAGCTTCTTTCCACAGATTGTGCCGGCTGCGCCGACATTATGGAGGTTACTATGAAGGTTTCAAAAATAGCTGATACATGTGTCACTTACATTATTTTGATTGTTGTGTGCTTTATCTTTTTCTTTCCGTGCCTCTGGCTGATTTTGGCATCCTTCAGCAAGTCGGGTTCCATATATTCCTTTGAGGGATTTTTCCCCAGCTCTTACAGCCTGGATACCTTCAGGACGCTGTTTACGGATACTGCCATGTATAATTACCCCAGGTGGTTTCGCAATACGTTGTTTATTGCGGTGATGAGCTGTCTCGTGGGCACCTTCCTGACGATTCTGACAGCCTATACCATGTCCCGCTTTCAGTTTGGGGCTAGGAAAACCATGATGAAGACCACCCTGATTTTGGGAATGTTTCCTTCTTTCATGGGAATGATTGCGGTGTATATCATCATGACCCAGTTCGGGCTGATCAATAATATGTGGGGGCTGATCCTGATTTACAGCGCCAATGCGCCCATGGGATACCTGACTCAGAAGGGATTCTTTGATACCATTCCCTCATCTATCGACGAGGCGGCCCGGATCGACGGAGCCACGAATTTTCAGGTGTTTACAAGGATTAACCTGCCTATTTCCATGCCTATCATTGTCTATACGGCACTGACCAGCTTCACCTTTCCCTGGAGCGACTTTATCCTTCCGAAGCTTCTATTGAAGGAAAAGGATCTGTACACGGTGGCCGTGGGGCTGATGAGCCTGGGAGACACGGAGTTTGCCCGCTTTGCGGCAGGAGCGGTGTTCATTGCGGTACCCATCGTTATTCTTTACTTCTGCCTTGTAAAATTCATGGTAAATGGAATGACGGCAGGGGCGGTAAAGGGTTAATTCATTTTATGTCCATCAGCCTGTGTGATTGGAAGAAATGCGGCAACAGAGACGCAATTTTTCCGTTACGCAGGCTTTTTTTGCGTGGTTTTTCTTTTGCATAGGCTTGTGATTATTGACAAACGATAATTTTGGGTGTATTTTATAATTAAAATTATTGAATAACAATAATTTTAATATGAATGGTAAGAAATAAGGTCTGTTTCAATGAAAGGGAGGAAGAGCGATGGAAGCTATTGTATTTTTCTGGGAGCAGGCAGGCGGTCTGCTCCGCCGGCTGTCGCTGTCGGGAGATGCAGGTAATATTGCCGCATGGATCATTTTTATTCTGGCAGGAGGAAGTCCCCTGATATTGTGGGCCATCCTGGGGATCCGGAAGAGGGCGGGAAGGAGCGATCTGCTGTTGCTGCTCATTTCCGTTGTGCTGACCGCAGGGCTGTGGTTTATGGTGAATCCTTCCTATATGGACAGGTATTTGTTTCATGGGATGGAGGATGTGGGTGCGTATATTTTTCCCGGTGTGATCTGTTCTCTTGTACTGGCCTGGGGGGCAATGCGTCTTCTGGGGATTTATGAAGGGTTGAGCAGGCAGAGTTTTTTCAGGTGTCTGGAGGTGATGCTGGGGATTTATGTGGCCGTCACAGCGGCAGCCCTGTGCCTGGGATGGTGGACGGAGCTGGCGCAGGGCTGGAGCAATCTGTGTCAGGGCAATACCTGGGCTGGCAAAGAGGAGCTGTTGTCCGGCACGGCCCCGGGTATGGCATCTGACAGAGGAAGCCTGGCGGTGAGCAGCTTTTTTCTGATTCTGCAGGTCACGGCCCAAAAGCTTCCCGGTTTTCTGGAATTGCTTCTGTTTGGAATGGCAGTCTGCCTGCTGCGCAGCTGTGAGAGGGAGAATTTTGGTGGGAAGAGCCTGATATGGGTGGAACGTCTGAAGCGCTGGAGCGGGCGGTTTTTGGGGGTTATTCTTTTGAGCAACGCCGGTGTGAACCTGCTGCAGCTTTTGTTTTCAGGTTATATATTGCGGAGCAGCTACAGAGTATTACTGCCTTTGTGGGAGGTGACAGCAGTGTTGGGAATTCTGCTGCTGAGCCGGTTCTATCTGGAGAGCAGGAGGCTGAAGGAAGAAAACGACGGATTTATATAGGAGGCGTCATGGCGATTCAAGTGCATTTAGATGAAATACTGAAGGAGCGCCGTATGACTTCCAAGGAGCTGTGCAGGATGGTGGGAATTACAGAGGCAAATCTTTCCATTCTGCGCAGCGGGAAGGCAAAGGGCGTCCGTTTTGGGACAGTGAACAGGATTTGCTATTACCTGCAGTGCGATGTGGGGGACATACTGAAATTTGACGGGAAGCTGGAGGAAGAGGATATGAGCGCCGGCCCGGAGGATTCCGGGGAGATGTGACATGTGGCAGAGGGAATGGAAGAAGGCAGAGGAAGAGGGAAAAGCCAGAGAGAGCTGCGACAGGGATGACGACAAATAGAGTGGATATGAGAAGGAGGAAATAAGAGATGGGTTGCGGAAAAATGGGGATAAAAAGGGGAAAAAGGATGGCGGTCATGGGGGTGCTGTTGGCTGTATCGCTTGCTTTTGGGGGATGTGCCCTGGCCAGGGAGGAGTTGGAGAATCCTAAGAAGGACAGACTGGTGGGAGTGTATCTGACCAAAGAGTATCTGGAGATGGAAGAGCCAAAGATCGAGATGAACTGGAAAGGGGAGCTTTATTTGGAGGACAGCCAGACGCAGATCGAAGGAATTTTGGGAGACTTGTCCGACGAAAGCCTCCTGCATTTCGAGGGAGTGGAGGGTTATGGAATATATGGTATCAGAATGCATAGCGAAAGCGATAGCAGCGTTTTTTCCAGTGATGAGATCTTTGCGGATATACATCTGACATTGGAGGATAACGGGGAAAAAATAGAAGCTGTGGTATATGTGGGAGAAAATGGCCCGCGCGTAGTGTATTTTAATCCGATCTATCAGAGGGAGGACGGAACCGTATATCTGCGGCAGGGAACAGGCATGTCCTGGGACGGCTTTGCGGAAGGCGCGGCTATGAGCCAGAGCATGAAGGAATCTGTCTCGGAGGGCGTAAAAGGCGAGGAAACTGTCAAAACCTTTGAATGCGCCATTGAGATCCGGCAGAGCACAGAGCCCCGGACCACGGAGCTTTTGTTCCTGGATGGAGAAAATAAGGTGCTGGAGCGCAGGGAAGAAAGCAGGATCAGAGAAATATTGGAGAAAGATGAGGGGAGGCTGGAGGTTCCCCAGGGAACAGAGTATCTTCTGCTGGTTCAGAGCGGAAAAGCCCAGGGACAGGAAGCGGAGGAAAAGCGGAGTCTCTGCAATAGGGGCGAGGAGCACCTGGAGTTTTTGCTTCCCGGCACAGATGGCTTTCTGGAGGCAGTGCAGCTGCAGATTCTGTGGCAGCAGTGACGATTCAAGCTTGAATATATCTGCCGGCTTTGTTAGAATGATTTTCAGGGCATGCGTGTACTGATCGGATGAAATGACGGTTTACACGGATGGGATAAACTGCTACAATAGGATACAGGCTGGAGGAGAGTCCTGGAAAAATCCCAGGGCGGAGGATGTAATGATGCGGGAAATGGAATTTAAAATGGAACGGCCCGGACTGCTGGAGCCGGGACAGAGGATCACGGTAACGGAAGGCGTCCTGCCCAGCAATTATTATTATACTATAGATCCTGCGCTGGCCATGTCGGCAAATATTCCCTTTCGTGACCGGCTGAAAAGCAGAGAAGGCATAGTCACCAATGTGACGGAAAATGCCAGGGGATTTTATGTGACGGCTCAGTTTGAGGAGCCGGATCCCGGCAGAGCAAAATAAAGTTAGAACAGATAAAAAGTGAGGTTGAAAGCATGTTAAAGAAAATTTCCACAGACAAAGCGCCGGCGGCCATCGGCCCCTATTCCCAGGGAATTATCGCAAATGGATTTCTGTTTGCGTCGGGCCAGATTCCAATTGACCCGGCTGACGGAGAGATCAAAGGCACGGATATCTCTGCCCAGGCCGAACAGGTAATGAAGAATATCGGTGCTCTTTTGGCTGAGGCGGGAAGCAGCTATGAAAATGTGGTAAAGACCTCCTGTTTCCTTGCGGACATGGGAGATTTTGCTGCCTTTAATGAGGTATATGCAAAATATTTTACGGAAAAGCCGGCCAGAAGCTGTGTGGCCGTAAAGACGCTTCCCAAAAACGTATTGTGTGAGGTGGAAGTGATCGCCGCAGTGTAAGGCCGCAGGCCCGGGCCGGGAGGCGGAAAGGTTGCCCAAAGCGCCGCTTGCAGAAGCGGCGTTTTGGTGTGTCCGGATTTTGGAGGGAATATTACCTATGAAGGAGAATATCATATTGATTGGAATGCCCGGCGCGGGCAAGAGCACCGTGGGGGTGGTTCTGGCAAAGAAGCTGGGCCGGGGCTTTGTGGATTCCGACTTGGTGATACAGGAGAGATATGGAAAGCTGCTGCATGAGCTGATCCAGGAGAACGGCGTGGAAGGCTTTTGGAGAATAGAGGAGGAGGTTAACGCTTCTCTTTCGCAGAAAAAGTGTGTTATTGCTACCGGGGGAAGCGTCATTTACGGACCCAAAGCCATGGAGCATCTGCGGGGGATCGGCACGGTAGTGTATCTGCAGCTTCCCTGTGAGGAGGTGGCGGAGCGGCTGGGGGATCTGGATGCCCGGGGCGTGACACTGAAGCCCGGGCAGACGCTGAAGGATTTGTACCGGGAGAGGACGCCGCTCTATGAAAAATATGCTCATATTACCATCACCTGCAGCGGGAAGATGCTGAGGCAGATTGTGGAGGAGACGGCGAACGCCGTGGCGCGGCATGTCCGCAGGATGCAGCAGGAGGGAGAAGCAAAATGAAGACGAAAAACAGTCTGCTGTTGCTTCTGACGGCTTTTATCTGGGGAATGGCTTTCGTGTCCCAGAGCAAGGGAATGGACTATATGCATCCCCTGACCTTTAACGGAATCCGAGCGCTGATCGGGGCGGCCACGCTGGCGGTCTATATTTTCTTTTCCCGGAGAAAGCAGAGAAAGACAGCAGCGGAGAAGATGGCGGCAGAAAAGGCAGTGGAAAAGGCGACAGCAGAAGAGGCGCCAGCGGAAAAGACAGGGGCCGGCATGAAGCTTGAGGAAACGAAAAAAACGGACTGGAAGGTTACGCTGCGGGCGGGAATCTGGTGCGGTCTGGCGTTGACGGCGGCCAGCACTCTCCAACAGTTCGGCATCAAGTATACCTCCGTGGGAAAGGCTGGATTTATCACCACCCTGTATATTATTTTTGTGCCTTTGGCGGGAATCTTTTTTAAGAAGAAGGTTTCCGGTGTAGTGTGGGCAGGAGCCTTGATGGCAGCACTGGGGATGTATTTGCTATGTATGACGGAGAGCTTTGTACCGGGAGCGGGCGATATTCTGGTGTTTTTGAGTGCGTTGGTGTTTGCGGCGCATATTTTGATTGTAGACCACTTTTCGCCTAAAACCGATGGAGTACAGGTATCCTGCATTCAGTTTATTATTTGCGGAGTTGTCTGTACCGCAGGCGCGTTTTTCTGGGGAAGTCCGGATTTGGGTCAGATCAGAGACGGCCTGGGAACATTGCTGTACGCCGGTGTATTGAGCTGCGGTGTGGCTTACACGTTGCAGATTCTGGGGCAGAAGGGAGTGAACCCTACGGTGGCGGCGCTGATTTTAAGCCTGGAGTCCGTATTTGCAACGGTGGCGGGCTGGATCGCATATGAGATCGGTTTTTTAAAAACTGATCAGACGCTTACCGGAAGGCAGATCGGAGGATGTATCCTGGTATTTGCCGCGGTGATCCTGGTACAGCTGCCGGACAGATGGTTTCGGCGCAAAAGGGTGCAGGAGAGCCGGGAATAGGTTTTTTGTGTATAAAAATATCATATTGGCAGAAACTAAGGATGAATTGTTGAGCCGGCTTGAAAGGAGTATGCCAATGGATTACGTGAATGCTTTTTGGGTGGGAGGACTGATCTGTGCGTTGGTACAGATTTTGATGGAAAAGACGAAAATGATGCCCGGGCGGATTATGGTGCTTCTGGTGGTGGCCGGCGCGGTGATCAGCTTTCTTGGATGGTATGAACCCTTTCAGGAGTTTGCCGGAGCAGGAGCCGGCGTACCCCTGCTGGGATTCGGAAATGTGCTGATGAAGGGAGTGAAAGAGGCCGTGGACGAACAGGGCTTTCTGGGCTTGTTTGCGGGAGGCTTCAAGGCCGGCGCGGTGGGAACAGCCGCAGCGCTGATTTTCGGATACCTGGCCAGCCTTGTGTTTCGCTCCAAAATGAAAAAATAGGGCCTCTTTAAAACCGCAGCAGTAAAAAGTTTACAGTAAGACCTGCCGCCGTTCCCATGAGGAGAATCAGATCGCCTCTGTGGATCCGGCTTTCCTCTATGGCTTCGCACAGTGCATAGGGAACGGAGGCGGAGACCATGTTTCCGTATTGCTGGACCCGGTCAATATAGGTTCCCTTTTCAAAGCCCAGCCGGGGCATTATGACTCCCAGGGCTTTACTGGCCTGGTGGGGAATGGTCAGGCGGATGTCTTCTCTGCGGACATCCGCTTCTTTCAGGCATTCTTCTACAAAGTCGGGAAGAACCCGGGTACAAAGGCGCAGAATTTTTATTCCCTTCATGTCAAAGTAGTAATCTTCCCGATTGTCTTCGGTGAGAGCCAGCGCGGGAAGCAGTCCGGCTCCGCCCCGGATTTCCGTGTCGTGAGCTCCCTCCGACCAGGTTCGTTGACAGCCGTAAAGGACGGCGGAGGGATCGCTATCTTCGGCCTTGGTAAGAACAGCGGCGGCAGCGGCGTCGGAAAACAGCTCATAGCTTTCCTTCTGTCCGGGATTCAGCGCTGCGGAGGCGGTGTCCCCCGACAGAATCAGCACCCGGCTGTACCGCCCCGCCGCCACCAGATAGGACATCATGTCCAAGGCGGACAGGAAGCTGGTGCAGGTGGTGTTGATGTCCATGGCGGGAATATTCAGCCCCTTTGCCATACGTTCGTGGATCAGCGCCGCGTTGCAGGGAATGCCCTGCAGGGGAGTTGCCATGGCGCACACGATGCAGTCCATCTGGGATATTTCCATATGGGATCGGGAAAGGGCTTCCTCTGCAGCCTTTTCCGCCAGATCCAGAAGAGTCTCTCCCGGCGCCAGACGATATCTGGTGTGACCGTCGAAGCACAGCTGTCTGCCTGCCAAAGCTTTTCCCATTCCAGCCAGCCTGACCTTTCGTTGATTTTGCTTATTTTTCATTTGTGAAGCACCTTCCTTTCTATTCGTTTCATTTTGCGGCCCTGCTCCTGCAGGTATGGGGTGAACCGAACCTTGGGAAGAATGAATTTCTGATCCCGGGCCAGAATTGTAAATTCCCGAAGGATCTGTTGCCGTTTCTGTTCGCCCAAATCGGCATAGACGGTAATACTTTTGTCCGGTTCCTGAACCACACGGTATTCGCCGCTCCATTTGGGCCGGATCATATTTGGGGCGGGGACCTTTAAATCGGAGTCCTTTAACCCGGAGGCGGAGCGGTCTTCCATGGAATTCGTTCCGCCGGCGGCAAAGAGGATGCAGCGTCGGATAAAGTCGGGAAATACGCGCTTTTCCTTGCCGTCTTCGCCGTAAAAGGAAAACATATCGTCCTCCCGCCCTTCAATTTTTTCCAGAGCCAGAAAAGGACTGCCGCAGGGACAGGGCTTACTTCTTTCCACCAGGATGTCATTCATCCGATATCGGATTATGGGCTGGGTCCTTCTTTCAAAGTCTGTGATCACAGGGATAAATCGCCACTTATCCAGGTATTCTCTGTCTATATGTACAATATCTTCATGCAAATGAAGGGTTCCCCGGGGACAGGTGGATGCCAGACAGCCTTCCGTGCACTGATAGACCTGGTGGATCACCGGCAGTTCAAAGGCCTCCTTCAGGCGCTTTTCGTCTTCCTTTTCCAGGACCTCCGCGATAGAGATTACCATGCGGGGATGAATGTCCAGCGCTCCCCTGTGTCTTTTTTCCGCCAGCAAAAGCAGCACCGAGGGCTGACCTGCCAGGATCTGAGGCTTGAGCAGGGCCAGGCGTTTTGTGTGTTCCTCCATGCCGCGATAGATGTCAAAAAAGTGGAAGCGGATATTTCTGGAGCTTACGGCCTGGTATAAATTGCTGTCGGCCCGCATAAAGAAAGCAATATCGTAGGAGCCCATAATGCCTCGGTCCAGAAACCGGGCCAGAATATAGCCTGCCCATTGATTCTTTTCCCGGTCAGACACCAGAAAAAGTCCCTGTTGTCCCGAGGTGCCGGAGCTTAAGCCTACGGTAATTCCTTTTTTCCCCTTCAGAAGCTGCGGGATCCCGATTTTTTGTGAGGGCTGCCGGGGGCGGGATGGGGACGGCTGGAGCTTTGGAGTAAAATCCCGGTCCCGCTCTGCCTTTACAGCCAGGTCTTCCGCTTCTTTTCGACGGACTCCCGCAGTGTTCAGCTGGTCAAAGTGCTTCATCATGTATGTCTTATCGATTACCGGATATTCCTCCAGGGAGGTTTTTCCCCTGTAAAGAGGGGAATGTGCCGCCACATATTTTAAATGGGCGGAGATTTTCTTTTTCTGCCAGCATTCCAGAGCCCGGCGGCTTGGGAAGGAGCGGAAATATTTGTATTGCAGGTAATGCGTCAGAACCATGAGCCGATCAACCATAGGTTTTCTCCTTCCCCCTTTGGTGGGTAAACACCACTTTGATTTCAGGATGCTCCTTTTTCATACGACAGATCCTGCCCAGGGTGTCCTCATAAGAATGGAAGCTATCCTGGATCAGTCTGGGGATCAGGCGCATACGTGGAACAGCCCGGACGAAATCCCTGCCCCAGCAGGCATCCGCCGCCAGAAAAAGGTTCAGATCCGGAATCCATATGCCCAGTTGTCCGGCACAATGGCCGGGAAGCGAGACGCCGATAATACTGCCGTCTTCAAACAAATCGTATACCTGAGTAAAATAGCGGCATAGGAAGTGCTCCTTCAGGGGGACACCGGGAAGCCGCATCCGCCGGATGCTTTTTCGGGACGGGAGAAGGCTTTTAAATACCAGCTTCCGGGCAGAAGGCCTTCGGAGGGTTTCAAGCACCTGCCGGGAAGCGATCAGCTCATAATCGGTAAACTGGTACAGGCCGCCGCAATGGTCCGGGTGGGCGTGGGAAAGGATAATGGTTTTGACGTCCGCCGGATTGATTCCGTCTTTTCGGAGTTTTTCGGCGATGGTTTCCCCCGCTTTGACACTGACCGGATTCATAAAGCGGTACAGTTTCAATAAAGGTTTTCCCTGGAATATTTTTCTGGAATAGCCGGTATCAAAAAGGATATTTCCCAGGCGGCTGTGCCGGATCAGGACGGCGGAGGCCGGAAACTTTCTTTTTTTCCTGGGCATGCCTGCAAAGATCACATCCAGGCGGTTGGTGCAGCTTCCGCAGTGATATAGGGAGGCTTTTTCCACAAGGCCGGGGCTTTCCGGGATACCCTTCTGCCAGCGGCCATATTCCTGTATGGATTGGGCCAGCGTCTTTTGGGGCCGGTAGCCCAAAAGCTCCCGGGCCCGGCTGATGTCCATGGTCTGGGCAAAGCCCAGGGTGCAGACGGTGTACCGGGTCAGGGGCGGTTCTCCCGGAAGCTTCAGAAAGCGGTAGAGCCATTCCAGGAAAGCGGCCATGCCGTAGACCAGGGGGAAGGGCAGATTTCTGTAATGGGGGCTTTCACCGGAGGCCGCCAGGAATTGCTCCAGAAGCGTCCGAAACTTTGCAGGCTCTCCGTTGGTGATATTGAAGATGCCACCCGGAGCTTTTTCTGCCGTCAGTGCCAGCCGGCAGGCTTCAGCGGCATTTTCCACGCAGGTCAGGTCAATGAGATTACCTCCTCCCCTAAAGAGAGGAATTCCGATCCGGCTGTTTGCCCGCATAAGCCTTGGAACCAGGCTGGTATCTCCTATGCCGATCAGTCCCCTTGGCCGCAGGATCACGGTTTCCAGACCTTTTTTATGCCAGTCTTGGATAACCTCCTCCGCCAGAAGCTTGGATCGGATGTAGAAGTTCAGATTGTTTTCCCCGGGCGCCTGTTCCTCCCGGATGTGATACTGGTCCTTTTTGCAGGTATAGACACTGGGGGAGGAAATATAAACCAGCCTGCGGATGCCGTTTTCTGAACAGAGTTTTGCCACGATATTGGTTCCGGTTACGTTTGTATGGTAAAAGTCCTCCCATTTTCCCCATACGGAGGAAAGCGCTCCTGCATGGATTACATATTCCACGTCTTTGAAATACTGGGAACAGGTTTCGGTGTCTGTAAAATCTCCCGGGCAGAATACAGCGCCCATGGCTTCCAGCTTTCTGCCTTTTTCCCGGTTCCTTCCCAGGGCCAGAACCCGATATTCACCGGTCAGTCTGCGTACCAGATATTCCCCCAGAAATCCTGTGGCGCCTGTGATTAAGACGGTCTGTCTTAAGTCCTGATTTTGAAGATGTGAGCAGAGTCCGGGATTGGCAGGAGCTGCAGGAGCTCCTTGGGAGGTTTTGAGATTTTCTTTCATGATATTGTCCTTTCTAAAGTATTATCAGCGGTGGTCTCATGGAACAGCGTCAGAGTCTGTTCTAAGGTAACGGCTGTCAGTTTCTTTCTTTTTTGTTCGTTCCACTGTGTCTTCAGTTCCATACAAGCGGCGGCCTCCCGGCGCAGATGCTTTGGATTTTGCAGGATTTTTCCAAAGCCCAGACGCTGAAACTGCCTGGCGTTGAGAAACTGTTCTCCCTGCTGAGGACAAAGCAGGCAGGGAACCTGGAAGTACAGGGCTTCATGGATGCTGTTCACACCGCCGGCGGTAATGAAGAGAGAGGCGTGCTTTAAAATTTCATTTTGATTCACAAAAGGGCGTACTATAAAGTTTTCCGGGAAGGAGACGGGCATTTTATCTTTTGTCCTGTCCCAGATTAAGATTACCATAGGCGTAGTTTCTCCGGGCCGGCTTCCCAGTTGTTCTATGACGGCTTCCAGCAGTTGTTGATTGCGATTAAAGATGGTTCCCAGAGAAATATAGTAAAAGGGTTTCCGGGGACAGGCGAAAGCATTTTTTTCCGTGACGGTTCTGTGCACCGACAGAGGGCCCAGAAAAAGATATTCCGGTCCGAAGCCTCTGCCGCCAGGCTGAAATTCCCGGGAAAAGCCGCAAAGATTATAGTCGCCCTTGTTCATCAGCACCGGCAGAAGCCCTAGTTTTTTCAGACCGTAGGAGGTCTTCAGCTGTCTGCGGAGCTTCAGCGCAGGAGAAACCTCTGCCGCGTATCGAAGGAAACCACGGGAGAAACCGGCGGCATAGGCGGCCAGGCCCTTTCCGCTTTGCCAGTCCACAGCGGCAATGCTGTAGAAGGCAAAGGAGGGAATTTGAAGGAGCTGTCCTGCGGCACGCCCCCACAGGGCAAGGGAATCAAAAATCAGGGCCCGGGGAGCTTCTTTTCCGGCCTGGTTCAGAAGCTTAGGCAGCATTTCCTGTGTATAATGTAAAAGAAGACGGTATAGCTTTAACAGTTTTTCTCCGTCCGTGGGGTCAAAGGCGGAATGGCCCAGAGGATAAGGGCGGTATTCACAGCCGTTTCCTTCGATTACTTCCCGAAATGGGGGCAGGGAGTAGTAAATAATTCGAAATCCTTTTTCACACAGTCGCTTTGTCAGATAAAGATTGGAATGGATATGGCCGTAGGCGGGGATTCCGTAAAAAAGGATGGTTTTTCCATTCATGTAATGATTCATAAAACGGCGCTCCCTTCGTTAAGCCGTCAAATTTGTAGCTTATATTTATCCTAGACGCTTCAGACAATTTCGTCAATCCTTCTTTCCACACTGTGGAAATTATGGTAAAATTGGACTGCCAAGGGATTTCAGGGTTTAAAATGAGGGATCTGTTTCGGCAGAAGGGAGTTAATATGAAGGTTCAGGGAAGTAAGTTTATTCAGGAAAAAAGGCCTTTGCTGTCTGAACTGCTGGCCAGACTTTTGGACTGTTATCCTTATGCGTCCATACTGGCGGTGGATTCCAGGTCAAAGGTTTATGCCGTATCCAAAAGGAATATGAGCGCAGGGGAGGGTAGTCTGGGCACTGCAAGAGGATTTGTGGCAAAGGTGTCTGACGGAAAGCATTATGCGGAGTATTCCTTTAATATGATCTCGGAGGAAGAGCTGGATTCAATTGTGGAAAAAATCGGGGAGCTGGTGGAATCGTCAGACCGGCTGCTTCTCCCGGGCATGGAGGAAAGTGAATATTTGATCCCTGAAGAGGAAAGGACTGTGTTTACAGGCAGTACGGATTATAAGATTGATCCGCAAGCCATGGGAGACGAGGCCATTCTGGAGCATCTGCGGGGAATTAAGGAAAAGGGACTGGCATTTGACGACAAGATTCTGGATTGTACAGTCAGATGTGAATATCAGAAATATTCGAAACTGTTTCTGTCCAGAGACAAGGATATGGAGCAGAATGTCATGTGGATGACCGGAGTCACAGCCTTTGCGGCGGCAAGGGGAGAGGAGATTAAGGACTATTATATGTCCTATTCCAATCTGGGCGGCGCTGAATTGCTTTCCCGGATGGAGGCCGATGTAGAGAAAGGAGCCAAAGTCACGCTGGAGCTGCTGGACAGCGAGCCTATGGTGCCAGGTGAGTACGACTGTATCTGTGCGCCGGATGTTACGGGCATGATCGTGCACGAGGCTTTTGGCCATGGCGTGGAGATGGACATGTTTGTGAAAAAAAGGGCTCTGGCCCAGAAGTATGTGGGAGAGTATGTGGCCTCCAGTCTGGTCACCATGCATGACGGCGCATCTGCGGCTTCTGAGACAGCCACTTACTTTTTTGACGACGAAGGTACCATGGCCCATGATACTGTGGTTATTGACAAGGGAGTCCTGAAGCAGGGAATCAGTGATCTGCAGTCAGCTCTTATTCTGGGGACGGAGCCTACCGGAAACGGCAGAAGGGAAAGCTATCGCAGAAAAGCATACACACGAATGACAAACACCTATTTTGAAGGCGGGAAGGATACGGTGGAGGATATGATTGCCTCTGTGGATTACGGTTTCCTTCTTGAAAATCCCAGCAGCGGTATGGAGGATCCTAAAAACTGGGGCATTCAGTGCATGGTGAACATAGCCAGAGAGATTCGTGGCGGAAAGCTCACAGGAAAGATATTCTCCCCTATCGTCCTTACCGGGTATGTGCCGGATCTGCTGAAATCCATATCCATGATGTCGGCAGATGCGGAGCTGAACGGCGGAGGCATGTGCGGAAAGGGCTACAAGGAGTGGGTCAAGGTATCGGACGGCGGCCCTTATATCAAGGCCAGGATCCGATTGGGATAGATATGGAAGGATTCACAGGCGAAAAGCGGGACATTTAAAGAAGGTATATTCAGGAAAGGCAGGTATATATTTTGATCGGACAGATTAAGACTGCGTTGGATCAGTCAGGGATTGAGGCATATCGGATCGCGGAAAGTGTCCAGGAATCACTGGAATGCTTTTTTATACGTAAAAGACTGGATCAGAAAAGAAGGACCTATTTGATTGATTATTCTGTGACGGTATTTCGCCCTTTTGAAAAGGACGGACAGAAAATGCTGGGTTCTTCCACCGTGAATATTCATCCGGGAATGGAAGAGAAGGAGATGCTGGATATTTTGCAGGGCGCGTACAGCGCGGCGGCGCTGGTCTGCAACCCTTATTATGAGCTTACCAGAGGGAAAAAAGAAGAGATGGCTCCTGCAAAAGGCCGCTTTGCCGGGCAGGATCTGGAGGAAAGCACCAGGCAGATGGTGGAGGCGCTGTATGCGGCGGATACTGCAGAAGAGGTATTTATCAATTCTGCGGAAGTATTTGCCAAACGTGTGGTGAAGCGCATTGTGAATTCCCGGGGAGTGGATGTGAGCTATGAAACCTGCCAGGTGTCGGGGGAATATGTAGTTCAGTGTCCTAAGCCTCAGGATGTGGAGACCTATCATCAGTTTGCATATCGGGATGCACAGACAGAGGAACTGCGCCGCCAGGTGGAAGAGGCGCTTTCCATGACACAGGCAAGGGCGAAGGCCGTAAAAGCGCCGAAAGCGGGAGAGTATACGGTGATTCTTTCCGGCAGGCAGGTCCGGGAGGTCTTAAGCTATTATCTTGTCCGTTCTCAGACCGGCATGGTCTATCAGAAATATTCCAATTATGAGATCGGAGCGCCGATACAGGGACAGGAGATTTCGGGAGATGCCGTTACTATTGAACTGAAGGCAAAGGAGCCCTACAGTGAGGAGGGAATTCCTATGAAGGACCGGATCTTGATGGAGAAGGGAACTCTGAAGACGCTTCATGGGGGAAGCCGGTTTGCTTATTATCTGGGAATAGAGCCCACAGGAGACTACAGAAGTATTTGGGTTCATGAGGGCAGCCGTACTCTGGAAGAAATGAAATCGGAGCCGTATCTGCACATTGTAAGCTTTTCCGATTTTCAGATGGATGGCTTTTCCGGATATTTTGGAGGAGAGATCCGACTGGCCTTTTGGTACGACGGCGAGACAGTGACGCCGGTGACAGGAGGCTCCGTCAACGGAAGTATACTGGAGGCACAGGGGCGAATGACCTTTTCCAAGGAACGTTATCGGGACGAAAATTATGATGGTCCCTGCGCCGTTCGGATTGAAGGCGTAAAGGTAGCCGGGGAGTGAGCCGCCTTTTACAGCCTTTTACAGCCTTTTACAGGCTTTCATAGGCGATGCCTTTTTTCTCCAGGTATTTTTTCAGGGCTTTGTCCCAGATATTGTCGGCCTCTTTGGACATGACAAAGGTATGATAGGCGGTTCCGGTGGTGAGTGTTGCCCTGGAACCGTCATAACGTATATTCAAAACCAGAGCTTTAACCTGGGAGGGATCCGTATCGCAATTCTCCTTTTGCAGCAGGGCGGAAGCCTTTTCGGGCATCAGGTGCAGTACGAAACGGAAAAACAGAGGCGTGCGCTTCCCCTTGATCAGGTCAAAGCACAGCCCCTTGATTTCGTTCCAGGGACGAAACTCAAGGGCGGGGACTTCGGATTCCTGTTCCTGTCCGCTGAAAAACTCCTGATTGATGCGTCCGTCTATGGTAAAGGTATTGGCGGTGCCGATAACGGCTTCCTCCAGCAGAAAAACATCAAAGGTATCTGAGATCAGAAGCTGACTCATAAAATTTTTCATGGAAGTAATTTGTAATGCTGTCATATTTCTCCTTTGCGCTGCTTTGTATGTTTTCGGATTAAAATCACCGACAGTATAGCAACTATAATTGTCATTGGGGCGCCCGGCAAACCGCAATGTTCCTTCCCATTTCATGCCGGCCTTTTCCTGCATTTTTCCGGAAGCCGGTTCACCGGTGCATATGCCTGCTGTATGCAATGTGTATTTGTCAGCTCATTTTCAATAGGTGTACAATTCTAAAAGGAAGTTTCTATAATCCTTCTGTATATATCTTCATTATACAAAAGGCTTCTCCTGTTTACAATATAATTCCCATGAAATTTTTGTCGGTAAACATATTTTTACTCATTGCGCTCCGTCTGTGGCCGAAGCAGTGGAGTATAGCAGGAGCAGATTCAGGATAAAAAAGGGGCGTATAGTCGCCGCAAAAAAACAGGCGCCACGGAACGATTCTGCTAGACCTGCTGTAAAACCTGAGATTCAATTTCCTTTCGGTCTTCCTCAGACAGCTCCGGGAAATACTCGGCAATCTCGTCTATGGCAATTTTCCCTTTTTGTATCATAAAAATTGCTTTGTTTTTAGCTGTTTCCTGTTTAATGTCATTCTCAAAAGCCTTGTAAATCTGTTCATCATCAAATAATGTCATCATTATGTCTACAACCTCCTTTTCCCTACTTTCCAGATACTCTTTCAGCACGTTTCTGTCCTTGCAGATACGGATTGTT
>OFGC01000179.1_pt1 | contig 73555 bp, 63 predicted proteins | sample 1521691 | NCBI WGS metagenome assembly OFGC01 (sample SAMEA3504121, study PRJEB24116) | mouse gut metagenome | biome: mouse gut; feature: mouse-associated habitat; material: faeces | place: Denmark | collected 2011
TACCAGGGTATCTAATCCTGTTTGCTCCCCACGCTTTCGAGCCTCAACGTCAGTTTCAGTCCAGCAGGCCGCCTTCGCCGCCGGTGTTCCTCCTGATATCTACGCATTTCACCGCTACACCAGGAATTCCGCCTGCCCCTCCTGTACTCAAGTTACACAGTTTCCAAAGCAGTCCCGGGGTTGGGCCCCGGGCTTTCACTCCAGACTTATACAACCGTCTACGCTCCCTTTACACCCAGTAAATCCGGATAACGCTTGCCCCCTACGTATTACCGCGGCTGCTGGCACGTAGTTAGCCGGGGCTTCTTACTCAGGTACTGTCATCTTCTTCCCTGCTGATAGAGCTTTACATACCGAAATACTTCTTCACTCACGCGGCGTCGCTGCATCAGGGTTTCCCCCATTGTGCAATATCCCCCACTGCTGCCTCCCGTAGGAGTCTGGGCCGTGTCTCAGTCCCAGTGTGGCCGTCCGCCCTCTCAGGCCGGCTACTGATCGTCGCTTTGGTAGGCCGTTACCCTGCCAACTGGCTAATCAGACGCGGGCCCATCCTGTACCACCGGAGTTTTCAGGGAAAAGCCATGCGGCTTCCCCCGTTATGCGGTATTAGCACCTATTTCTAAGTGTTATCCCCCTGTACAGGCCAGGTTGCCCACGCGTTACTCACCCGTCCGCCACTCATGCACAGGTTTTCCGGCCGAAGCCTTCCTCCCCGTACACCCGTTCGACTTGCATGTGTTAGGCACGCCGCCAGCGTTCATCCTGAGCCAGGATCAAACTCTCATGTTTGTTCGTTTGCCTGCTGCAGTTCCCTCTGCTGGCTTTACTGTTCTTTTTGGGTCCATGGGTTTCTCCATGGATTGTTTGTTCTTTGAATTTCCTCTGAATTTTCCGCTCCGCTTTCCGCTTCCTTCCTGCTCTCCCTTTACAGGTCTTACAGGCTTCCCGCTTCTTCGGAGCTCTTGGAATTTTCAGGGCTGCATTGCTGTTCATTTGCCAAGGTTCAGTTTTGACGCCTTATCAATCTATGTTACCAGTCCGGCGATTACCGCCTTTTGATCTGATTGAAACGTCTTATTTGATTTGATCTCTTCTGTAAATAAGTAAAAGATCAAACGGAGAAGGAGGGATTTGAACCCTCGCGCCGCTATTAACGACCTGCACCCTTTCCAGGGGTGTCCCTTCAGCCATCTTGGGTACTTCTCCATGCATCGGATGTACGCTCTGCGTATCATCCTCATGTCAATAAAAGTTGACGCTGACATTTGCCGTATATTTACGGCAGTCTATTCTATTATTCTTTCATGGAGAAGGTATCTCCAGCGGAGAGGGTGGGATTCGAACCCACGCGCCCTTGCGGACAAACGGTTTTCAAGACCGCCTCGTTATGACCACTTCGATATCTCTCCAAGCGTACCGCTGTTTCAACGGCAAAAATCATTTTAGCAAAAAGACCAATCCCTGTCAACAACTTTTTTCACTTTTTTTAAGTTTTTTTTGCAGGTCGATTACTTTTCACACCGCGCTATTCTCGATGCCAGAAATTCCGCCAGCTCCATGTCCTCGGGAGTGGTAATCTTGATATTCCCGCCGGAAGCTTCTACGAGCTTCACCGGATGCTTCAGCATGCTCTCTACCACCATGGCATCATCCGTAATATGCACCCCGGCCCGGACCAGCTCCTCCTGGTGCAGAGTCAGCAGTCTGTAAGCCTCCAGGATCAACGGTGCGGCAAATACCTGAGGTGTCTGTATGGAAAACAGTCTGCTGCGGTCCAGCGTCCTTTCCACAAAGCCGTTCCCGTCCGCCGCCTTGATGGTATCCTTCACAGGAACTGCCGCACAGCAGGCTCCGTAAGCCGCCGCCGCCTCATAGGTATCCTCTATTATCTTTTTCGATACAAAGGGCCTGGCTCCGTCATGAATAAAGAGATAACCGCCATCGCCGGCGAATCCCATTTCTTCCGCCGCAGACAAAGCCCTGCTTACTGACAGATAACGCTCCGCTCCGCCCTCCAGCACCACCTCTACCTTGCAAAAACCATAGCGGTCCACAATCTGCTCTCTGACACGTGCTTCCTCTCCGGCCCCCACGGCCAGTATAATATGGTCGATGACCGGCGAGTCCTGAAATACCTGCAGACAATGGCAGACCACCGGCCTGCCGCACAGCTCCATATATTGTTTCGCCGTATCACTTTTCATCCTTCTGCCGCTTCCCGCCGCCAAAACGATGGCCGTACAGCTACATTTCCGCTTTTCCATAGCTCCTCCGCCAGACTGCCGCCCCGGGCAGATCTGCGCAATTGTTAAAATATCCGGTCAAAAAATCAGAGCTTCAATCCCGGTACAGCATTCAGGTCAAAACCATGACGGACTCCCCGTATGTATTCATAATAGCCTGCCGCGCCGATCATGGCCGCGTTGTCGGTACAGTACACCGGCGACGGATGGTAAAAGCGGATATGATTCTTTTCACATTCCTTCCGAAACGCTTCCCGCAGCGAAGAATTGGAGGCTACCCCTCCTGCGATGGCAAATTTATCACAGGAAAATGCCCTCAACGCATGAAGGGAATGCTCCACCAGTACATCGATAACAGCCTTTTGAAAGGAGGCTGCCACATCTGCCTGACAGATTTCCTCCCCCTTCATCCGGCAGCCGTTCAGGTAATTGAGCACTGCGGACTTCAAACCACTGAAGCTGAAATCATATTCGTTCTCCGCTATTTTTGCCCTGGGAAAAGGAATCGCATCAGGGTTGCCTTCCTTTGCCAGTCTGTCGATCTTGGGGCCTCCGGGATACCCCAGACCGATGGCCCGGGCCACCTTGTCAAAGGCTTCACCCGCCGCATCATCCCGGGTTCTTCCCAGGATCTGGTAGTCGCCGTAATCCTTCACCAAAACCAGATGGGAATGTCCCCCGGATGCCACCAGACACACAAAGGGCGGCTCCAGATCGGGATATTCTATGTAATTGGCACTGATGTGGCCGCTGATATGGTGCACTCCCACCAGGGGGATCCCCGCGGCAAAGCTGATGGCCTTGGCCTCCGCCACCCCCACCAGAAGCGCCCCCACCAGTCCGGGCCCATAGGTAACGGCAATGGCGGTAATATCCTGCAGGGACATCTCCGCTTCCTCCAGTGCCTGCCGGATCACCTGATTAATCTTTTCGATATGCTTTCTGGAAGCGATCTCGGGAACCACTCCGCCAAAGCGCTCGTGCAGCGCAATCTGTGAATATATAATATTCGACAGCACCTCCCTGCCGTTTTTCACCACTGAAGCTGCTGTCTCATCACAGGAGCTCTCGATCGCCAGGATCAAGACATCCTCCGTATTCTGCTGTTCCAAATCCATACCTCCGCGCCCGGGGCGCACAGAATTCTTTTTACTGCGCCGCATTGTCCGCCAGATCCCACCCGTAAATCTTCCAGCGCCGGTTTTCATCCCTGCGCAGAACATAAACCTGGCGCAGAATCTCACTCTTGCCGCCGTTTAAAATAGAATAGGCACACTGCAGCTTGGCACATTCCCTGCCGTCCATCTCAAAAAAATCCACATTTACACTGGAGGCCACCGACACACTGTTGATCCTGCGGTTATTCTTTTTAAAGGTGCTGATCTCCGCCTTCAGCTGGCTCAGATAGAACTCCGTCTCATTCGCCGCAAGAAGCTCGTCATCATACAGCTCCCGGGCCTTCATTCCCAGCTGTTCAATCTCCTCTTCCGTACATTTCTCATTATAAAAGCACTTCTGGATCTCCGTGAAATACTTCAGCACCTCTTTGGGAGTGGGCGGATAATCTCCTTCCAGATCACGGCTGAGAACGGTCTGCACCGTGGACAGAGATGAACTGGAGGCATCCTTGCCGGGTTTTTTCGCCAGATAGGCAAAGCACCCGACTATACAGGCAACGAGCACAACGAGAAATACAACAATACCTACGTGGGATTTTGCTTTGGATTTCTTCATAGACGCCCTCCTATTCTCCGTCGAAATTCAATTCCGCGGTCCTGCCGTCTTTGGCAGCCACAGCTGCCGGAAAGATCTTCCGTACCTCCCCCAGGTATTCTTCCGGATGGAGCAGCGAAGGACTGTAATGAGTCAGCCATAGCTGCGGCACCCCCGCCCTGCTGGCGATTCCGGCCGCCTCGTACATGGTCATATGCTTATTTTCTCTGGCTTTGACCAGCTTGTCGGGCTCCCCGTACATTCCCTCCAATATCAGCAGATCGGAGCCCTCCGCATTGTCCGTAATGGAATCCACAGGACGGGAATCCGTGCAGTAGGTGACCTTCAGCCCCTTGCGGGGCGCCCCCAGAACCATATCCGGAGTGTACGTAACATTATTTTCCACAATGGTCTCACCTTTCTGCAGCCGGCTCCACAGCTTCATGGGAATCTGCTGCTCCAGCGCCCGTTCCCTGTCAAAGCGGCCTCCTCTGTCAACCATCATGCTATATCCATAGCATACCACACTATGGCTCACCTTGAAAGCCTTTATTCGAAAACTTTCAAAAGAAAATTCTTGTTCATTCTCCGTGATCTCCACACAGCGGATCTCAAAAGGAAGCTCCGGGGCAATGATACGCAGGGCGTTTACCGTGCGCACCAGCCCCTTTGGTCCGATCAGCAGCAGCGGCTCCGTCCGTTCCGCATTGCCCATGGTCAGAAGCATGCCGGGCAGCCCACTGATATGATCGGCATGATAATGGGTAAAACAAATGATGTCCACCGGCTTGGGACTCCAGCCCTTCTCTCTCAGAGCAATCTGTGTCCCTTCCCCGCAGTCGATCAATATACTTTTTCCATTATAGCGGAGCATCAGGGAGGTAAGCCACCTGTAGGGCAGGGGCATCATTCCTCCGGTTCCCAGCAAACACACATCCAGCATATCCTTCTCCTGCTTCCCTCATATTTACAGCAATTCCGTGCTGTCCTCTTCCTCTGCCGGCACAGCAAACTGTGCCAGAAGCTCATCGAAGCAGTCTTCACACAGGTCAAAATGACAAGCGCTTCCGTCCCTGCGGCTGAAATATCCAAAAACAGCATCCCCAAAGAAGCACCCCTCCTTCAGATATCCGTTTTCCACCTTCAGCTGTCTGCCGCATTTATTGCACACTACCTGTGTCAATACCCTGCTCTGTCCTTCTTCGTATTTCCGCATACCGACTTCACGCCTTTCCGTAACCCGCTGTTTTCCGGGACTCTTCGTGCTGTGTTTTCCGTTACATCCCCGTCCTCAATCCTCATTTTATCAAAAAAAATAAGGCTGTAAAGTGGTAATTGTTGGCGTTTCCTGTCAGCCGCCGTCGGCCCGCGTCTCTTCCTGTCCCTTCAGTCTCAGCCACATAATATCCGCATCCTCCGCCGGCTTTTCATAAAATCCGGGCCGGATACCCTCTGAGACAAAACCAAATTTTTTATATAAATGAATCGCCGGAGCATTGCTGACGCGAACCTCCAGCGTAAATGCTTCTATGCCCTCTTTCTGCCCTCCGGCGATCAACTCCGCCATCAGGGCCTGCCCGATCCCCTGTCTTCGATATCCGGCCTCCACCACTACATTATCGATATAAGCAGTGCCGCAGCTACAGGTATATCCGCAGCCCCCCACCACCCTGCCGTCGGCCAGTGCCGTCAGATAAAAGCAATAGGGGCGGGAAAGCAGCTCCCGAAAATCTCTCTCCGACCAGGGCATGCTGAAAGCTTCTCCCTCGACCCTGGCCAAATCTGCGATATCTTCTTCCCGCAGCCTCCTGATTTCTATATTCATATGAAGCTCTCTTCCGTCATCCACGCACATCCCCTTCTGCACCGCCTCAAAATACCATCCTATGCCCGACATGCCTCTTTTTGTTTTTCATCCTGCTCGGCCTGGCTCATTCTCAAATACTCAGGGCGGTGAGCCCCGGCATCCACGCTTCTTCCCTGCCGGAAATAAACGCCGCCCAGGGAGGCTATGCTGGCCGCCCGCTGCCGATTGAGTCCCGCCGGAGCCAGACGGTATTCCACCCGGAGCTCCTGCCGGACCGCCGGCAGATATACAGGCACGCCGTCCCCCAGAAAAGTCACTGTCCTGCCAAGCCCGTTCAGCCTGGCAATCAGCTCCCCTATATCCATGGGCGCCTGGGAAATCACAGCCTTCATTTCACAGACTTCTCCCCTGGCCTCAAACTCATAGGCCGCCGTATATACCTGGTTTCTCCGTGCATCCATCAGCGGACAGACAAGACAGCCCGCCCCCCAGAGATTCCAGGCCAGCCCCTCCAGAGTAGGCACCTCCACAAGGGGTTTATTCAACGCAAACCCCAGACCCTTGGCCGTAGCCGAGCCGATGCGAAGTCCCGTAAAGGAACCCGGACCCGAGGATATGGCAATTGCGTCCAGGGAATCCAGATCCAGTTCAATCATCCGGCGCAGCTCCTCCAGCATGGGAAGCAGCGTCTGCGAATGTGTTTTTTTATAATCTGTGGTATATTCCGCCAGCAGCTTGTCATCTTCCACTATGGCCACACTGGCTGCAAGCCCCGAGCTGTCCAGTCCCAATATCTTCATAAATGCCCTCCGAAGCGGCATGGGCAATCCTCAGAAAGCCTGCCTCTCTATCACAATCCTCCGATAATCGAATTCTTTCCCCGGGTCCTTTTCCATCAGAATCCGAGTACGTTTTGACGGCAGAATTTCCTGAATCAGCTCCGCCCATTCCACCAGACTGACGCCTCCGCCGTAAAAGCAGTCCTCATATCCGATTTCGTCCATTTCTTCCACGCAGCCGATACGATACACATCAAAATGATAAAAAGGAAGCCTGCCCTCCTCATATACCTGAAGTATGGTAAATGTAGGGCTGCACACCGGTTCAGAAATCCCCAGTCCCGCCGCAAATCCCTGAGCAAACACGGTTTTTCCCGTCCCCAGGTCTCCTGTCAGAGTATATACCTCTCCCGGAACGCAGGCCTCCCCCAGCTGCTTTCCCAGCTGAAAGGTTTCCTCGGGACTGTCTGTCTCCCAGACCTGCCTTACGGCGACATCTCCCTCTGTTCTCTCTACAGTAATCTGCCTCATTTCCTTCATCCTCTGATCTTCACCCGTGCGGGGGACATGTGAGTGGAAATCATCTCGATTACAGCCATCTTTTGATCTCCCAGGGCCCTCTTGGGAAAAATCGTGGCATTTACCCTGGAGGTATACACAATAATGCTCCTTCCGGTAGACACCGCCCGATACAGCTCATCCCACAAATATTTTACCTGATCCTCTCCCTGAGAAATGGCGATTCCCTCCTGGTCCAGCACATAGTGAAGGGGCTTCTGAAAGCTGGGATTGGCCAGGATCTGCTTTCTGCTTTTGACAAACAGAGTCCAGGGCAGATACAGGAGCATGATCAAACCAAGAACAATAAACGCCCACTGCTTCGTCATCAGGGCAAACAGGATCAGCACGGCCCCGAAAGTACTCCCAAGAATGCCCGCCGGACTGTTATAGCTGTGTCTCAGCATGTAATCATACAGATCTCCCGCTTCTATTTTAACATCAAGCTCTACCATGCCGCTCTCCCTTCCAACGCCCTGTTTTCGCAGAACATATTTCATTCAAAATATTACCTTATCCTTACAAAAAAAGCAAGATAAAAAGTTTCCCCGGGACGGCCCCGGCACTATCGATGCCCGTTCTTGATAATGGGACTTAAGGGCTTATAAATCAGCAGTGTAACCACCGACACACTGACGCCTTTGATCAGATTCATGGGCGCAACGCAGGCAGCCACAAAGCTGACGATGCTGCCCTCCGTCATGAGAGGGTTCACGGCGCTGCCCATGGCCAGAATGTTTTCCAGAGGAAGATGGTACAGCTCCGAAAAGGCCGGCAGCAGGTAAATCGCGTTGAAGGCGGTACCGAATACGGTCATAATCAAAGTGCCCGTAATACAGGCTATCACTGCGGTCTTTTTATTTTTGCGGAAAGCGTATACCACTGATGCCGGCAGAATGAAGCTGCAGCCGATCACAAAATTGGCCAGATCCCCCACAAATGCGGTGGAGGTGCCCTTGACCATCAGCTTCAAAAGGATCTTTACAAACTCCATCATCACTCCGGCGGCAGGTCCGAAGGCAAAGGTTCCCACCAAAATAGGAAGCTCGCTGAAGTCCAGCTTATAGAAGTCCGGTGCAAAAGGCAGCGGAAAGTCAAACAAATGCAGGATCATGGCGATAGCCGAAAACATACCGATCATGGCAATTTTTCTGGTGTGAAAGATGGGACCCTTTGTGCCGTTCTTTTTCATAGCCGCCTTCTCCAGCATCAGCGCCGCGGCAAACATCAAAACGATGATCCCCAGAAAGCTCAGTACATAGGTTACATTTTCCGTTACACTTTGAAGCAGGTTATTCATTTTTTCCTCTCTTTCCGCCGCGTCTGCGGCATGCAAAATACGAAAAGGAAAATTCTTCTTCCGCGTAAAAACACCGCAAAAATCCCCGGAACAAAATGTCCCGGGGTGTCCATTTTCACGCATTTCCCGTATGCCCCTCTGCGGCAGCACCCAGAGAGCGCGCACCTCACAAAAGGGCAGACGAACTGTTTCTTCTTTCATCCAGACTTTACTGTTGGTCCCGGACTTGCACCGGGTCAGCCATGACAGACACTTCTTCTGCCATGGGTCGCGGACTGTACCGCCAGTAGGGAATTTCACCCAACCCCGAAGAATTTTCTTTCATCTACGTTTGGTATTATAATACGGCCTTTTTAAAAAAGCAAGGGGTTTTCAACCGGTCTTCTCGTTGACTTCCTCATCCGGCCTGTTTCCCGTGTACAGCTGGTAATATTTCCCTTTCTGCTCCAGAAGCTGGTCGTGGGTGCCTCTCTCGATGACGCGGCCCTGCTCCAGCACCATGATACAGTCGCTGTTCTTTACGGTGGAAAGCCTGTGGGCAATGACAAAATTGGTGCGTCCCTGCATCAGAGCGTCCATGCCCTGCTGTACCAGCTTTTCGGTTCTTGTATCGATGGAGCTGGTGGCTTCGTCCAGAATCAATACCGGAGGATCCGCGATGGCGGCTCTGGCGATGGCCAGAAGCTGGCGCTGTCCCTGGCTAAGGTTGGCACCGTCGCCGTGAAGCATGGTCTGGTACCCTTCCGGCAGCCTGCGGATAAAGCCGTCGGCATTTGCCAGCCGGGCAGCCCTTATCACCTCTTCATCCGTGGCATCCAGCTTTCCGTAACGGATATTTTCCATGACCGTTCCCGTAAACAGGTGCGTGTCCTGCAGCACAATCCCCAGGGATCGGCGCAGATCCGCCTTTTTGATTTTATTTACATTAATGCCGTCGTACCGAATCTTTCCATCCTGAATATCGTAGAAACGATTGATCAGGTTGGTGATGGTGGTCTTTCCCGCGCCCGTAGCGCCCACAAAGGCAATCTTCTGTCCGGGTCTGGCGTACAGCTCCACATCGTGAAGAATCATCTTTTCGTCGGTATAGCCGAAATCCACATGGTCAAATACCACATCTCCCTTCAGCTCCACATAAGTAGTGGTGTCGGAATCCTTATGATAATGCTTCCAGGCCCACAGGCCGGTCCTCTCCCGGCTCTCCGCCAGCTGTCCGCCGGGCTCCCTCACTGCGTTCACCAGCTCCACATAGCCCTGATCCACCTCCGGCGTTTCGTCCATCAGCTTAAATACCCTGTCCGCTCCGGCCAGCGCCATGATAATGCTGTTGAACTGCATGCTGATTTGATTGATGGGCATGCTGAAGGATTTATTGAAATTCAGGAAGCTGGCCAGACCGCCCAGGGTCAGCCCGGATATTCCCGTGATAGCCAGTATGCCTCCGGTCACCGCGCAGACCACATAGCTCAAATTGCCCAGCTGGGCGTTTACGGGCCCCATAATATTGGCAAACCGGTTTGCCTGATAGGCGCTTTCGCAGAGCTGGTCATTTAATTCGTTAAATTGATCCAGACTCTCCTGCTCATGACAGAACACCTTTACTACCTTCTGGCCTGTCATTGTTTCCTCTATGCAGCCGTTCAGCTTTCCCAGGGCCTGTTGCTGCGCCAGGAAATAACGGCTGCTCAGGCCGCCGATCTTTTTGGCCGACGTGATCATGATGACCACCATTACCAGGGTCACCAGCGTCAGCGGTATATCCAGAATGATCATATTGATCAGCACTCCCACCACCGTGATCACACTGTTGATCAGCTGGGGAATGCTCTGGCTGATCATCTGCCGCAGGGTATCGATGTCATTGGTATAGATAGACATGATATCCCCGTGGGCATGGGTGTCAAAATACTTGATTGGAAGAGCCTCCATCTTTTCAAACAGGTCATTCCTCAGATTTCTCATGGTACCCTGGGTCACGTAAATCATTACCCGGGACTGGATGAAGGATGCCGCCACGCCCAGCATATAAAAGATTCCCACCCTGCCGATGGCTTCTGCCAAAGGCGCAAAATCAGGATTCTCGTGTCCCACCAGGGGTAAAATGTAGGAGTCGATCAGCGTCCTCATAAACATGGTTCCCTGAAGACTGGAATAGACTGTGGCAAAAATACAGACCACCACCACCGCCCAATGAATACCGTAATCCTTCAAGGTATATCCCATAATACGCCGAAACAGCTTACCGGGATTCTCCAGCTTGGGTCTGGGGCCCCGGGCTCTTGCTCCCGGGCCGAAGCCTTTGTTTTCTTTTACTGCCGCCATGATCACATTCCCCCTTTCTCGTCAAAGTCTCCGCTTCCACCGGTCTGGGATTCATATACCTCCCGGTAGATCTCGTTGGAGGCCAGAAGCTCCTCATGGGTTCCGAAACCGTCAATCTGGCCTTCCTGCATGACAATGATCCGGTCCGCATGCTGCACGCTGGACACCCGCTGGGCAATAATCAGCTTGGTGGTTCCCGGAATTTCCTCTGCGAAGGCCTTTCTGATCCGGGCGTCCGTGGCCGTATCCACCGCGCTGGTGGAATCGTCCAGGATCAGCACCTTGGGCTTCTTTAAAAGCGCTCTGGCAATACACAGTCTCTGCTTTTGTCCGCCGGAAACATTTGTACCGCCCTGCTCAATGTAGGTGTTGTATCCCTCCGGCATTTTTTCGATAAATTCGCTGGCGCAGGCCAGTTCACAGGCGTGCCTGCACTCCTCCTCCGTGGCCTCCTTGTCTCCCCAGCGCAGATTCTCCAGGATCGTGCCGGAAAACAGCACATTGTTCTGGAGCACAACCGCCACCTGGTTTCGAAGCGTCTCCATGTCATAGCTGCGCACATCCAGTCCCCCTACCAGCAGTCTTCCCTCTGTCACATCATACAGTCTGCTGACCAGATTTACCAGACTGGACTTGGCGCTTCCGGTACCGCCGATGATCCCGATGGTCTCTCCTGACCGGATATCCAGATCGATATTCTTCAGCACCGAGGTATCTGCGTCCTTTTTGTAGCGAAAAGATACGTTTTCGAACCGGATGCTTCCGTCCTTTACCTCATAAACAGGATTCTCCGGATTGTTCAGATCCGGCTGCTCCTCCAGCACCTCACAGATTCGTCTGGCGCTGGCCGCCGACATGGTCATCATCACGAATACCATGGACAGCATCATCAGATTCATCAAAATACTCATGCAATAGGTCAAAAGGCTCATCAGCTGTCCTGTGGTCAGTGCCTCCTGAACCACCATCCGGGCGCCTATCCAGCTGATCAGCAAGATGCAGGCGTACACGGTAAAATTCATCACCGGGCTGTTCCAGGCCACAATTCCCTCCGCCTTGCAGAATATTTTGTAAATATTGCCGCTGGCCTTTTTGAATTTTTCATTTTCATGCTCCTCCCGGACGTAAGCCTTCACCACCCGGATGGCCGAAACGTTTTCCTGTACACTCTCATTCAACTCGTCGTACTTGGGAAAGGCCTGGGTAAAATGTCTGGTGGCCTGGGAAACGATCAGCGCCAGAATACACCCCAGCACCACCACCGCCCCCAGATACACACTGGCCAGTCTGGGGCTGATCACAAAGGACATGATCATGGCAAACAGCAGACTGAAGGGAGCCCTCATGCACATTCTCAGAATCATCTGGTAGGCATTCTGTATGTTGGTCACGTCAGTGGTCAGCCTTGTGACCAGACCGGAGGTGCTGAATTTGTCAATATTGGAAAAGCTGAAGGTCTGAATATTGTCGTACATGGCCCGCCGCAGATTTCTGGCAAAGCCTGTGGAGGCTCTGGCCCCATACACTCCTCCCAGAATGCCGAAGGTCAGACTGGCCAACGCAGTCAGTATCATCAGCGCCCCGATCAGCCAGATATGTTTCATGTTTCCCGCCTCCACACCATGATCGATGATAGATGCCATCAAAAGCGGGATAATGGTCTCCATGATTACCTCCATTATCATGAAGACCGGTGTCAGAAAGGAATCCCTCTTAAATTCCTTCACCTGTGCCCCTAATGTTTTCAGCATAGATCTTTCTCCTCTCTTCCCCTTTGGCCTATGGGCAGTCTTTCTTCTTCCACTTCAATTTCCATCTCTTCCAGGTTCTTCATAAGGATTCCCAGCAGTCTGTTCAGCTCCGTCACCTCGGCCTCGGACATCCCGCGAAGCATACGCCGGTCCATTTTCTCCATATGCTCCTCCACCCTGGCATGATTCTGAGCCGCCTCCCGGGTCAGCAGGATTCTCTTCAGCCTGGCGTCCCGGTCCTGGGCTCTGCGGACGATCAATCCGTTTTTTTCCATAACCTGAAGGGTATTACTGGCCGTGGCGCCGGTAATCCGGAAAGCCTTCTCAATGTCCTTTTGATAGACTGGCCCGCTTTCGTGATGATACAGATATCCCAGTATTCCGCCCTGCAGCTGAGACTGGGGCCGCTTTTCCTCGTTGACCGGAAATGTCTTATGTATCACAGACTTAATCTGATTATGGATCATACGCAGAGTGAATCCGATTTCCGGCCTGCGCTCCGGTTCCTTTTCTTTTTCATCCATGCCGATTTCGTCCTCCTGTGCCGGCTGCCCACCTCACCGCGGCGTTTGTTTTCCCCTGCCGCATTACTGCTGTACATATACCATGGCGCAGCAGCATCTCCATCCGTCGCAGAAAAATATGGGCAATACAAGAAAAATAATGTTAGCGCACTAACATTTTAGTTAGCACACTAACATTATTCTTTTTTTTCCCGATTGTCAATAACCGGAAATATCATTTTATTCTTTTTTTACAATTCAGGTTTTACAATGCAGCCGAATCCTACTCCTTCTGCCCGATCTTCATAGTCAGGCTGATCCGTTTTTTCGCCGTATCCACCTCCAGCACCTGCACATCCACAATGTCTCCCACGCTGACCGCCTCCAGGGGGTGCTTAATAAACCGGTTTGTGATCTGTGAGATGTGCACCAGTCCGTCCTGATGGACCCCAATGTCCACAAATGCGCCGAAATCAATCACGTTGCGGACTGTGCCCTTCAAAACCATGCCGGGCTTCAAATCCTTCATCTCCATTACATCGCTGCGGAGAATGGGCTTTGGCATATCGTCTCTGGGATCACGCGCAGGCTTCTCCAGCTCTTTCAGAATGTCTGTAAGGGTGATCTCACCGATCCCCAGCTCCTGTGCCAGGCTCTTTTTATCCTTAATTCGCTTTTCCAGACTGGATACGCTGTCCGGAGCCTGCGCTGTCCGGGCCATACCTTTTTCATTCCGTCCCTTTCCGCTCTCTTCACTTTTTCCGGCCCTGCCGGTGTCTCCTTCCAGGACTGCGCCTCCCATGGCTGCCGCCAGGGCTCTTCCCATGGCCGTATTGGTGTTTCGCACCTGAACGGTTTTCTGTGGTCTTTGAGAGGAACCCATACCGTTGCTGCCGCCTGTCGAAGCGGTGTTTCCTCCCCCGGAAGCCTGGGACTTTCCTGCCTTCTCGGACCCGGCAGCGGCTGTTTTCCTGGCTGCCGCCTTCTTCTGGGCTTCCTTTACGTCTTCCATAGTAAGACCCAGCTTATCCAACAGCTTTATGGCCGCCTCGTAGGACTCCGGGTGAACGCTGGTGGCGTCCAGAGGGTTGTCCCCGTCCAAAATGCGCATAAAGCCTGCGCACTGCTCAAAGGCCTTGGGCCCCAGCTTGGCCACCTTCAAAAGCTGTCTGCGGTTGGTAAAGCGTCCGTTGGCCTCCCGATATTCCACAATATTCTTCGCAATGGTCTTGCTGATGCCGGAAATGTGCTCAAGCAGGGAAGCGGATGCCGTATTCAGGTCCACACCTACCTTGTTCACACTGTCCTCCACCACTCCGTCCAGGGCGTCTCCCAGCTTTTTCTGGTTCATGTCATGCTGATATTGGCCCACGCCGATGGATCTGGGATCGATTTTCACCAGCTCCGCAAGAGGATCCTGAAGTCTTCTGGCAATGGATGCGGCGCTTCTCTGCCCCACATCAAAATTGGGAAATTCCTCCGTGGCCAGCTTGCTGGCAGAATACACGCTGGCTCCCGCCTCGTTGACAATCACATACTGCACCGGCCTGTCCAGCTCCTTGAGCAGCTCCACAATCACCTGCTCGGACTCCCGGGATGCCGTGCCGTTCCCCACTGAAATCAAATCCACCTGGTATTTACGGATCAGCTTCTTTAATTCGGCCTTGGCCTCCTCCACCTTATTCTGGGGCGCTGTAGGGTAAATTACCTTCGTATCCAGTACCTTTCCGGTGGAATCCACCACCGCCAGCTTACAGCCTGTCCGGAAGGCCGGATCCCATCCCAGCACCACCTTTCCGGCAATGGGCGGCTGAAGCAGCAGCTGTTCCAGGTTCTTTCCAAATACATCGATGGCGCCGTCCTCCGCCTTCTCTGTCAGTTCGTTTCTGACCTCCCGCTCGATGGCAGGGGCGATCAGCCGGTCATAGCTGTCTTTAACCGTCTCCTGCAAAACAGGCGTGGTATGTTCGTTGTCTGCGGTAATGGTCTTTTTCTCCAAAAAGCGCAGGATCCGCTCCTCCGGAGCATTGACCTTTACGGTCAGCACTTTTTCCGCCTCTCCCCGGTTCAATGCCAGGACTCTGTGCCCTGCGATCTTTTTCACCGGCTCCTCAAAATTATAATACATCTCATAGACGCTCTGGGCTTTCTCATCCTTCGCCGTGCTGGTAACCGTGCCTTCCTCCATGGTTGCCTCCCGGATATAGCTCCGGTAATCCGCATTGTCGGAAATACTCTCGGCGATGATGTCCATGGCTCCCTGGAGCGCCTCCCGGGCAGTTTTAACCTGCTTCTCCTCCGGAACGTCCTCCGCCGTCACATATTTTTCCGCTTCCTCCAGCACCGGGGAGGATGCCTGCTGGGCCAGAATATATTCCGCCAGCCCGTCCAGTCCCTTTTCCTTTGCCGCACTGGCCCTGGTCCTGCGCTTGGGACGATACGGGCGATACAAGTCCTCAACCACCACCAGCGTCTGAGCCGCCAGAATTTTTTCCTTCAGCTCTTCTGTCAGCTTGCCCTGCTCTTCAATACTGCCCAGCACCTGTTCCTTCTTTTCTTCCAGATTCCGCAGATAGATCAGACGTTCATGAAGATCTCTCAGCTGCTCGTCGTTGAGAGATCCCGTGGCTTCCTTTCTGTATCGGGAAATAAAAGGGATGGTATTTCCCTCATCGATCAGCTTTACGGCAGCCTCCACCTGCCAGCTTAATACCTTTAATTCCTCTGCAATTTTTTTAATAATATCCATCTGTGTATAACCCCTCCTGTCCGCATTAACAAACATGGTCATTATACCGAATTTGGACGCCGGATGCAAGCCTGCCTCTTTTTTCTTTGTTCCTTTGACATAACAGGCAGAAAATGGTACATTATAGATACAGATCGGCGGCAAGTCAAAAATGCGCCGTCAGCAAGGAGCTTATTCATGGATCAGGATCAGAACGGATGGAACAACTGGAACCAAAAGGATCAGGGACAGTGGGACCGCTGGGACAGCAGCGCTTCCAACAGCAGCTATTACAACCAGCCCACGCACAGACCTTACAATCAGGGCTTTGCCATCGCCTCTCTGGTCCTGGGTCTGTTGTCTGTGACCCTTGGCTGCTGCGGTCTTTCCATTCCTCTGGGGGCCATGGGCATCCTCTTGGGGCTGCTCTGTTACCGCAAGGGAAAGCGAATGGAAAATAACAGCAGAATGGGGTTGACCCTGTCGGTCATTGGATTTACCGCCGGCATCATCTTCTCCGTGGTTTCCATCATACGGCTTCCCGCCATGCTGCAGGATCCCGTATATGCGGAGCAATATAATAGAATTTTTCAGATGATGTTCGGAATGGATTTCAACGAATTTATCCGGCAATATTATGGATCCTTTTAAATAATACATGGGGAGGTTTTGTCATGTCATATCTTTCTTCCATTCAAAGCAGCGCCGCTTCCTCCGTTTATGGAAGCGGGGCGGCATACGGCACCTACGCCGCAGGACCGAAGGGATATCCCGGCAGTTCAAAGGCCGGCAGACCGGAAAACACCGATGATCCGGGCGCAGAATGCCAGACCTGCAAACGGCGCAAATATCAGGACGGCTCCGACGAGATGGTCTCTTTTAAGAGTCCTTCCCATATTTCTCCGGAAAATGCCGCCTCCGCGGTGAGAGCTCATGAACAGGAGCATGTGTCCAACGCCTACAAAAAGGCGGCCATGAAGAATGGCCGGGTACTCTCCGCCTCCGTATCCATCCACACTGCCGTATGTCCGGAATGTGGCCGTACCTATGTGGCCGGAGGAACCACCCGCACACAGATCAAATATTATAACGAAGACAATCCCTACCAAAAAAGCATGAAGTCCGCAGACCGGGCAAAATATGTGGGTATGAACGCGGATTACATTGTATAAAGGGCATTATATAAAGGGATTTTGCGAGGTAACATGAAACAATACAGTAAAAACTACGAAATCAAAAACAGAGCGAAGGATTATCTGCAGGGGAAATATAAGGCTGCCGTATTGCTGTGCTTTTTAAACGTATTGATTCCCGAAGCGGCCAGAACAGTAATCAACATGCTGCTGGCTCCCTTTATTCCGGCTGTCAACCTGGAAAACGGAATCTCTGCCGCCGCCTTTCTTCCCGCCTTTGCCTCCGATGCGGTGATCCAGCTTATTGCGTCCTCGGTACTGGGGGTATTTCAGGCCGGATGTACTTTATTTTTCCTGAATATGGCCTGCGGCCAGGTTTATTCCACCAATGACCTGTTTTACGGCTTCCGCCATGACTTAGGAAAATTTCTGACCATCTCCACGGCCCATGCCCTGCTCAGCGTCCTGTGCCTGCTTCCGGGACAGGATCTGTTGCTGATCTGCCGGGTAACCAGAAGCTTTGGTTATATGCTGCCTGCCGCCGGAGCCACACTGGCGGGCCTGGCCATATACGTTCCACTGAGTCTTGGTCTGGCTCTCTCCTACTGCCTGATGCTGGATTTTCCGGACAAAAGCCCCTATGAGGTCATCGCCTTAAGCTTCCGGATCATGCATGGCAGTAAAAGGCGGCTTCTGATGCTGGAGCTTGGCTTTATCCCGCTGATGCTGCTCTGCATCTGCACTCTCTACGTGGGCTTTCTGTGGCTGATGCCCTATATGCAGATGAACATTGTATGCTTTTTTCTGGACATTATGAACCCCCGGGAAGTCTCCTGACCCGGGGGTATTTTCAGCTTTGGCTGTTTTTATTCGCCGCTTTTATTTACTACTCTGTTTCCTTCTGTTTCGTGCTGATCCATTTCAGGTATCCGTTGATCAGCAGATCAAGAGATCCGTCCAGCACAGCATCCACATTGCCTGTCTCCACATCGGTTCTGTGATCCTTCACCATGGTATAAGGCTGCAGCACATAGGAACGAATCTGGTTTCCCCAGCCGATCTCCTTCACCTCGCCGCGAATATCGGAAAGCTTTTCCACATTAGCCTCCTGCTTCAGCAAATAGAGCTTAGCCTTCAGCATCTGCATTGCCTTGTCCTTGTTCTGGAACTGACTCCGTTCGTTTTGACATTGCACTACGGTTCCTGTTGGAATATGGGTAATACGGATAGCCGATGAGGTCTTGTTGATATGCTGTCCGCCGGCGCCGCTGCTTCGGTAGGTGTCGATCCGCAGGTCCTTCTCGTCAATCTCCACATCCAGATCTTCCTCAATATCAGGCATTACATCCAGGGAAACAAAGGAGGTCTGGCGCTTCCCCTGAGCGTTAAAGGGGGATATCCTCACCAGCCTGTGGACGCCCTTCTCGGATTTCAGATAACCGTACGCATTGACTCCGTTGACCTGGAAGGTCACGGACTTGATCCCGGCCTCATCTCCGTCCAGATAATCCAGCACCTCCACAGCGAAGCCCTTTCGCTCCGCCCATCTGGTATACATGCGGTAAAGCATGCCGCACCAGTCGCAGCTCTCCGTGCCGCCGGCGCCGGCGTTGAGCTTCAGAATGGCATTGTTTTTGTCATACTCTCCGGAGAGAAGAGTTCCGATGCGCAGTTCCTCGAACCGGGCGGTAAAATCGTCCAGCTCCGCTCTGATGTCCGCCGTCATGGAATCATCGTTTTCCTCATAGCCCAGCTCGATCAGCGTAAGAATATCCTCATACTGGGAAGAGAGGCCGTCGCATTCCTCCACGGTATCCTTCAAATTTTTCAGTTCCTTCATTTTGTTGTTGGAGCGCTCCGGCTCATCCCAGAAGCCGGGAGCCTCCATTTCCATTTCCAGCTCCTCGATCCGCTTTAGCTTGTCAGCCAGGTTAAAGTGAATCCCTCACTTCCGCCAATGGAGTTTCATAAGCCAGAAGCTCTGACTTCATCTGATCTAATTCTACCACTTAACGTCACCCTCTTTCTAATTTTATTTTTGCATCTGCCGCCCGGCAGTGGCTTTCATCACCAGCGCTCTTAAGCCCGGCGTCCGCAGCACTGCTTATATTTCTTTCCGCTGCCGCAGGGGCAGGGATCGTTGGGATAGACTTTAGCGTTCTCCCGTTTTTTGGGTGCCTTGGAAAGACTTTCATCCTTGTTGGTGCCGGTGACCTTGGCCACCTGCTCCCTTTCCACCTTCTGCTCCACCTTCACATGGAACAGGAGTCTCACCGTCTCCTCCTTGATGTTCTGGGTCATCTCGTCAAACATATTATATCCGCTCATCTTATATTCAACCAGCGGGTCTCTCTGCCCATATGCCTGCAGACCGATGCCCTGGCGCAGCTGCTCCATATCGTCGATATGGTCCATCCACTTCCGGTCTATGACCTTCAGCAGGATCACGCGCTCCAGCTCTCGTATGGCCTCTGCATTGGGGAATTCTGCCTCCTTGCTCTCATAGAGCTTTACGGCCTCCTCCTTCAGCTGCTGCTTCAGGCTGTTCTTCTTGGGCTTTTTCACGCGCTCCAGCGTCACGGGCGCCAGAGGAATCGTGGGAATCAGAAGAGTGTTCAGCTCTTTAAAGTTCCACTCCTGTGCCTCGGCGTCGTCATTGATGCTGATATCCACACAGTTCTCGGTAATGTCGGTAATCATCTTGTAAATGAAATCCCTCATGCTTTCACCGTTCAGCACGCGGCGGCGCTCATCATAGATGATCTCCCTCTGTTCGCTCATAACTCTGTCATACTCCAGCAGATTTTTACGAATGCCGAAGTTGTTGTTCTCGATTTTCTTCTGAGCGGACTCAATGGCATTGGTCAGGGCTTTATGCTCGATTTCCTGCCCTTCCGGCACTCCCAGCGCATTGAACATGCCGATCAGTCTCTCGGAACCGAACAGCCTCATCAGATCGTCCTGAAGAGAAATGTAAAACTTGGATTCGCCGGGATCTCCCTGACGTCCGGAGCGCCCTCTCAGCTGATTGTCGATACGCCTGGACTCATGACGCTCGGTGCCGATGATCTTCAGCCCTCCTGCGGCCCTGGCCTCGTCGTCAAGCTTGATATCGGTACCACGCCCCGCCATATTGGTGGCAATCGTAACAGCTCCATGAATGCCGGCATCCGCCACGATCTCCGCCTCCAGCTCATGGAACTTGGCGTTCAGCACCTTGTGCTGGATCCCCTTTTTGGACAGCAGGCGGCTCAGCTCCTCACTGGCCTCGATGGTGATTGTGCCCACCAGCACCGGCTGTCCCTTGGCATGCGCTTCCTCCACCGCTTCCACAATGGCCTTGAGCTTCTCCTCTCTGGTCTTGTAAACCGCATCCTGCAGGTCGGCACGTACCACAGGCCGGTTTGTGGGAATTTCCACTACATCCATCCCATAAATCTCTCGGAATTCCTTTTCTTCCGTGAGAGCGGTACCCGTCATACCGCACTTTTTTTCGAAAAGGTTAAAGAAATTCTGAAAGGTGATGGAAGCCAGCGTCTTGCTCTCCCTCTTCACCTTCACATGCTCCTTGGCCTCGATGGCCTGATGCAGACCGTCGGAATAGCGCCGGCCCGGCATAATACGTCCCGTAAATTCATCTACGATCAGCACCTGATCATCCTTCACCACGTAATCCTGATCCCGGAACATAAGATTGTGGGCCCGCAGAGCCAATATAATATTATGCTGGATTTCCAGATTTTCCGGATCCGCATAGTTTTCAATATGGAAAAACTGCTCTACCTTTTTCACACCGGCCTCAGTAAGATTAATAACCTTATCCTTTTCGTTGACGATAAAGTCACCCGTCTCCTCCTGGACGATGCCCATAATAGCGTCCATTTTGGACAGCTCCTGCATGTCCTCGCCTCTTTGCATGCGGCGCGCCAGCAGATCGCACATTTCGTAGAGCGCTGTGGATTTTCCGCTCTGACCGGAAATAATCAGAGGCGTTCTGGCCTCGTCTATAAGTACCGAGTCCACCTCGTCTATAATACAGAAGTGGAGATCCCGCAGCACCAGCTGCTCCTTGTAGATCACCATGTTATCCCGCAGATAGTCAAAGCCCAGCTCATTGTTGGTCACATAAGTAATGTCGCAGCCATAAGCCTTCTGTCTCTCCTGGCTGGTCATACTGTTCAGCACCACACCTACGGTCAGCCCCAGAAACTCATGAACCTGTCCCATCCACTCGGCGTCACGCTTTGCCAGATAATCATTGACCGTGACCACATGCACTCCCCTGCCCTCCAGCGCATTCAAATAGGCCGGAAGCGTGGATACCAGCGTTTTTCCTTCTCCGGTGCGCATCTCGGCGATACGCCCCTGATGAAGAATGATGCCGCCGATAAGCTGCACCCGGTAATGCTCCATATTGAGGACCCTTCTGGCCGCCTCCCGCACCGTGGCAAAAGCATCCGGAAGCAGATCGTCCAGAGTCTCCCCCTCCGCCAGTCTCTTTTTGAACTCCTCGGTCCTGCCCTTCAGCTCTTCGTCCGAAAGCGCCTGCATGGCAGGACGCAGCTCTTCAATCTTGTCCGCCAGAAAAGCAATTCGTTTCAGCTCTCTTTCACTATGTGTACCAAATATTTTGTCAACAATTTTCACCTGGATTCCATACCTTTCCGCAGCCTGCCAGTCCTGATTCTGCCGTATACTTCCAGTTACTTAAGCCTGCAGGCACTATGTTTTAAAATGTCACTGCTTACTCTGTCCACAGTAACTTGAAAACACTCACGGATTATTGTAACAGATTTGGCCCGCGGATTCAACACCCACAATGGTGTAAGCTTAAACAAATTGTAAACATGTTGTTAAAATTTAGGAAACCTCTTCCAAATCCCTGTCTTTCGTCTGCTGATCTCCTTCCGCCGTCTCAGTTCCTTCCGTTATTTCGTTTCCCACGTTGGCCTCCAGGTCGTCGATCTCCTTCTTCATGGACTGGATTTTGGTATCCTGGGCTATGGCCCGCATAATCCGGTTCACGTCCTCCGGTGAAAACATACCGATAGCCTTGGACAGCATCCCCAGACTATTCCTGTTGACCTTAAGGCTGCCGCCGCCGGACAGACCGATGGTCAGCACATTCTTTTCGTTCGTCATATCTCCCAGACAGATACTGTTTGTCCTTTCATCACACACAAACACCACGCCATTATAGGTGATGGTCCCATCCTCCGCCAGGTGACCATAGGGTACCTTGGGCGGCTGGCGCAGCTCCTTCAGCGGATCCTTGCCGGCGGTGACAGCCTCATATATCCTGGCAGCCTCACTGCGCTGTCCCTCGCCGGTCTTTTCCGTTTCCGCTGTTTCCACATTCAACGCCGTCTTTTTGTCCTCGTGTTCCTTCCCGCTCTGGGAAAGCTCCCACAGTCTGCTATCGGTTCCCGGTACGACACTGTTAGCCGCTGTCCTGGCCTCCTCATAACCGCCGGCTCCCAGCTGCCCCTTTTCTGCCGCCCACGCCCTTCTTCCTCTCGTCACCTCCGGCTCTGCAACGTTCACTGAAATTCTCATTCTAACCTCCAAGCCGCTTCCTTAACGGCAATGCAATAGGAAACTTTCCCATGTGTTTTCACGTCCGCAGTCCCTTCAGACCACTGTCTGCCTATTCTCCTGTCATCTCCGATAGCTGATCCGGCTCAGGTATGAATTGCTGAGATCCCCTCTGGAATTGTATGTATTGGAAAGACTGGCCGCACTGGCCCGGGCATTTTCGGATACCCGAGTGGCCACAAAGCTCACCTTCTTCAGGAAATCCCCCTGGGAACCCAATAGCTTTTTCACCTTTTCTGCGTCCGCATTTTCAAGCTTCTCGCGATTCACGCTCAAGCGCCCGTCCGCCGCCACCGTAATGCCGATTTCCGCCAGCGCATTCTGATTCCCCGTGGAGGTCTCCTTCATCGTTTGATAATAGTACTGATTCAAAACACCGGAAGCACCCTTCAGCTCGCTCAAAGTCTCATTAAAGCTGTTCGCCATCTTCTCCGCCTGATCTGCAATATTTTTGTCTTCTCCGTCCACGCCTGCCCCCAGAACCTTTGCCCGGTCTGCCAGCTCTCCGGCAGATGTGTCCAGCTTTTCATAGCTGCTGCCTAACAGTCTGTTTCCCCTGACTCCGCTGGTACTGGCATTCATGGAGCTGAGCCGGGAACTGCCTCCTGTCCTATTCTGTCTCACATAATCCAGAAGGGAACCTCCTCCTGACGGCAGACCGCTCCTTTTTCTGTTATGACTCAACATCTGTGTCGTTACTCTGATCCTCATAGCCCCTCCTTAAATTGTCTTCTGAACCTGCTTTGCGGGAAATCCAGCAGGGGAAAAGCCTTTCCCCGCCGACGCGCCGATATAAAAAAGCAGGACAGCTCGGGATGAATCATCCGTCTGCTGTCCTTAGCCTTGTCTGCACTCTGCCGCTCCGCGGTATTTTTATTTCTGTTCATTTTTTATATCGGACATATGCTGTAAAAGTTTACCCCTCCGCAAAAGCTCAAAGTAACTGATACTGTTGAAATAATTGATTCCGGAATTCAACATCCTTCAACCCCCTTGAGCATATGGAAAATTGTCCTGCATCCAATAAACTGGCGGACAGGAAGAAAAACGTTGCTTTTCACCTGCCAGCCTGTATTCATTTTGAGTGATGCATCTGTGTTTTTGGCGAAAAGCCGACCTCCTGCATAGCACAGGCGGCAGAACTACAGCTGCCTTAGCTGTCCCATGATGTACTCCACCTTCCTGACAGCATCGTCCACCTGCCTTTTAGCATCGCTGATCCTGGACTGTACCAGCCAGTCGGCGATAATTCCGTCAAAAAAATAATCCGCAAAAGCAAGAAAATCTCCGGTCTGGATATGGAATTCCGCTATGGTGTCCACATCCATCAATTCCCGCTGAAAACGCTTTAATGCACTGCGGGCATTTTGAACAAGCCGCTCCGCGTCATTCATCTTGGAATGCTTCATAAAGGTACTGATCAATCCCCCGCCAAACAGATCCAGCACCCCCCAATTTCCTGCACTGTTCAGACAATTTCTTGCCTCATACAAATATCTCAGAGCCTCCTGCCCTGCGTCCATGGCTTCCTTCAATTCTTTATCCCGATTATACACTTCTCCGCCCATTTGGCCCCTCCCTGCCGGACATCAGCTTCGCGTCTCCGGCCTCGGAATCCTCTTTCTGTCCGCCCCGATTGATCAATGCCGCCTCCGCAGACAGACTGTTTTTTCTTCTCCTTCAGCATAAGGCCTTACGCCCTGAAACGCAATATAAGATCCCGCACGATAAGGAGGGATATCGTGATTCCCGCTGCCAGCAGCTTTTGGGTATTACTTTTTAAAAACCGTACCCAAAAGCCCTCTCTTCAGCACCGCCTTCAGGTCCTTCAGATCCGTGAACAGGAGTCCCTTATCGTCGGCTATCCGGAACACGATATGAAGCACACCTTCCTGGGCCGCCAAAAGCCTTCTGTTTTTCATAGCAGTCTTTTTCCGGCATTAAGCGCCTGCCGCCTACACCTCCGCATACCTTTGCAGAATATATTCCTTCGCCTGCTGATTGTTCTCCGGCACCGTATCCTCCAGGGTAGCATGGATAAAGGGCTTTCTCTCCTTCATGAACTTCAAAACCGCCGTATAATCCATCTCCCCCAGACCGCACCCGGTAAAAAGCATTTCCCCGTCCTGAATATAGAAATCCTTTAAATGCACCATGGCCACATCCGGCCCCAGCAGATCAATGGCCTCTTCCATAATAGCCTGCCGTTCCCGATAATTGGCAATATCCAGAAGGTTTACAGGATCAAAAATAATCTGAAGATTGGGCGACCCGATCTCATCCAGGACTCTTCTGGCCCTTTTGGGATCGGACACAATATGCCGGTAAACCGGCTCGATGCCAAGGATCACCCCCATTGTTTCCGCATACTTCACCACGGGGCGCACACGCTCAATGAAAAGCTTAAGCGCCTCCTCGGTATGACACTGGGGTGTAAACGCATAGGCCTCATTGGGCGCACCGGTCTCCGTCCCCACCACGCCGCAGCCCAAAAGAGACGCAAAGCGGATATGGGCCATATACCGGTGAACCGTCTTTTCCAGCTGCTCCTTATTGGGATCCGCCAGGTTCAGATAACAGCCCAACACTGCAATATCCACATTATTTTTTGCAAACACATTTCGTATGTACATGGCCAGCCCCGGCGTAAGGGCCTCATCCGTAGTGGGAAACTCCCGGATAACCTTTGCCAGCGCCAGATGTCCGCAGGCAAAACCCAGCCGGTGCACATCCGCAATCCGCTCCTCAAAAGGAAGCTCCCGTGTATCGTGTAATCTGATTCCAAGCTGCATGCCGTTACCTCCTTCGAGCTTTTATTCCTATAAAAATATGATACACTGTACTTGGAAGAAAAACAAGCAGTTCCGAAGGAGACAATATGAAAAAAAGTCCGAAACAAGTCCTGAATGAAGCTCTGATATATGAAATTCTTTCTGTTGTCAGTGAGATTCCGGAGGGAAGAGCCGCCTCCTACGGCCAGATTGCAAAGCTTATCGGCAGAGACAAAAACGCAAGACTGGTAGGAAAAGTATTGAGTATGGCCCAGTATTACGGGGACTACCCCTGCCACCGGGTGGTGAACCATCAGGGCCGATGCGCCCCACACTATACAGACCAGCGTTATCTGCTGGAGTGTGAAGGTGTGGGGTTCGACAGCCGCGGCCATGTGGACATGAAACGGTATGGATGGAATCCTCAGGAAGCTTCCTTCCTCTGAAACACCATGCCGAACAGCAGCGGCGTAGCCAGTGTCAGAGGATACAGATAACGCAGCAGCGCCACCGGCCCCAGTATGGCCGTGCCAAAATACAGTCCCAGGGGAACAACGCCCAGAAACAGCCCCTTTTTCCTTCTGGCCAGTGCCAGGCCGGGAAGGGCCGCCAACAGCCACAGACAGGTCTCCGGCCTCCAGAGCACATTGTACCTGGGCGCCTGAAACACACTGTACAAAAACTGGAAAAATCTCTCAAAGATCCCTCTATGTTCACTTCTCTGGATACCCCAGCGGTTTCTGTCGGAAAAGGTATAGGAAAACGCCAGGCCCTTGTATTCATTGCTGGTCATATCCCAGTAGGGCCGGATCAGATCCACCCAGGCCAGCAGATATTCCCGGGGATTGCGTCTTCCGATCTCCACATAGTTGGAAAAATATTTCCCAAAGTCTTCTGCCAAAGCCTCCGTCCGGAAGTGGGACTTCACCTGATCGGCGGCATCCGCAATATATACCTCCATTCCCTCCGGTGGAATCAGCTCCGTTACGATTTCGTACTGTTCCTGCGTCAGATTGTCCCCGACACCTCCGGCAGATGCCCAGGCAGAGCATACCCGGGCCATCTGCTGCATGGGAACGCAAAGCATCTCCCTTTTATCCCCTTCAGGTATTTGAAGCACATGAGAGGACAAAGAGAAGAATGCCTGGGAAACCAGACAAACCACAAGCAGACAGACCCACAGCCCCCTCTTTTTCAAACGCAAAAGCAGACAGACGGGCACCAGAGCAAACAGAATATAAATTCCCTGATTGCGAAACAGACACACCAGAATGCCAAATACCACAAGCTTTATCAAATGCCCCCTGTTCATCCTGACGCACTCTGCGGCCTCCCACAGCGCTGCAGAAAAGCACAGCAAAAATGCCCCAAATAAAATATCCTTTGTAGAGGTGAAGGTCAGCACCCAAAGGAAAGGATTCAAGGCGGCCCAGAGGGCACCCAGCATAATCCAGATCAAAGGCACACGGCACCGCCTGCAGACCAGCAGACTATAGGAAAGGCTTCCGGTAACCGCCAGTACCTGAAGAGCCATATACAGCACAAATCCCGCTGTATAGCTGTGAAAAAGCATCTCTCCCAGAGAAAAAAGCCACCCCATCAGGAATGTGTGAGCCAGGGGATGATGGGAGGTCAACGAAGTTCCCGCATCCCCAAAATACTCCGCTATTTGTATTGGCGCATCATAGCCGAAGGTTCCGGGAAAAAGCGAAATCCAGGCGGGCAGATAAACCAAAAACAAAAGAAACCACAGTTGGAGAAAAAAGCCCCTGTCCGTAAAATAAGAATCCACGGCCTCTTCCGCCCTGTGATACAGACCCTTCACCTGTTCCAGCCATTTGACGCCCCCTGCCGGAAGCCGACAGGGCAGATAAATACAGGCCGCGGCAAACAGCCCCAGAAGAAGCGCAAACACCAGCAGGGGCTTCCATACCGGCTCCTCAAAATAGTTCAGTACAGACATATATAAGGCAAACAATACCGCCGTTATCAAAACGGCAACACCTATTCTTACCTTCTCTTTCATCAGTCCTCTCCCCTTTTCCACTCCGGCAGACACTTCAATCACTGATTCTGACCTAAATAATAGTCAGAATCCATACTTTTGTCAATGAGAAGCTGTTGAAGGAAGCTAATCGTTTCTATTCACGGAGCCGTTCCGCAAGGTCATACATTCCTCTTCCATGAGACTCCATATGTCGGATTGTAATGGATGCCTGCGCTACTCCCCGGTAAAGCGAACACTCACATTTCCCATGGAGCACTCCAATGTCATCTTCTTGGCCGCACCGTTGTCAGCTGTTCTTTCAAAGCCCAACCCGCTGTGGCTCATGCTTCCCACGTCCATGTTGCCCATGCCGCCTTGCAGATCAAAATTAAAATCCTCTTCTCTGCCGTCGACGGTCATCTCCACATTTCCCATGGAACAGATTATGTCGGCATTCTCCGTAATAGCGCCCCGAGCCTTCAGCTCTCCCATGCCGATCTCGGCCTCCAGTTCGGCCACGTCCATATCCTGAAGCACAATCTGCCCCAATCCCACATTGACCTCCAGCTCCTGTACCCTTGCCCGGGATATCTTGATCTGTCCGGCTCCCACCTCCAGAAAAGCCTGCTTCGCACTCAGCTCTTCAAATTCCAAAACTCCGGCCCCCAGCTCAATGTCTGCCTCCTCAAAGCTGCTGCCGTCGGGAACATACAGCGTAATTTTTGCGTTTTTAAGCTGATTCCATCTCCTGGAGCTGGTTATGCTTTTCACATAAAGGGTATCCCCCTCCACAAAGCATTGGAACTTTCCGATGTTCTGGGCCTCTGCATAAAAGGAATTGTCTCCGGAGGATTTTGTGATCAGACGGCAGCCGCCCACCTCTATCTCCAGCTTCTGCACCTGGTCTCCCACACTGTATTTTTTCACGTCACCCGACAGCACATCATAGTTACGGTTAAAATCCATGGATTCACCAATGCCATAGTCCACCTCTCCCATACTGTCCCCAATATTGTCAAACAGATCTCCCCAGCTTTCAAAGCCCCACTCCCACCAATTCCCCAGGTTCAGATGAACCCTTCCTCCGGTGGCAGCTTCCACAACCTCCGATATGACAGTTCTGCCTCGTATAGTGCCGGCCACCGCCGCCAGCACAAATCCCACTGCCAAAAGTATCAATGCCGTGATCCCACAGCCCTTCATAAACTTTTTCATGTCAATCCTCCTCTATTTCCTGCACCAATGAAACAGCCGGCCTATGCCCTTGAATATTAACGGAGTAACAATTCCCGTCATAGCCACGGTCAGCATCAAAAACAGAATGCCGATTCCGCCGCATATGAAGCTTCCTCCTATCAGCCCTGCGCCTACCAGCGGATCTACCGCCATGCACGTGAAACCCACAATCAGCAGTATCACAAACACCGCCATCAGGCACACCGCCGCCACACCAAATCCCAAAATTATACCAAACCATCCCAGCAAAAGCCCCACCAGAGCCCCCAGCAGCCCCACTGCCACGGGAAGAATAATGGGAGAAGCCAGCACCAGAAGCACGATCAAAAGTACCACCGCCCAGGCAGGCATATCCGGCTTTTTCCCAGGATCCGGCTGGCGGTATGCGCTCTGCCCTCCGTTTCCTCCACAGGAAGCCCCATTGGGCGGTACCTGTCGAAAACCGCCCTCGCTTCTGCCGCTGTACTGGTCAAAGCCGCCCTGCCCGGGACCGCCCCCCGGCCCGGTGCTTCCTCTCTGCTGTGCATCCTGTCCGGCATCTGCTCCGGTCTGATCATATTCTATCACAGCCCGGTCTGAAGCCCTTGCCCGCTGGAAAGAACCCTCCCCAATACTTCCAAAGAGATCCTTTTTAATATTTTCGGCTACTCTGGCCGGATTCCCCAGTGCTTCGATAACCTCCTGCTCATTGTCCGCTCCCGCATCATCAAAATAGTCATTATAATATTGCAGGGCCTCTTCTCTTTCCGTCGATGAAATATTTTGAAGCAGACTCTCCAGCTGTCTCATAAAATCAATTCTGTTCATACTCTAACCCGCGTCCCGAAACGCCATCCTTTCCCTCATTGCTTACTTTTGTGCCCGCTGCGCGGACTCCGGGGCCTTCACACTTCCTCCGGTCCTGCCCGAAAAACAATTCTTCCTTCAAACAGCCCCGTAATCTTATCGGAATACTGCCGCCACTCGCTTTCGTAAAGCCGCAGCTGTGCCCAGCCCTGGCTGGTCACCTTATAATACCGTCTGTTTCTGCCCGCGCACTCCATGTCATAGACCTCCAGACATTCATCCTTCTGCAGTCTCCGCAGAACAGGATATAATGTGGATTCCGACAGCTCTATCACCTGCCGGACCTCCTGTGTGATCTTGTATCCATAGGTTCCCTCAGGTTCCTTGGATACTACTGCCAGCACTATGGCATCCAAAAGGGCGGCTCCTGTGTTAAATACCATTCCATCGCTCCTCTCTTGCCGGGAAATTTGCGGCTCCGTTGTAAAAGCGGATAAAATCCTCATCTCTTTCGGAAACCTCATTTCCTTTTATATAATATTATACAGCGTATAATATCTTTCTCTGCCAATACTATACGACATATAATATTGTATGTCAATACAATATTGTAAAAATTTTTTTCACCTGTGCGGCTGCAATCCAACAGTTTGTCTGCATGCAATTTATTGCAATGCAGACGACTGTTGGATTAGCAACCCACTTCCAAATGAGCAAAACACGGATGCGCAAGCAGACGTAAAGAGCGCGTAAGCGCGGGTTTTGCGAATGTGGAAGTCAGGTTGGATGCTCTTTGGAGCGTCCAACCGCACAGGTGGAGATTTTTTCACTATAAAAAGCCGGAATAGGGCTCACACCCCTCCCGGCTTTTCTCTTTCTTACCTTTTCATATTTTTTTAATCGCATCCCCGCTGTTTTTCTACGCTTCCTATCCTCTCCCGGACCACCAGCCGGGGTACTACCCTGTCCTTATTAACCTCCGGAGACGAATGACCCTCCAGCGCGTCAAGAACCATTCCCACACACTTTTCGGCCAGCAGCTCCACCGGCTGGGAAACTGCAGATATCTTTAAAAGCTCCATCCAGGGCATATCGTCAAAAATCACCAGATGAGATTCGTCAAAATCCTTCAGCTGCAGCATCTCAATGGCCTTCAGCGTGTCGACTCCCAGCAGATTTGTGCCTGCAATGACCGCATCCGGTTTTTTCCTTGTAATAAAACGGCTGATTTCCTCCGCGTGAGAGGTGTCGGGAGGCAGCTTCAATATCAGCTCTTCCTCCAGCTGCAGATGATTTTCCTCATAGGCTCTCCTGTAACCCTCCGACCTGTGAGGCGTAAACTGCACATTCACAGACAACAAAGCAATACGCCTGTAGCCTCTTTCGATCAGGTGGCTGGTGGCCAGATATGCCCCGTGACTGTCGTCTACGCAGACGGAGTCAATGTCCCTGTAAGCGGTACGATAGAGCTGCACAATAGGGATGTTTCGTTTCTTGATGGTGTCGATGAGTCTTCTGTTCTGATTGGAAACCGGCGTCATAATCAGGGCGTCGATCCGGTTCGCCAAAAGCATCTCCATCACCTCTTTTTCAATCTGTCCGTTTTCATAGGAATATCCTACCTGAACCTGATATTTGTGCTCCCTGAATTTATTGACCAGAATGCCCAGCGTGCTGTTATAAAAGTGGTTATTGATATCGGAGACAATAATACCTATGGTATTGCTCTTGCCGGTTCGCAGATTCTGAGCGCTGAAATCAGGAATGTATCCCAGACTTTCACAGGCCTGCTTCACCCTCTCCCGCAGTTCCGGCTTCACATTCCCCATGCCCCGAACCACCCTTGACACTGTCGACTCCGATGTTCCCACCTCACGCGCCACGTCCCTTAAAGTCACCATACCTTGCCTCTCCTGTCTCCCGCCTCAGGCCCGGACGGCTCCCGCCGCCCGAACCGGTCTGTTTTTGTCTATCCTTCCCTGCCGTCCGGCCACACCGCAGGAATATCCGATACCCTGATATAATCATATCTGATATCCGACTGCCATGCCCTCAGTCCGAAGCCTCCGGGCCAGTAGGGAACCTCCTGTTCCAGTACAAGCTGATCATCAATAAACATATACAGCGTCACATACTGGTTCTCATCCTCGTCCGTCCTGTAACGTCCGATTATAGTATAAACGTATTCCTGCCCGGATTCAAGGGAAAAATCAGCGACCCATCCCCTGTCGGGATATGCTTCTCTGTCGTTGGTTGCAATGGGACCTCCGTCCGTATTGCCTGCCTTCCACAGATTAATGCAGGATTTTTCCGTCCCCCAGGCAAGGGCCGCGTCATATCTGCCTTCCGCAGCCACGAACATGGGAATGCCGCCGTCGTTATCAATTCCTGCATTGTCCACAGGAAGATATACCTTTGTCTCGATACAGAAATCCTTCAGGTAAATCCCATTTCCCTCCTTGTCCGGTGTGCCGAAATAAATAGCACTCCAGTCGGCAGGGTTTTTGGACACCGCCCAGCCGTTGCCGTTTTCATCCTTTATCACCTTGAAGCCGGCGCCCTCCGCTGCCACATCCGGCACATCCGCTCCGTCCTCCACATCGTCAAAGGTAAAGTCCACATACACCACAGGCTCCCCAGCCTTCTCTTCTCCTTCTTTTCCACAGGCTGCAAGTCCCATGCACAGGAGCATCGCCATCAGCCACTCTTTACAATTTCTTCTCGTCTCTGATCATAATCCATATACAGACGGCCGAAGTGAGAAACGAAATCGCCGCGCTGACCGCCGTAACCTTAAACTCCAATGTGCCCGCCTCCACAAAAAACAGCGTTAGCAGCGACAGAACAAATAAAATACCTGCATATCTCAGAAAAAAATTTACATTTTCCATTTCGGTACTCCTTCATAGACACATTTCACATAAGCTCCATCCACCTGCCGGTATTCCACCGGCTCGCAGAGACACTTTTCCTTCCCATAAATACAGCGGGAATAAAAAGGACAGCCGCCGTTTCTTTTTTCCAGGTCCAGCAGATCCATGCTCTTTAAGGGCAGAGGCGTATCAATATCCGCACAGTCCGGATCCGGTACGGGAACCGCCTTAAACAGCGCCTGGCTGTAGGGATGCTTGGGACTTCTGATCAGCTCATCCATGGAGGACAGCTCCATGATTTCCCCCATATACATAACGCAGATCCTGCCTGAATTGGCAATATAGCGCGCCGTGGACAGATCGTGGGTAATATAGACGAAGGCTATGCCCATTTCTCTGTTCAGCTCTGACATCAGGTTCAAAATAGCCAGCCGCATAGACACATCGATCATGGAAACCGGCTCGTCCGCTACAATCAGCCTGGGATCCATGGTAAGGGCCCTGGCCATCAGCACCCTCTGTCTCTGACCTCCACTCATCTGATGAGGAAATTTTGACAGAAACTGCTCCGCCGGAGCGAGTCCCACCCGTTCCAGCAGCTCCCCGGCCAGCTTCTCGCCCTGGGCATAGTTCAGCTCCTTATGGTGGACGCGGATAGGCGCCATCATGGAGTCCCGAATGGTTTTCACCGGATTCAGGGCTGCATAGGAATCCTGCTGAATAAACTGCACTGCCTTCTTGTACCCGCTGTCCATCCCCATCAATCGATATATATTCTGCCCCTGATAGGTGATCTCGCCCTTTCCGGGCTTTAACAGCCCTGTGATGATCTTTCCCAACGTGGTTTTGCCGCAGCCGCTCTCCCCTACAATGGCCAGGATTTCCCCTTTATAAATATCCAGGTTGATATCCTTCAGTACATGGAAATACCTTTCCCGGGAAAATATGCCGCCGCCCTTTTCAAACACCATATGAATATTTTTCAACTGCATCAGCACTTCGTTATTTGACATGAAACACCTCTTTTTGGCATCGAGACAGATGGTTTTCTCCCACCGTTCTCAGTATCGGCTCCTCCCTGCCGCAGGTCTCGTCGGCATAAGGACATCTTGGCCGGAACACGCACCCCTCCGGCAGCTCCATCAGATCCGGCGGCGCTCCTCCTATGGGCTTCATGCTTTCCAGATCGCCGTACAGAGAAGGCGTGGCCATGATCAGCCCCCTGGTATAAGGATGGGCCTTATGCCGGAACACGTCCGCCGTCTTTCCGTATTCCACCACTCTGCCCGCGTACATCACCGCCATGTAATCGGTAAATTTCGCAACAATTGAAATGTCGTGAGTCAACAGCAGCATGGCAATTCCGGTTTCCTTGTTAATCCTTTTTAATATTTTAAAAATGTAATCTTGGGTAATCACATCCAGCGCGGTAGTGGGCTCGTCCAAAATGATCAGCTCCGGGTCCAACAGCAGGCTCATGGCGATCATCACCCTTTGTTTCATTCCCCCGGACAGCTCATGGGGATACATTTTCATGATCCTGTCGGCGTTTAGATTTACCACCGACAGCACCCTGCGCGTCCTGTCTGCCGCATCGCCTTTCGTGGTTTTGGGCTCATGCACCTTCATGGTCTCATAAAAATGATCCAAAATGGTCATAACCGGGTTCAAAGAGCTCTGGGCCCCCTGAAACACCATGGAGATCCTGCTCCACCGGAAGGCGTTCAGCTGTTTTTCATTTAATCTGCCCACATCCACCACGCCCCCGTCTTTCCCCTGAAAGATAATTTCCCCGGAAACGATTTCGCCTGGTGTGGAAATGCAGTTTAAAAGTGCTGAAGCCACCGTTGTCTTTCCGCTCCCGCTCTCTCCTACCAACGCCGTCATTCTGCCTCTTTTAATATCCAGACTGACTCCGCAGGCAGCCCGTATGGAATATTTTTTCATTTTATATTCCACAGTCAGATCCTTTATAGTGACGGTATTTTCCCCCCGGGGTCCGGGATTCGGCTTTGTTTCGGCCGTGTCCGGCTTCTTCTTGTTTTCCGATTTCGTTCTATCCATATCTTCTCCCAACTTCCCGTTGTATTCTGTAACGCTCCCGTCTGCGGCGGCACAAGCTTTTCACCTTTAAGCCTGCAGCCTGGGATTCAGCGCCTCATCCAGCCCGTGGGCCAGAAGGATGGAGCCCATCTGAAAAAGCATGATGGCCACTATGGGTGCGAACAAAAAATACGATGCTTCCGGGATCAGCAGGGCCCCCGAATCCTTGGCCCGAAGCAGCATGGCGCCCCAGTTGGAGGGCTGAAAAGCCGCCAGCCCCAGCATCATAATACCTACGCTGCCTGTGATGGCATTTCGCATAATCATAATAAAATTGATCAGGATATAAGAAGCGATGTTCGGCATCAGTTCACTGAAAATAATATGTGCCCTGCTTAGATTCATCACCCTGCAAATCTGAATAAAATCCCTTTCCTTCAAGGAATGTATCTGTGCTCTGATGGCCCTGCTTAAGCCCGCCCAGCCCCACAAAGACAACACCAGCGCAAAGCTGACGGGATCCTCAATGGTAAAAAAAGAGGCAAAAATCAAAAGCACCGGAAAACTGGGAATGGATAAAAACAGATTCGTAATGACGCTGATCACCCTGTCCGTAATGCCGCCGGCCAGACCGGACACCATTCCCAGCACCGTCCCCAGAATGATCGTGATCACCGAGGTCAAAAGTGCAATGGTCAACACGTCTCTGGAACCGTGAACCAGCTGACGAAACACATCCCGGCCCAGGTTATCCGTACCCAGCCAGTGGCCGGCGCTGGGCGCCAGATATTTGCTGCTCTCATCCGTAACCGGATCATAGGGAAAAAGCATGGGACCGAAAACTGCCAGCAAAATGAAGAACAGCATGATTGCTGCGCCCAGCACCGCCTTCCTGTTGGAAAAGACCACCCTGCATTTTCTGGCGGCGCCGTGCACCGCCGAAATAAAAAATCTCTTTATCATCAGGTACTCCTCCTTATGCGGGGATCAATCAATGAATAGATGGAATCAACCACCAGATTGGCAAGTACAATCATAAAGGACATAAACAGAATAAGACCCTGTATGATAAAGTAGTCCCTGGCTCCCATAAAGGCGGAAAACTGTTGTCCCAGCCCCGGATAGTTGAAAATAGACTCCATCAGTGAAGACCCTCCAAATAACCCGGCAAATGACAATGCCAGCGAGGTTACCAGCGGAAGCATGGCATTTCTTCTCAAATATCTGTTTACAATGATTCTTTCCGGAATCCCTCTGGCTCTTGCTGCATAGATATAGTCATCCCCCAGCACGCCGATGGAGCTGGCCCGCATGGACAGAGCCCAGGAGCCGATCTGGACGATAGAATAGGCAAGGATAGGCAGGGCCGCATGATACAGCACATTGAGAAACCAGGGCCAGCCTTCATACTCCAGCATCACATCATAATTTCCCTGTACCGGAAATATTCGAAACCTTACTCCGAATACAAAGATCAGAATCATGCCCCACAGGTAGTCCGGTATGGAGCCGGACACCACGATGTAGGACAGCGCCGCCTTTTCGCCCACGCCTTTCCTTCTCCAGGCCATGTGAGATCCCATAAAAATTCCCACAATAAAGCTTAAAAATAAAGACACGCTGGATATAAACAGAGTCCAAGGCAGAAACCCTGCGATCAACCGGTTCACGGTAATGTCCGGTCTCTGCGCATGGAAATCCCAAGATTTCCATGCGCAAGACCATCTATGTATTTTCCCAGCTGTACCAAAATCTTCTCATCCGGGTCATAATTAAGCATCTGCTTAGCCAGCGCCCGTGCTTCCTCAAAGGGGATCCTGCGCTCCGTCATCAATGTCTGCGCATAGGTGTCCACAGGGTTGCCGGGCATGAGCTTGATCAGCAAAAATCCAAAAACCGCTACCAGTACCAGCGTCAGAAAAGCGATGAGCAGGCGCCTCCAGAAGTATCTGGTTTTATTGTAAAAAGAAGTGATCGCTCTCATCTAAACCTCCCTTAGACGTGTCAATTCTTTGGCTCGTAAAATCCCTGAGAAAAGCTGATTCCCTGAGAGTAGATCAGGTTTGTCCTGGCTACTTCATAGAATTCATCGGTTCCGGCTCCCGGCACATAGGTTACGTTCCTCTCCTTGGTAAAATACTCTTCCATGGGCAGTCCCCCGATCTTTGACGTATCTACAAAGGAGCCCGTCACATTCTGGTAGAACTGGACACCGAGATTTTCATTTGCCGTTCCCATGATCATGTCCGCCAGGACCTCTCTAAGCTCTTCGTCGGAATAATAGTACAAATTGCTCAGCACATCCTTTACATAGAAGGAACCGCTGCCGTCCCGCGTCTGGTACTCCAGCGCCAGGCTTCCCACCTGGTTCTCCTGGATTCTTCCTGCCGCATAATCCTCCTCCGTAAATTTCGGAAGCTTCATAATAGGGCCGTTGATATCATTGAATACATACTGGAAAGAGCCTGTAGGATAAGAAAAGCTCATGTTCAGATCCGTCCAGTTCACCACAAAATCATACACGCTTTCCGCCGCCTTTGCCGTATCGAACCAGGAACCCCAGTCATTGGCCCGTTTCAGAGAAACCTCAATACCGAAATCATTCATGGCGCTTTCCACCGCCTCCGCCACACCGCACATTCCCGGATGCGTTCCGTCATATCCCAGAGACAGCTTTACCGGGCTTCCGTCAATTGTCCACTTTCCGTCCTTTTTCACCCAGCCCTCCGCCTCCAGCAGCTGTGCCGCCTTGTCCAGATCCTGGCTGTACCTGGGAATAGCCTCAAAATCTTCCGGCGTAAGCCAGGTCTGTGCCTCGCTGGGCGCCATGCCAATCAAAGGGAACTGGCTGGTGATGGCATATTTATTTCCTGCGTTCCTCATTTCCTCACGGTTGAAAATATACTGGAAGGCCTGCCGCACTCCCGGCGTCCAGATCTCCTTCTCCAGGTTGAACACCAGTCCGATAGCCCCCGGGTCAAACATTTTCAGGTGCGCCATATTGGGATTGCTGTCCAGGATGGCATTCAAAGTGGCCTCCGGAGCCATTCCGTCCTGATAATAGATCTCCCCGTTGGAAAGCATATTGTAAATAGCGTTGGTATCCGCCACGTTGTAGCAGATAACTTTATCAAACTTAACATTATCCGCAAAATAATAATCTTCGTTTTTTGTAAGGATCATCTGATTCTGGGTTTCCTTTTCCAGCTTATAGGGGCCTGTGGCCACGAACCAATCCGGATTATAAGCCTTGAAGTCATTGTAATTTGCAAGGAATTCTTCCTCTGCCTCCGGGCTGATCAGCTTGCCGAAGGGTGCGGAACCCAGATAACCTTCCTCACAGTCCGGCTGACTGAGCAGAATCTCCTGACATTTATCCACAAACCGCTGGAACTCCTTGTATTGTACGGAGCCTGTTTTCTGCTCCGCAAGCAACAGCGTCTTCACATTATCATTGGGCTCCATCCAGCTCTTCCAGGTAAGCTTTACTGTTTTATCGTCAATCTTTTCCATGGGCTTTGCCAGATAATTGGTGACGCTTACAAAGTTGATATGATAATATGCCATTACGTCATCCGCCACAAAATCGTCCCCATTGTGCCATTTGGCATTTTCCCGGATGTGGACCAGAGAAGTGCCGTCCTCCAGATGCTCGATGCTCTCCGCCAGAAGATAAAACAATTCATCCGTGGATCTCACATACTGGACCAGAGGCTCCACGGCCAGCCACTCCAGACCTCCAATGGCCGAGCCTCCATGATAATGGTTCCTGATCCCGGTCTTGTCCCAGGTTTTTGCGATTCTGAAGGTACTGTCAGAGGCACTTCCCTGATCCTGCCTGGCGCCGCAACCGCACAGTCCCAGTACAAGAACCAGAACCAGCCCTGCTCCCAAGGTCTTCCTCCAGACGCCCTGCTTCCTGCTTCTTTTCTTCATATGTAACCCTCCTTCTATATATAGCCTTCTGCAATGTTACTTCCCGATCCTGCGGACAGCCGTTTACTCCCGCACCTCCTGTATCGTTTTCAGGTGAAATGCCTCCACTCTGTAGATCGTTGCCTTATCACTTTCCACGGATACCTGCTCCTCTCCCAGCTTCGCCCCGATCCTGGCCGGCATGTAATATCGGTCATTGATATAAATTTCCATCATATCCGCCTCGGAGATAATTCGTATGGTTCCCCGGCCTTCCAGCTGTTCCTCATCCAGTTCTATTTCACTTAAGGTCATATGGTTGAAAATCACCCTGGCCGCGCTTTCCCCCGGATTCTTCACAATTTCGATCTTCAGCTTTTTGTCAGAATAATTCAGGGTAAGAGCCTCTCCCTCCAACACAAAATCCACTTCCAGAATGCATCTTTTGGCCGCCGTCAGGGCAATGCTGCTGTCCGGTCCTGCATCTGCTGGATTTTCCAGTTCAAAATAGCGCTCTCCACGGATAAGCTCCAGGGTCTCCCCATCCATTCTGGCTCCCAACAGACCGTCCTCCAATTGATAGACCTCTGTGGGAAGATTCACATGTCCTCCCCAAAAGCCTGCGTCATACTGCCTGGGGATCCAGCCGAACACATAAAACCTATCCCCTTTAGGGGCAACCTGGGACGCACAGATATCCTCGCTGGTGAGGTAATGAATCTCCTTGGTGGTCCAGTCCACGGAATATGGATCCAATCCTTCATCTCCGATCAAATAAGCCAGACGGCCCACCCCATGTCTGGAAAATCCAAAAAAACTGGTAAACACATACCATCTGTTTCCGATCTTAAGGAGCTGAGGACATTCCGGGTCATGATTGTCGCATGTTTCGGCAAGCACAGGCTTCGCCTCTTTGCTCCAGTCCTCCAGGTTTTTGGATGCGGTTCTGCCAATGGCAAGATTTGCATCAAAAATCCCCTCTCCCGGCACCCGCCTTACATAATTGATGGCCACAGAATAAAAACGCTCCGTCTCCTCATCATATGCCACGAAGGGATCCCTGCACCCTCCCGGAAACTGCTCCTTGTCCTGAAACGCCCGAAAGCCTTCCCCGGCATATTCCCAGTTGATCAGATCTTCACTGACGTTGGCATAGTAATCTCCATAATAGGAATAATATCTGCCTTCTGCCTGAACAATCCCCAGGACTCCATAATTGGCCATTGAAGATCTGAAAGTCAGCTCTACAGGCTCCCAGTCAATCCCGTTCCCGGAAGTCAAAAGCTTTGAGTGGAACTGTCCGCTGGTATCCAGGTAATACAAAAGCCACTTTTGGGATTTCGCATCATAGAAGGGATGTACGTCCCCGATATAACGAAACTCATAGCCCTCCGGAAGTATATAATGCAAAAGCACATCCTCTTTTTGTACTTCCCCCTGCACTTGGATCTGTACATTTGTCTGTGTGTTCTCTCCTTCCTGCCCCATATCCTTTCCTCCCTCGCTTTCTCCGTCCAATTCCCCGGCCTGTCCGCAGGCTCCCAGAGCCAGTGTCATCAGAATAAGCAACTCCGCCCAAAGCGCCAATGACTGCCTCTTCCTTTTTCCGCAGAACGCGCTTTTGTCCATCTGTCCCTTATTTTCCGTCCTATTTTTAAATTGTAAATACTCCAACATTTTCCATCCTCACCTGGCCGTTCTCCGAAAAAATGCCGATTCGATTCTCTTTCTTCACATGCATGCGGGCAGTAAGCGCCACCCCGTCCAGATACATTACACAGACATCGCCCTCCACCGCCAGCTCCAGATGATATCTCTGCCCGGGTTTCAGATAAAGCGCCCTTTCCATATTGGTGAAATTTGCCTGTCCCCAGGGAAAATTGGGCAGCATTCCAAAGGAAAGCCTGCCGCATCCAGGAGAAATCCGATAACTGTATGCAAAGTCCTCCTCCTGATCATGCCGAAGAAGAATTCCCGCATCCACATTATTCTGAGAGATCACCACATCTGCCGTCAGCAGATAACTGTCAGCCTCGACTGTGAGCAGAGACTGCGCCGCATAGCCCTGGCTGCTGCCGCATTCCACCGCCTCCCGGAAAAAAAACTGCTTCTTAAAATGCTTCCTGATACTATCCGGCATCCGACAGCCCAGAGATCTGTCCGGCCTGCAAAACACCTGATGGACCATAAGGCTTCCGCCCCACTGCCAATCCGTGTTGTCGCTGTTGTCCACCTTCGTAGGCACCCAGCCGAACACATAGCGCTTCTCCCCGTCCCATGCAGTCTTCGCCGCATAAAAGGCTCTGCCGTCAAAGGCATCGTCCACTGTGGAAGTCCAGTTGTCCGCTCCCGGCTCCGAAACCCGGTATCTGGTGGCAAATCGATCTGAAAACTCCGAATATACCAGATATTCATTCTCTCCCATGGTAAAGTGATCAGGACATTCGTGAGCATAAAAGGCCCCGGGACTCCACAGCGGCTCTTCCACCTTCCATTCCTTCAGATCTTGGGATGTACACATGGCGGTGCATCCCCGCTTTACCCTGTCCCCGTCCTTCTGCCGGGCCGCCAGCAGCATCCTGTAACAGCCGTTCTTTTCATCCCGGTACACAAACGGATCTCTCCAATCATGAGGTTCATAGCTGTCCAAGGGAGCATAAAAGGTATCCTCCTTCTGCTTCTCCCAATGAATCAGATCACTGCTTTTTGCGTGCATCACCGCCTGCTCCGGGTGCCCCTGAGCCCGGAGATGGGGATTGTGGCCGGTGTAAAAAATATGGTATTTTCCTTCCGCCTCCTTAAAGACAGAACCTGTAAACACATATAGATCCTGCTCATCTTCCGTTCCCCGGGGAAGAACCTCTCCCATTTCCTCGTACTCCACGAAATCCTTTGTCCGGATCAATCTCCAGGGAGTTCCCTCCCCCCTGTTCTCCGCATCCCGGTAATCATGCAGATAGTACAGGTAAAAGAGTCCGTTCTCATAATACGGAATGATGTCGGCTGTGATTCCATCCTGTGCTCTGTAATAAAGCATAAGCCCCTCCAATCCTTGATTCCTGCGGACAATGCGCCAAACAGACGTGGCTGCACGTATATTTGGCGAATGCCGCGAGTGTCACACCCCCGCTGATTGCAACGGGATTTTTGACTTTTGCGTTTGACAACGTTGTCATGCCATTATAATAGCACGGATTGACAACGTTGTCAATCCGTAAAAAATTAAAAAAGTTATTGAGGATAATAACGTGTAAATAAAAAACGGGAAGTCAATCACCCCGCCGCAAGCAGCGGGGCATGGAAGAATAAAGATGAAGCGAAATGTACAAAGAAAGTCGCAATTTCACATAGTGTTTATACAGATAAAGTACCACCGGCTTCTGTTCCTGAAGCCAGTGGATGGATAATGGGCAATACGATTCATACCTGTGCCTGTTCCGCGTCCTCGCCTCCAAACTGCAGCTTTGCCTGTTCCGCATCTGAAAATGCAGTCCCGGCCGTCTCCCTGTACTGTTGCTTCAAACTGTTTTTGTGAATCACTATGCAGGACAACAGTATCGCCCCCAGGCAGAGCTGAAGCGAAATGCTTTCAACCGCCGCCAGCGCTGCAGCTCCCAGTGAAAACACAACAAAGGTCACTCTGGTGCGCCGGGTATGAGGATTGATCCGGATCAGGGTAGAATTCAGAATGTAGAGCACGCAGAGCAGCCCCAGCAGCTCTGTGTACAGGGGCAGAAGCCCCGCCAGCACTCCGAAGGATACAGCAATACCCTTTCCACCCTTTCCGCGATGAAACAGCGAATAAGCATGTCCAAACACGGGAGCAGCCATGATCAGGGGAAACATACTGCCCGTCTCCAGCCCCATCCTTATGGACAGGTTCACCGGCAGCGCACCCTTGAGCAGATCGCCGGCCAGGCATGCAATTCCCACCGGCACCCCCGCATATTTCATAGCATTGGCCGTGCCGGGATTATGATCATTGCTAAGCTCCGTCACATCCACGTTTTTGATGGCTCTGGGCAGAAAGCTCCCAAACAATATGCTTCCACATAGTATTCCCGCCAAAGTCATAAACAACTGATGAATGATCATCGTCTTCCTCCTCACTTTTCCCGCTGTTCTCTCCGCAGTCTTGCCGGGATTCCTGCTGCTGATCTGCTGTTGTAAGGGATTCCTGCTGCTTCGTACTGCTATAAGGAATTCTTGTCCCGTCCGCGGCTGACAATATACTCGTATATATCCCCGGCGGCATCCGGCTTTCCATACCTTTTCTGGCACTCCCGCATCTGCGTCTGCAGCTCAGCATCCTCCAGAAGCTCCAGCCCCCGCCTAACCACCTCGTCTTCACGTTTATGGGAAACGCTCATCCCCCGCTCCGTAAAAAAAGCCACATTTCTCTCTTCACATCCGGGAATGGGATGGGTGTGTACCAGAGGCACCCCCGCGGCGGCTGCCTCTGTGGAAGTCAAGCCGCCGGGCTTGGTAAAAAGCACATTGGCTGCCGCCATGTATATGTGGGCTTCATTTGTAAAATCCAACACCTTTACCCGGTCCACGGCTCCATATTTCTCCCGAAGATTTCTTTTCAGCTTTTCATTGGTACCCCCCATAATATACAGATCCGTTCCTTCGCCGGTCTGCTGTACCAGCTTATCCGCCATGCTTTCCACATGTCCGTAGCCCATGCTTCCCGTCATAACCAATATACATTTTTTGTCCTGCTCTATCCCCAGCCGTTTCCTGCACTGCTCCCGGGCAGGAAGCTCCCGAAACCGATCTGACACAGGAATTCCCAAGGGTACCAGTTTTTCTTTCGGTATCCCCCTTTTTACAAATTCCGGAATTAAATCCTCATGGGGAATAAAAAAGCGGTCCATTTCCGTTTCCTCAGTAAAGGGAATGCAGGTATAATCCGTGGCAATAAAATATGATGAAGCCTTCAAAGGGTACTTTTTCATCATATATGTGACAGCCTCCGCCGGAAACAGATGAGGCATCAGAAAGGTATCAAACCCGTTTTCTTCAATATAATGAAACAGCTTTTCCGCATAGAGAGCATTGGCATAATAGACCGGGCTTTTGTGGCGGGATGAGGAAATAACCCGTCCCGCCCGATAAGCCCCCGCAAATACTCTTTTGGCTTTAACGGTACTCCATATATATACCTTTCTTCCATAGCGTGCCGCCCGGTCTGACGCAAAATTCAACGCATCCTCCATGACACAGGGTATCTGATTTTTATCAAATTGCTCCTTCATCGCCCTGGCCGCAGAGTTGTGTCCTTCACCTGTTCCGGTGGACAAAATCAATACCTTCATATAGTCAATACTCCATCTCCCACATAATCAGTGTTCCGTCTTCCGCATACTCAGTGTTCCATCTTCCAGAAGAATGCGCTGTAGGCAGGAAGCAGTGTGCCTCCGCCAAAGTCATGCTCCTTACCGCTGATCAGGTCTAACGCTCTGCCGCAGCCCGCGTCAAAATGAGCCATAAAGTCTTCACCATCCGCGTTTACTGCCACCAGCACCCTTTCGTGCTCCGTCTTTCTCTCAAAAATACACTGCCGGTTCGTCAGAAGCACCGACCTGAAGCTTCCGTAATTAAGCGCCTCCGATTCCTTTTTTGCCCTGACAAGGCTGCTGATCCACTGACTGAGTTCATTCCACACCGGGTCCCCAAGGCAGGGGCGAAGCGCCGGATCTCCCTGAGATTTATCCGCCTTTTCTCCCCATTCGCTTCCATAATAAATACAGGGAATTCCCGGCATCCCCAAGGCCACAGCATAAATCAGGGGCAGATGCTTTTCATTGGACAATATGCTGGCCACCCTCGTCACATCATGGTTATCCACAAAGGACAACAAGTGCTTTCCTTTATACAGCGTCCAGTTTTCCGGCCCGAACTGGCGCATCAGGGAATGATTAATCTCAAATAGATTCATGCTGTTAAAGCTGCTGTATAATCCCTTATAGCACTCATAATTGGTAGCTGAATGCAGCATCTGATCGTTCATCAAACGATTGTAGTCGCCGTGCAGCATTTCTCCTACCAGGAAAAAGTCCTCCTTCAGCCCATCCGTAAAGCTGCGCAGTCTTCTCACAAAGCCTTCGTCCAGGCTGTAGGCCACATCCAGGCGCAGTCCGTCGATGCCAAATTCATCCACCCAGAATTTCACACTGTCCAGAAGGTATCTGATCACATCCTCGTTATGCAGATTCAGCTTGACCAGATCATAATTTCCTTCCCATCCCTCATACCACAAACCATCATGATACGGAGAGTCACCGTCAAAGGCAATCCTGTAAAACCAGCTCACATACGGCGAAGCCTCTCTGTTTTTCAGTACATCCTGAAAGGGGCCAAAGCCCCTTCCCACATGATTGAACACGCCGTCCAAAACTACCCGGATCCCGCTTTCATGAAGAGCGCTGCAGACTTTTTTGAAGTCTTCGTTGGTTCCAAGACGTACATCAAGCTTTCTGTAATCCCTGGTGTTGTACCCATGAGTATCCGATTCGAACAGCGGTGAAAAATAGACCGCGTTCACCCCCAGCCTGTTCATATGGTCGATCCAGTTTATTACCTTCAGTATCCGATGCTCGCAGACACCGTCGTTTTCAAATGGCGCTCCGCAGAACCCCAAAGGATAGATCTGATAAAATACGCTTTCATATGCCCACATTTTTCTTTCTCCTTTCGCCTTGCATGGCTTTACATACTTTTAAATATCTTACTTTTACATACATAACATACTTTTTACATTCTTTTGGCAGGCTTTTGAAGATAATTCTTCCTTACTGAAGCACCTCTCCCGCCATTGACCAATTCAGTACCATGTACCGCTGATCTGGTGACCGTCACATCCGTTGTCACATTACTTTTGTGGATAACTTGAACCATATGTCAGTTTTTTATCTCTTCAGGCCCCAAAAAATCCACCAAATCCACAGACTTATCCACATATACACATATGTCAGTTTTAAAACTGTCCATGTCATTTCCTCATTTATTCTCCCCGTCATTTTATCCGTCATTTTATCCGTCGTCTTCTCCGTCATATTCTCTCCAACAATATTTATACCATTTTTCCTGCCATATTTCCACATTAACTTTTCTCAAAGAAAATATAAGAGCTATAGTGCTATATAGTTCTATTCCAAAACTGTTCCACCCGCTCCCCAATGGTATTTACCGTCACCGTCTCAAACTGATCCCATTCCCGGGGAAACATACGCTGATAGGCAAACTGCAGAAAACGGTGATCCAGCAGGGCGATCACACCCACATCCTCCATGGTACGGATGACACGGCCTGCGGCCTGAAGCACCTTATTCATTCCCGGATAGCGATAGGAATAATCAAAACCGCTCTCACCCTGTCCGTCAAAATACTCCTTCAAAAGCTCCCGCTCAAAGCACACCTGGGGAATTCCTGTTCCCACAATGATAACGCCGATCAGGCTGTCATTCTTCAAATCGATTCCTTCGCCGAAAATGCCTCCCAGCACGCAAAAGCCGATTAACGCATCCTCCCGGGCCGAAAGCTCTCCGCCGTCTGTATACCGCGCCAGAAAATCCTCCCTGTCCGCCTCACTCATGGCTTCATTCTGCAGAATGCACTGCCTGCCCCCCGCCCCGAAATTTTCGCTGTAAATCTCATAGAGCGTTCTCATAAACGCATAGGAAGGACAAAAAACCATATAGTTTCCGGATCGGGCCCTTACAATCTCTTCAATGTACCTGGCCAGGTTAAAAAATTCTTCCTCGGACCGTCTGGAATATTTGCTGGTCACATCATTGGCAATAAAAAGCCCCTTTCGCGCCGGATCAAACACCGATCTGGCATAAACCTCATAGTCCTCCTCATCCCCGCCAAGCAGCTTCTTATAATATTGGATCGGAAGAAGCGTTGCCGAAAACAATATGGTGCTCCTTCCGCGCAGCATGCAGCTCTTCAGATTTTCCCGGGGATTCACACAAAACAGCTTCATGAGAAAACTGCCGTCCTCTCCAAGCTGAGTATATTTCACATAGTTTTCGTCCAACAGCTCGTATATGGTCAGAAAATGACTGATCTCAAAATAAAATTCCAACAAAGATTTCCGCACCGGCATATCCTCATCCTGTTCCGAAAGATAATCCTCCAGAACCCCTTGGAGCCGGATCAGCGGCTGGGAAAAAGCATCAATATCCTCCACCACCCGGCACTGCCCTCCTTCCCGCTTCAGAGAAAGCAGCTCTTTGTTGCACTTCTCCAGATGATATAACAGCTTTTCCCCATAGCCCCCCTTCACCAGTATACTTTTCCCCCCGTATGTGCCGGATATGCTTTTGATACTGGTTTGGTCAACAGAATCCTCCTCTCTTGCAAATACTGACTCTTGTGTCATAAAATCTGTCATTTTCAGATCGATCTGCCCCCTAATTTCTGATTTTTTGCGCCTTTTAGACGTTTCTGACAGGATTGTCCTTTTTAGCTCTCTCCGCAGCTCCATAAACTGCTCCTTCCAAAGAGCCGCACTGTACATCTCTCTTCCCCGTTCCAGAAGATTATGCGCCTCGTCGATGAGAAACAAATATTCTCCCCCGGTATTCTCACTGAAAAAGCGTCTGAGGCAGGCATGGGGATCAAATAAATAATTATAGTCACCTATAACGGCATCTGAAAACAGGCTCATATCCAGACACATTTCAAAAGGACACACCTGATGCTTTTGCGCATACTCCTCAACAACCTCCCGGCTGAAGCTTTCCCGGGCAGTCAAAAGGTCAAACACCGCCTCGTTGATCCGGTCATAATGACCTCTGGCATAAGGACAATATTCCGGGTTGCATTCCGTCTCCTCCATAAAGCAGATCTTTTCCTTGGCGGTCAGAATCACGCTTTTAAAATGAAGCCCTTTTTTTCGGAGCAATGCCAGCGTGTCCTCCGCCACTGTCCTGGTAATGGTCTTGGCCGTGAGATAAAACAGTTTTTTCCCCATCCCCTTTCCCATGGCCTGTACAGCGGGATATATGGTGGAAATGGTCTTCCCCACCCCTGTTGGAGCCTCCAAAAAAAGCTTTCTTCCGTGATATATGGTTCTATATACATTTGCAGCCAGCTCCTTCTGGCCTTCCCGATATGGAAAGGGAAAGCTTAGCCCCTGGATGGAGCTTTCCCTGAGCCTGCTCCATTCCCAGGTATAATCCGCCCATCTTACATAGGACCGGATCAACTCCTGAAACCACTCCTCCAATTCTGCAAAGGTATATTCCTGGTAAAAGTGTCGAATCTCCTCCGAAGGCATATTGCAGTACGTCATCCGGATACGCAGAAGAGGAATTTTGTTCTGCACCCCATACATATATCCATAACACTTTGCCTGGGCGATGTGCAGGGGCATAGGCCCCTTCATCCTGGCCAGTTCGCGATAGGTCCCCTTGATCTCATCTATGGTCACCTGTCCCTCTTCACGAAGGATTCCGTCTGCACGGCCTTCCACCACCAGCAGGTATTTTTCGTTCTCCTGTGTGTATTTCAGAGAAACCTCTGCCTGATATCCCGCCCCCATTCTGCGCTGGATCATCCGGTGAATCCTGCCGCCCTCCTGCATGGCATTATCCGGCGAGGCTTTATGACGATTATCAATATCCCCATGCCGCAAGACAAACTCCACCAGGTTTCTCACTGAAATGCGGATTTCCTCCAGAACGGGCTTATCCTCCAAAGCAATGCTTTCCCGCCTCTCTTCGGACACCATATTCTTTCCTGATCTGCTCTTTTCTTTTGGCATATCTTCTGATTTCCTCTCCGAAGCCTTCCTCTGCAAAATACAATGTCTCCAAATACAGGGAAGTAAATGCAAAAACTCCCTATGAAGATAGTAAACTATCCTGCATAGGGAGTCAATTTACTTTTCCGGATACAAATCCACTCTTTGCGCCGCACATCCTTCCAATCATCAGGAAGCCCATACGGGGTGGAACATTATCTGACCGAAAACCGGTCAGCAGGCAATGGCATACTTCCTGAGCAATTCCTCAAATTCCTCATTGTAGCCGTTATAGGATACTGTCAGAGGCGCTCTGAAGTCCAGGCCATACACGCCTAAAAATGACTTCGCATCTACCACATATCTGTTATAGGAAATGTCGATGTCGAAATCGCATTTTGAGGTAACATTTACAAAGTTTTGCACCTCATTCTGAGTCAAACGAATTGTCTTTGTCATTTCCAACCATCCTTTCATAAGCAAAAACTAAAACCAAGTTCAAATTAAGTTACCTTGTTATAATTTAACATTATATGCAAATTATTCAAAATGTAAAGCGTTTTCCGAGGGCAAAAATTTGTCATATTTTTTCCAAAATTAATGCAATTCTGCATTCTGTCCATGGCATAAAAAGAATCAAAAAAACTTTTGTATATTTTGACTATTTTTCACTTTCAGACTGCACAGTACTGCCATGCAACTTTATCGCAGTTACTGAAATTCTGTCATATATTCTTGGAACCTCAGAGGGAGCATATTTCTCTGCAGCTTCAAATTCTTTCGCTCTCTGATGGCTATAGTCCTGCAAAAATGCCGGAAAAGCTTCTGATACGATTCTTCCATTTCTGAAAAGCGCAGTTTGGGTTCCTCCGCTTCCTCCCCGCGAAGCAGATACCATTGCTTTCTGGCCGGATGAATTCCGAACAGATTCCTCCTGTCATCATATATCACAAAATTCTCTATGGGCAGTCTGTCAGCAAAGTGCGGCATGATAAAAGTCAGCACATTGCATTTCGGACCGATCCTGGAATACAGCACTCCGTTCTCCAGCTCCTGAAAACGGACAAATTCCAATTCCCGCCCCACCTCCCGGTTAGCGCTTCTGGCCAAAGCAAACGCCTTGTGAATATTGTTATTTGTCAAATCGTCAAACAGCCTTCCTGGTCCGCAGCAGCTTCGAAGCCCTTCCACTATGGTTCCATAAACCGCCTGAGCCTTTTCCTCATCCTCTGTGGCCAAAGCCAGACACAGAGAATAAGAATCCTTCTCCCCAAACCGTCTACGCAGAGTATTCATCACCTTTCGGGTCTTCTCCTCATCCGGAAGCACGGACACATCTTCCGCAAACAGCATGGGGTCCTCCGACAGGCTTAAAATCGTATCCTCATGATTCCTTTTTTCCTCATAAGCCTGATAAATTGCCGTAAAAATTCCCTCCAGGGAATCCTGGCACCGGTATACGGTCATTTCTCACCTCCTGTCAGATTTCTCAGCATGCCGCCGCTCATCAAACCTGCCCCATAGCCGTCTGGAGCTGCTCTACAGCCCTCAGCGGCCTTGAAAACTGATCATCGTCAAACAGGGACATCTGTCGATAAGTCATACCGTCGCTTCCAAACTGCACCCGGTCTCTCTTTTCTGTAAGATTTCTCACAATGTAATCTTCATCCAGCTTGACCGGATACATCATTCTGCCGCTGCAGGTAATAAAAAATAGAGCCCGCTTTAAAACCACCCCGATCTTTTTCAAGTCCGCAAAGTTGAGGTTAACCTTTCTGCGGGCCGCCACGATCCGCTGTGCACTCTTCACACCCACTCCCGGCACCCTCAAAAGCAATTCCAGCGGCGCACGGTTGATCTCCACCGGAAACTGCTCCAAATGGCGCACTGCCCAGTCCTCCTTGGGATCCAGCAGCACATTGAAAAAAGGACGCTTCTCATCCAGAAGCTCCTCCGCCCGAAAACCGTAAAAACGCAGGAGCCAATCTGCCTGATATAATCTGTGCTCCCGAAGCAGCGGCGGTCCTCCCGGCAGAGCAGGGAGCAGTTTGTCCCTTGTCACATTCACAAAAGCCGAGTAGAATACTCTTTTTAATTGAAACTTTTGATACAGGCTTTCGGCCACGTTAATAATCTGGAAATCACTTTCCGGCGTAGCGCCTATGATCATCTGTGTAGACTGCCCTCCCGCTACAAACCTGGGTGCATTCCTGTAGAGGACGATATCCTCCTTGTTTGAGGTAATCTCATTCTGGATCTGCCGCATAGGAGTCAATATCGTCTTTCTGTGCTTGTTGGGGGCAAGCGCCTTCAGGCCTTCCGCAGTGGGCAGCTCCAGGTTGACGCTCATCCTGTCCACCAGAAATCCCGTCTGCCGGATCAGCATCGGGTCGGCTCCCGGAATAGCTTTTACATGCACGTACCCGTTAAACCGGTACTTATTCCGAAGCAGCCAGACCGTCCTGTATATCCTCTCCATGGTATACCCGGGACTCTGAATAATTCCAGAGCTCAAAAACAGCCCCTCGATATAGTTCCGCCGGTAAAATTCCATAGTGAGCGTACAGATCTCATCCGGGGTAAAGGTAGCCCTGGGAATATCGTTGGAACAACGGTTCTGACAGTATTTACAGTCGTAGATACACTCGTTGGTCTGCAGAATCTTCAGCAGGGATATACACCTTCCGTCGCTGCTGAAGCTGTGGCAGATCCCTGCCGCCACACAGTTTCCGATCCCTGTTCCGTTTCCCTTCCTGTCCACCCCGCTGGAGGTACAGGCCACGTCATATTTTGCCGCATCCGTCAAAATTCCCAGTTTATCCATTAGGGACATTTCCTGTCCCGTGGCCAGATAATCCATGGCACTCCCCTCCTATCCTCAATATTCAAGCCCAGCGCCCTTCTGAAAGTCTTTTACTGGTAAAGCAATTCCCGGTAAGAACGTCCGTTCTTTTTATAGAATAGCACATGTGTTCTATTATTGCAAGTCTTTTCTTTACTATTCAAAGCCCCTCCACGCCCATGGGCAAAACCAGCCAACGATGCTGTCTGCCGCCGCGCTGCAGCTCTGTGCTTTGCTGATGGTTCTTATGTGGCTATGAATAGTAGTTACTTTTCACGGCTTCGCCGTTCAAAGCAACATGATGCACACAAAATGAGCAAAAAGCGCTCATTTTGGCGCGTGCGTTCTCGGGTTTTTGTGCAAACAGCACACAAAAACACCTCGCGTCCCCTACCCGTGAAAAGTAACGAATAGTAACGTTCTTTCTCAAAAAACATGGAAAAAGTCTTGCAAAATTTTCAATAAAGCAGTTTAATAAATTAAGGTACAGCATAAATTGTACCGTTTCATGTATGTACGCGCTTTTTGCGACAAAAACAAAGAAAGCAGGATCATTATGTCAAATATTTCATTACCGGAAAATTACAAATCACAGCTTGGCCTTTACGAGACACAGATCGCCATCAAAAAAGTCAAAGATTTTTTTCAGACGCTGTTGGCAGAACGTCTGCATCTCCTTCGAGTATCCGCTCCGCTTTTTGTGGATCCTCTGTCTGGTCTCAATGATAATCTAAACGGCATCGAACGCCCCGTGGCCTTCGACATCCGGCATCAGGACGGCCGGGAGGCGGAAATTGTCCAGTCCCTGGCCAAGTGGAAGCGTTTTGCCCTGAAAAAATATGGCTTCTCCGTAGGAGAAGGGCTTTATACGGACATGAGCGCTATCCGCAGGGATGAGGAGGCGGACAATATCCATTCCATCTACGTGGATCAATGGGATTGGGAAAAAATCATCTCCAGAGAAGACCGGAACCTGGATACGCTTAAGGACACTGTCCGTACAGTCTACAAGGTGCTTCGCAAGACGGAAAAATATCTGTCCATCCATTATGATTATATAGAAGAAATCCTTCCCCATGATATCTTCTTTATTACTACAGGAGAATTGGCTGAAATGTTTCCCGATTACTCCCCCAAGGAACGGGAATACTACATAGCCAAGGCCAAAGGTGCCGTCTGCGTCATGCAGATCGGTGATAAGCTGGAAAGTGGAAAGCCTCATGACGGCCGTGCTCCGGACTACGACGATTGGGCTCTGAACGCCGATATCATCGTCTATTACCCTGTACTGGATATTGCTCTGGAGCTTTCCAGCATGGGAATCCGGGTGGATGAAACGGCTCTGCAGGAGCAGCTGGAAAAAGCAGGCTGTCCGGAGCGGGCGCTTCTTCCTTTCCATAAAGCGGTTTTAAACCGGGAACTGCCCTACACCATCGGCGGCGGAATCGGTCAGTCCCGTATCTGTATGTTTTTCCTGCGCAAAGCCCATATCGGCGAGGTGCAGTGTTCCCTGTGGCCCCAGGAGGTCATGGAGGAAGCGGCGCAAAAGGGTCTGGAGCTGTTATAAGCTCCAGACCCTTTCCATTCCACTGTTCTCCCTTTTATAATAGAAATTCCCTGGCAAAAAGGCAATCTACTGTCAGTAGACTTTCCTGTACACGGCAAATTTCTCGCTGCGAAAAGTCTGCTGATACCCCTGTCTATTCATAAATTCCACAATAAGACTCCATTTTGCATCCTGTTCCATCAGCGGGCTTGACTCTCCCGTTTCCAAAACCCGGCTTTGCTCCAGATCCTCCCCATATTTATTTTCCACAATTACTACCGGCTCCTCCGATCCGGTCCTTAACATCTCTTCCTCCATCCGCTCCATATCCGCCTGCATTTTGACCGCACTATAGGAACGCAGGTCGCTCCAGGGCTGAAAGGCCGCAGGCATCTGCAGGTAAAAGGACAGTGCCGGAATATTTCCGTAAAGCAGTACTTCCCTGCCCTGCAGATTGTTCTCCTCCACATAGGCGCTGATTTCACTCATCCACCGGGCTCTTTCGGCACTCATCCGGACATTTTTCAAAACCTCATTATTCTCCACATAAGCCTCGGCATCCTGCACCCCGGTACCCTCCGAAAAAACAAACACTGCCCCAAACAGCGAAAACTGCAGCAGGCACAATGCCAGAAATGCCGTCAGCATCCCCTTGACGGGAAATGAAGAAATTGTCACCTGCAGCCCTGCCTTTTCCGATTTCCCCGGATTGTGATGTTTCTTGAAACGACTCCCGGAAATCCGCAAGCGTCTCTCTCCCGCCCCTCTGATAAAGCGCCAGCTCTCCCACAGGGTGTAGGGCGCCGCCGCAAACAGATTGTTAATGCTGGGATAAACATTATTATTACTTCCGATGGAGGTCAAAAGAACCACCAAAATCAGCATGCCGCTGATCAGCTTTTCCTCCCTGGGACTGTGAGGATCGAAAATGCGGATCACCCCCACCAGCATAGTCAGCATCAAAAACAGTATGCCGGGATACAACATGGAATCGTAGCTGTAAAATGTAAACGAGCAGAATTTCCTGACATACAGCCATACCACCATGGCAATACACACCGCCGCCCAAAGCACTCTTACAGCCACATGGATCAAGCCTGAAGCCCTGGCCCGCCAAAGAGGCCTGGATCTGTCGTCCTCTCCCCCCGCCATAGCCTTCTCCACGATTCCTGCCAGAACGAACAGTACGATGCCTCCCGCCAGGATCACGGCCATCCGGGCCGCCCAGTACATTCCGTTTCTATAGGCATTGATCAGTCCCCCAAGCATGGAACCTGCCTTATAGTCCGTCGCATTCTCCGTCATGGCAAACAGATTCCGGATTCCCTGGATATACTGCCCGATTCCAAAGCGCATATGGATATCCCCCAAAAGCAGAGCCAACGCTCCCAGGTATCCTGCCAGACACCAGCCGGTATGCCTTAACAGCCGGGGCCAGAAAGGATCCGACGCCTTCCCCTTTTGTGCCGTCTTTTTATCCTCCCTCCAGAGAATCACATCATAGGCCCATACCGCCAGAATCATGGCTGCCTGGGGCAGATTAGAAAACCTTACCAGCACATTGCTTCCCAGACAGACCCCTGCCGCCGCCAGACAGACCCTTTTCTCTTTGGTAAGCCCCTGATAAAGCAGTATCACCGCCGCCAAAAACAGTACATACGAAAGATAATTATACAGCACTGCCGTAGGACACCAGCAAAGACTCTCCGCCGCAAATTCCCCAATAAAAACAATTCCTGCGGGCATTTTCAGACTTCTGGTACAGAAAAAATACCCTGCCAGAGCCAGCACACTCACAAATAATCCTGTGTAGAAATTCATTCCCACCAGAGTTCCCCCGTGAGGCAGTCTGGTCAGCATGTTTCCCGCCACATTGGCCAGCCAGGTGGAAAACAGCCACATGGGATCCATGTGTTTTAACCCCGCAAAAGTAAAATTGGCGTAGCTGTAGCCCGTATCCCACAGATCCAGCCCCCAGTTCACATGCCGCAGAGGGTAAAAGACCAGAACCACCATAAACAGATTTTCCAGCAGTACCCGTTTTTTATTTTTACTTGTCGTTTCCATAGCCGTCCAACTCTCCTATCCTTCACTTGCGGAAAAAAACGTATCCACCCTTTTTATGGCGTCCTTCTGCCGGCGGTAGATGCTTATACCGGAAAAAAGACGATCCAGTCCCTTCAGCAAAAGCCCCCTCAGCATGTCCACCAGCACTCCGCAGACAAACACTCCCGCTGCCGCTGCCGCTGTTCCCAGGATCACTCCTGCCACGGAATGAATTCTTCCCGCGCCCATCCATTCCTGCCAGGCATACCTCAAACTAATGTTTTCATGAAGCAGGTACACTCCCAGGGTGTATGGGGCAATACGATTCACCAGCCTTGCAAAGGCGCCCGATATCCGCAGTCTGTAAAAAGCCGCAAACAAGCCCGCCGCCCCCAAAAAAGGCAGAATATGATTATATTCCATAAACATACCCACCCTTGTCTCCAGGCGGCCTGTTCGCAGACAGATCAGCCGAAGCCCCATACTGCATCCAGAAATCAGCAGGCAGGAACACACATACAACAGCACTCCTCTTCCTTTTTTCTCCAGAAAAGGAATTCCGAAACGACGCACATAGGCCGCCGCCGCAAAAACACACAGGTACCACAGGAAATCGTAGCCCTTATTGTCGATCTCCAGACGCAGCGGCAGAATACTTTTGGGCAGACAAAACGCCAGAAAAAGCAATATCACTGCCGTCTGCAGCTGCCGTTTTGTCATTTTTTTCACCGCCGCACCCAAGAATGGAAAAAGCAGGTACAGGATCACATATGCCGTCATAAACCAATAGTGATCCATGGATATGGGAAAGAGCAGTGTCAGGAAAAGATGTATATCCACCTCTTCTCCCGGCATAATGCCTGTCAGTATCCCCACCGCCCCCAGCGTTACCGAATACAGCCATACCTGAAGCCACAATCCTGCCAGTCGGCTAAGCTTGAAGGAGGATGTACATAAAAAATAGCCGCTGATAAACATATAGAGATTAACCGCAACAATACAGAAGCTTTCCAGCAGCCAGGCTGCGGCTCCCGCAGGCCCAAGGCCCTCCTCCGCAAGTGGAGGCAGTATATTTCCCTTCCCCAGAAAATGAAGCGCCGCCACCATCAGCATGGCCACACACCGCAGCAGCTCCATATTTGCCATGCGCTCCTTTCCCTGCGCATTGTTTTGCATTTCATTGCTCATAGACATACCTCCAAATTCACAGCCGCAAAAGCCCCGCACACTCCCCTGCCGCAGCCTCCGGCCGTAAGCACAATCCTATTATACACCTTGTGTTCTGCTTAACAGTATATCCGCTTCCGGCTTCAAAAGCAATAAAATTACCACAACAGGCTTCCAGACTGTTGTGGTAATTTTACTATTCACGGCTTCGCCGCCAATAGTATCAACTATATATACAATTCCATATCCCCGGATCCGATGCTGGCCTTTACCTTGCAGGCTCCGTTTCCGTAAATGTAGGTTCCTCCTTTGATCTCTCTGCTCTCTTCGCCCTTTCGATAAATTTTGGTCTCACCGGAGCCCTGGCTTATCCTGGCCTCCACGCCGTCCACGCCCTGGATACAAAGCTTCATATCACCGCTGCCCGCACTGCAGTTGACCCGCTCCGGCCCTTTCACCCTCAGTTCAATATCACCGCTCCCTGTACTGCACCGGCAGTCTCTGACCCTTGTATCCATCGTTATATCTCCGCTGGCCGTACTGCCGGCAAGCTCAACGACTTCACAGCCGTTCAGTTCGATATCCCCGCTGGCGGCATGAAGACTGGCGGATTCCCCTCTGATACCGGACACATCGATATCTCCGCTTCCGGAGCTGAGCTGAACCTTCTTCAGCCGGGCCTTGGATACGTCGATATCACCGCTTCCTGTCTTACACTGCAGCTCCACCGCCTCCAGATCGCAGGCGCTTATATCTCCGCTGGTGGTGGCTGCCAAAACCCGGAGCATTCCTTTAGGCACCCGTACTCTCAGCTGTATGGAAACGTCGCCTTTCCTGAAAAAATTACTTTGATAAGTAAACATGATCTTTCCCAGAATTTTGGTTTTGGAATTTTCTCCGGAATACTTACGCCTTACTCCCGCGAAAAAAATACCATTCTTATCATATTGGTAAAAGTCATACTGCAATTGACTCTCCAAATTCCCGTTATTCTCATACTCTACCTGAATCTGATTCCCTTCTGAAGGCTCCAGCACAATATCCGCCTCTTCCCCTGAAAGCTCGATGCTATTGTACTCTCCGATGTAAGTACAATTCCTCTCTCTCTCAATTTTCTTGTACTCTCTGTCCGGATCTCTGTCCTGATCCATCTCCGACAGCTCACGAATCATCTCTTCCACATTTCCCAGCTCTTCGATGATCTCCTCCTCTGTCCTGCCCTGCTTTTCACCCTCCGCAAAATGTTGTTTATAGTCCTCCACAATTTCTTCCTGCAACTCTTTTCCGAATTTTTCCAGTTTTTCCTGCAGAGAATTCAAATATTCCGATTTAGTCATGTCTGTCCTCCTACCCAAGCTTTTCTGCTATATTTTTCTTCCATCGTCTGCCCGCACATCAACTATGTCATATTCTTCAGCTCTTCCGGCTCTTCCGGCTCTTCCGGCTCTTCCGCAATCAACCGATTTACGGAAGCCGTAAATTTTTCCCATTCCGTCTTCACGTCCTTCTGATACTTTCTTCCCCCGTCAGTCAGCCTGTAATATTTTCTGGCCGGTCCCGACTCCGACTCCACCAGATATGTGGTCACGTGATTGTCGTCCTTCAGTTTTCTGAGAATGGGATACAGCGTTCCGCTGGCAATAGACATCTCTCCCGAAATTCTTTCCGTCAGTTCATATCCATACTTATCTCCATGAACCAACTGAGAAAGCACACATAACTCCAAAGCTCCCTTTTTAAACTGCGTGTTCATCCTGTAAAAACCTCCTTTCCTCGCTTTCTTTTGCAGCCTGCTATGCTCCTTTGACATGATCATTGTATCACATACTATTATATATTGCAATATACTATTCTTATAATTAGTACAAATTATTTTTTAGTACCATTTATTTACAAGGTTAAAACAGAATCCATCAAAAATTTTTCTTCCCTTTTCCCATCGGTTGTGTTATAGTGATGATATGGAAGCATAGCTCAGCTGGGATGAGCGCTCGCCTGACTAGCGGGAGGCCAAGGGTTCGAGCCCCTTTGCTTCCATTTTTTTATGGAGAGGAAACAAAATGGATTCTAATGAGTCAAAACAATTTTATTTCCAAAACACTTACCTCAAAGCCGATCTGCACACCCACACCTGTGCCAGCGGCCACGGTACTGACGACAGAATCACGGATCTGGCAAGGGAAGCCTCTTTTCGCCGAATAGAGACTCTGGGAATCAGCGATCATGGACCTGCCAGTGCCGGAAGTGCCGGCCTGTCTTATTTCCGCAGTCTCGCTCTCGGCGAGCCCAGGCGCTTCGGTATCCGTATACTCTATGGCGCCGAGGCCAATATATTGGACCGGGAGGGAACTCTTGATATTCCCGACGATATTGCGCGGGCGCTGGATTATTGTATCATCAGCATGCATCACCCGGTGTATGCCTCAGGATCTGCCAAAGAAAATACCCAGGCCTACATCCGCGCCATGCACCATCCCGGTGTAAAAATCATCGGCCACTGTGACGACTCCCGTTTTCCGGTAGACTACACGGAACTGGTGAAGGCCTGCGCGGTCTGCGGCGTTATGCCGGAGCTGAACAATGTATCTCTCCTGCCGAACAGTTACCGCAGAGACTGCCGCTCCAATGCTGTCCGCATGCTGAAGATCTGCGAATCTCTCTCCTGTCCTATCCTTCTGTCCAGCGACAGCCATGGTCGGGAGCATATTGGAGAAGCAGCTGAAGCGTTAAAGCTGGTTAAGGAAATCGGCTTCCCCCCGGAGCTGATCCGGTCAGGTCTGTGAACCATGAGACTGCAAAGCTGAAGATAAAAATGCAATGATTATGGAAAGGGAAGGAACAGAACATGAACCGCACAATGTCTATAAAAGAAGCGCAGGAGAGTATGTACCCTCATCACAGAGAATCTCTGAAAAACATGATCGCCTATTTTCAGGAAAAGAAAGAAATAATTGCCCTCATTCTGGGCGGATCCGTAGCCAAAGGCTGCGCCCGTCCGGATTCAGATCTGGACGCTATGGCAGTAGTTTCGGAACAGGATTATGAATTGAAAGCGGAAAAGAACAACACCGCCGAGACCATCGGCGGGCTGTGTACCTATGAGGGCGGATATTTTGATGTGAAATACATGACAAAACAATTTTTGCATGATGCGGCGGAAAAAGGCAGCGAGCCTGCCCGAAACGCTTTTCTGAACGCAAGCGTACTGTTTTCCCGGGATCCGGACATCGAAACCATCGTCGCCAGAATCCCGGTGTTTCAAACAGCCGAAAAAGAGGAAAAGATGATGTCCTTTTACTCAAATTTCTGGCTGAATTACTATTATTTTCTGAAAAGCTGCCCCATAGACGGATATATGAAGCTCCGTGCCGTTAGCGAGGTTATTTACAGCATTTACCGGATGGTTCTGCAGGAGAATGAAATCCTGTTTCCCTGTAACCGCAGGCTGGAGGAATTTGTTGGAAATATATCCGCGGACACGGAAAGACTCACCGGCCTGGGGAAAAAATTCGCGGCATCTCAGGATATGACCGACGGGGATGCCTTCGTAAAATATTTTACGGAGATTACTTCCTGGCAATTTCCCACAGACCCAAACCAGGTTCTGTCACGCTACACCGCTGATTTCGAGCAATGGTGGCGCGTCCCCAGACCGAATATCAATGAGTGGTAATGTCAGCAGTACATTTCGTCCTCCGAGCGGAAGTTCAATATATCTTCGTTCAGGGACACACCGAAATCTCTTCCGATATCCCGCAGATTGTCATCGGTAATCACCTGACGTAAGGGTCTGCCCCCGGTGGCTGCCAGAGCGATAGAGGCAATCTGCGCCGCCTTTTCAATCGTATGCATGAGGCCGAATGCAGTGTCAAAGTCCGGACCTGACACAAATAGTCCGTGAAAGGCCCAGATAGCAGCATCATATTTTTCCATAAGGGTACAGGTGGCTCCTGCGATCTTGGGACCTCCCGGAACCATCCAGGGCACCACGCCCACGCCCCCGGGGAATACCACACAGCACTCTGTAGCGCTCTTCCACAGCATCCTGGTGAATACCTCCGCCTTCAGCGGCAGAACATAGGTCAGCGCAATCACATAGGGTGTGTGCGCATGGTAGATCACCCGGTTGGCACCGTTCGTAACCCGTTTTCTCACGGAATGGTTCATGAAATGAGTTGGAAATTCGCTGGTAGGACGTCCTCCGTTTTCCAGTCCCCACACAATACGGTAAGCATCCCCGGCATCATTGATTTCCACGATGCAGATACTGTTTTGGGGTTCCAGCCCCACATTCTGCAAAAATTTACCGCTGCCGGTAGCGATAAAGTACTCTTTCTTCAAATTGTCAGCTTCCACCCCCATTTTTACCCAGGGTCCCGGCTCTTCACGGAAGTAGGGGCGGCACTCCGCCACCTCTTCCTCCTTCATGCGATAGGTCAGATTTCCGCCGTTTCTCTCATGCCACCCCTGCCTCACGCCGTCATGACACATACGGATATAATCTTCCATTACCTTCACGCCAAATATACTGTTCATTTTCTTCCTCCCGAAGCAAGTTTACCTTGTTGCCAATACGGTATCCTCATATCTTTTAATCTCTCCGTAAAACTCTTTGTCGGATACTACACCGCAGCGCCTGCAGTATTCGTTCCAGATATCGCCCAGGGGAAGGGTTTTCACCGCCTCCTGCTCTACCATCAGCTCCGTCATGCGGTTTTCGTCCTGCAGCTTCCTCAGGGCCGCATTCGGGGTGCAGAGCGCTGCCAAAAGAGCCTTCTGCCAGCTGCGGAAGCCCATGGCCCAGGCAGAGACACGGTTAATGCTGGCGTCAAAATAATCCAGAGCCATATATACACGATCAAGCCCGTCGCATCTTACGATCTCCTTTGCCATCTCCCTGGTCTCATCGTCAAAGAGCACCACGTGATCACTGTCCCAGCGGATGGGCCGGGTGATATGCAGGGCAATCTCCGGGTAAAAGCACAGAAGCGCCGGGATTTTATCGGATACCACCTCTGTGGGATGATAGTGACCGTTATCCATCAACGGCAGACATCCTTCGTGGGTAGCCGCAAAGCTCAAAGTAAACTCTGCGCTTCCTGCCGTAAATGCCTCCACCCCAATACCGAACACCTTGGATTCCACACAGGGCTTTACCTTACTTCTGTCAAAGGGCTCGGAAAGAATTGCCTCAATAGACTCCTTATACCTCATCCTGGGCCCCATTCGGTCAGCAGGCACATCCTTATATCCGTCTCCCGTCCAGATATTCATGACGCAGGGAACCCCTGTCTCTTCTGCAAAATACTGGGAGATGCGGATGCATGCCCTGCCGTGATCGATCCAGAATTTCCTGACAGCCTCATCGGGACTGCTCAGAGTAAGGCCGTCCTTCACCTTATCATGAGAGAAAAAGGTAGGATTGAAGTCGATTCCCATGTTTCTCTCCTTTGCAAACTCCACCCACTTTTGAAAATGTCTGGGCTCCAGCTTATCCCGGTCCACAAATTCGCCTTCCTCAAAAACAGCATAGCTGGCATGGAGATTCAGCTTTTTCCTGCCGGGCATCAGGCTCAGCGCCTTATCCATATCCTGCATCAGCTGCTCCGGTGTCCTTGCCTTGCCCGGGTAATCGCCGGTAGTCTGGATCCCGCCGGTTAAGGGACCGTCATGGTCAAATCCTGTCACATCGTCTCCCTGCCAGCAATGCAGGGACACGGGAGCCTCCATCAGTCTGCTCATGGCTGCCTCCACATCCACACCATAGGACTTATAGATCTCTTTTGCCGATTCATATCTTTCTGCTGCTGTCATTTTTCCTCATCCTTTCCTATTTCCGTTTTTTACATATTCTCGGTTTTATTCCTGTTTTCCCATTTCTCGATTTCTTTAGCTGTTCTCCAATTTTACCTGTTCTGGATTCTTTAATCTATTTTCCAATTTTACTGTTCTCCAGATCTTTACCTGCTTCTCCGCGTTTTTATCTATTCTCCAAATTTTTCTACCGGGAAGGATCTGTACACACAGTCCCTGATATCTTCCAGGTCTGACAGTTCTCCCATGGCCAGCATCTGCACTGCCAGGTTCCCGATAGCTGTGGCTTCCGTAGGACCGGCATATACGGGAAGTCCTGTAGCCCGGGCCGTCAGCCGATTCAAATAGTCCGCATTTGCACCGCCTCCCACAATGTGGATCCTGTCATATTTCTGTCCGGTAATGTCCGCAATCTCTCCAATGGTCTTCGCGTAGCACCTTGCCAGACTGTTATAAATCACCCCTGCCACTTCCGCAATTCCCTGGGGAACCTGCTGGCCGGATTCCCTGCAGGCCGCCTGCACCTCCCTGGTCATGCTGTCCGGAGCAAGAAATCGGTCATCGTTGCAGTCTACGATGGAAGGAATACTGCACCGGGAGGCCTGCTCACAGATCTCGCCGTAGCTCAGCCCCTCTCCGATCTCCTTCTTTACGGACTGGATCATCCAAAGTCCCATAATATTTTTCAAAAAGCGGAAACGATAACCATAGCCGCCCTCATTGGTAAGATTACTGGCTTTGCTCTCCGGAGAGCAGTTTGCCTGCAAAAGCTCGGTTCCCATCAGCGACCAGGTTCCCGAGCTGATATACAGGGAATCCCCGCCCTTTGCCGGCACTGCGATTACGGCGGATGCCGTGTCGTGAGTTGCAGGAGCCACTACCTTACAGTTGAATCCCACCTCCTCCTGAATCTCTTTCCGCAGATCCCCCAGAATCGTTCCGGGAGTAACGAGCTTTTGAAAAATCTCCTGCGGATAGCCTAAGCGTTCAATCAGCTCCCTGTCCCAATCCTTGGTCTTTGGACTTACCAGCTGTCCGGTGGTTGCGTTCGTATACTCCGTGGCGGCCTCGCCCGAAAGAAGATAATGGAAATAATCCGGCATCATCAACAGCATTTTGGCCGACGCCAGCTGTTTTGGCTTTTTCACCTTAAGGGCCATCAACTGATAGATCGTATTATATATCTGCTTCTGAATACCGGTTCTGGCATATAGAGCGTCCTCTCCGATCACCCGGTACACCTCCCGGTCCATATCCCTGGTCCTGCCGTCCCGGTAGGCCGCCGCATTGCCGATACGCCTGCCTTCCCCATCCAACAGCACAAAATCCACTCCCCAGGTGTCCACCCCCACGCTGACCGGGAGCTTCCCAAGCTCCGCACATTTTTTCATGCCGGTCTTGATCTGAGCGAACAGTTCATCCGCATCCCAAACGTTCTCCCCGTCTTTTTTTATCATCCCATTGGGAAAGCGGTGGATTTCCTCCAGCTTCATTTTTCCGTCCTCAAGCCGTGCCAGGATATGCCTTCCGCTGGAAGCGCCGATATCCACAGCCAAGTGGTACGCCCCTGTGGAAGCGGACCGCATCTGACTACATAAATTCATTCCTATCATCTCCTTCCCCGATCACCTTGATTCCTGCAAGCAATGAGTCAAAGTCCCGGATGCTTGCATCCATGGAACCTTGACTTGAGCTTAACACAAAAAAGGGCACAAAAAAAGACACCTTTTGTGTAAAAAGTGTCTTTATTTGCACCGCAGATCTGCTGCGTTACCGCTTCATGGCCTCCACCGCCTCGGAAATGCTCACCACAAGGTTCTCGATCTCCTTATTGACAACGGTACTCTGTTCGGAAAGCTTCCCAACCTCCTTGGCCACCACGGAAAAGCCTGCACCCTTTTCTCCGGCTCTGGCTGCCTCGATGCTGGCGTTCAGGGCCAAAATCTTCTGCTTATTCTGCAAAGCCTTCAAGGCCTCTGTTTTTTCTGTAATCTGCTCTACCAGCTGGTGGGTTTTTTCCGCCCCGTCTGCCAGCTTCTGCAGTGATCCGCCGTTCTGGCTCCTCTCATACTGCACGCTTAAGAAAGTATTCAGTGTCTCTCCCAGCAGCTCCACGGCGGCTTTAATGCTTTCCTCAGAGCGCACATTCACCTTTCTGAGCGCATCTATGTATTTGTCCTCATCCACACCAAGATCCTCCGCCAGATGCCGGAATCTCCCTTCCTCCGGCTGTGCGGAAAGCACCTGGCCTCCCACTGCGGCCCCTACCCGGATCCCGTCTGCCTCCAGCGGAATATTGAAATCCGTCAGTCCGGCATGACACCGGTATACGCCTTTTTCCTCTCTGTCGCATCTCTCACACCTGACGCTTCCCTCGCTGCTTCCCCTGGTCAGCTTGGTGCAAAAATCAGTGGCGTTATAGCTTCGGGATATATCCCTTCCATCCGTTCCCTTAACCGTCACGGCAAGCCCTGTAGCCAATGCCCAATTTGAAAGAATTTTTTCCAGTTTATGCATATCTGCAAATTCTCTGATCTCCATCTTACTCTCCCTCCGCATCAAGGTTTGTTTTTACTTGAGTATAGCACAAACCTGACGAATTGTCTATTTTTTCTCCCATGCGGAATTTTCTTGGCGTTGTGCCATATTTTTTATAAAAAATCCTGTGAAAATAGCTGATATTGTCATATCCTACCTCCTGCGCTACCTGAAGCACGGGCATGGCGGTGGAGGTCAGCAGATATGCCGCCTGATTCAGCCGCCGGGCCTGTACCAGCTCCGTATAGGTTTTCCCCGTCCGCCGCCGGATCTCCCGGGAGAGCCAGTATACATCATAGTGCAGCTTGCCGGCAAGCTCGTTCAGCTCCCCGTCCCGATAGTGGGTCTCAATATAACTGAGAACAGTGATCATCAGCTTCTGCTGGCCCGCTCCCTCCACGGTCTCAACCTTGTCCATACAGTTCATCAGCTGCAAAAAAAGCAATCCCATTGTAATCTGATTGGTACGCCGCTTGTTAGGCTGCCTGTGCCAGATGGTCCAGATCAGGTTTTCCACCAGATTCTGAACCGGCAGCACATCCGTCACCCGGAAATGCAAGTATCCCGCAGATTCATTCTTTCCCCGCAGGCAGTCAATAATAAAGCTTCGAAGCAGATTTTCCTCCGGCTCCATCATATTCAATCCATATTCAAAAAATTCCGGCAGGATGATAAAATTTACGGCAATATCATCTTCTCCTGCAGGATAAATTTCCTGAACGGCGCTCTGACTTAAAAACAGCAATTCCCCCTGCTCCAAAGTCACATTCTCACCGTTGATCACATGGCGGGTGCATCCGGAGCACATGTAGATCACCTCGATATAATTGTGGGTATGCCTGGGGAAGTGCACAAAACGGGTGTGAGGACGCACCTGAATCAGCTTCCCCGCGTCAAGAAGCTTTCCCGCATCCACCATGTCTCCCTCTCCCGACATATAGAGGTTCTTTTCAATCTCCTTTCGCCCCGACAGGATACGTTCCTCCTCCGGCGTGATCTTTTTCAATTCCCGCAACAGTTCCTCTGTCATAAGCCATCTCCGCATCTTTTACAGTCTTCATTTTGTTCCGTTATCTTTACATACCCGCTTGGCTTCTGAAATACATTTTTGCCTGTGGGCCTCCGCCCCGGGTGTCCACATATACAAAAAAACTCTTCTTTCATCCCCCCAAAAATGATATAATGACCTTATTCAAGGCAGGAAACGGCCCAATGGCTGACCCGCCGCAATCCTGACTACATGAAAGGAACACTAACCCATGACAGACATCACCATCAACACTTGCCATAAGCTTCGAGACGTCAGCCCCCTGCTTTATGGAATTTTCTTCGAGGATATTAATTATGCCGGCGACGGCGGACTCTACGGGGAGCTGATCGCCAACCGTTCCTTCGAATACTATGACCGGGACGGAGAAACCGACAAAAGCAAAATGTGCTGGGAAACCATTGGAAACGGAAACCTCTCGGTATCTAAACGTTTCCCCTTAAGTCAGGCTCATTCCCATTACGGGCGCCTTTCCGGAGAAGCCGGGGACGGAATCCGAAACCTGGGCTTCTGCGGTGAAGGGCTGGCGGTCCGGGAGGGAGAGGTCTTCCTGTTTTCCTGCTATGCCAGAAATGCTTCTCCCATGAAGCTGACTGTACGGCTTGCCGACAGCCGCGGCACCTGCTTCGGGCAAAAAACCTTTTCTCTGGTCAGAACCGGCAGAGGCTGGACGAAATACCGCCTGACTTTCACTGCTGACGGCTGCTGCAATCAGGTATTCCCCGAGATCCTTCTTGAAACTCCAGGTGCCGTAGATCTGGATCTGCTGTCCCTCTTTCCCCAGGATACCTTTCTTGGCAGAAAGAACGGAATGCGCAGGGATCTGGCACAGATGCTGCAAGCCCTTTCTCCCAAATTCATGCGCTTCCCGGGAGGCTGCATTGTGGAAGGGCGGAGCTTTGAAAACATGTACTGCTGGAAGGACACCATAGGAGATCTGACCCAGCGTCCCACCAACTGGAACCGCTGGCAGATGGAGGAATATCAGATCAACGGTCAGGTCTCTTTGGACTATTTTCAGTCCTACGGCCTGGGCTTCTATGAATACTTCCAGTTCTGCGAGGATATCGGCGCAAGTCCCGTTCCCGTCATAAATGCCGGAATGACCTGCCAATGGCATGAAGGACTTTTGGCGGATATGAATGCCCTGGACAAATGGATTCAGGACGCTTTGGATCTTATAGAGTTTGCCAACGGCCCCGCCGACAGTACTTGGGGCGGCAGGCGCGCCGCCATGGGGCATCCCGAGCCCTTCCGCCTGAAATATATCGGCATCGGCAACGAGCAGTGGGGTGAGGTATATTTTGAGCGATACGAGGCCTTCCAAAAGGTGCTTTCCGAAAAACACCCCGAAATCCGGCTGATCACCAGTGCCGGATGGACTGCCGAAGGAGAGGAATTCGATCTGGCTTACCGATGGATGAATGCCAATAAAGACAAGGCTTACGCCGTAGACGAGCACTTCTACAAATCTCCCCGGTGGTTTCTGGAAAATATTCACCGGTATGACAGCTATGACAGATCTCTGCCCAAGGTTTTCGCGGGAGAATATGCCGCCCATACCCATGAGAACACCGGCGAAAGAGTGTGCAATTGGGAAGCGGCACTGTGTGAAGCCGCCTTCCTCACAGGACTGGAGCACAACGCAGACCATGTGGTTATGTCCTGCTATGCCCCGCTTTTCGGCAGAACCGGACACCAGCAGTGGCAGCCTGATCTGATCTGGTTTGACAATCACAGCGCCTACGGCACTCCCAGCTACTATGTCCAGAAGCTGTTTGCCAACCATGTGGGCGACGTCCTGGTGGAAACCCGGATCAGTGAAGATGGAGAAACTTTGTCCGGTCTGGCAAAAATCGCCGGAAAATCTCTGCAGGTCTCTTCCACCCTGTCCGAAAACGGCCTCCGGCTCTATGTAAAGCTGGTGAACCTGGCAGATACCCCCAAAGAGGTTCGTTTATGCCCTGATCAGCCGATTTCACACTGTACCTTCCATGAAATTGCCGCAGGGCTGGAAGCGGTCAATTCCCATGAAACACCGGAGAATGTATCTCCCAGGGTCTCCGAGCCTCTCCCCCGGGACGGCTCTCTGCTTCTGACTTGTGAACCATACAGCGTCAACGTTTTAGAGCTGGATCTATGATCCGGCTCTCTTTGTCAAAAGCTTCTAAGCAATCCCGGTATCCCCTCTTCCTGATAGATCATCTTATAATATACCACCTCATCCCGAATCAGCTCATCGATGACCCGCATGCCAAGCAATTCCACAGGCGCCCTGTCATCAGTCATAATATGGCCTCCCGCCTCATAGGGAACCAGATTCTGTTTCACCCTGTCCATCAAACGCACCAGCCTCTCATCCGAAAGCCGCGCACTGCCCGACTCCAGCTTTTCCGACAGCCCCGGGCTGTCGGAGGCAAACAGCTCCCGGTTGGTGGATCCGGACACATCCACTGTGTACACCTGACCAAAAACCTGAGAAATGGTATCCGCCAGATACTGGTTGATGTTTCCCTCGCTTTCGCCCCGCATATTCATATTGACTACCATTACACCGTCCTGCTCCAGATGCTCCTTTACCAGGGTAAAAAATTCCACCGAGGACATCTGAAAGGGGATAGTGATATCCTGATAGGCATCCACCATAATCACATCATACTTTTCATCGATCACATTCAGGAACGCCCTGCCGTCATAGGTGGTCACCTTTACACTCTCCGGAAGGGCAAAATATTCTCTGGCAAGGGCCGTGATCTTTTCGTCGATCTCCACGCCCTCCATATCCATCTCCCCAAAATACCGCCTGCACTGGGTGGCATAGGTTCCTGTGCCCATCCCCAGAATCAGCACCCGGCAGTCCGCCGGATTTTCCTTTCCAGTCATCAGCGGAGCCGCCATGGCATAGTCATAATACATGCCGGTAAGCACCTGGTCTTTCATCAGCACCGACTGCACTCCAAACAAAACATTGGTAGAAAGCACCACTCTGCTGTCACTTTCCTTTACCTGAAGGTAATTGTATACGGACTCTCCCTCATAGGCCAAATCCGCCTCCCAAAAGGCAAAGCTGTCAGACCGGCCGAAAATACAGCACAGTAAAAACAGAAGTCCGGCGGCGGCACTCTTTACCGCTCCCGCCTTTTTACTGATAAAATATGTCAGCCCCAGGGCCAGCAGAATACCGGAGAAAATCAGAAAAGTAATGGATGTTCCCACCGCGGGAATGGAAATAAAGGTGGGCACAAAGGTGCCGATAATGCTCCCGATCGTATTAAATGCTCCCAGAGTTCCCACAATCCTGCCGCTGTCATCCAGGCTGTCCACGGAATATTTGGCCAGGGAAGGCGTCACCGTTCCCAGCAAAAACAGTGGAAATACAAATATAATCATACAGGCCGCAAATGCCGCCCAGATCAGGAAATTGGTATTTACCGCAAAAATCACCACCGCGGAAATCCCCAATATAATGTATTTTCCCAGCACCGGAATGGCGGCGATCCACACTGCCGCTATCAGAATCCGGCCGTAAAGCCTGTCCGGGTCAGGATTTTTATCCGCACTTCTTCCGCCGTATACATTGCCCAGGGCCATGGCAATCATAATGGTTCCGATGATAATCGTCCACACAATCTGAGAAGAACTGAAATAAGGCGCCAGCAGTCTGCTGGCTCCCAGCTCCACAGCCATCACGGACATACCCGCAAAAAATTCCGTCAGGTACAAAAAGGCCTTATTTTTCAAAACAGAAGGTTTCATCTGAAGTTTTCCTTTCCTTATGTAATATGTCCATTATAAATCCAAAGACCGCCTTCTGTCCACCCCTGCTCAAACTGTATTCGGTTCTGTTCGTCTCAATCCTGCCCGGTGCCTTCTGCGGACAAGCTCAAGACTCTCCACAAAAGCTCTCCCTGCCCCGTTCTGTAGCCCGCGGCGCTGTAGACACACTCCCTGCCTTCTCGCAAAACCAATGCCAGCGGAAGCCTCCCTGCCTTCTGTCCCACGCTTTCCGCCAGCCTCCCCGCTTTTTCTTCCGATTCTTCCAGGAGGATGCGTATATCGGGAAGCGCCTTCCGCGTCCGCAACAGGGTACTGCTTTGCAAATCCTCCGCATTTTTTACCACCATGTATAACGGCCTCGTCAACGCCCTAAAACGCTCCCTCAGCTCATACAATTCATTTAAAATATGCTCCGTGGGCTCCCGGCCTGCCTCCAGCCATAACAACAGCGCCGTTCCTGCCGCCAGCTCCGACAGCAGCACCCGCTCTCCCTCCAGTGTCCGAAACGCGGTTTCCTCCGCTCTCTCATGAATCAGCAGATCCTCCGGCGAAGTCTCCCGAAGAGACAGCTCAACCTCCTTGCGCTGTCCCTCCCCGAGACGAAATGTCAGCATTCTGGCCAGCTGATCTCCGTTCTTTTTTCGTACTGTGGTTATGATCCGGTAAATTCCGGGCCGCAAAGTCAAAGCAGTCTCGTTTTCCTCCGTCTCCTGCTCCTTCCAACAGCCCTCCGGATTCAAATGCCGAAAGCTCCCCCCTTCAAACCGATCCAGGGAATAAAAATCCGTATCGCCATAACTCAGCCCCCGCCCCCAGCGAAATATCAAGCGGGCTTCCCGCCGTCGTCCGCCATCCGGCTTTCCGGAAACCTGCCCCTCTTTTCCGATCTGTTCCTTCTCCCCGTTCTCACAAGCTTCTCCGGCACAGATCCACCTTCCTTCCCGCCAATACTGCGGCCATCCGTCCAGAGGGTTCAGCCTGGCAGGGATTCCCAGACTGCGGCAGAGGGTAACGCAGAATATTTTTTTTGATATCCGGCTGCCTATTCCTCCCTGCAGACACGCTGCAGGAGAGGTAATCAGCCCCTCATACTCCTGCTCCGGAAATGAACAAATCCGGCTTTCCGCCAGCTCCCAGACAAGGCCGGGATCCCGGCGGATCTGTTCCTGCCGCCAGGTCTCCACCTTTTCAAGCAGCCATCTCCTGCAGGGCCGAAGCATCTCATTCTCTACCCGGGGACATACCACATAATGAAAAAAAATGTCCTCCGGCAGACTCCCCTCATAGACACGGGCATTTTCCCAACAGTCTGTCAACACCTCCCTGCGAATATCCCAAAGATCCTTTTCCCGGAGAGTTTCCAAAAGCTTCCTTTTCCAGACGCCGCACTCCTGCGGCTCCCGGCTCAGAAACTCCATAAGCTCTCCCGCGTTTCCCCTGGATTTTCGCAGAATTGCCTCCAGAGCCTGCCTGTCCTCCCGGGCAAAGCCTTCCAGAAATCTGTGAAGCTCCTTTTCATCCAAAAAGCAATCCTGCTTTTGTGTGCGGTGCTTTTTCGTCTCCTTCAACCTGTGGGCCTGCCGGAACCGTTCTTCCCTTGTCAACGCCTCCTCCGGGACCGCCCCGCCGTCCGGCGCATGAAAATCCAGCTCTTCCCACTCCTCCCGGCACTCCGGTTCCTGCTTCAGCACAAGAACACATTCCTTCGCATCGGCCTGTCTGCCGGTCAGGGACACCAGCATTTCTCCATAGAGCCCTCCGGCAAAGGCGCTGACCCAAAGATCCCCACAGCCTGTAAGAAAGCCCGCCGTGCCGCAATCACCTGCGCCCGTTCCCGTCCTCAGCGCCGCAATGGGACGCAGACGTCCCTGATTGAGTATCTGAAACTCCAGTCTTGCCCCGGGAACAGGCGCTCCCGTCTCATCCACCGTCCTCACCAAAAGCTCTCTGGTCCGGGCATATGATTGCAAATGATTCAGCATTCTGGCCATTCCGTTTTGTCCCGCTGTGATATCCTCTTTTTGCAGACTGTCGGCCCCAAACCACCGGGAATGAACCAGCATGGCCCGGGAAGCCGCACCGGTAAACCATCCCCGGTCCAGGCGTTCCTCGGGCTCACAGGCCCCCAGGAAATGCCATTCCCCGTCGCACCAGGCTTCCACCCAGGCATGGTTATCGTCACAGTGGCTCCATAAGGGCACATACACCTGACGCGCGGGAATCCCTATGCTTCGCAGAGCCGTCACCGTGAAAACAGACTCCTCCCCACAGCGCCCTATGGCCGCTTTCAGCACGGTTCGGGGATTCTGTGTCCTGTCATCCGTAGCAGAATAAGAGGCCTCACCTGCGCACCAGTAGTTGACCTCCTTCACAGCTTCATACATATTGCTTTTTCCGTCTCCACAAGTCTCCTGTCTGCAGAAGTCCTTAAGCCTGCCGCAGTCCATCAGCTTTTCATAGAAAAAGCTCCTGACGTCCTCCAAATCCTCATTGTTAACCCGGCAGCACAGCACATAATTGGCAAACAGCTTCTCCGGCACACGGCCTGCAAAGGGACCCTGCTTCCAAAGAAATACTCCGTGCCTGGCATATCCCCAAAAGAGCTCTGCCGGATAATCCAGCAGATCGCTGATGGGCATGGCGCCATAGAGAAAGGTCAGCGCCTGCGCTTCCTCCCGGGAACACTGCCGAAACACGGCCTCCATCTTTTCCAGGTTCACATTCTGCCTCTTCAGCAAAGCCATCCGGCTCTCGAAGCCTGCCCGAATCTCCTGATAATATTCCTCTGAAAACATATAATCCCCCTGCCTGCCATCTGCTTTTTTGAAAACAGAGGCTCAAATATTTTCAGACCGGCGCTTCGCAGCACCGGCCTGAGCAACCTTCAATCCGTCATTGTCCTACAGCGCCCTAAACAATCTCCAGTCCGTCGTTGTCCGGCAGCGGCGGATACACATCCTCCAGCGTATCGGAATACCAGTACGCAACCGATGAAATATCGTCCTGCAGCGGCAGATAACGGCCTTCGCTCCTCCAGCCCAGGGCCTGGATCGTGACCCGCAGATCCTCCTTAAAGTATACCGGATCCGTCACATGCCAGCGGTACAGATTAAAATACCTCTGTGCCCGATAGGTCTCGTCGGTGTGGGAAATCTTATACATCCCCGCATAGGGAGTGGTAAACTCCACATACTTTCCTCCCACGTCAAAATTATATGCCCCGCAGAAATAGTCCTCCGTTCCGGTACCGCAAATGGTGGGAAACTCCTTGTCGCCGTCGATATAAAACTTGATCTCGCCCTCGCCCCACCAGCCGTTGGATTTCACGCCCCAGTTCATATAGGTGCCCACATACTTCCCACAGCCCTTCACATGATCCAGAATGGTGTAAGGCTCCTTGTAGGGAAGAGGGTTTGTCCGGCGGAACTGTGCGTGGAAATACAGACTGTCTTTGCTGATTTCCTTTTCCTCGCAATCGATCTGGTAATAGATGCCGCAGCCCCTGGCGCCCCTGTTTTCAATCTCGAAACGGAATCCTGTAAAATAAGGCATTTCAAAATAGCAGTTTAAGCCCTTGCCGGGATTGACGCACATTGCAAGACTGCTCAGCTGACGGTACTCCCGATAATCCGCATTGGCAAAGAAATCGGACAGCGGCGCCTCCACAGCAGGATTTTTATGTCCGTCAAAATAAATCCGCAGGATCAAAAGCCTTCCGGCCTCCGAGCTGTCGGTGATCCAAAAATGCTTCACGGCGCCCTGGCCCTTGATATCCGCCAAAATCACCGTCTCTCCTGGCTGCACCACCAAAAAAGGATTCACCTTCCATCCCCGGCCCAGATCACGCGCCGCGTCTTTTGCGCTTCCCTCCACGGCCATTCCGCCCTTTCCCTTTTCCCCGGTCATATTTTCAGGGGATACGGAAAAGCTGCGAATGTCTCTTTTTAATGTCAGTTCACCAAGCATCACATTGCCCTCCTGTCGATAGGTAAGATAGAAACGTTTCTATGGTTCCAACCTATCATGTTCCGCTTCTTCTGTCAAGCGGGAGTCAGCAGGATATCATGATTTATGGTGGTATAAAACAGACGGCGCACACTCTCCGGATCCTTTGTCTGTCCCAGTATCCACATAGCCTTGGTTACCGCCGCCTCCAGCGTCATATCATAGGCCTCCAGAAGGTTAAAATTCTCCTTGATCACCTTTCCCACTTGATAGATTTCCATGTCGCTTCCCTCATGAGTGACCTGGGTAGCCAGCATCACCGTCTTTCCCGCGTCCGTCCATCTGCGGATCTCATGAAAAAAGGGATCCTGCCCATATTCGGGAAATCCCCCTACCCCAAAGGCCTCTATCACCACACAGTCATAATACGGAAACAGCCGGTTCAGCACCGTACCGTCCATACCGGGCACAAGTTTCAGAAGCAGCACCCGCTCATTTAATTCCTGATAAAATCTGGTCTCTCCCTCCAGCCTGTCCTTATCATCAATATAAAAAACGATCCTTCCGTCGAGGATCACTGCCACCGCCGGATAATTGATGCTGGAAAAGGCATTGTAGCTCTTGGACCGCTCCTTCTTGGCCCTGGTTCCTGCGATCACATTGCCCCCGAACACAATATTGACCCCGTGGGCCCTGGGGTGGGAAGCAAAGCGCAGACTGTCCAGCAGATTGGTTCTGGCATCCGTCACCGGCAGATTAATCGGTTTCTGGGATCCGGTAATCACAATGGGCTTTCTGCTGTTCTGGATCAGGTAGGACAGGGACGCCGCCGTAAATGCCATGGTGTCCGTACCATGGCAGATAACAAATCCGTCATACTGCTCATAATGAGTTTCCACAGCCTCCAAAAGCCTAAGCCAATGCTCCCAGGTCATATTGGTGCTGTCCAGGCTGCATACCTCCAGGGTATCGATCCGGCAGCTTTCGCGCAGATCCTCTAAGCCCTTTAAAAGCTCGTCTGCATGAAGGGCC
>OFGC01000198.1_pt1 | contig 70517 bp, 77 predicted proteins | sample 1521691 | NCBI WGS metagenome assembly OFGC01 (sample SAMEA3504121, study PRJEB24116) | mouse gut metagenome | biome: mouse gut; feature: mouse-associated habitat; material: faeces | place: Denmark | collected 2011
AGCCGCCAAAAACAGAAAAAGCGGCAGATAAAAGCTCCATTGCTCTGCCACAAGCCGCCCAAAAGGCGCCGCCAGGACTCCCTCCCTCAGTACTCGGCTTCTGTTTCTGTATTCATACAGATTATCCACGGCGGAATGCAGCCTGCCGAAAAAAGAAAGACTTAAAACAGCGCCCAGCCCCAGCAGAAGCCCGGCTCCGTTTCGTTCCATCTCATATGCATAGCCCGGCGGAAAATATTTTTCCCAATTCATCTCCATACCTCCTGCCCGCTCATTGTCGGCGATATTCTGCCCCTCACTGCTCCCGGGAATAAAAATTACGCCACAGGTTCACGGCAATAACCGCACCATATACCAGCATACATACCACATCTAAAAAATTAATCCCTATGGGACTCACAAACCACACTGCCGTGACCACAAACAAAAGATTCAAAACTGCGTAGTTCCTCTTTCCTGCTCCCCTGCCTGCCTCCAGAGAAAAAGCTGCCAGAAGAAACAGATTGCGCATCCACTTTCCCGCCTCCGCCATAGGCAGCAGACAATGCAGGAAATCGGACTGATAAAATGTCAGAAATAAGCCAAAGGAAGCCGGAACGCTTCCGCCGATCCGCTCTCCGCACAGCCTGACCAGGCCTATGGCGGCCCAGATCTGCACCATAAAAAGCATCCACAGGCAAAGCAGATTGTAAACCGCCTGCAGACAGAAAATCCTCCTGTCCGAAACCCCCAGACGCCCCATGACGTTTCCGCTCTTTTCCCTGAGCATGCCCTGGGATCTGGCCAGAATAAAGAGTACCAGCCCCAACGCTCCAAAAAACACCAGGGAAATATGGCTGCCGCTTATGACCTCTGCCGGAGTCCGCCCCTGCCCGTTTTCCAGATACCCGTATACACAGGCTCCTTCTGCCAGCACCATGACAATGAAAACCGCAAATATTTTGTAAATGCTGCACCGGGCCAGCAGGGTCCAAAGCGATAGTACCCGATAGGTTCTGATTTTCCCTCTACCCTCTGTCATTTCCACTCTCCTCTGCCAATTCTGTTGTCCCTCGTCAATTCTGCTCCCCGTCAATTCTGCTCTCCCCGTCAATTGTCGCTCCCCCGTCAGTTCTGCTCCCCTTCTCCAATTCTGCCGCCTCAAAGCCCCCTATACGCTTTCTCACACTTCCCAGAGCTTCTCAGCCAGGGCAAATGCCTCCTTGGCAGACACCCCCAGTCCTTTCATGGCCTTGACCCACATCTGCGTGTCTTTGGCAAGAAGCTCCCTTCGGATGCGTTCCACCGTCTCCGCATTCACATTGGTATAGCTTTTGGTGCCGGAACGGGAAACGATAATGCCCTCCTCCTCCAGCATATGGTATGCCTTTTGAATTGTATTGGGATTGACCCCCAGCAACGCGGATAAGGCCCTTCTGGAGGGTACCTCCTCCTGTCCTCTGATAGTGCCTGCTGCAATGCCCTGCTTGATATGGCGTATGATCTGCATATAAATAGGGTACCCGTCGCTCAGTAAAAAATCATTAAAGGATATCATTTTTCACGCTCCAACCGTATCAATTGTATAATACAGTTCTTTGACCGTATTATACAGCTAATACGGTTTGCTGTCAATCCCGGTATGCTTTCAATCCAGCAAAAAGTTCTTAAAGCATGATTTTGCGAATGGTACAATATAAACATTCATAAAGCAGCTGCTTCGCATCTGACGCCGTTTACACGACTCAAAAAAGGCGGAAACTTTCGTCTCCGCCTTAGGGTTCATTCTTGCAAATAGATATCTCAGTTGTTTTCCAGGAAGGTCTTGGCCTGCTCCTGCAGAGCGGCATATACCTTCTCCGCCCCGGCAGCTTCCATCTTGCTGCGCATCTTGGCGATATCTCCCTCCGGGTCGTCGGTAAAGCCCAGACCCAGAAGCTTATAATCCGTATTGAAAATTTCTCCCATGGCTGCAATCTCATTCTTCACTGCCGCATCGTCAAACACAAAGGTCTGATACCGGCTGCTTCTGGCAGTTTCCTGCCACCTGGCGGTCAGCTCCGGCAGATTGGGGATGCCTCCTTCGATAACTCTCCAGTTGGCATCATTGCGCACACCCCAGTTACAGTTGCCGTCATAGGCATAGTTTGTGCTGTCAGGCAGAGAAACCAGCGCATTGTCTCCTGCGGCTTCCCAGTGCTTTCCTTCAATGCCATAGCAGAACAGGCTGTTGACCTCTTCATCGTTGCGCAGGTAATCAAGTGCCATCAGAGCCCGCTGGGGATGCTTGGATTTGGAGAAAATGCTCATACCGTTGGCCAGATAGGAATTCAGGACAGGAGGCGCATCCTCCTGAGCATCAAATACCCTGACATCCCACTCCGGATGCTCGGCAGTAACGGCGGCGTAAACACTCTTGGCGGTGTTTGCATTCATCAGAGCCAGCGCGGAACGGCCTGCCTGAAAGCTCTCTGTGTTATTCTGTGTGTTTACCACAGCGTTCTTGCTCCAAAAGCCCCGGTCCTTCCAATCCTTCAGACGGGTGATCACATCCAGGAAGGGATCCTGATCATAATTACCCTTTACAGCAGCTGTGTCATCCAATGAGCTGACGCTGGCCATAACCTGCCAGGGACCGATCCCGGTAAGCTTTTCACTGCTCTGCTCGCAGGCCTGCGCCCACATACGGTCATAGACAAACAGCTTATCGTAATCAGATCCCACGTCCAGGGGAATCATGCCCGCCTCGTTCTGGGCAATGGCATCCATGTAAGCTTCGGCCTCATCCAGGGATGAAACAGAACTGATGTTATACTTATCCATCAGATCTCCCCGAACCATGTATACATACGCGGTGATCTCCTTATAGTTCATAGGCAGCATGTAAACCTTGTCACCCACCTTGGCCTGCTCCCAGGCTTCGGGATACATGGTCTGGGCAGTCATGGGCGCGTAGGTTTCCAGATCCTCCCGGGTGATCTCCCAAAAGCCCTGCTTGGTAGCCTGGGCATTGTAGAAGCACCAGTCGGCGGTGTAAATAATATCCCAGTCCTCGCCGGAGGCAAAGATCAGGGGATACTTGCTCTCATATTCGCCCCAGCTCATGAATTTCACTTCAATAGTGGCATTGATTTCCGCCTTCAGGCGCTCGTTGATTTTGGCAAATACCTCGTCATTATCCACAGGGCGGTCTCCAATGAGATACATGGTCAGGGTAACTTCCTCGGAGATGTCAGGCCCGGCAGGCTCCTCCGGCTGGGAAGGCTCTGCAGACTGCTGCGTGTCGGAAGGCTGATCCTGATCGGCAGTATCGGATTTGGCGGGGACAGTAGAATCATTTCCCGCAGGACTGCTGCCGCAGGCGGACAAAACTCCCATACACAGGATTGCTGCCAACAACAGTGACAAAATGCGTTTCTTCTTTCTGTTCATAGTTTTCCTCCTTTTTCAGAACACAATATACTTAAAATTCTTTCGAATTTTCAGCCGAAACAGCCGGACAAAGCATCAGCCCTTTACAGCGCCGATGGTGACGCCCTTTACAAAATATTTTTGCAGGAACGGATACAGCAGGACAATAGGGCCTGTGGCCACCACTGTCATGGCCAGCTTCATGGGCTCGCTGGGCACATCGCTGGCGGGGATACCGCTGCGGGCCGCGGCGGCGTTGAGGGCCTGGGCCTTAGTCAGAATATTGTTCAAAAAATACTGCAGCGGATAAAGCTCCTTCCGGCCTTCATCCAGGAACAGCATGGCGTTGTACCAGTCGTTCCAATAGTTCAGAGCGATGAACAGGCCCACTGTGGCCAGCCCCGCCTTGCACAGGGGCATGGCGATCCGGCAATAGATAATCCAGTCTCCCGCACCGTCCAGGCGGGCAGACTCATACAGCCCCTGAGGAATATTCATCATATAACTCTTTAAAATAAGCAGATATGTTACATTGATCAGTATTGGGACAATCAATGAAATAATATTATTGTGAAAATGCAGGTACTTGGTATTAAAAATATACCAGGGTACCAGGCCGCCGCCAAAAATGGAAGTGAAGTAAAAGAAAAACGACACCTGATAACGGTAGCGGAAATCCCTGCACGCCAGCACATAGGCGGCCATACTGGTAAAAAGCAGCCCCAGCAGTGTACCTGCCCCGGTCACAAAAATCGTGACGCCGTAAGCCCGCAGCAGCTCCCCGGGAATCCGGAACAGCATTTTATATGCATCCAGAGAAAAGTTCTGGGGAATCAGCTGGTAGCCGCCAAGCTGAATGGAACGCTGGTCGGAAAAGGAACCGCTGACCACCAGCCAAAAAGGCAGCAGACAGATCAGAGAAAGCAAAGCAAGCACCACATAAGCAATCACATTAAACACGATTCTGTCCCGTCCCATGGTCCTGCCGTTGGCATCCTTCAGTTTGCGCATAGTGTCATCCTCCTTTACGTCACACCCCTGTCAGAATAAAGCGTAATCCGGTTCGGCCTTTTTCACCAGAAAGTTTGCTATCAGAACCAGGATAAAGGAAATCCCCGACTGATACAGTCCGGCGGCGCTGGTCATACCGAACTCCTGAAGGGTCAGCAGCGAACGGGTAACATAAGTATCGATTACATCCGTGGTCTCCAGCACCATGGGATTATTGCCCGTCACCTGCCAGAACATTTGGAAATCACCCTTCATAATCGTACCGATGGCCAGCAGAAACAGGATGACAATGGTGGGACGGATGCAGGGGAGAGTAATGTGGCGGATCTTCTGCCACATGCTGGCGCCGTCCGCCTCTGCCGCCTCAAACAGGTGGGTGTCTATATTGACGATGCTGGCCAGGTACATCACCGTGCCATAGCCCACATTTTTAAAAGCACTGAAGGCCACCAGAATAAAGGGCCATGCCGCCTTGTTGGAATAAATATCCACAGGATCCAGGCCTGCATTTTTCAGAAAGGAATTAACCGCGCCGAATTCATAGTTGAACAGATTGTAGACAAAAGCCCCTACCACCACCCAGGAGATAAAGTAGGGCAAAAACATGACGGACTGGGTAACTCTTTTAAATTTCTTTCCCACCACCTCGCTGAGCATAATGGCGCAGGTAATCTGCAGCACAGTGTTCACGCACAGAAAAGCCATGTTATAGAGAATGGTGTTGCGGGTAGTAGTCCAGGCCTTTCCAGACTGAAAGAAATACTGAAAATTTTTCAATCCTACCCAGGGACTGCCGAAAATGCCGTCGTGGTAATTATACTCTTTGAATGCCAGCACAATGCCGGTCATGGGGATATAGCACATCAGGATGACGGTTACCGCGGCAGGCGCCAGCATAAGCCATTTCACCCAGTTCCGTTTCAGATCCTCCAAAAACAGATGATTTTTTTTCTTCACAAGCATCCCCCTCTCTGATCGGCCCCGGGCCGACACGGTGTGTTTGTATAATTTACATTAACAGGGATGCCCTTCGGAAACAACGGTTCAAAATATTGAAAGGAGGGTTCTTTTGCGACATTTCCCATTTTGTCGTTAAATTGCCGAAACTCATTGATTTTTTTCGTCTTCTTTTGTATTATTATTACAAACAGATCACTGCACTATAGGAGGAAACGCGGCATGGGATTGACAGTTTTGATAGCGGACGACGAAACGATGCCCCGGACGGTATTGAGAAACCATCTGCCCTGGGAACAGCTGGGCGTAACCAATATTGTAGAAGCATCCGACGGAGACGAGGCGGTGGAGCAGGCCAGGATCTGCCATCCGGATATTCTGATCAGCGACGTGAAAATGCCCCGTAAAACCGGACTGGAGGCGGCGGAGGCCGTCCGCTCCTTCTGCCCCGGCTGTCAGTTCGTTTTCCTGAGCGGGTATTCGGACAAGGACTATTTAAAGGGAGCCATCCGGCTGAAGGCCGCCAGCTATGTGGAAAAGCCCATCGATCTGGAGGAACTCACTCAGGTTTTAATGGAAATTGTCCGGGAAAAACAGCTGCTGGAAAGCTTCACCCCCCGTTCCCTGCTGGCCCAGCCCTCCGAAGAGAACAACTGCCCGACGGAGGGAAAAGCTAAGGCCGACCAGCAGCTGTCCGCCCTGGACAGCCTGATCCGCCACAGAGAAAAGGAAAAAACAGAAGCTGCTCTCGGCAGGCTCTACCGGGAGCTTGCCCGGTGTGCGGATTCAAACCCGGAATATCTGCGGCAGATGTACTGTCAGATCCTGTTCCTGTTCCTGAATGCGGCCCAAACCTATAATGTGGCTGCTATTACCCGGCGGGCGGATTATCTGCTGTATCTGGCCATACAGCAGGAAACTCCGGAGCAGCTCTGGGGCGTCCTGCTCCAGACAGCCCGGGATTATTTTGCCGCGGCCAGCCCCGGAGAAGCGGATATTGTCTCCCGGGTAGAACAAGTTCTGAGACAAAAATATTCCGACTGCGGACTGGCTGTCCAGGACGTGGCCTCCAGCCTGGGCTATACCAACGCCTATCTGTGCGCCCTGTATAAAAAAAGCTGCGGAAAAACCATCAACCAGCGTTTGACACAGCTGCGGCTGGAGCAGGCCAAAAAACTGCTGGCAGGATCCGAGCAAAAGCTTTATGAGATCGCCCGGGCCGTAGGCTATTCGGACGGTAAATATTTTGCAAAGCTTTTTACCCGGGAAACGGGCCTTACGCCCAGGGAATACCGGGAAAAGCATCGCGGAAATTGAGGAAATATGAAAAAAATCCGGTTACATTGGTTCGCCCCGGAGCACGGCAAGTTGAAAACCAAGCTGCTGTGGGTCTTTTTTCTTCTGGTGGTGCTGCCGTTGGGGCTGTTTACGCTGTACGCCTATTTCCGCATCCGCAGCGTAGCCCGGGAGCAGACTTTTTCCGCCGCCCAAAATGCCTTCGACAGCTCCGCGGCCTCGGTACAGCAGGCCCTGGACAAGCTGGATGAAGTGCTGGACATACTTTCCGCCGACCCTCTGGTATACGCCATGGCCTCCAACGATCCCAAGGACATTACGTATATTAAGCGCCTTGAGGATACCGACAAGCTTGCCCTGACCTTTCAGCATCTGCGCAAGCTGTCCGGCGTAGCCCGGATCCGTCTGTATGCGGACAATGAATATCTGTACGCTTCCGGACAGAATAACATTCTGCAGGCCAGTGAGGTCTCGGAAACCGACTGGTACCAGACCGCCTGCCGGGACAGCCGGCGAAGCTGGTTTTCTCCGGCCGACTTTGCCGGTCAGCCGGAAGAAGAACAGCACCTGTTCTCCGCCATGCAGGTAATTTATAATCCCCGGGCGGTCATGGAGCCGCTAGCCGTCCTGCGGGCGGATGCGGATGCGGCATACATCCTTCAATATCTTAACGCGCCTCCCGTGGTGGAAAACGGCACGCTGCTGCTTCTGCGGGGGACACAGGTTCTGTGCGCCTCGGACACCGGTATTACGCAACAGGAACAACTGGGACTTGCACGAAGCCTGCCGGCATCCGGCGGCGGCTGGAAGCCTGTGGAGTGGGAAGGACGGCGATATTACGCCCAATGGCGGGAGCTGGAGGGCACAGACTGGCGCATGGCGGTCATTCTGCCCGCCGCCGGTGTGTTCCGGCTTAGCCGGGAGCTGCGGCTGGAAATGCTGGCGGTGGTAGTGCTGCTTGGAATTGCGGCATACCTGCTGGCCTACGTCATCAGTCAATCCACCCTGAACAGAATTTCCCTTTTCGCCAAAACCATGGAATCCGTGGAGCAGGGAAATGTACGCACCCGGCTGATGCCGGAGGGCGACGACGAAATTGCACAGCTGATGGGCGGCTTTGACCGAATGATGGACCGCATAGACAGTCTTATGGAAGAGCGGGTGGAATATGCCCGGCAGATCAAGCACCTTGAGCTGAAGGCCCTGCAGGCCCAGATCAATCCTCATTTCCTGTACAATTCCCTGGATCTGATCAACTGCACCGCCATCTCCCGGAACGTGCCGGAGATCAGCCGCATGGTACGCTCTCTCGGACAGTTCTACCGGGCCTCCCTCAGCCACGGGAAAGAGGTGATCCCGCTGGCGGACGAAATCCGGCACGCCCGGCTGTATATGGAAATTCAGAATATGCGCTTTGACAACCGGCTGCAGACGGAATGGCAGCTGGACGAAAGCGCCGGCCTGTGCCAGGTAATCAAGATCATCCTGCAGCCCCTGATCGAAAACGCAATGATTCACGGAATTTTTGAAAAGCCCTCGAAAACCGGCACCATCCGCGTGTGCACCCGGCGGGAAGGCGGACTGCTCCGGATTACCGTCGAGGATGACGGCGTGGGAATGAACGAGGCTGCCCGGCTGGCAAATTTTTCACCCTCTTCTCCCGGCAGCACCGAAACGGAGGGCGGTTACGGCGTGCGCAATATCTGTGATCGACTGCACATTGTGTACGGCGATCCCTACGGTCTGTTCTGTGAAAGCGTTCCGGGCCGGGGAACAAAGGTAACGATTCTGTTGCCGGCTGTGGAACCAAAGCCCGCGGAATCTCAAGATGAATAAAAAAGAAATATCGGAACCAACTACAAAAAATCCAGAAAACAGAGAAAGGATTCCTATGATGTATCATTCCATGCAGTATTCCGTTTTTACCGACACCGACTGGCTCTTCCCCGACTCCTCCCACAGCAGCACATCCTCTGTGGAGCTGGCTGCGCCCCGGGGCGGGCATGGTGCCGCCCAGATTTTATGCGACCTTCCGGAGGAAACCACTCCCCTCTTCAGCTGGGAGAACGGCGAAGGCCCCGAAGTCCTGCTGTACCAGCTCCTGCTGGCAGGAGTCAATGAAAACACCTCCGCCGACCTGATGACCACCACAGATTATGAAACCTGCCGGGAATTCGTGACGAAAAAAGCGCCTTTTGACGTTTACGACGTCCTGCGGCCCATAGACGAACCACTGCCCAGGGGCCGCAGTGCTTTGTATCTGTGCGCGGAGGCCTCCCCACAGACGCGTCCGGGCACATATACGGGAGCCCTGCGCCTCAACGAAAAAGAAGTTATTCCTGTACGGTGCCGGGTAAGCGCCGCCCAGGTTCCCCCTCTCGGAGAGGGTGCCGTGGGAATGCTGAACTTTTTTGATTATGACAATCTTGCGGTTCAGCATGCCGTGGAAAAAGGCAGTGACGCCTATTGGGAGCTTTTCAGACAGTATGTCCGGGCACAGCTTCAAATGCGCTGTACCCACATTCTCCTGCCGGCCGGGGAGGCTGTATGGGATGAAGGAGTGCTGACCGGCTTTGACTTTACTCTGGCCCGGAGAGCCGGACAGATCTCCCTGGAGGAAGGCGCGCCCTGGCTGTGCGGAGGGCATATCGCTCACTGGCACGCCTGGAACACCAGCGAATATTACCCCTCCTGGGATCAAAAAACCGGCATCACCACACCGGAAGGATATTTGCAGATACAAAAATATTTCAAGCAGTGGCAGGGTATCATCCGGGAAAACCATTGGCAGGGCCGCATGGCCCAGGCCCTTGCGGACGAGCCCCAGACCTATAACGACATTACCTACCGCGTCCTGGCCTCTATGTGCCGGAAATTCCTGCCCGGCGTTCCCATTATCGATGCGGTGGAAACCACTAATCTGGGAGGCGGCATCGATATCTGGGTTCCCAAACAGGACACCTATGAAAAATGGCAGGAGACTTATGAAACCCTGAAGGAAGCCGGAGAGGAAATGTGGTTTTATACCTGCGCCTTCCCCGCCGGCCCCATTATGAACCGCAGTATGGATCTGCCCCTCACCGCCAGCAGGGCAGTCATGTGGATGGGGGCATTGTACCGGTTGTCCGGATTCCTTCATTGGGGCTTCAACTATTATATCGGGGACGACATCTGGCACAGCGCCTGCTGTCCCCACAAAGGCGCGCTGCTGCCCGCCGGAGATGCCCACATAGTTTATCCCGGCCCTCAGGGTCCATATAAAAGCATGCGTTTTGAGGCCCAGCGGGCCGGCGCAGAAGACTGGGAGCTGCTGGAGCAGGCCTTCCAAAGGGCTCCTGAGGAAACAGAAAATCTGATCCGCAGCGTGTGTACCAGCTTCCGGGATTATACCCGTCAGGGCTCTGTTCTGCTGGAAGCCCGGGAACGGCTGATCCGCCTTTTAGAGATGTGACTTTGATTCCTTGACAGACAAAGACAGCCCCCGGTGTCTCCGGGGGCTGACGCGATTACAATGTAACACCCTGCTTAAAGATTGCCATATCATGAAATCCGGCCTCCTCGCTGCAGACCTTTTTCCCGGAAGCCACCTCCAGCACATAGTCAAACAGAGCCTTCGATTGCTCCTCCATCCCACGCCCCTCCGCCAGCACACCGGCATTGAAATCAATCCAGTTCGCCTTTTTCCCGGCCAATGCAGAATTGGTGGATATTTTCACCGTAGGCACCGGAGAGGCAAAGGGGGTGCCTCGCCCTGTGGTAAACAAAACGATCTGGGCTCCTGCCGCCGCCAGGGCCGTGGCCGCTACCAGGTCATTTCCCGGAGCGGAAAGCAGGTTCAGCCCCGGCACACTCACCCTGTCCCCATACTGCAGAACTCCCTTTACAGGGGCGCTTCCCGATTTCTGGGTACAGCCCAGAGATTTATCCTCCAGAGTGGAAATACCGCCCTCCTTATTTCCCGGAGAAGGATTTTCATATATGGTCTGTCCATGGCGCTTATAATAATTCTTAAAATCATTAATCATGTCCACGGTCTGCCCGAACAGCTCCCGGTCCGCACAGCGGTTCATCAGAATGGTCTCCGCCCCGAACATTTCCGGCACCTCCGTGAGAATGGTAGTTCCTCCCTCCAGAATCAGCCTGTCGGAAAACCTGCCTACCAGCGGATTGGCCGTAATGCCCGAAAGACCGTCGCTACCGCCGCATTTCAGCCCCACCACCAGCTTATCCACGCTTACGGGTTCTCTTCGAAGACGGGATGCCTGCTCTATAAGCTCTTTTATCAGCTCCACGCCCTCGGCAATCTCATTTTCACAATCCTGAGCCTGTAGGAATCTGACCCGGCTCTCATCGTATTGGCCCAGATAAGGTTTCAGCACCTGAATATTGCTGTTTTCACATCCCAGGCCCAGCACCAGTACTCCGCCTGCATTGGGATGACGAATCAGATCCGCCAGTATCCTTCTGGTATATTCCTGATCCTCCCCCATCTGGGAGCAGCCGTAGGGGTGGGAAAAAGCAATGACCTCCTCCACGCTGCCCTTCACATATACATTGGCCTTCCCGGCAATGGCCTGCGCCACACTGTTTACACAGCCCACGGTGGGAATCACCCAGATTTCGTTCCTGACTCCCGCCCTGTTGTCCGGGCGCGGAAAGCCCCAGAACGTATTTTTCTCCCGGGCGGATGCACTCTCTGCCTGAGATACTCCCTCCACTCGGGGCACACTCTCTGCCAAGGATCCTTTCTCCTCAGATCCGCTCTCTGCCTGGGATCCTTTCTCCTCAGATCCGCTGCTTCTCCGGGAAATATTCCCTGTGACCGACACCTCCGGCACAGGCTCATAGGTATATTCCAGCAAGTCTCCAAGACCGGTCTTCAAATTATGGGTGTGGATCCACTCTCCCGCCCTCACGGACCTTATGACGCTGCCGATTGCATAGCCGTACTTGATCACCCCGCCGCCCTCCGGGATATCCTGAATCGCCATCTTATGCCCCTGGGGAATCTCCTCCAGCGCAACAACCTCCCGGACGACTCCCTGAACCTCTGTGGAAATACACTCTCCCGCCGAAATGGCCCTCAGCGCCACCACAACATTATCGTTTTCGTTTATCTTCAGGAAATTCTGCATAACGCTGCCCTCATGCCCCTCTCTCTGATATCACTCAGATATCCTGCCACGGCTTCTGTAAGCTCTTTCACACTGTTTAGATCCCGGCCCCAGAAATCTGTTCTTCCCAGGAAAGCCGAAGCAAACGTCCGGGCATCCTCCTGACAATGGGTACGGAAAAACTCCAATACATTTCCATCATCCAGGATACTGTATTCCTGCCCCTCCCGATGACCTATCAGAGCCTTGTCCCGAAGCTCCCGGCCCTGGTAAAATGCCATCAACGCCGCCAGAGAAAACGTCAGCCTGGGCGGAAGACTTGCCCTTTGTTCCACATAGCCCAAAAGACTGGGCAGGCATCTGGCCCTCCATTTAGACACGGAATTCAGAGAAATCGACAACAGTGCGTGCTTTACATAAGGGTTATTAAACCGGGTAATTACCGCCTCCGCAAATTCCTCCAGCTCCTGCCTGGGAAGGGTCAAGGTGGGAATCACCTCCTCATAGATGATCTTTTCCATAAAATTCCTGATATCCGAATCATCCATGGACTCCTTCACCGTGTCATTTCCGCAAAGATAGGAAACCGGCACAAAAGAGGTATGGGCTCCGTTGAGGATCCGCACCTTACGCTGTTTATAGGGCTTTTGATCCTTGGTAAAGATCACGGGAAGCCCTGCCTCAGGAAGAGGAAATTCCCTGCTGATATCCCGGGTGCTTTCGATAACCCACAGGGCAAAGGGCTCACCGGTCACCATAAGCCGGTCCTCATAGCCCAGCTTTTCCCACTCCTCCTCAATAGTGTCACGGGGGTAGCCGGTAACGATCCGATCCACCAGAGTGGAGGTAAATACGCAGGCCTGCTCCACCCACTCCCGAAAATCCTCCCCAAGCTTCCACAGCCCGATCAGCTGCAGCACACACTTTTTCAGCATAATCCCATTATCGTCGATGAGCTCCACGGGCAACATCACAAGCCCTTTTTCCGGATCTCCATGAAAAAATTCATAACGATGATGCAAAAACTTGGTAAGTTTTCCGGGAAAGCTTGCCGGCGGCTCCAGTTCAAACCGGTCCCTGTCATCAAACACAATTCCTGCCTCCGTTGTATTGGACACCACAAACCGCAGGGTGTCAAGCTCCGCCAGCGCCATATACTTTTCGTACTCCCCATAGGCATCCACAGCATCTGCCACGCTGGTCACCTGCCGGTCAAGCACTCTTGCCTGACCTCCCACCATGCCCCGCAAAGATACCGTATACTGGCAGTCCTGTCTGTGAAAGGGCTCAAGGCTCCCGAAATCAATGGGCTTGATCAGCACAATATCGCCGTCAAACCTTCCCTCTTCATTGGCAATGTCGATCATGTAATCCACAAACGCCCGGAGGAAATTCCCCTCCCCGAACTGCACTACACGTACAGGCCGTTCCTTCTTCCCTGTGATCTCTTTGTTTAAAACCTGCATATTCACCCTCCATGCATTCCGCCCGAAAAATGTAAGCACTTACATTTTTCATTTTACGTCCCTTCCCCCTTTCTGTCAAGCCCCCAAAATCCTATCCGTCCAATTCCCTAAATCCGTTAATTACTTTTCATGGCTTCGCCGTTCAAGCAACATGATGCCCGGCGCAGGCAGTATCGGGTTATGCGATTTCTTTACGAATACATAATTTTTTCGTCAGAAAGCATATTTGCAAGAATGTACCCAAATAATGCTGTATAAAATAAATTAATGCAAATCATAACAATGTAATCACGCCCTGAAAAATCAAAAATAAGGATTCCATACAAGGCCTGTACATTGTTATATATCGGGACCAGATAACATAATATGCTTTGGGCAGGTTCTGATTGCATAATACTTGTCATCCCAATCAACATTGCCACGCCGCCAAACGGTGACAGAGTTGTCGTTGCCTCTTTTACCGTATTGGACCTCGCCGAAATCAGAGACATAATAGTTACCAAAAGAATAGCTAACGAGAATATATCCAAAATAATTAATGCCACATGCCCGCCTTGATATATCTCCAAAATATTTTTCCCTTTAAATGCATATAATTTAGGCAATGAAAAAATTGCCCCGATAAAACTTGACAAACCACTAACCAGTGCTAAAATACCAAGTGATAATGACTTGCCTAAAACAATTGACTTTCTATCTATCGGTGTCGCTAATAATTTGACCAAAGTTTTCCTCTCTTTTTCACCTGCATAAGATTCTGCTGACACAGCCATACATGCAGAAAAAACCAAGGTTACAATCAGCATTGGCAGCATTGATGAAATATTTTTTCCCATACGATCTTCATTTTTTACAATATCATGAATATTACTATCCTGATTAATCGTAAAACTTCTGCAATATTCGTCTTTATAATCTGATAATAATTGTATGACTTGGTTATAAGACAAAACCGACGAAGAAACCACGGAGTTGTAATACACCTCCACGTTAGGTTCATCCCCCATCAAAACCTGTTCTGTAAACATTTCGTCAAAAATAACCAGTATGCTCTTATCTTGATCTATTATTCTCTGTTTTATATCAGAACTTTCTTCTCTGGCTGCTTTTTGGATAGATATCGGTGTCTGCATTACCTTCTCTTCAAAGGAATCCGGCACATCGACCAGATAAACAGTGCTAAATTCCGCATTATTCGCTTGTTTTTCAGAAATTATGCCAAGAATTGAGTAAACCATAAAAATAACCAATCCAGGTAATAATAATGTAGAAAATATTATCTTTTTATTTCCCCAATATTTTTTTAATTCCTTGAGCGCAATTTTTATCGCCATGCTTATCATATATTACATTCTCCCCTTATCATACCGGTCAAAAAATTTCTTTTCAATTCCTCCATCTTTTTGGGCATCAGCATATGTACCTTCATAAATTATTCTTCCATTATCAATCATGATAACCCTGTCGGCAATTTTATCTACTAACTCAAAAATATGAGTAGATACAATTAATGTTTTGCCCCGTTCTTTCTCTTTTAAAAGGAAATCAATGATATCCCTCGTAGCCAGGATATCCAACCCATTGGTTGGCTCGTCAAAAATCAGGATATCAGGATTATGTACAAGCGATATGGCAATAGAGACTTTTTGTTTCATCCCTGTTGACAAATTCCCAACTTTAATTTCTGAAAACAAGTCTATACCAAGCATTTTAAATACTTTCTTCTTCCGCTCCACTGCAATATCTTTGGGAACTTCATAAAGAGACGAAAAAAAATCATAAAGATAATTTGCCGAGAAAGCATCATCTAACCGTAATTCTGTTGTCAAAAAGGCAATTCTTTTTCTTATTTCCACAATATTAACAGATAAATTCTTGTCTCCATAATATATTTCTCCCGAATTGGGTTTCAATAATGTAGCCAACATTTGAAGTGTTGTTGTTTTTCCTGCCCCGTTTGTGCCCAAAATACATAAAATCTCCCCTTTATATATATCAAAAGAGATATTATCCACTGCTATAACTTTATCATTATCAAGGCCCATTTTCTTTTTTTGCTGACGTGTCAGCTTAAATTCTTTGTGTATATTTCTTACACTAATTACTTTATCATTCATTCGCCTTTTCCCCTAAGCATACCATATTATATTAATTTGAACATCAAAACCAGAAAGCATTTGTAAAATAATATTCGTAAAGCCCATCAATCCTATCACAGACAAATAAGCAAGATACCCCAAGCTGGCAGTGTTGACCTTTTTCTTTTTCAGCAGTCCATACACCAGACGGTTCAACCCATACCAGATGGGTGCACCTATGCACAGATAAATAACCCGAATCCATCCCGTCTCAGCCGTAGTCTGCCGAATCAGCACATCCCCCCCAGCACGCCTGTGATGGATGCTTCCCCTTAATCTCTGTCATCTTCTCTCTGCCGAAATTCTTTTTCTCGCCGTTTCTCAGAAAGATTTCCTCATTTGTAATCCTTTCTATCTGCGCCAGAGCCATGATGCATCCCCTGTCAGCCCATACAAAATCTCCCTCCGGCAATTCCCCATATACCTGGCGCAGCGTCTTTCGAACCTTTGTCTGTGTCCCGTCAAGCTTTTCAATGTATGCGTATTTGTCTTTGTGCCATATGTATACGATATTCCGTATATAAATCTTTTCCAATGTCCACTGGTTCTCAGCGATATAGAATTTCCCCTCTTCGTCCAGAATCTTCCTTACTGCATCCCCCACAGCCTCTGGCAGCATCTCCTGAATCTGTCCCTTTATCACGTAACGATAGGGCTGCACCTTAAAGGCTTCATACACATATTTCCCATAAGATGTCACAAAGATGACAGTTACCTCCGGGAGGAATCGGCGGATTGCGGTGGCCAGCGACATGCCGTCCAGCTCCGGCATCTCGATATCCAGCAGCAGAAGGTCGAAGTGCGCTCCGTCCTCTGCCTCATACAGAAGCGCATTTCCGTCAGTGAACAGCCTGCTTTTGCAGATTTGTCCCAGATTCCGGCAGCAATCCTCCGCCAAGTTCCCCATACATTTTCCCATTTCCTTATCGTCATCACAGACGGCGATATGAATCATCTTTTGTCACCTCAAATCTGCGCTCATATTCACCAGTTCCAAACATATTGAGCAATATTGGCTGCTACGCTGAATATTATTGTCTGGTAATATAGTGACACAGCAGAGAACAGATGTCAACTATACATTCGCACTGTTGTTAACAACTTGATGCCCAACGCGTGCTGTCTCAGGTTTTTGTGCAAACAGCGCACAAAAACACCTCCGGCCGTGAGCGAAACCTAAATCCTGTACTGTAAAAAATATCTTGCAAAAGGAATCCCGGTTGGATATAATTTTTTTGTAGTTTAATTCCCTGAAAACCGGGAATTGTAAGGATTGTACAGAGAGGCAGACGGTCTATGACCATATACGACATTTCCGAAAAGGCCGGCGTATCCATCGCCACCGTCTCGCGGGTGCTGAACGGAAGCAGCCTCGTGAGCGAGAAGACCAGACGCAAGGTGATGGATGCCATGGAAAAATATGGCTATACCCCCAATGCCTTTGCCAGAGGGCTGGGGCTCAACACTATGAAAACCATCGGCATTTTATGCGCGGACAGCTCCGACCTGTACCTGGCCAAGGCTGTATACTATATCGAACAGAAGCTGCGTGCCAACGGCTATGACAGTATTCTCTGCTGTACCGGCTATGAGCTGGAGGCCAAGGCAGCTTCCATGAACCTGCTGATCGGCAAAAAGGTTGATGCGGTCATACTTACGGGCTCCAATTTCGTTCATGACCGGGACGAGGATAACCGCTACATTGCCGATGCCGCCCTTCGGCTTCCCGTAATGCTTTTAAACGCTGTCCTGGACCGTCCCAACGTATACAGCATTGTTTCGGACGATTTTTCATCCATGTATGAGGCCGCCAGTCACATGCTTCGCACAGGGATAAGGGATATTTTGTATTTTTATAACTCCGGCTCCTACAGCGGACAAAAAAAACTGGCGGGATTTCGAGCCGCCATGGAAGAGGCAGGATTTCTGAATGAAGACCTGATCTGCCGTTACAGCGGTCCCCGGGAAGACATCCTGTCTATGACGGAGCACCTGAAGGATCTGCAGGAGAGGGGCCTTTGCTTTCACGGTGTGATTGCCTCCGACGATTCTCTGGCTCTGGCCTCCGTAAAATATGCCAAGCAGGCAGGGCTGAGAATTCCCGAGGATTTTTCCGTGACAGGCTGCAACAATTCCATGCTCTCCTGCTGCAGCGACCCGGAACTGACCAGCATCGATACAAAGCTGGAAGCCCTCTGCCATCATCTGGTCACCACTCTCATGGGCGTCCTGGCCGGAAACGAAATGCCGAAAAGAACGGTTTTTTCCGGCGAGCTCATTCACCGAGGCACCACGCGTTGAGGGCATACCGCCTTAATTCGGTATGATTCCCCACAGGTTATCTTATATAGCAACCATGAAAACGAAGTTTATTCTGAATGGAGGAAAAACATGAAGGCATTTTTAGACAAAGACTTTCTTCTGGAAACGGAAACAGCCGCCAGACTGTTTCATGATTACGCGGAGACTACTCCCATACTGGATTACCACTGCCACATTAATCCCAGGGAGATCGCCGAAGACCGTCAGTTTGAAAACATTACCCAGGTCTGGCTGGGGGGCGATCATTACAAGTGGCGCTATATGCGTTCCTGCGGCATAGAAGAAAAGTATATCACCGGAGACGCCTCGGACTATGACAAGTTTTGCACATGGGCCCGCTGCCTCGAAAGCGCCATTGGCAATCCCCTCTTTCACTGGAGTCATCTGGAGCTTCAGCGCTACTTCGGATATAACGGCGTGCTGAACCGGAAGACGGCGGACCAGGTGTGGAAGCTTTGCAACGAAAAGCTGGCTCAGCCCTCTATGAGCGTGCGCAATCTCATCCGGCAAAGCAACGTAACTCTGATCTGTACCACCGATGATCCCATTGATTCTCTGGAATGGCACAAAAAGCTGGCGGAGGATCCCGGCTTTGACGTCAAGGTACTCCCCGCCTGGAGGCCTGACCGGGCAATGAACATCGAAAAGCCCGATTATCTGGATTATCTGGATCAGCTGGCCTCCCTCACCGGCCTGCCCGAAGTCTCTTCCTTCCGGGCTCTGCGTGAAGCGCTGAAGCGGCGCATGGAATTCTTTGCCTCCATGGGATGCCGTCTGTCCGACCATGGACTGGAATACGTCATGTACTGCCCGGCCTCCGAGGACGAGGTGGAAGCCATCTTCCTGAAGCGCCTGAACCGAATGATCCTATCCCATGAGGAAGAAATGAAGTTCAAGACTGCCTTCATGCTCTTTGCAGGCAGAGAATACCACAGGCTGGACTGGGCCATGCAGCTCCATTACGGCTGCAAACGGGACAACAATACGCTGGCCTACGAAAAGCTGGGTCCCGACACTGGCTTTGACTGTATCAACAACTATGCTCCCTCCAATCAGACGGCAGACTTCCTCAACGCGCTGTGCCTGACCCAGGAGCTGCCCAGAACCATTCTGTACAGCTTAAATCCCAACGATAACCAGTCCATCAGCACGGTCCTGGGCTGTTTCCAAGACTCCACCGCCGTGGCCAAGATCCAGCAGGGAAGCGCCTGGTGGTTCAACGATCACAAGGCTGGCATTCAAGAGCAAATGACATCCCTGGCCAATATGGGCAACCTGTCCGGCTTCATCGGCATGCTGACAGACTCCCGAAGCTTCCTGTCCTATACCAGGCATGAATATTTTCGGCGTATCCTCTGCAATCTGATCGGCGGCTGGGTGGAGAACGGAGAATTTCCGGCAGACATGGAAATCCTGTCCGAAATTGTTAAAAACATTTCCTATTACAACGCAAAGAATTATTTTAAATTTGATATTTGACCTCACCGGATCAAAATGCAGGGGCGGTATCCTTCCTTAAGGGAAAGATACCGCCTTATTTTTCTGAAAACCGAACTTTCAGATTTCGTAACTATTCACGTAATCGCCTCAATGTCTCTGGCCGTTCCCATAACCATAATACTTTCCTCTTCCGCGAACACATGACTTGGGTGAGGCAGAGGGTAGATCTGGTTCTGCCGCTTGGTGGCCAGGACGCTCACATGATATTTGGTGCGGATAGACAGCTCCACCATGCTTTTTCCCAGCCAGGCCCTGGGCGCCGCGATTTCATAGATCCCGATCTCCGGAGTCAGCTCCACATAATCGAATATATTATCCGCTCCGAATTTGATGGCCAGACGCTCGGCCACCTCCCGCTCCGCATAGGACACGTAGTCCGCCCCGTTCCGCAAAAGCAACTTCTTATGAACATCCCGGGTAGCCCGGGCCACAATGTATTTACAGCCCAAATCCTTGAGCAGCACCGTGATTTCCAGCACCGTCTGGAAATTCTCACCGATGGCAATGACCGCCAGATCAAAATTGCTGATCCCCAGTGATTCCATAAACCTCTCGTCGGTGGCATCCCCGATAAGGATCTGATGAATGCTGCCTACGGCGGCATCCGCCCTGTCCTCACTGTGATCCACCGCCAGCACTTCATGACCCTTGTCCAAAAAGGTCTGTGCCATATGACGCCCGAACCGTCCCAGTCCGATAATCAAAATAGACTTCATACTATACCCCCTGTGCCGCTTCGGCACACCTATCGCTCAAAGCTCCCGCCTCATTATCCCACCTGTACCTTTTCCAAAGGCAGTCTGGAATTTGTCACCCTCTTCTCCGAGGAAAATGCCAGCAGCATGGTGATGGAACCCACCCGCCCGCACAGCATCAAAAAGGCCAGCAACAGCTTGGATACCATTCCCACTCCGGGCGTAATCCCCAGAGTCAATCCCACTGTAGCCACCGCGGAGACAGATTCAAACAGCGCCGTCAGCAGAGGAATATTTTCCACGGCGGAAATCACCACGGAAACAGTGACAGACAACAGCAGATAGGTCATAAAGACACAGGAAGCAGTCCTGGTAATTCCCTCTTCCATCCTGCGCCCGAACACCTCGATATTCTTTTTTCTTCGGAAGGTGGCAAAAATACTGATACACAGAATCCAGAAGGTAGTGGTCTTGATGCCTCCCGCCGTGGATCCGGTGGAGCCTCCGATCATCATCAGGCAAATCATTACAAACAAAGCACCTTCGGTCATCCCCGCCAGATCCACCGTATTAAATCCGGCCGTTCTCACCGATACGGACTGGAACAGGCTGGCCAGAACCCGCTGACCGCCGGACAATTCCGCATACAGCGGCCCACCCCATTCCAGAAACAGAATGGCCAGGGTTCCTGCAATCACCAGCCCTGCACTTACAGCCAGCACCATTTTGCTCTGAAGGTTCAGGTAGCGGAAGCGAAACCTTCTTGCGCCCAGATCATGCCACACAAAAAAGCCCAGTCCTCCGATGAAAATCAGCAGCATAATCACCATGCACACATACCAGTTTCCCGTCATTCCCACCAGAGAAGAGCATTCTCCTGTGACCCCTCCCATCAGGTCAAAGCCTGCATTGCAAAAAGCTGAAATCGCATGGAAAACGGAAAAATAGATTCCCTTTGCCCACCCAAATCTGGGGATGAAGGAAAAGCTGAGAAGCACCGCTCCTGTCAGCTCAATCAGCGCCGTTCCCAGCGCAATAAACTTGGCCATCTTCACTATGCCTCCGATCTGGGGCGCGGAGATGGAATTCTGCATCAGAGACCGCTGACTCAGTCCGATTTTTCTTCTGGTGAACACCATCACCAGAATAGCCACCGTCATAAAGCCGATGCCCCCGATCTGAATCAGTCCAAGAATCACCAGCTGGCCCAACAGTGTCCAGTGGGTATAGGTGTCAAAGCGGATCAGCCCCGTGACACAGGTGGCGGACGTAGCCGTAAAAAAGCAGTCGGAAAGCGGCGTGCCCCCCGGTCCCTTCGTGGCCGCCGGCAGCGCCAGCAGTAATGTTCCGGTCAGTATAATAAGGAGATAACCCCCCAGAATCAGCTTCATGGGGGAAATATTTTGCCAAATATTAAATTTTCGCTTCACGATTTTTTCTCATTCAAAAACCCTGACGCCGCAGACGGCTCCGCCCCGGGTGTCTGTACGAAAACAACTCCGTCCGGCCCCCGGCTGCACAGCTTCAGGGTCAGTTTTCAGGTAATATAAATTGGTCAAAAAGCCTTAATACTCCATAGCCTTCTCTTCACCCTTAAGCACCCGCAAAGCGCCCTGGGCCAGAGCCAGAAGCTCATCCTCGCCGGGATACACGGTAAAGGGCGCAATCCACTCTGCCCTCTCCTTCAGAGCGGCCACTACATCCGCACCATATGCAATACCGCCGGTAACGATGATCTGGTCTACCTTCCCGTTCAGCACGCAGGCCATGGAGCCGATATCCTTGGATACCTGAAGCAGAAACGCCTGCTTGGCCTCCGCCGCTTTCTCGTCTCCCTCGTTAGCCCGTTTGGTCACCTCCCGCATATCGTTGGTACCCAGATATGCGTTGAAGCCGCCCTTGCCTACCACTTTACCATAGACTTCCTTCTCGGTATATTTCCCGGAAAAACACATTCTGATCAGCGCTCCGCTGGGCACCGCCCCGGCCCGCTCCGGTGAAAATGCGCCGTCCCCGTCCAGAGCGTTGAACACATCCACCACTTTTCCATATTCATGAGCGCCCACAGACACGCCGCCTCCCATATGCACCACGATCAGACGCAGGGACTCATAGGGCTTTCCGGCCTCTCTGGCATATCTCTTGGCTACCGCCTTCTGATTCAGTGCATGGAATACACTGGTTCTGGGAAGCTCCGGCACACCCGAATACCTGGCAATGGGCATCAGCTCATCCACCACCACCGGATCCACAATAAAGGAGGGCGCTCCTATGGAATCTCCGATCTCTCTGGCCAGAATACCGCCCAGATTGGATGCGTGCTGGCCCTGCACGCCCTTTTTCAGATCCTCAAGCAAAGCATCTGTCACCGCATAGGTGCCTCCGGGGATGGGCTTGAGCATGCCGCCCCGTCCCACTACCACGTTCAGGCTCTTTATGTCAAACTGCTTTGACTCCAGCAGATCCGTAATGATCTTTTTGCGGAAATCCTTCTGATCCACAATACTGGCATATCTGCCGATCTCCTCTGTGGAATGTCTCAGCGTCTCTTCAAACAGCAGGTTCTCATCCTCAAACACACCTATTTTAGTGGAGGTGGAACCGGGATTGATGATCAAACTTTTTATGGACATTACCTGTATCCTCCTGATTCTTTCTATTAGCTTTTCCAATTTGTTATTCCATGTCTCATCCTATTTTGGAAGCTGCATCCATGGCCAGATCCGCAGCCAAATCCAGAACTTCATTCAGCATGACCGGCCTGCCTCTTCATCTCCTCAGCCACTACCGCCGCCAGGGCAATGGAATTCACCTTGGTCTCAAAGGTATCGGAACGGCTGGTCAGAATCACAGGCACCTTGGTACCAGTGAGGATGCATCCGTTTTTCACCTTTACCATATGTACGATAGCCTTATACACCAGATTGCCCGCATGGATATCCGGGAACAGAAGCATATCCGCATCTCCCTGGATTTTCCTGTCCGTAGCACCCTTATGCTTTGCCGCCTCCGCATCGATGGCCAGGTCCAGGGAAAGAGGACCATCAATAATACAGCCGGTAATCTGCCCTTCCTCGCACATTTTTGTCAGCTCCGCCGCCTCCACCGTGGCAGGCATCTTGGGATTCACCACCTCCACTGCCGCCAGAGGAGCCACCTTGGGCGTCTCAATTCCGCAGGCTTTGCACACAGGCAGGGTATTCTCTATAATATGTACCTTATCCTCCAGAGTAGGATAGGTCATAAAAGCCACATCCGTCAAAAACAAAAGTCTGTCGATACCGGGGATCTCAAACACGCACACATGGGAAAGCGGTTTGCCTGTACGCAGACCCACTTCCTTGTCCAGTACGCTCTTCAGGAAATTCTTTGTATCAATCAGACCCTTCATATACATGTCAGCTTTCCCCTCATGGGCAAGCTTCACGGCCTTCAGGGAAGCCTGAATCACATCCGGTTCATCAATGATTTCAAAGCCCTCCAGGTCCATTCCGACGGAAGCCGCAATCTCTCTGATTTTTGCCTCGTCGCCTACCAGAATGGCATCCGCAATGCCTCTTTCTTTTGCCGCCTTCACCGCCTCCAGCACTGCGGAATCCTGGGCCACGGACACCGCCACTGTCTTTTTGCCGCACTCCTTGACCGCTTCTACAATATGGTCAAAACTCTGTTTCATTTCCTATCTTCCTTTCTGCCCCTGCCGGGATTTCTTATCGTTAAAATAATATCACGCAAAAGCACAAAATGCAATAGGTTTCCCGGGTTGAGAAGACTTCCTGTTCCGGCTTATCGGCCTTTCTGCTCCCTGTCCTGTTTTGACTGTTGATCCAGAATCCGCGCCGCCTCCCGGAACCTTTCCCCGTCGGCACGCCACAGCTCATATTCTCCGAAGCCCTCCGCGCCCATGTGGACATCACCCTTGCGGTAAGTCATGGGGCTTTGGCAGATCATCTTTCCCGACATGTGAAAATCCCGGATGCCCGCTTCCCAGAACAGCCTTGGGATCACGGAGGCATCCACGCCGCCTCCCGCCATGATCCTGATCTGCCCGTCGGCCTGCGACATAAGCTTTCCCAGACACTGAATTCCCTCTATACAATTTGCCCGGCCCCCGGAGGTGAGAATGGTGTGAATCCCCAGCGCCGCCGCCTGCTCCAGAGCCTCATAAGGATCCGCGCATACATCGAAGGCCCTGTGCAGAGTCACGGACATGCCCTGGGCATCCTCCATCAATAACTTCATCCGCTCCAGATCCAGCCTGCCGTCCGGCTTCAGGATACCGATAACAATCCCGTCCGCCCCTTCTTTCCGAAAAATGCTTATCTCCTCCCGAATCAGGGCAAATTCCTGCTTCGTATAACAGAAATCTCCAGGCCTGGGGCGAATCAGCACATGCACCGGTACACGACACAATCGCTTTACCTGACGAAAGGCCGCAAGAGAAGGGGTCGTTCCTCCGATCATGAGATTTGCGCACAGCTCCAGCCTGCCTGCTCCTGCCTCCCAGGCGGTGACGGCAGATTCCACACTGTCCACACATCCCTCCAGAATCCAGGCACCGGGCTTTCCTTCCAGCCTGGTGCCTTCCGCCGGGGGATTCATCTTCAGAACGGTGCCTTCCGCCGGGGGATCCATCTTCAGAACGATGCCTTCCGCCGCAGGGTTCCCCTTCAACATGGAAATCACATACTCCAGCTGGCAGTCATAGGGCTCCTGCGCCACGTGGGCTTCACAGCGCCACAGAGCATCCACGCACCCAAGGGACCGATAAAAGGCCTGGCTCTCCACAGCAGAATGGGCGGAAATATAAAGCTTTTCCGCCCCATTTTTCCTGGCCCACTGCACCGCCCCAAGAAACAGCCGTTTTCCGATTCCCATCCGTCGGGCATCCGAGGACACATGGATACTGGAAAGATCCAAATACCTGCGCTCCTCATCCAAAAATTCAGCCTCCACCGACGCAAAGCCCTTTAAAACGCCATCACGGAAAGCGCCCTGCACAAAGCCTCCTGTAGACGCCGTATTTTTCAGGCATCGGATCAATACCTGATAGTCATCCTCCGACCAGTCGTCAATAAAGGGATCCTCACGAATTTCCCAGTGATCCTTCTCCCATCGATAACAATTTCCCACCACCTGGCGCCGGATAAACTGCCGGAACATATCCCTGTTAATCTCCCGATCTAACAAATTTCTGTATTGAACCATCACGGCCTCTCCTTTTCCCTCTGCGCCGGCCCGGCTTCCTGGGATTTCTTTTTGCTGTGCTTCCGGCACAGCTTTATTGCAATCAGCACTATAATTATAGCTGCTCCCGCTCCGCCGATTATCATAAACACTTCCAGTTTACTGTCATCCGAAACTGCCGTCAACCGGAAAATTCCGTTCCCCTCCATAGAAAACTCCAGGTAGCTTCCTATAACAGAGGTTTCTGCCGATTTGTATATGCCATCCTCAAAGATTTCCACCAGTGTATTTTCCGGGTCCTGGCTGAAAACTCTTACCGTCAGTAAACCGTTATATTCTCCTGCCTGCCCATTCGATTGGTTATCTGCAGTTTGGTTTTCTGTGGAATTGCTTTCCGCCGTTTCATAAACCACCGCTATCCCGGTGCCCTCCTGCCGGTCTGTCAAAACAAGACGCGCCCCCGGCAGGAACTGTCCCTGTACCAGAACACAGGGTCTGCCCTCCGCATTTTTCTCCTGGCTGTCCAGAGAGGATATCCATGGCTCATATTGAGCCTCCAGCACACGGCTCCCCGTGATAAATCCATAATCAAATTCCGGCCATACCCCATAAAAACCTTCCTTCTCCGGGATCCTGGGGATCAAAGACTCATCCAGCGAGTCCCCATAACCACAGGTAAACGATGCCAGCTCCTGGCCTTCCACCGAAAAGACCACCTGAAACTCCCGGAAGGCTGCGGGAACACCTTCTCTGCTGCAGAATTCTTCATAGGAAAGAGGCTGCGCCCCGCCTGCATAGCCGATGAAATCCACACCGGGAAGACTTCCTTCCACATAATAATTTCCATACAGAAACCCTTCTTCCTCCAGCATTCCCGCCACGGCTCCCGCACACTCTCCTGTCAGCTCTATGGAAGGATTCGAATAGCTGTAAAGAATATCGCTTCCTCTTCCAACGATTCCGCCCACATAATTTTCCCCGGACAAGCTTCCCAGAAAATAACAGCTTCTGACACAATAACGGGAGGAACCGGCGATGCCACCCACATAGCTTCCGTCAGTGCTGGCTACATTTCCATAGGACTCGCAGGAAATTATCGCTCCATAATCCGCCTTTCCAACAATGCCTCCCGCATGGTCCTTTTTCCCTGTTACATTTCCCAGATTGCGGCTTTCCCGAACCACCGCCTTAACAGTCTGCTCAATATTAAAGCTTCTTTCCCCCGTAATATCCACATCATCCTCGGGATCAAAATCCAGCTCTGTGGAAATCTGCCCTACGATTCCTCCCACATTGGTATCCGCCTCCACTCTTCCCTGGTTGATGCACAGCGTCACCTTTCCCTGCTGGAAAGATGAGGTATCGTAATAGACCTCCTGCTCCGCCCCCAGATGATCCATGTCGCCGCCGGCGGCCTCGTCGGAGGTATCCTCTATGGAAATTCCTTCATACCGGAATAAATCGTCCCTCAATTCGTTCATGGATTTTCGAAGCACCTTGATCTGTGCGATCACCGCATCCGTGTCCTCGCCCACCTGACCGGTTCCCTTCTCCAGCACCTCCGCCAGCTGGTCCATATCCCTGCAGGCAGACTGTAATCCCTCATCTAAAACGTTCAGATTATTGGTGATCGTGTCATTCCTGTCCCGGAAAGCATTCGTCGTATTGGTAAGATGAGTGCCTGCGCTGTCCCCGAATCTGCGCAAAGCCGCCAGATAGCCTTCCAGATTGTCAGGAGCCTTGATCGTAATATCTCCCGGATCCAAGCCGCCGAGCACATCCCCTCCGCTTACGGTAAGATCTTTCAAAGGCAAATCCCCTTCTTCTATATCTAACGGATCCGCCTGCCCCTGATTCCCCGAATTTTGGTCTGCCTTACTCTGCTCCTCCAGCTCAGTATTCAGCCGCCTCAAATCATTCGTTACACCTGTCAGCTCCTGATTATAGATATACCACAGCTCATGTACCGTAGATATAAGACTGCCTGAGGCCTGGGATACTCTGTTCAGGCTGGCTGTCACAGCCTTGGAGAAGGAAGCTGCCTGACTTCCATAATGGTTCAGATCACTGTGGGTCTCCTCCAGCAATCCGATCAGCTTCTCCGATTCCCGGTCAATCTCGTCCAGCTTATCATTCAGATACTCAATCTCCAAAAACGGTTCCATCTGGCCGGCGATCCCGCCTACATCCTTTCGTCCCAGCACATGGCCTGAATTGGTGCAGCTTTGCACATAGCCCTGGTGAAGCCTGCCTGCGATGCCTCCTACATTATAACCCACATGCTGATAGCCCACTGTTCCAGAATTGGAACAATAATAAATCTTTCCCTCAGAGTAGCCCGCAATGCCGCCGGTATCAGTATGTACTGCCACATTGGAGACACTGTTCAGATCCTCCAGCCTCTCCATGGTCAGATCCTCCAGATCATAAAGTACCTCCTCACTGTTGGTGTTCACCGCTCCCCCATTGCTGCAATTGTTTATAATTCCCCGATTTACGCCGCAGATTCCTCCCGTATAATGGACTCCTGTCACCAGAGCATTGGATTTGCACTGCCGGATCTCTCCTGTCTCCTGATTGATGCCGGCCAAACCTCCGATTTCGTCCTTCCCGGATATGCTTCCGGAAACCTCGCAGTTCCATATCCGTCCATAATTAACTCCTGCCAGAATACCTGCCTGGCTGCCGCTTCCCTCCGAGCTCACTCTGCCTTCCACCTGCAGATTTTTGACTGTGCCGCTTTCCTGAATATACCGAAAAAGTCCTGTCCGGGATCCTGGTGCCGTCAGCTCCAGGCCCTGAATCCGATGCCCTCCTCCGTCAAAAATGCCGCCAAAGCTGGGAATGGAAATACTCCTATATTCCTGCAGAATAATATCCGCCTCCAGTTTAACATATTTATCCCGGGACCAGCTGTCCAGTTTGCAGTTTTCCGCCAGCTGTGCCAGCTCCTGCTCCGTGGAAATGCAGATCAGCGTATACCCGCTCTCCTCCTGGGGAATTCCCTCTGCCTCCGACCCGGCAATATATTGACCATAGGTCTGCCCCTCCGCCGCCTGAACGGGAATGGGCCGGGAAAGCAGGCCTGCCGCACACAGGAAGATAAGAACCGAATATAATTTTTTTACGCTCTTTGCCGCTTCTTCATGAGTCTTCTCTGCTTCTGTGATATCTTCTGATGTTTCCTGAGTCTCTTCCTTGTCCTTCAAACCGCCTTCCTCCATCTTCGTTTCCAAAACAGGAACCGCTGTTTCCTCCTGACGGAACTGATCCAGAGATTCCACCGTATCTCTGGCCCGTACCACCGCACCCATCTCGCCGTCGATGACTCCGGTAAACTCGCCCTCGATCACCCCGTTCACAAAGCCCTTGATATGGCCTGACATGCGGATCCGCCCTCCTGTGGGCAGCGGCTTCGTCATATCCCGCTTCAGCGTGAAGGCTGTTTTTTCTATAATGATGTCCCCGATCAGCAGCGTCTGAGGCAATACCAGCAAAACCAGAGCTATGGAAGTCAGCGTCCCCCTTCCCAGCGCCAGCCCTATGGCCGCCACCACTGCATTAGAAGAAACATTGCTGATGATGAAGCCCGCGGCCACCAGCATGGAGCCACTGGTTACAATGGTGGGAAACGCCTGATTCAAGGTCTCCACAATGGCCTCCTTAATAGACATGTAAACCTTCAGCTCCATATAACGGCTTGTAATTACAATCGCATAGTCTATTGTGGCTCCCATCTGAATAGCAGATACCACAAGATATCCCAGGAAAAACACCGGCTCATTCAGCAGATAAGGCAGGGAGAAATTCATCCAGATGCTTCCCTGAATCGTCAGCACCAGAAGGACGGGCAGTCCCGCTGACTGGAAGGTAAACAGCAATATAATCATTACAAAAAGAGCTGTTAAAACCGTGATTATGGTATTATCCATTCCGAAGGAATCACTTAAGTCCTTGTTGCTGGTGGAATTTCCCGCCAGTAAAATCTGTTCCCTGTCATAAAATCTGGCTACCTGATCCCTGACCCGCTCCAACGCATCATAGGTTTCCTGCCCTTCCGCCGGAACGGAAAGCTCCAGCACAAAACGGCTGTAATCCTCACCCTGCAATTGATCCCTGGCAATGCTGATCTGAGAATAAGCGTCCGACAAGGTCTCCTCCAGCTCATCCTCCAGGGTGATATTTCCTTTTTCCTTTTGATCATAAATAAACAAAAACATATCAATCAAAGGAACCTTGTACTGACTGACGCCGCTGACCAGCGCTCCATAATTACTGTCTCCTACCGCATAAGCCGTGTAGAGCAGATCAGCCACCTCAACGTCCAGATCCACCAGCTCCGAAAACTCCCGGGGCGTGAGCTGCTGGGTGAGAATATACCCGTCCATGGCCTCAATGTTGGCCAAGCCCATCACGGAGTCCACTTCTTCCATGGCCTCCAGCGCTCTAAGCGCCTGCCCCTCCTTTTCGTAGTCCCCCCTGGGCACCATAACCGCCAGCTGATTGATCTTGCCAAATTCCCGATTGACCATGCTCACCGAAAAACGATTTGCGCTCATGGACTTGGATTCCAATGTATTCATATCGTACACATAATTCGTCCTCCCGGACAATACCGCTGCCGCGATCACTACCAGAATAAACAGAGGCGGTATAATGAACCTGGTATGTACACAGAATTTACCCACCGCCGTAATCTTGGGCACAAAGCTTTTATGATGAGAATGATCTATGGCCCTGGCAAAGGTCAGGAGCAGTCCCGGCATCAGGAAAAACACGGAAACCAGACTCATGACAATTGCCTTTGCCAGCACAATTCCCATGTCATAGCCGATCCGAAACTGCATAAACATCAGCGCCACCATACCGGAAACAGTGGTCAGAGAGCTGGATGATATCTCGGGAATGGCCTTGCTCAGCGCCACGATGACAGCCTCTCTGGCATCCTTGTCCTCATGCTCTTCCATGAAACGATGACATAGAATAATAGCATAGTCCACCGCCAGCGCCAGCTGCAGCACCACTGCGATGGAATCCGTCACAAAGCTGATGGTTCCGAACCAGTAATTTGTACCCTTGTTCAAAATGGCCGCCACGATAAAAGTCATCAAAAATACAGGGATCTCCGCATAGGTGGTGGAAGTAAACAGCAGCACACTGACAATCACCACTCCCGCCAGCAGCAAAATAATGATCATATCATTGTCCAGATCCGAAGCATCCCTCTCCTCCTGTCCGATATCAGAGGTGTAATATACATCATAGTCGGAAAGGAACTCCAGCATCCCGTTCAGATGCTCCAGTGACGCCTCGTCATCCGCCTCTCCATCAAAGGTCACGGAAAAAAGCGCTTCCATATCATGATAATGCTCCAGGGAATCATCAAAATCCAACATACTGACGCCGTCCATAGCCTCCAGACGCTCTGCCAGCTGCCGGGCTTCCTCCAGAGTCACATTACATACCATGATTCTGGCCGTCCCATAAGTAACAAATTGCTTTTCCATCAGATCCAGCCCCTGTCTGGTCTCCGTAGTATCCGGCAGATACGAGGTCAGATCATTATTCACCTGCACCCTGTTCATGGAAAAAACACTGAACAAAATCAGCATAATAAATACCAAATAAAACCCTTTTCGTTTATCCACGATCAACGTTGACAGCCTGATCATAAAGGAATTCTCTTTTTTACCGTTCTCCTTTTCCATTTTCCCTCAAACCTCACTTTCTGTGCGCTCTATCTCCCCAGATTATCCCGTTTACCCTGTTCATACCCGCGAGTGTCACAAGTCGCAGCTTATGTACACGATAGTATTTTATTGGACATTCTGTTGATTTTCTTTTCAAAAGATATTATAATGAAGGCACCACAAAAAGCAATATACAATCTTTATATTGATGTCTATTTATGAACACTTTGCTATCGTTATGTCTATTATTTAGAAATTGTTTAGAAAGTTCACTGAAAAGATGCATGACACCAAAACAGGGAGGCAAAACATGGAAAAAACGGACCGCCGCGTGCGCAGAACCAGAACGCTTCTGACCCGGGGACTCATACAGCTGATGAAAGAAAAAGATATAAAAGAAATTTCCGTAAAAGAACTGTCTGACCTGGCGGATATTAACAGAGGAACCTTCTACCTCCATTATACGGACATTTATGATCTGCTGAAAAATATAGAAGACGAACTGTTCCAGGAATTTAACGCAATCCTGGACCGTACCCTTACCGGCGCTCCGGATAAGCATGATCCCGAAGCCACCCTGCGGGAAATTTTTCTGCTGCTTCACCGCAACCAGGACACCGCAAGGGTCATGATGAGCCCCCATGGCGACCTGGCTTTTGTCAACCGACTAAAACATCTAGTTCAGGAACGAATCTGCCAATTTCTGATGCACACACACAGTACCAACCATCATACCTACAGGGAAGCCTTTGCCATCTCCGGCTGCATAGGGGTGATTGAGACATGGCTGAACCAGCCTGCCCCCCAGACACCTGAAGAAATGGCAAAACTGTGCAGCCACATGCTGTTAAAGGGCCTGGATCTGAAGTAAGAACCGGCAATAACATGCAAAAGAAAGCTCCTTCCCTCCTAGTACATCTCTAAAATTTCTCCCGCATCTGCAAATATTGATGCACAAGAAGATTGAATGCTCTGCTGCGCCGCCACTATAACTTCACAGAATTTAAAGAGCTTGCATCAACTGTTCCAAAAGCGCCTCGCATCCCTCCAGCACGTCCCGATATGTTGTTGCAAAATCTCCGGTATACCAGGGATCGGAAATATCTCTCTCAGATCCCGCAAATGAAAGCAGCTTGCAAACCTTTCTCTCCGGATCCCCTCCCAATATCCGCAACATATTGCGGATATTGGCACTGTCCATTCCGATCAGATAATCATATTGGCCGTAATCTGCCCGAGTCAGCTGTACCGCCCGTTTACCCTTACAGCCGATCCCGTGGCGGGCAAGCTCCTCCCTGGCCGGAGGATATACCGGATTGCCGACACCATTCCAGATCTCTTCGGTGCTGGTAGCCGCAGAAGAGATGAAAAAGCTCTCCGACAGCCTCGCCTTTTCTGTCAGATCCTTCATTACAAACTCGGCCATTGGACTGCGACAGATGTTGCCGTGGCAGACGAATAGTATTTTAATCATCTATTTTTAACTCCTTGCATAAGTTGGATTATCGTGGTTTTTCTTGATTTTTTGGCGTTTCCAGGCTTTCAGGATTTTTTCAGGCTCATTCGGTTTTTCGGCATATCCTGGCTTATCCCGGCATATCTTGGCCCTGAAAAGTAGTAAAAAAAGTAGTAAATTGAAAATTTGTACTACTCGGCTTTTTCAGGCATTGCTCACCTTTTTCATTTCCCTGCTCGCGTCCTCGTAGCCGATGTGCGTGTAGGTGTTCAGCGTGACACCGATGTCCGAATGGCCCATGATGTATTGCAGGGTCTTGGGATTCATGCCGCTGTTTGCCATGTTGGAGCAAAAAGTATGCCTGCACACATGGGGCGTCACATCCGGCATCTGTACTTTGTAGATCTTGTTGTACTTCTCCCTGATATGCTGCATATACTTTTCCCAATGCAAGGCAACCATCGGCCTTCCATTCTTGTCCAGGAACAGGAAGCCATGGTACAGCCGCCCCTTCGCATCACTGACAACCGGCTCCGCTTTCGGCTTTTCACGGGTTTCAAGGATATGCCTGAAACAATCCATGACTTCCTGCGTATCAGATCATCGTCCACCGCCATCTGGAAAGCCGGTCTGACCACACCCCTGATCGTCTGGATGGAGCTGTAGCCTTTCCCATTCTCCTGAAGCCGGATCAGCCACTCTTTCGCATCAGATAAACGCACATCCCTGATCTGCCTCCTGCCAAAATCATCTTTGGCAAGGACATTAAGGACTGTTTTGTATCCTGCCTTTGTAGAATGGCGCATGCCTTTTCTCTGCGAGGTGTATTTTTCAACCAGCGCCAAGACTGTAATATCGCCGCCTGAGGTGGATATCATGTCTTCCAGATCCTTTTGGATCTGCTTTTCCTTTTCCCTTAAGGAAAGGTCATCACGCTTGCCTTTCGGCAGTCTGTCGGTCTTTTCCAGTTTCCAGCTGTAAACAAATTGCTGTTTTCCATCGGTATCTATGTACTTATACGCATATCTTCCATCTGATCGCTGGCTCTCTCCATTGCGTAATACACGGTTTTTATTATCCCGTCTTTTTTCGCTCATGATTTTTCTGCTCCTTTCTAATGAAAAAGAGCCCCGATACGATATGTATATCATACCATGTCCGGGGCCCAAATTCCATTGATTTTTTCGTGGTTTGATATAGTCGGCATCAATGTATTGTTTTCAAGATAAAATTTATACCGAGGCCGATTCATCTAAGTATTTCTCAAATAGCTTTCTCTTTATCATGACACGGTTGCCATTCATAATAAGATAGTCTGCATCTGTCCTTCCTTCTACAAGTTTTCGCAGTTTCTTCTCTCCAATATGAAAATACTCCGCTGCCTCTTGTATTGTCAGTATATACTTTTCCCAAAGAGGGACCTTGCTTTCCGAATTGCCCACGTTGAAAACACCCCCTTCCTGCTATAACCATGAGGACGGGGACGTCTGTGTCACAGAGGACACGGCGGAGGTTGCCAAAGAGCACCTTGCCAACTTTCCGGAAAAGGTCTACTGGGACCGGCTGGTACAGGTCTTTGAGCGGAACGGCCTGGCGGCGGAGGTCACGCCCGCAGGCATCCAGGTCTCGTGGTAAACGCACAGAAAAAGAAAGGAGCGAACGCGAATGAAAGAAGGTCTTTCCCTGCAGGAAATGGCCGCTGAGATTATGCGGCAGAGTGAGCTGAAGGCAGATTATCTGGTGGACAACAGAAACCTGAGAATGGAAACCTGCGGCGGCCAGGTCTATCTCCATATGTATGACAACGGCACGGAGCCCGTGGAGCCGCTGGAGATCGGTGCCATCGCCCACCGCCAGCTTGGCCTGCACCTGAACATCCCGGCATCCTACTATGACAGGATGCTCACGGAACACCCTGACCTGCTGACACAGAATGTCAACGCCTGGCTGGACCGCACACCGTCCAAACGGATGCTGCGCACCATGGGCGGCACGGCCCGGGCTTTTCTTAGCAGCCGCTATAAACGTATCGACAACATGGAGGTGGCAACGACTGTCCTCCCGATCCTGTCGGGGATAAAGGGCGCCCGTTTTGAGAGCTGCCAGATCACGGAGAGCCGGATGTACATGAAAGTCGTCAACGAGCGCCTGACCGCCGAAGTCTCCCCCGGAGACATCGTGCAGTCGGGGATCATCATTTCCAACAGCGAGACCGGCATGGGCGCCGTCAATGTCCAGCCCCTGGTTTACCGTCTTGTCTGCAAAAACGGCATGATTGTCAATGATGCACAGACCAGGCGCAACCATGTGGGACGTGTCAACGAGGCCGACGAAAATTTCCTGCTCTATTCTGAGCAGACGCTGGCCGCCGACGATAAAGCCTTTATGATGAAGATTCAGGACACCGTGAAAGCCGTTGTGGATGAAACACGCTTTTCACAGGTAGTCGGGCTGATGCAGCAGGCAAAAGGTGCCGCCATGGATACCCATGACATTCCCGGCATCGTCCGCCTGGCAAGCAGGGATTTCAAGATCACAGAAAGCGAAAGCACCGGCGTCCTCCAGCACCTGATCGAGGGGAAGGACCTGACGCTGTACGGGCTTTCCAATGCGATCACACGCTACAGCCAGGATGTGGAGAGCTACGACCGGGCCACCGAGCTGGAGGGCATCGGCTACAATGTCCTCTCCATGCCTGCGTCACAATGGAAACGGATCAACCAGGCGGCTGCCTAAACAGCCGCACCACAGAAACGGAGGAAAAATAATATGACAACCCAGAACACCAGCACCACAATGGAACCCGTAAACTTCCAGCTGCCCGCAGTGATGGACAGCAGTTTCACATCGGAGGATCTGGCTGACGATATGGAAATCCTGCAGATGAGTTTCCAGCGGATCAAGATTCCTGCCGGCGGCAACCTTGTGTTTGAGATCCCCACGGATGACCCGGACAACCCCAACTACGAAAAGACCATAGATGGCGTCCTGATCTTCCACCACGACGCCAACGCCTACTGGCCCGAGGGCAGCGAGTATGACGAGAACACCGCTCCCCTGTGCTCATCCGTAAACGGCAAACAGGGCATCGGGGAACCCGGCGGCTCCTGCATGATGTGCGCCATGAACCAGTACGGGACATCTGCTGAAGGACGGGGCAAGGCGTGCAAGAACATGCGTATGCTCTACCTGCTCCAGAGCGGCGAGTGCGTACTCATCCAGATCTCCCTTCCGCCCACCAGTTTGAAGCCCTTCAAGAACTTTGTCAACCAGGCTTTCCTGCTGCGCCGCCGCCCTTCCTATGGCAGCGTGATACAGATCGGGCTGAGAAAGGAAAACAACGGCGGCAACGATTACAGCGTGGCTACCTTCCGTCTTCTGGAGAACTTTGAGGGGGAAGACCTTGCACAGATCCGTTCTTATGCCGAAGGCTTCCGGGAGCAGATCAAGCTGACCCTGAAACAGCGTGCGGAAATGGCAAAGGAACAGCTTGACGACGGCTGCGATTACATCAATGCAGAGCCCCAGACCGCCAGCACCACAGGCCCGGTCTACATGACCCCCGCCATCGACGGCGACAGGAAGGCCCTGCCCGCATAAACGCATAAAAAAGAAACCATTATGGCAGATGCCATGAACCAAACAGACAAGGGATATTCCGGTTACTCCGGGGTATCCCTTCTTTCATCTACAAGGAGGATTTTATAATGAGTGATATACCTTTGACACCTGAACAGAGATTATTTGCTACTGAACATCATGATCTGGTCTATGCATTCCTTAACAGCAAACATTTATCGGAAACCGAATTTTACGACGTGATCATTTTCGGTTACTTAGATGCTGTCTGTGATTTCCTCGCAAGAAAGGATTTACAGAGATATTCGTTTTCTACCATTGCATGGCGTGATATGTCCCGCTGCCTGTCAAACTATTATAGAGATCAGCATCGCCAGAAACGCACCGCAACCGTTATCAGCATCCATGTTCCCAGGTATGATGATGGTCTTCCCCTGGAGGAAACCATCGAATCTCCGGATGAACTGATGCGGCAGCTGGAAACCAGGCTTCTCCTGCACGACCTGGCGGGCCACGTGTCCAGACAGCAGATGGATATGGTCCGCTTACGGGGCAGCGGTTACAGCGACCGGGATATTGCCAGAAAGCACAATGTTTCCATGGATCAGGTCAGGAAACTTCTGAATGAAGTCCGCCTGACGCTGAAAGCGCTTTGCTACGAATGATCCTTTTCACACAGCACACTCTCTTTACAAAGATTGGAGGCCAGGCGAATGAATGAGAAAAAGAAAGAAGTAACGCTGTGCGGCTGCCCTATCCGCCCTATCACAGTGGGCAAGGCAGCCATTTATGCCGCCGGAGGGCATATCCACCGCACCTCCCGTGTGGTGGCAGTCCATGAACAGACAGAGGATATGGTACATTTCGAGACAAGTGCAGCCCATTACCATCTGTCCATGACTCCCTCCCCGCTGGCTGCGGCAAGCCCGGTTCCGGTAACACTGGCTGCCTGCGCATAAAAGCGAACTTGTTCGCTTTAACCACAACAAATTTTTACATAATGACAAATCCATCCTGGGCAGACACGGTCTGCCCAGGCATTTTCAGGAGGAACACATATGATGAACATTCAGGAATTTACACAGGAAGCCTGCACAGAGATTGCAAAGATCCTGGGCCGCGAGGTGCAGTACAAAGAAGTGGAAAAGCTCAACGGGGCCAAACATTACGGACTCATAATCCTTGAGCCCGGCTGCAATGTAGCGCCTACTTTGTATCTGGAGCCATTTTTTGACATGTACCTGTATACAAAAAACTGGACGGACACCGTAGGCCGTATCATTAGAGCCTATCAGGCCGACAGCTTTCCCAAGCGCCTTGATATGGGATGGTTCAAAGATTTTGAAAAAGTCCGGGAGCTGGTCTGCCATAAGCTGGTCAACTTTAAGGCAAACAAGGCACTGCTGGAAGATATTCCTTATATCAGATATCTTGATTTTGCCATTATTTACTGCATCTATTATAAAGATGATGAAATCGGTAGCGGCAGCATCCTGATCCATAACAGCCACCTTGAAGCGTGGGGCTGCACCACACAGGATCTTGCCCGGCTTGCCGAAGAAAACACCCCCCGGCTTTACCCCCTTGCAGTTTCCACCATGGAGAACGTCCTCCAGGAATGTATGGCCGATACGGAGGAACTCCCTCCCATCGGGGAAATTCCTATCCCCATGCATATCATGACGAATACGGAAAAGGCAAACGGCGCAATCACCATCCTTTATCAGAATGCCTTAAAAAATTTTGCAGAACGCATCCATTCCGACGTGGTGATCCTGCCCAGCTCTGTGCATGAAGTCATCTTACTGCCCCTGCGGGAAGACGATGATTTTAGGGAATTCCGGAACATGGTCTGTGAGGTAAACCGCAGCGGGCTTGCCAGGGAAGATTTTCTCTCCGACAATGTCTACCTGTACCGAAGAGATACCTGCAGCATTGAGATTGTCTGATTTACTGATGGCAGTTCACCTGGCTGCAAAGAATCAACCATACTGGCGGAGGGCTGCTGCAGTCCCTCCGCCAATACTATTTATCACAACAGAAAGGACAGACTTATGAACCTATTACAAAAATTTGAGGGCGTCACGGTAACAGCCGATGCCCGTATCACCGAGACTGACAGACACTTCTGCCTGGCACACCAGGCTGCCTACGACAATGCCAAAGACTCACTGCAGGAGCTGCTCTGCTTCTGGGAGGATGCGCAGAACCAGCAGGCGGAACTTCTCGCCGGCACAGACACCCCTCCCAGCTTTTACATAGGATCCCGGGGAAATATCAGCCTGTCAAAAGAGGACATACTGAACCAGATTTCTTCCCGGCATTCCCTGTTTATCGGGCAGCTGGTATCCTTCTTTAACAAGACCTACCATCTTTCCCTTTCCATAGCGGAAATAGAACACAGCCTTATCCCCGATAAACCTGATGACAGATGGACTGATGACTACGAAGACAGGGTAAAGGCATACACCGAGGCCATGCAGACCCTCTCTGTACGCTACACAGATGTTTTAGACCAGATATTCCTTTACACGGACGGGCGGGAGCTGTCGGATCAGGCCCTTCATGAGCTGAAAGAAAAATGCCACAGGGCTGCATGGAACGCATCCAACGGGCAGGCAAAATTCACACAGAAAAAGTGTACCCTGCTGCTTACCGGGTATGCCTGCCATTACCAGGATATGTACGGCGGCGGCCGTTGGGAGCTTGTCCTGTCAACCAGCGACATTTTAAGGGGAATCGCCCATTTTGAAACGGGAGACTGTTCAAACATCCCCCTCAGCATAGGCAATATTATCGGATCATACAATCTCTCTCACAATGTTTACGAGTTCTACGACTGCCAAAAGGCCCTGTCCCTGAAACTGTACAAAAACAACCGTGTGGACATCAAATTTTCCACAGAAGAATACGCCTGGCAGTTCGTCAGCGAATACCTGGGCGACATCTGTTAAGGAGGTGAACGGGATTGAAGTATTCCTATTATGGGGAAACGATTCCCCATGACCAGAGAAAAGCACTGAATGAAAAAGTCCTCTGCCTGATCGCAGACGGCAGGCCGGAAGAACACGGCATCACTCCTGAGGACATCTACAACGCCTATACGGGGGACGGCGGCCTCCATGGGCTGGAACGGGGAGATTATGAAAACTACCATCAGTTCAGCGAGGCAAAAAAGGAAGTCGAAAACGGCCAGTTTTTCACGCCGCCCCGGCTGTGCGAGTTTGTCGCCGCCTGCCTGAAGCTGTCCTGCCATGACCTGGTGGCGGATCTGACCTGCGGCAAGGGAGATTTTTTCAACTTCATGCACCATGATTATGTGGAAAAACTGCTTTCCGACTTGGGCTCCAGTTTTTCCCAAAACCGTGACAGCTACATCATGGAATCTGACGGTCCGCCGGTCCCCTTTGACCGCTTCATCCGGACTGCGGTGCCCGGTGTGCCTTATTATATCGGCGCTGTCATGGAATACCACTGCTAAGGAGGTGCTTTTTATGGAAACAGACATTTTACGCAATACCCTTATGACCCATCTGGACACACTCCGCCGCAATCTGGCGGTGGTTTCCAGGGAGGAATTAAGGACCCACTACCGCAAGCCCTATTATGCCCTGGTGAGGGATATTTCCACTTCTGCCTCTGCCTATGTAAAACAGACCGCACTTGCCGGCCTGCGCATCCGCCAGGAATACCTGCCGGAGATCGTGCCTGCCATAAACAATGCGGTACAGGCATCCGGCCTGTTAAAACAGGTCTCAGCTGCAGCTTACAGACGGCAGGACATCCAGGAGATCGAGCAGCTTGCGCTGGCTTTAAGAAAGCTGGTTGAAGATACCTTGGCGCCTTTTTATGAAAGGCATATGGGACTTTATCTGTCAAATGAATGCTTTGACGCCTCTCCGCAGGCACCGCAGCTTTATAACCACGTCAACGGCTGTATCCTGCAGGATGGAAAATGGATCCCTTTGGAGGCAGGCAGACAATATACCTTTCTGGCCATGCATATCCGGGAACGCAGCCAGACAGTAGCATAATTTTAGGAGGACACCCACATGAAGATATTTGATTTTGAGAAAGACGGCACCGCATACAGGATGAAGCTGGACATCAGGACTTACTCCAACGGAAACCTTGCCCTTGCCATGCACATCCATACGGATGACGGCTGGGAACCCTGGAACATCCTCACCGTGAATCTTGGATTTCTCCTGGAAAAGGATACCGCCTACATTGACACCAACAACAATGGCGAATCGGTCCTTGCCTGGATCATCCGCAACAAACTGGCTGTACCCACGGGAAAAACCGCCAGGAGCGGCTACTGTACCTATCCGCAGTACAGGTTCCGTGAATCTGCCCTCCGGGAGATCGACCCGGACGGCTATGAAAAACATCTGGCAGATCATGCCGCCTAAAAGGAGGAATACTATGAATATCAGCTTTTCAAACACCTGCCCTTTCCCGGAAGTGTTCCGGGAAACAAAAAATGTAGATTTCAGCGCCGCAGCCCATCCGGTCAGCGAAACAGCCTATTCCCGGTCTGATTACCATGGCGGCCACTGGTGGACAACGTGGTTCGACTGCACAAAAACACCCTTATCAAGAGAACTGGCATCAGAAATTGATCTTTTCCAGAATATGCTGCTTGAACTGGATGCTTTCAAAAACCTCTCCGCCATGAGGGATATTTGCAGAACCGCTGAATCCACTCAGGATCCTACCGAATATAACCTCTACTCTGGAACAGAACATTTCCACATCCGGCTCAGGCTCATTACCAGAACGAACGACTACAATTTATATGTTCACTATTACCTGAAATCCTTTCAGTAAAAGCATGTTTTAAGGAAAAAGAAAAGCGCTGAGAAATGACCTCAGCGCTTTTCTGCTTTCCTAAAAACGGAATAATTTGATGCATCTGATCAACGTGATGCAGAGCTCCTGGTACAGGTCTTCGTCAAACCTGCCGCCGATGATCGCCCCTTTTACCAGCAAGGGCTTGTACATCTCCAGAAGGGCAATGACAGCCGGTTCCTCCCCGGCCTTCGCCCGTAACAGTATTTCCTTAAAATTCACTTTCTCAACTCCTTCATCTTCTTTTTGATCTTACTGAGAGCACGGTAATAGATCGTTGCCACGCCTTTATACCCCAGACCCATTTCTTCCGCAAGCGACTCAAAGCCTCTTTCATCCAGTACCCTTGCAAAGAATACATATCGCTCCCGTTCGCTGATTCCTTTCAATACATGAAGGAGCGCACTGTCCTCCATCTGCATGGGTAAGGGCAGCCCACGGAACATATCCTCTTCCGCCCCCTGCTCCGGAATATATTGAATGTCATCCTCCACACTTTCCATCTGCTGAATCCTGACCGTCTGCTGTATGTAATCGTTCCTGCGGCGTCTGACTGCCGTTGTCAGATATGCAGTAAACAGATTCTGTAACATTTCCGTTTCACTTTTTCCATTGTTTTTCTGCCACATGGATTTTCCTCCTGAAATTCAGATTTTTGCTGCAGCATCTGAATCAGGAGGTGAACGGCAATGAGCAAAACCGCAAAAATGAAAAGGACGGTTACCCGACTTAACGCCCGGATAACTGCCCTTTCTCCATAGTTTCATATTTTCCGCCAAAAAGTAGGGTGTCACGCTACCATTGCGGGCCTGTTTTACCAACGGAAGACCTGTAATTTTTTTAATGAACTTTCCCTGCCGCTGCCTGGCTTATGGTAATTTCCCAATGACCATGTACCTTTCCCATGGTCGCAAAAAGCACTCAAATAACGTCCTGATGAACCACGTTTTTTTCTTCATCAGAACCCAGAGTGCTTATAGTAGTTTTGTAACATATGTTTTGGGCATGGTAGTGCCATTTTTACATTTGAAAAGTGTGGCAATACACTACTGTTAGGAGGTGATCACGATGTCCCTGTCAATCAAAGATGCCCGAATTTTCAGCAATGCCTTAAAAAAGGCCAGAAAGAAACTGCATCTGACACAGGCAGCCTGTGCGGAGCTTTTGGATCTCTCCGTATCCTTTGAAAAGGATCTGGAACGCTGCCGATGCTCCCCAAGCATCGAGACTTTTTATCATATCTGCCGGACGCTGAGTATTTCCGCAGATGACTGCATTTTTCCAGAAACGGAGCGGAAAACTGATTCTACATACCATGAATTACTCAGGCTGCTTTCCCTGTGTGATGAAAGCAGCCTGAAAGTTCTTACCGCTACGGCGGCAGCACTCGTCAGCGAAAGGAAAAGCACATCCACCTGATCCGCCTGCAAATGTGCGCCGCCAGGCGCACGACAAAAATATAACCCAACTCTTTCTTCAGTTGGGTTATATTGTATACCTCAAATATCTGTATAATATATGTGAAAAATAGATAGATTGTCGTTTTCATCGACAAATTACGACATTGCATTATTCTTTTCATGATCAATACAAAATTTATATCCGTATCCATGCAGTGTGCGTATATTGGTGATCTTCAGCTTCGCCCTGAGACGGTATATAATATCCCTTATGATATAGGCTCCTCCAGAATAGTCGTCCTTGCTCACCGCATCATAAATCTGTTCCCTCGTAAATGCAATATCGGAATTTGATGCCAAGAAGTAAAGTACATCAAACTCCATCCGTGTAATGACCACTTCCTGTTCATCAGCATAAACCGTCCTGCTCTCAGGGGAAATTTGCAGTTTCCCATAGACTACGCTTTTATCTGTCTCAATCACTATTATCACCTCTATTCGGCAAATTTTTTCTCATCCATAATGTGCAAAATAGGGCATCCCATATATATCAAATCAACCCATCCCAGCAGATACAAACCTATGACCTTTTCCCAAATCACCAAACGCCACTTTAAGTAATGCTTTGCCCCGTCCCCCAAGGGGCCTTTGATGCTTGCTCGCCTCAAAGGCGGGTAGTGCAATCTCTGTTACTAGTGCCGCTAGAAAGCGGCTCCTTCACTATCTTCTTTTCATTCATTTATTGTTTCAATCAGTGTCGAAGGAAACATGACAGAGACAGTGGTGCCGCCGCCAACAACACTCTGCAGCTCTATCTCAGCCTGATGATATTGTACAATATGCTTTACAATCGAAAGCCCCAGCCCTGTTCCCCCGGATGCCTTTGACCTACTTTTATCGACCCGGAAAAACCGTTCAAATATTCTGGACTGATATTCAACAGGAATCCCAATTCCTGTATCCCTGACAGTGATATTTGCCCCCTGTCCTTCACTGGAAACAACAACTTCCACCTTCCCCGCCGGCACATTGTATTTAATGGCATTATCGCAGAGGTTATAAACCATTTCATACAAATAATTACGCACACCGTTTATTTTGGCATGTTTACCTGTGGCCAGAATGGAAACCTGCTTCTGGACTGCTGCGGCCTGCAGATCGTTCGCTGCATCCTCCGCTATTTCGAGAAGATCAACACTCTCCATGACCGGCGCAGTCCCCTCGTCAAGCTGGCTTAAATGAATAATGTCATCCACCAATGTGACCAGCCGGGATACCTCTGTATGAATCAGTCCTGCAAAATGTGGTATATCTTCCTGCCCCACAAGTCCGTTTTTCAACAGTTCCGCGCTGCCTAAAATCGACTGCAAAGGCGTTTTTAATTCATGGGATACATTTGCGGTAAACTCCCTGCGATTGCGCTCGGCAAATGCCGTTTCCGTCACATCAAAGGCCAGCAGCACTGTTCCCTCTATCATATCCCCCGATTCAATCCTGCTGATGTCAAACTGGAATTCCCGTCCATTTCTCTCACTCCGAAGTTCACTATGCCCGTCTTTCAGCGCCTCCTTTATGGCGGCATTCAAATCATGGTTTCTGTCTATGGTCAGAAAATCCTGATCATTGCAGGAGCAATGTGCATGAAAGATTTTCTGTGCCGCAGGATTGATGCTCAAAATCTTCCCGTTCCTGTCCAGAAGGACAAGCCCCTCTTTCATATGACCTGTAACCTGCGTAAACTCGTCTGTTTTCTTCTGCAGGCTCTGGATCTGAGTGGAAATCTGCTGCCGCTGCGTATGAATACGCCTCAAAAGCGGAGCCAATTCCTCGTAGCAGTCATTTTCCAGCGGACGGTTCAGATCAATGGAATTCAGCGGGCGGACAATCCTTTTTGCCATCCTGTTTGCCAGAACTGCGGAAATGATAACGGCAAAAACCCCTACTACCATGATCGGCTGGAACATCATCAACACCAGCGCGGCCACCGTTATCTGGCTGACCGAAATCCGAAGCACTGTTCCATCATTCAGTGCCCTTGCATAATACAGCGTCCGTTCCATCAACGTAGACGAATAACGGATACTGCTGCTTTCGCCTTTTGCAAATGCTTCCCGCACTTCCATACGATCCCCATGGTTTTCCATATTCTCCGCAGAATCAACCGTATCAAAAAGCACCGTCCCATCCGATGCGATCCAGGTCAGCCGGTAATCCGGCCGCCATGTATAACGATAATCACGGGCGGTTAATTTTTCAAGATAGGATTCCCCTCTCTCCTCCACTCCGTAAGCGGCAAGCCGCAGTTCATCCTTCAACTGCTGCTCCTGTGCGGATTGAAAATAATCATACAGACATCCCATCACAATGACCATATCTGCCAGTAGCACAGCCACCGCCACCAGCAGTATGGAATGAAAAATTTTCTTTGACATTAATTTACCTCCAGCCGATAGCCCACATTGCGGACTGTCTCAATCATCTCCCCATAACTGCCCAGCTTTTGCCGCAAAGTCCGGATGTGTATATCCACTGTCCGGGTTTCGCCAAGGTATTCTGCATCCCAGATAGCATCAAGAAGCTTTTCCCTGGTGAATGCGACACCAGGAGCGGAAAGGAACATGCGCAGCAGTTCAAATTCCTTGAAAGTAAGTGCAATCCGTTTTCCTCCCGCCGTAACATTATGTTCCGCAACATTGAGAACCAGATCATTTGCCGCCAGAACCTCCCTGTCCTGTTTAGGGGCGCTGCGCCGCAGCACTGCCTTGACTCTGGATACCATCTCCATCATGCCAAAAGGCTTGACCAGATAATCATCTGCGCCCAAATCCAGGCTTTGTATTTTATCATACTCCGATCCCTTGGCCGTAGCCATGATGACAGGAATATCGCGGATATCATTGGATGCTTTCATTTGTTTCAGCAACTCAACTCCGCTGATTCCCGGCAGCATCACATCAAGTATCACCAGTTCCGGCTTTTCTGTATGCAACGCTTCTAAAAAAGAATCGCCATCCATAAATCCACGCACCTCAAAACCGGCACCGCGCAACGTATAAAGTTCAAGACTCTGAATGCTCTCATCATCTTCCACACAAAAAATCATACCATACCTCCATGCGCCTGCTTAACGGCATTACGCCCTCGGCATTTTCACCATATGACAATCCAGAACTTACCGCATATATTGCACCATGATTACAGGTCAATCATGGTACTCATGGCCATCCGGCCGCTTCATGCCCTGAATAAGGTTATTTTACCATATGGGACAACTGCTATCAACGCTATCCATTCTAAGGAACCTAAGGTTCCTTTTTACCCGTCACGGAAAAGAGCACCCACTCCGCAATGTTCGTAGCATGGTCGCCAATACGCTCCAAATACTTGTCGATCATCAGCAGATCAAGGGCACATTCTCCATCGGCTGGATTTACCGTTATCTTCTGAATCAGCACCGTCCGCACCCGAATAAAATATGCATCAACAATATCGTCATGTTCAATGACCTCCCTGGCCTGGTCCATATCCTGCCGGACATAGGAGTCCACGCTCTCCGTAACCATCTTTATCGCTTCAGCCGCCATTTCCCAGATGTTTCCCACATCCTCCGGAACATACCCCTCAGTCAGCATCGCCAGAACGATCTCCGCTATGTCTGCCGCTTGGTCGCCAATCCGTTCCATATCGGTAATGATCTTCAGCGCTGCGGATATCTGGCGCAGATCCCTCGCTACCGGCTGCTGCTGCAGCAACAATTTCAGGCACAGAGTTTCAATGTCCCGCTCCATCTGGTCAATCTCCGTATCCAGCGCCATCGCTTTCTCCGCAAGGGCCTTATTCCCCTCATTCAGGGATTTTGCGGCAAGCGATATGGCTTCCTCGCACAAAGCTCCCATCTGGATCAGCTCGTTTTTCATAAGAGCAAGCTGCTCATCAAACTTAGAACGCATTTAACCAAACCTCCCTGTAATATAATCTTCCGTTTTCCGGCACGCCGGCTGAGAGAACATCTTTTCCGTCCCGCCGAACTCTATCAGTTCTCCCAGCAGAAAGAATGCCGTATCGTCTGAAATACGGACTGCCTGCTGCATATTGTGGGTCACGATAATGATCGTATATTTATCTTTCAATTCCATAGCCAGTTCCTCAATTTTGGAAGTGGATATGGGATCCAGGGCGCTGGTCGGCTCGTCCATCAGCAGAACCTTTGGTTCCACCGCCAGGGCGCGGGCAATGCACAGCCGCTGCTGCTGCCCTCCGGACAGCCCCAGCGCGTTCTTTTTCAGCCGATCCTTCACCTCGTCCCATATGGCCGCGCTCTTAAGGGATCTCTCCACGATATCGTCCAGTCTGGCTTTGCCTTTGATCCCATGAGTTCTGGGTCCATAGGCAATATTGTCGTAAATACTCATGGGAAAAGGGTTCGGTTTCTGGAATACCATGCCGATTTCCCGGCGAAGCACATTTACATCCCTGCCTGGAGCATAGATATCCGCATTCTCATAACGCACCTCGCCGGTGATCTTCACCCCGGCAACCAGATCATTCATCCGGTTCAATGTCTTTAAGAAAGTGGATTTTCCGCAGCCGGAGGGACCAATGAAAGCAGTGATGTTCTTTTCCCGGATCTCCATATTGATATTTTTCAATGCCTGCACAGCGCCATACCACAGGCACAAATTTTTTGCAGTGATTATGTTGCTCATAAAGATCTCCTTTTCTTGAAGTATCTTCCCACCAGCACGGCGGCAAGGTTGACCGCCAGTGTCAGCATCATCAAAATAGCTGCGATTGCAAAGGCGATTTCAAATTCGCCGCGGTCTTTTGCATAGACATACATGGCCACGGTGAGCGATGCCCCGGAACTGCGGATTCCTGCAAAAAAACCGTTCAGCACATGGGCAAATCCCGCCGTATACAGCAGAGCCGCTGACTCTCCTAAAATCCTGCCAATCGACAGGATACAGCCGGTGACCACCCCATCGATGCATCCCGGAAGTACCACGGTGCGTACCACCCGCCATTTTCCGGCTCCCAGGCCGAAAGCGCCTTCACGGTAACTCTGTGGCACAGTCTTTAAACTTTCCTGGGCTGTCCGCATGATCGTTGGCAGATTCATGATCACCAGTGTCAATGCACCAGCCAGCAGGGATGTTCCCAGAGTCCCTGCAAATACCATCATACCTACGAAACCATAGATAATAGACGGAATGCCTGAAAGGGTTTCCGCCGCATATTCAATACCCGCCACCAGTCTGGGGTTTGCTGCATATTCCGTCAGATAAATGGCCGCGCCTACCCCCAGAGGCAAAACGACCAACAATGTTGCCATGATAATATAAATCGTATTCAGGATATCCGGCAGTATCCCAATCCTGTCGGCCAGCACACTTGGCTTTGTGGACAGCAGCTCCCATGTAATATTGGGAAGCCCCTTATACAGTACATAGAGGATAAGAAATAACGCCAGACCGCAGGTAACCGCCACCGAAAGCGCCATCATCCCTTTCATGGCGCCTATGTATGCCTTTCTGCTGTTTGAAACAGACTTATCTTTTTGCATATGAACCTCCAAACATCGATGGACTCATTTCCTTCACGTTTTACTGCGCTTCAGGAAAAAATTCAGAGCCGCGTTGATCATCAAGATAAACAGGTAAAGCACCAGTGCGATGGAGAACAATGCCTGCCTTTGCAGGCTGCCGGCACTGGAGTAAGACATCTCGCTGGCTACCGCAGTGGTAAGGAACCGGACGCTCTGGAACAGCCCCGGCATATTGGGCACATTCCCCGAAACCATCATTACCGCCATGGCTTCCCCAATGGCACGTCCCACGCCCAGAACCACCGCCGCCGCAATCCCGCTCTTTGCCGCCGGGGCGGATACCCGGAAATAAGTCTCTATCGGCGTGGCTCCTAGGGCCAGAGAAGCATCTTCATACTCCTGCGGCACAGCCTCCAGGGCAGTAACGGATACCTTGATAATAGAGGGCAGGATCATGACAGCCAGCACAATGATTGCCGCCAGCAGGCTTGCCCCGTCCGGCACAGAAAAAAGTTTCCGGATACCCGGTACAAGGATCAGCATACCCACCAGGCCATAAACAACTGACGGGATACCTGCCAGCAGGCTGACTACGGATTCCACTATGGCTTTTATCTTCGGCGGTGCCAGCTTTGCCAGATATACTGCCGTCAGAAAGCCGATGGGGACGCCGAACAGAATTGCTCCGGCGGTACCGTAAATGCTGGTAAGGATAAAGGGCAGGATCCCAAAGACTGGTTCCTTTGCCGTAGACTCCCATGTGCTTCTGAACAGGAACGAAAACACCCCGATCCGCCGGATACCGGGGATGCCCGACAGAACCAGATATACGGTGATCAGCAGGACACATCCCACCGTGACCAGACCCAGAAGAAGAAATACCCCATGAATGAAGTTCTCCATAAACTTTTGCTGTTTTCGCATACTATGTACCTCTTATTCCACAATACAAATTGCTCTACAGTCAGACGGAATAACGATTCCTGACGAATATGCGCCCGACATAATTGCAAGGTTGCCATAAACAGTAATTTCCCGCCTGTGGCAACCCTGCCGTTTCTCTGCATCCCTGCTTATGCGCAAGGCTGTCGTATTTTACTTATCTGTCCGCAGCGGGCATATATGGCTGGCGGTCTTTTTGCTGCAGGCCGCTGCAAATTTCCATGACATACAGCTCAATTTGCCGCCACGGCGCCGGCATTGGCGATCAGTTCCGCCGCATCGGGGGATGTTGCAAACTCAAAGAACGCCTGCGCCGCATCTGAAAGTGCCGTATCTTTCCTTGTGACAAGGACAAAGGGCCTCTGTATCACATAACTGCCATCCTTCACTGTGTCCTCAGTAGGTGCCACTCCGCCCACTGTGACAGCCTTTACGGAGTCTTTGAGGGAAGCCAGAGACGCATAGCCAATGGCATCCGGATTCTGGGCAACTGCCGTGATCACGTCTCCGGTGGAGGTCAGTTCCTGACGGTACTGGCATTGCTCCTTGGTGTCTGTGATGGATTCAAACCCGTCCCTGGTACCACTGCCCGCTTCCCGGCCGATAAGCACTACGGGCGCATCGTTGCCGCCCACATCCTTCCAGTTGGTAATCTCGCCGGTGTAGAGTTTTGCAATTGTTTCCACATCCAGATCCACAACAGGATTCTCAGGGCTGACAATCACCGCAATGCCGTCATAAGCCAAAATTGTAGCTTCCAACCCACCAGCTGCTTCCTCTTCCTTCAGGTTACGGCTGCTCAGACCGATATCACAGCGCCCCTCCTGCACCGCCTGGATACCGGAACCGGACCCGGTGGGGTTGTATGTAAATGTCACACCGTCATTATGGTTCTCAAACGCCTCGCCCAGCGCCCCGATGACCTTCTCCATGGAAGTGGAGCCGTCCGTGGCTACGGTTCCGGTAAGTTTTGCTGATTCTGAATTGTTTCCGGCGCCAGAGTTGCCAGCCGGGGTCTGACCACAGCCGGCCAGAGTCAGGCAAAAGATTGCAGCGGTCATTACAAGACCAATTCGTTTTTGATTTTTTTTCATAACACATCACTCCTCTTCTTTTCCACAGTATTTTGCAGTATATTGCAGACCGTTTGAATTCATTTTCTTTGTTTCATGTCCTGCCTGCAATTATAAGGATACATCCTGAATGTAAAATCCAAAAGTAACCTTTTGTAAAATCTTTGTATAATGGACTCTTTCCGCAAAAGTCAGGCAAGATCATTCGCTTTCCTGCTTTTTATTCCACAAACCATGGCGGCTGGTCAGAAACACTCCGGCACAGAGCGCCGTAAACGGCGCCACCGTTACCAATCCAAAAGATCCTGCCACCGTGTGGAGAAGTTCCGCGGCAACATACCTGTAGTTAAGAATATTGGAAAGCGGCGTCCCCTGAGCCATAAATACCATCAGCAGCGCCACATATCCGCCGGAATAGGCAAACAGTAATGTGGTAGTCATCGTCCCCATTGCAGCCCTCCCTACATTCATGCCTGATCGGACTGCTTCCCGCCAGCCCAGGCCGGGTTTCTTTTCCACCACTTCACAGACGGCTGAGGTAATGTCCACGGACAAGTCCATAATGGCGCCTGAAGCCCCAATGAAAATAGACGCCATGAAGATCCTCGTCAGATTCAAATGCTGGTATCCGGCGTACAACAGACTTTCCGAATAAGACATGACAGCCCCATGGATCTCAAAAAAGCCCGTGAACATGCTCCCCATTACACAGGCAACAAGAATACCCATAAAAGACCCGGACACGGCGGCAATACAGCGGCGGTCAAACCCATATACCAGGGCAATGATAAGTACTGTCAATGTCAAAGTCACCGCCAGTCCCACCCAAACAGGATCCCAGCCCTTCAGATACAACGGAACAAGCACTTTCCAAATCATAAGGACCGTCAGGAAAAAGGACAGCACCGCACGCAATCCTGTCCTTCCGGCAAAAAGGATCAGCAGCAGGATAAACATTGCCGCCAGCAGCAGTTCCCATGGAGCACGGTAGTGATCGATCATGGAGACACTCAATATTTCCCCATTCTGATAGTTGATTCGGACCAATGCCTTGTCGCCTGCGGAAAAAAGCTTATCCTGCTCCAGGGAGCCATTTAGCAGGTTTCTCCCTTCCACAATCCGCCCCCGAAACGCCCCGCCCAGGATCTCCAGCTGGCAGCGCTGTTCCCCGGAGCGTACCAGACCGGTATCTATCACCATAGATTCATCAGAGGAAAGAACCCGGGCCGCCCTTATATCCGATTCCTGAAAAACAAGATTCCCTTCAAATCCCGTGGGAACCGCCAGCAGCATCAGTATAATAGCCAGACATGCAAAAACCGGGGCATTATAGCGAAGATGCCATTTATTTGATATCATAATTCATTTCCTTTCTAAAAAAATGGGGGGGCGTTTTCGTCTGCAGACACAAAACGCCCCCTGTATAAGGAACTGCGCATAAGTCTGCACACAGTTCCTGCAAATTACTTACTTCACACCCAGCATATCCGCCAGCTTTACATAAATATCTGTGTTGTCATAATATCCGTCAAACTGCTCCGCATTCATCCCATCCGCAAACATTGCCACAGGAAGTCCCGTATGGCTGTAGGAAGTGAAGGAAACGCCGGACTTATTGTTGAGGATATGCGTGATCGTCACTGTCAACGGCTCGTAAGTGCCATAGGCCACATATTCCGCCTGCTCAGCCATACCGGTATCCTTTTCGTTCACGCTTTTCTCATAAGCAGTCTCCAGAAGGCCCAGTTCATAGTCTGTCAGCGCCAGTTTATCATCTGCATCTCCATCGGCGCGCAACCCGAACAGTTCTTCAATGTCAGCCAAGACTGTCTCAAAAGGAGTCTTGTTCTCCTTATATGCAGAGACATAATCGCTGTCAAATCTTGCGAAAGAAATCTTCTGGCTATCAAGCAGGGAAAGATAGGTGTCATAATCCGTACCGGCAAAACCGATGGTCAGTCCGCCCGTCTCATGGTCTCCCGTGACCAGGATCAGAGTTTCCCCCGGATGCTCTTTTGCGAAGTCAATTGCCACCTGCACGGCATCAGCCATGGCCAAAGTGTCATGGATCGTTGATGCGGCATCATTGGCATGGCAGGCCCAGTCGATCTTGCCGCCCTCGCACATAAGGAAGAAACCCTGATCATTATCCAGGACGTCGATTCCCTTTTCCACATAGTCAGCCAATGACCACATTCCATCCGTCCGGTCCAGTTCATAGGCCATAGCGGAAGAATCCGCCAGATGCTCGTCGATCAGTATAACCGGACCGGAAGTAACCTTCTCCGCTTCAGCCTGTGTCTTAACCACCGTGTAGCCCGCATTTTCCGCCAGCACATACAGATCCTCTTTATCCTTGTCCGCCCCGGTCGGTTTCAGCAGGCCACCGCCGGCAAAATACTCAAAACCGGAATCGATCAACTCCAGACCGATTTCGTAATAGCTGGACCGGCTGGCCTGATGCGCATAAAAAGCGGCGGGAGTTGCATGATTCAGATTTACCGAAGAAATGACGCCAACCCGCATCCCCAGCTGATCATGTACCTTTTCCGTGATCGTTTCATAGGAGACCGTGGCGGTTTCATCCACATTGATAGATCCGGAATAGGTTTTATGCCCTGTGGCAATGGATGTAGCGGTGGAGGCTGAATCAGGGGCAAAGCTGTTGGAATCGTATGTCACAACGGAACCCACCGTTTCAAATCCCATGAAGTTCAGCGCTACCGGACCATCCAGCACCGCCCCCTGATTATCCTCCAGACTCGGCACTGCTTTCATATAATCGCTGTCGTCCATCGCCCCCAGATAGTCTGCGGCGGACTGGAACTGCGGGAAGCTCATGCCGTCACCGATAAACAGGAATACATACTTTGGATGCCGGGACTGTTCTTCTTCAGGCTTCGCAGCCACATCCTCCCCGTTCCCATTGGCAGGGACAGAGCTCGGCGTGGAAGTTGGAGCAGAAGCAGGAGCACCCCCGTTCACGGTTCCGGACACCGCGCCGTTCGGAGCTGCGGCACAGCCGGAAAGCAGAGCCATCGTCGAAACCAACATCAAAACTTTAGATACAAATTTTTTTCTCATTTTTTCCTCCTCATCAGATATGATTGTATTTGAAACAAATATATCATAACCCTCTGATTGTAATATCTGCTATCATGGTTTTGAAAAATTTATGTAAAACAGCGGTTGCCATTCACTCTGCTGTTCAACACATATTCAAAATTGACGCCATAAATACAGGAACTGTCCGTTGCGTTGATGCCTGCCGCAACAAAATCGCCCGCAGACGCACATGCCTTTTCCAGGCCGCTGCCTTGCAGATATAGCGCGGCAAAAGCGGCGGCAAACAAATCACCTGTACCATGAAAACGCCGCGGCAATTTTTCCGCCCACACTTCCGAAAATACCCCGCCTGAATATATCAGTTCACCAATCTCTCCGGCACGTTCCATACCAGTCAGTACGATTGCCGCAGGAGTGTACTCCGCAAGCCGCTTTACTATCTCTTTTGCAGATTCAGGCGATGTGTCTGACCGATACTCGATTCCAGCCAAAAAGCATGCTTCCGTGAGATTGGGAAGAATTATGTCCGCTGATTTTATCAGATCCGCCATCGCTGTCACATATTCGCCATCGTAGGCCGGGTAGAGCCTGCCATTATCTCCAAATGCGGGATCTATAATAATCTCTGCACTTTCATTTGAAAAATCACTAAAACAGGTTTTTACAACATCTACAACGCCTGCCGATCCGAGATAGCCTGTCAGAAAAGCGTCAAACAGAAAACCGTTTTCCTGCCATGCCGCCAGAATATTCTTCATTTCATATGTCAAATCAAGACAACTCCATTTATCAAAAGCCGTATGGTTTGAAAGAACCGCTGTGGGCAGCACACAGGTTTCCATGCCGTATGCGGAAAGCACAGGAAGCGCCACAGTCAGCGAACACCGGCCTACGCAGGATAAATCCTGTATTGTGAGTATTCTTTTGGACAGCATAAACACTCCTCCCTCGCTTATAATGAAATTATTGCATCGCTATATTAACTGCTGTTCGTTAATCATCAATTTGAACTTTAATCCAAGCTTTTCTGCGGCTTTGCGGCATAACCTCATACGCTCCATGAAGATTTCAAAACAATCCATAACGGAACTAAAGTGCGTGTCAACAGACAGCTTTAGCTTAATAAGCGTATGTGCCTCATTAATCTTCAACTCTGATTTTACAACAGAATAATTTACCCTGTCATGAATATCAAAATTGCGGACATCCTGATTTCGCACACGTGAACGGCGCACATCTGATTTGTCCGCTAAAATGAGCGCTGCTGCTACAGCATTCACAGGCACACCCGTTCCTTCGTCATGGTTTCCTATTGCTGTGGTAATGACGGCAATCTCCCTGGGAGTGAAGTGCAATTTATCAAGCAGTCTGAACGCCATAACAGCTCCGCTCTGGCTGTGGTCTATACGATTGACCAAATTACCGATATCATGCAAATAACCCGCAATTTTCGCAAGTTCAATTTCCTGTTCCGGATACCCTAATGTTTCCAGTATATATCCGGCGGTTTCCGCCACATGAGTAACATGGGCAAAACTATGTTCCGTAAACCCAAGTGCTGCCAGCGATGCATCCGCTTCTGCATTAAAGTTCTTATGTCTTCGTTTTTCCTGATTTCCTCATAATTTATCATATAAGTATTCTTTCCATTTCTCTAAACCTTTATGTTTTTCCTTTTTGATTGTGGTCTGATTGTACCATCTAAATATTGAAATCTCTATCTCAGAAATGTAAAATCGATGTAAAGTTACGTGATCTGCTATTTACTTTTCCTTAATATCCAAAACCAAAACATCCAGATTCCCTGTCCAATGTTCCGTTATCGTCCGTTATGTCAAGACAAAAAATATGAATTGATTTTCCTATTCTGTGTTATCATATAAACGTGTTTTGGAGCTTTTTCACATGCAAAGACTATTTGTATATAGGCGGTGTCCCTACTGTCATCAACAGAAGTTCTGCAAATGTTTTTGAGCTTTTTATTGCAGTTTCATCTTCTCCACCCACTTCAGCCCCTCGTTCTCTTTCAGAAGCCCCATACGATACAGTGCCTGTACGCAATCTGCATACCCCTGCATATATGCCCGTAATTCCTGTGCAGAGGCAAAATCCTCCTGACATTCTTTTATTTCTTCCAGTTTCTCTCTCTGCCCTGCAGAAAGCGTTTCCAGGAAATCCTCCCACTCCTGTTCTTTTTCTTTCCATGCTTCCAGTGCTTTCTCATATTCCGGGGTCCGCACATAGCTTTCCCTGCTGACGCTCTCTCCGTTTAACCTGCCCAGAAATTCAGCCATTTTTAACCATACATCATTTAACATCTCTTTCTCTCCTTTTCCCGATTTATTTTCTGCATTTCCTTATATTTTTTCCCTTACAGCCCATTATACATATCATGGCAGAGCTTTATCAGCCATAATCGCTTAACTATTTATATCATAGCAGATAAAATTAGTCCATGACAGGAGGCGGGAGAAATGGATGACTTATTACAACAGATCGGCAGCCGCATATTGAGCCGCAGGAAACAGCTCCGCATGACCCAAGAGGAACTTGCTGAAAAAGCGGGCATCACCCCGCAGACCGTTTCCTCTGCGGAACTCGGAAAAAAAGCTCTGCGCCCGGAAAACATCATCCGGATCTGTTCTGCACTTGACATCAGCACCGATTATCTGCTGCTTGGCAATGTGAACGCCGCCGACCATTCCCTCCTGCTCTCTAAGCTTGCAGCCCTTCCCCCCATACAATACCGCCATCTGGAGGATATTATCAACAGCTTTATCCTGGCGCTAGAACATGGGGCACAGGGCGGAAAATAATTCCTCCTGTGCTTTTAACTGCCCCGAAACGCCGACATGGTATCGGCGATCAGGGACAATGTCACCTGATCCACTTCATCCTGCGGCTGTTCTCTGTCCCTTTTTCGTTCCGATTCCACAGTTCCCCGCTCCACCGTGCGGTTTTCCTTTATGCCCTCTTTGTCCCCGATCCCTTTCATCGGCCCTGTCCGCCCCAGAATCTCCGCAACTATCTGTTCTACGACCGCCCTGTCCACAGTCCGGGAGACAGCGGCATCCGGCGTCTCCGGACAGTTGATATAGTGCAGGACTGCATTGACAATAAACTGCGCCTTGCTGTGGGGACCCTGTTTCTCCAGCATGCGGATGACCGCATCATGGGCAGGGTCATTTTCATTGAATTTGATGCTGAACCGCTCCCGGTCTTTCTTCTCCTTCATAGGCTCATCTGCCTGCCGTTTCCATCCGGTAAAGGAACTCATACCCTTTTGCGTTGGCGCTCACATCCTCCACAAACAAAGCGTTCCTTACCTTCCCGGAGTTCTCGATCTGCCTGCGCAGCAGCGTTGCTCCGCCGCCCACAAATACCACTCTGCCGGAGGACAGGTCCAGCATCCGCTCCCTCAGCCCGTTCGTCAGGTCATTGACAAAGCCCTGCGCCATCCGTTCCACCAGGGCAGACACCTCAGGGGCATAGATACCGGCCTTTCCTCCCAGGATACCGTCAATGTCCGTTTCGTCAAGCAGGATGTCAAACTCCGAGTTTGCCTTTGTGCGGATCTGGTTATAGAGCACGATCACCCCGTTTTCCAAAGAATCGCACACAGCCAGATCCGCGCGCCCGGAACGCATCATCAGATAGTCCGCCGTAAAGCCGCCAATATCCACGATCAACACCTTAGGGCTCTCCACCAGCCTGTCCATCATGGTGACTGCCGCCGCATAAGCCTGGGGATAACAGCGCACATCTTCAATATAAACCGCATGGTTCTTTCCCCGATAGTTGAATTTTACCACACCCCGGTCAGAAAAATACCGGATGAATGCCTGGTGCTGTGCCCCGTAATGTGCAGGCGGCAGCCCCACCGCAAGCCGGATGCGCTGCGGCATCTCCCCATATATGCCCTTGGCCTGGAGCTCCTGGGCAATCCCAAACAGGGTGAGGATAAAGAAACGGTCGTCCTCGGTCTTGTCCCTTTTGTACGGGATACGCTGGTTTGACAGCGTATAGTATCTGTCCCGGTACATCAGGATATAGCTGCCAAAGGGCTTCGTGCTGCTCTCCGCCAGCCCGGATACGAAGGGCGGGCAGTTGACGGTCTTCATCTGTTTGTTTCCATGGTCGATTGCGATCAACATAATTTTTGCCTCCTTTTTGCGTTTTATATATACCTTTTACGCATGGATTGCGCATTTTTCAACACAGTGGAAGAAAAAAGTCAAAAAAACAGCAGACCACATTTCATGATCTGCTGCTTTCTGGTTTAACTGTTAGGCACTGAAAGCTATGCCAGAGCCGGCTCCCGCTTTTTTATGATAGCCTTTATTTCCTCTGCGGTTTTTTCTACGGCTATCTCTATCTGCTCGATGGTAAAGCCGTTCCTGTACATGTTCATAATGATTTCTGCCTGTGCCTCCGCTGTTGCATCTTCTCTAATACCCTGACTCAGGTTGCACATTGCTTTCCTCCTTTTGCAGCTCCCTGCCAGATTACATTGTCATGTGGGATTATGTCAGAATCGGCTCTCGCTCCAGCTTTCTGCTTTAATATCTTTCTCTGTTCAATTTCTTTTTCTGCTTCTTTGCCGCAATTATTGTAATACGCGACTTTTTCCGCTACGGTCATATCTTTTGTCCGTTCATAATTCTGTTCCCTGATTCTATGAATATCCTCAACCGTAAAATCAGGATTGATAACCGATGTTTCCATAATCATGTCCACTTTCCAAATAATCTTTGGTGCAAGCTCTACAATCTCCGCATTGATTTCCAATTTTATCTACTCAATGTCACTCAAATAATCATACAGCTTTCCCTTTTTCTCTCAGGACATTTCTCTATACTAACACCAATCTCATCCAATGTTATCTTAGAAAGATATATGTCATAAGGTGGGATCATGCCAAGACCAATTTTCTCTTTTCGATGATAGACTTTATATCTTCAATACCTTTTTCCATCACATCGGCAATCTGCTCCAATGTATAACCCTTTTTATACATACTCATAATGACTTCTGCCTGCGCATCTTCTCTAATACCCTGACTCAGGTTGCACATACTCGCCACTTCCTTTCTTATGCCGGTCTCCGCCGGAATGTTATACTCCTTCTCAATGATTGCCAGTTTTTCATCTACGGAAAGCTGCTTTGACAGCAGCGCCCCTAACAGGCGGTGGAGCTCATACCTTTCATCACGCTCCGGCAGCTCGTTTGACAGGCCGATCAGCACGATGTTCAGCAGGTCCAGCCTTCCCCTGCACTGGTAATCCCCTATGAGCTTATCATATGCAAGATGCACATAACCCATACTGTTTTCATCCAGATTCATACAGATCCAGATACTGAACACACGGCGGATGTCATTATAGTTGGTATGGACAAAGTCCCTTTCCTTCTGCGAGGAAATCAGGCGGCTCACATAAAAGACGGCCCTATCCAGGACATCGTACCCTGACGGTTCATCCTTCTGGCTCTCCACATTGACAATTATTTGTGATAAGCCGTCCCTCATGCGCACATAAAAAATAATGTCAAACCTTACCAATCCTTCGTTGATTTCCGCATTTTCGGAATTCAGGCCGATGATTCTCTGGCCTTTTGCCTCGGAATCATCTTTCTGAACATTTGTCAGCCCTGGCTCTACCGGCACCACACCGATGAACGGCTCTCCTTCAATATACTGGACAGCCTCTTTGGGCGCCATCCCCTTAAATTCATCCACCGTGTTCACAAGTATGTAAGCCAGAATGTACTTGTGCCCCAGCAGGCGCTTTGCCTTTTCGTCGTACTGGGCATCCTTGTTTGACGCCCGTACCATGTTCTTCATCTCTGTATCCATGGATGTCTTATCCATCGGTCATTCCTCCTTTTGTCCCTCTGTGTGAGAATCGTACAGCCGATTGCAGAAGGCATATGACCTCACACTCATTATACCCCAGCCCTGCCGGGTAATCAATTAAATTTTTCAGGTGTGCATCCCATAGCTGGCTTTCTTCAGGTCATCCTGCCCGTGCAGGATGATTCCGCCGCAGATGCCATTCCCGTTTAAGCGTTCCTCCCGGAAGAAAAAGCTGTAGGGGACAAAATCGTCATATACTACGATCCGCCTGCTGCCTTTCCAGGAAAAATGATTATTGAGGAATCTCCCCAGCTTTTTCCGCAGCACTTTCCTTTCCGCAACTTCCCGCAGGTTCTTCCTGCTCTGGAACTCAATTCTGGGCGTTCCCTTCTCATTCACGGACAGCATCCCTACGCCTGTGCCGCCAAGTTTCCTGCTCTCTTCCAGTTTCTCCTGAAACTGCCTGTACGGAAGGTGTATGGTCTCCTCCCTCCCGGCAACCCTCCTGAATCCGCTGTCACTGAGCCATGTAAAATCAACCGTCAGCATATCCCCATTCCCTTCTTTTACAGACCTGCCAAGCCGCAGCTCCGCAAAGGAATGGATGTCTGAAACAATCATATGCCGTTCCATTTCCAACGCCTGCAGTTCCCTGACGGATATGCCGAACCTGTGGGGGGAACGGAATCCCCTTGATACCGTCCACAGAAAAACACAGTCCTCCGATGCCGATAGTTTAACCATTGTCCTCTGTTCCATGATACTCCTCCTGTTCAAAAGCCGGGCATCCATTGCGGACGCCCGGCAGCTGCTTTATGCGGCCTGCTGCATGGCAGGCGCCGCAAGAACCCTTTTCTTCCACTGTTCCATAAACTTCTTTACTTTCGGGGTAGGGGGATCATTTTTCATGCCCCGCACCTGGACGACTTCCCGTTCCCTCACTTCGATAGTGTAAAAGGATTTTGATTCATCCGCACACTGCCGCAGGAACAGGATAACGCACTCCTTTCTTGCGACACGGTCCACATAGCCCCCGACACAGTGGTGCAGCGTATTGCCTTCTGAAATGATTTCATCCGGCGTGGCAGGGTACAGGATCTTCATCCCATCCATCTCAAAGTCCATCCGCTGCATGATGCTGTTATAAGCCGCCTTAAAATCCCGGCGCATCTTGGCATCCGCTTTCATCTTGATCCGGCGGGCAACCTTGTCATGGGATTTCTGCAGGTCCTTTGGGTAAAGCACAAAGCTGTTGCGCATATCGTACTTCTGCTTTACACACATATCCAGGTAGTCCCTGTATTCGCTGACAAGCGCCTGCATGGAAGAATACCTCGCCGTGCCGTACTTTGTCTGCCGCAGGGACAGGAAAGAATACTGGCTGTCCATGTAACGCATCAGCCTGTGGGGCGTGATGTGTGCCAGTATCTTCAGGACATCCCTTTCCACCTTGTTACCCATCTGCCAGAGCAGCAGTTTCTGCCGGTCCTTCAGATTCAGACGGCAGTATTCCCTGAAGGTGCCCAGAACAGCAAAATCAGGATCCAGATGCCTTAAAAACGGGACATCCTCTGCCATCACCCCCAGCAGCCTGTGGGTCCTGTCCTGTGTTTCATCCAGCTCACAGCTCTGGTATCGGCTGTAAACCAGGCCCATTGCCAGGTTGAAGAAACCCGTTTTTATCAGGTGTTCAAACTTCGGGTGTACAAGATAGGCCGACAGGAATGACTCCATTTCCATCTCCTCCAGATAATGCCCATAGTATGCCTTGACAGGGCAGTACTGCCAGGGCGTGCCCTCCAGCTCTCCCGGAAGATTGCCGCAATAGACATGCCCGCACCGATCTGCCTCAAAATTATTCTGCCAATAATAGAAGACCAGCCGGACTCCATGCCTCCAGCTGGTCAGCAAGCCGCCATAAGATTTATAATATGTTTCACACCGGATGCCTCCCGCATCCTGTTTCTTAACAAACAGACGGGCATTTTCACAGATCATTTTTTTAGGGATGTCATCCGTTTTATAGGTGTAATAGCACTTCACGATCCGTATGGCCAACTCATCCGGCCCTGTCTTCTGGAGCACCTGGCAGGTTTTACGGTCATGCAGGCATCCCCTGCGCCCCCGTGCCTTCATTGTCACCTCCCGGCCGCAGCCAGGGCAGGCTGCCTGCCTGTTATGCCTTGCCCCGGCGATCTCCACCTCCTTCCCGCAGGAAGAACACGTTCCGCTTACCATTTGCCTGCCTTTCTTATAGTCATAGAAAAAATATGCAGGCATGACATTGTAATGCAGCCACTCCCCTATGTCCTGCGGGAGCGGCGGCAGCGCCTCCATGCGGTCAAGTATCTCCTGCTCCTTCCGGCGCTGCCTTTCCATCCTTCTCTGCTGCTGTATCCCGGACTGTACCCGTGCCAGGAGATACAGTCCCTTTTTCTCTTTTTCCCTGAAGAACTCCTGGATGCGTTCCTCATCCTTGGGGCTGAAAAAGGCGCATTCCCTCCTGAACGGCCAGCTTTCGCCCAGATCGTCAAACGCCGATACCCTCCAGGCAGCCGTGCCGTCCTCTTTCCTGGCAAGCGTCACGAAATCGTCCCTTCCCTGAAAGACGGTAAACTTCGAGCGGAAATCCCCCTCCATAACATCTTCCTGCGGATAAACATACAGGATAAGGACCCTATGGTGGTCTATGACCCTGACTGCCGTGCGGATAATGTATCCAATCTGTTCCGCATAAAGGAGCCCGTTGCTTTTCGGGATTTTCAGCTCCCGGTCTGCATATTTCCGGCATTTTCTTCTGTCCAGTTTCATCCACCTCCGGCGCCATAAGGTCATTGAGCGACATCTGCCCGGGAAAGGACATCTGGCCGTCAGCCTCCTGCCCTGGTTTTTCCGCTTTTTTATCCGCCGGCTTTGTGGCCGTGGACTTTTTTGCCGCAGGCTTTTTCTCAGCAGTCTTTTTGGCCTTTGCCTTGGAACCGCTCTTTCCCGCATAAGGCCTGGGCTCAAAATTTTCTTCTTTTTCCTGGTCCTCCTCCGCATCCGGATCACGGAAATATTCCTCCGCCCACTGGTAGCACAGATCGTCCGGCACATCGCTTCCATATACCCCGTTCTCCGGCTTGATGTCATTATCCTCCATCTCCTGCTGTATAAATTCTTTCGCCTTGCGGTTGATGTAATGGAAACAGTGGACCATGTTCTTGCGGGGATGCATCACCATGCGGGCAAACCCGGGATCCTCCAGGCACAGGGTCTGGATGTACTCTGCCACGCAGTCCTTCATGTTCCTGCGGGTCAGTTTTTCCGTTTCCGTACCTACCTGTTTCATGGCCGCCGACACAGCGGCATCATCACTCATATTGGCAAGCCGGTCCAGATTCTCCTGTTCCGCCGCCCTTTTGGCCTGCTGCTTTTCTTCCCAGCCTTCCGCTCCGCCTCTGCCGTCTCATGCCTGATGCGCCTGGTTTCCTCGTCGTCCTCCTTGTCAGCATCCGGCGCCGCCTCTGCTGCCTGCGGCTCTGTCCCAGCCGTTTCCGCCGTTTCCATTTCATCGGCTCCCACGTCTGCCAATATTCAGTTTGTCATAATAAACATCACGGGCCGTCCGAAAAGGGGATATGCCCATGATGCCCGCCACGTCGCTGCCGCCGATTCCCTGGCGGCGGCAGGCAAGCCATTCTTCCCGGGACAGGTTCCCTGTCTCCACCAGCACTAAGGGAACATGCCTTGTCCTCTGTCCTACGTTTTCCGGCACCTGTCATGCCCCCCTTCTCGCCCTGCGCGGAAGATTTGCTGTCCTGCAGATGACCCGGGGACTGCGGTACTGCCCACTTATCTCCCTGTTGTACATCTTGTAATCCGGGTGTTTGGGATGCCGGTTCATCCGGCTCCCCATGTTTCTCTCCTGTCTCATTCTCTCTGCTCTCCTTTCCTGAAAATGTTTTATCCTCAAAGCCGTACCCGGCGTTTGGGCAGGTTTGCTGCACGCAAAAAAAGCGGGAATGACCTTAAAACCATTACCTGGCGTCCATAACTGCTTATGAACCAAAGTCATTCCCGCTATTTTGGATGGCGTGTGTAAAATAACAGAATCTACACTCTGCAATGATTCTGCTATCACGAATAAAAAAGCCAGCAGACCACCGCCCAAAAGGGCATAATGATACTACTGGTACAAATACAATCTTTACAACGTGTGCAATGCGGCATTTGCTTCTGCTTACAGCCAAAAGGCTGTATCTCCCAAAAGGGATACGCACAAAAATCAATCACAAGATAAGATTAACGCAACATATGGGGTTTGTCAAGATGTTTGCACAAGATATAGTAGTTATGTGGGGTACATATAGCCTTATGCCGAATAACTTACCCTCATAACTCTCTGCCTAAGCGGGAAGTAAAATGGATTTACTCACAATTACATTTTTGGAGCAGACTTGAGTAATCTACAGGCGGCCTCATCTTGATTTCATCATAAAAACTTATGTATCTTTTCATACTTGAACTTATGGCATTCCAGTTAACATACCCCATATAATGTTCAACTCTGTCAAGCATCAGCATATTTATATATTCCGCATCAGTTGCGCTCACTTGTTGTACAGTATATGTAAACTCGTCATCATCCCTGTATAGTGGCTTCCCTAATATAACCGTAAGTTTAGGAGCAATATTCTTTTCGAACAAACGGCGGTTTTGAATGACAGTAGGCCACTCAGACGGTTTTGCCAGTTTGGTTTTATTATCATACAAACTGAAGAACGGATTTACGGTAACAATCATACGGCCCTTGGAAAGTGGAAACATATAAAAATTCTCATGAAACAACGATTGCGCATACAACATATTTGGGTACGCTGCTTTCTTTTGTATGTTCATTTCTCTTTCGCTCAGACGGAAAAGTTCATCCTTTTTAGTATGTTCAATTCCATCTTTCAGTTTGGCCGGTTCAACTTCTGATGTCATTCCGGCATCCGATATGATAAAATCAACGCCGGAATCAGAGCAATCCCAAAAAGCAAAATATCCTGACTTGAAGATATGTGCCCATTTCAGTATTTCATAGGTACACAAGGGATGTTTATCTACAGTGTCCAGACTTTCGGATTCAATGATTACCTGAATGTTTCTGTGCCATCTATCGGTTGGAGTTTCGCTGGAAATTTTCCTTTCCCTAAAACCGGGAAAGAATGAGGCATACAATGATGAAATGTTTTGTTCAAATCCAAAGGTTCTTTTCATTGACAAAACACGGATCGTTTCAAGCACATAGAATCTTTTCATCAGTTGTAATTCTTTTCTTGTAAGAGTTATCTTTGCGCCTGGACCGCCACTTGTCAATTTATCGTGGAATAGCTTTGCAAATGGAGACTCCAATTTGTTACCGATTTCCCGTTCAAGATCAGAAGGATATATTTTTCTTTCTGAAAAAATTTGATATGTCTGCTGATTTTTCTTTAGCATTCCTTCCTGGGTGTTATAGACATTGATTGTATCGCCGAATTGCCGCAGGATAAATTGCGGAATATAGTGATTGTTTTCGTATGCCACAGCAGCTCTCCTTTCAAGGGATCATGTAAACATTATAGCGTGTTTTACCTGTCTGCTCAATAGGTAACAATAGAATTGTATATCTGAAACACATCCCCGTACTTAAAAAAGAGGTATATCAAACAGGGCAAAATATCAGCGACAGTTGAGCTGCAGAGATTATTCAATTCTTTTCAGCAGGCGCACAATTCAGCAGGAAAGCAAATTTCCAATGTACTTTTCATGTGAAATCGGATATAATAAAGGTAAGCAAGAGTGGCAGAATAGCCGTAATTCGTTTTGAATAACACAATTTACATTCTGTTCCATAATCTAAAGGAAGGGAGCGCATTCTATGGAAAGAGCTGAACGCAAGCTTACAGTAAACGACCTGTACATCGGCATGGAGATCAAGGACAAGAACCAGCTCAGCAACATATATGACATATGGATCCTGCTTGTAAAAAACAGGGATTCCGATGGGTATACGGTACAGTTCATCGGCCAGGAGACAAATGCTGAATCCGATAAATTATATGCCCAGGGGAATATCGTGTGTCCCGTGTATAACGACAGCCTCGAACTGGAGGGGGATATGTACTATGAAGAATAAATTCATCCTGCTTGAGCTGAACCAGCGCAACGAGATACGGGCTGACGTAAACCTGACGATCAAAAGCCTTGGAATCACAGAAATTGAAAATATAAATGTGAAGATAGATACCGGGTGCCCCTACACATCCATACCTGTTAGGAAACTCGGTATTTCAAATGAAAAGGCCCAGCAGATGAAACAGGCGGACAGTGCCGACCCTGCCATCAAAAAAGAAATCTCTTTCGGCGTCAATGACTCAAAGGAAAAACGGGAATCGGACAAGGAGAAATTCAGAACCGGGAAATACATGGAGCTCCAGTCTGTGACCTTCCAGCATGACTCCCTGGAAATCGACTTTGGAGGAATCTGCCTCAAAAAGGACTCTGTGAAGGTCAGTTACGACAGGACCGGCAACATCCTTGTCGGCATGGATCTTCTGTCCCAGATGGATATACATATCGGGCAGAGCAGGATTCTCGGGAAAACCGTCTTTCTCGCCTGTCCCTATGACAGGATGGATTCTGATTACCTGGAAATGCTGGATGAACATTTTGGCCTCCAAAAAGTGCCTCCCCTTGGAGTGTAATCACAAAATACGGCTTACAGGATACTGCGTATGACAGCAGCCCCGCAAGCCGTATATCTTTTACTGCTCTGCTTTTTCAGACAGCTCTTTCTTTTTGACAGATTGCTTTTAATAAATTTACAGATTCTGCCGTATGATCCGGGTAATAATCATACAAAGTTCCGCCGCCGGAAAGTAGCGCAGGAACACGGACATGTCACACCCCAGCGCACCCAGAACCGAGGTTGATACCAGATCCAGGCCGTGCATCACCTGCTCTGCAATCCACTCCACAATGCCGTCTAAAATACCCACACAATCACCCCTTTCCCAGCCTTAAGGCGTAGGCGTCCATTTTCCGCCGGTAAAGAACGGAGTGACATAAGCCATGATGAATCCCAGGCCGTTCAGCACCACCCAGGTGACGCAGATCCTCTTTAACCACGCCCGGCTCTCATCCACCGTGCGCCCTGAACGGGAAAAATTCATCAGCAGCAACGCCACGGACGCCGTCACAATGGCCGCCACCGTGGAAATGAGGACGATCTGGTTATACACGTCCTGCATGATTTCGCTCGCCTTGGTCCATACATCCGTGGCGGCATATACCGACTGTGTAAAGGCCAGGAAACCCATACCCGCAAGGAACCCACAATAGGTTACATGCGCTATAGGAAGCCTGCGGTGCCTCCTCCTGTCTGTTTCTTTCTGGAACTTGTCTGCTTTTTTCTTCAATTTACCAACCTCCTTATGATTTTTGGGCAATCGAGCAGGGAAGACTCTTTCTTCCTTACTCGCGCACCGGGCCCCCGTCAGCTTCAGCTGACATTCTTCCTTGGGGTGCCCGTGTGCATAAAGAAAGGCCATGCCCTTTTTATGTGACATGACCTTTCCCCGGCAGAAAAACAGCACCCTGTAAAGGATGCCGGATTCTGCCCTGATTTGTTCTGGGTACAATTTTCAACATACACAGTTTAACACACCCTTATTTGCGGTAAAAGAGCAAACCTGTGCCAATTTCATGCCTTTCTGTGCCATTTATGTGCCAGATCCCGTTTCCGGCACAAATTTCTCCAGAATCTCCATGCTCTCCTTGGAGGTATACCCCCACAGAATGGAACTCAGCGCCTCTATCGCCTCCTGCCTCCTGCGGTAATAGGTGCGGAAGCTGATGTCCCGGATATGGGGGCGCAGCTGCTCCACGATCTCTTCCACGTTCTTCATCTGCTGCGGGGAAAGGAATGTGTAGTACAGGAGCCAGTAATAGATTTCCCCGTTCTTGTGCTTGTTCCTGAGCAGCTCCACGGAGCTGTCCAGCAGTTTGATCATCCTGTGGCTGCGCTCTATACACTTGGCATGGTGTTCAATGTCTCCACCAGCAATGTCCGCCCCCGCCAGGTACACCGATTCCAGAAAGTCCTCGATGGAACTGCCATACTCGATCTCAAACCTGTTCCTCACCTGCTGCACCGACAACTCCAGGCTCCAGACCACATCCCGGTACTTCTTCAGCAGCTTCCATGTGTCGTGATACAGCGGATTCTCCGCAATGTCCATCTCCCTCTGTTTCTTCGTCATTCCTCATCCCTCCATTTCCTTCCCGCCGGCAGGCGAGAGCATCAGCTCAAATGTATAAACCTGTCCGCCATTTCCGCAGCAGACCTCCATCCCAATGCGCCTGCCCGATACCCCGTGTGGGCGGCATAAATACTTTCCCTCCCAGTCGTCTGATAAAGGATATAACTTGTACTTAACTTTGGGGCATCGGAAACAGGAAACCCCTTGTGAATCAAGGATTTCCGCCACCTTCCTCACCAGGGCCTCCATGTGTGATTTTGATACGCTGGACAGTCCTTCTGAAACGCACACCTCTGGCTCCGGGGTGCCATCCTCTTCCACGGCATTGTCACTGTCCTTGTCCGGCAGACTGATCTTGATATTCAAACTCATTGCAACCTCCTCCTTGTCGATCAGGACATCAGAAATCTGGAACATGGTGGACAGGTAATTCTGCAGGTAAATGACACTGCCCTTTGTGCCGAGAAATGCCATCAGAGATATATGACCCAGCCTCTCAAATTTTTTCAGCACCCTGCCCACAGTAGTCCTTGAGATCCCCCAGCGCCCGGCCAGCTCTCCGTAGTTTACCAGCGGGCTGCCAGTGCCGTTGCGCAGGTAGACTACCGGGCCTGCCTCCGATCCCTGCACCTGCCCATCGTTATAGACGGTTGACATCCACAGGTCCAGCAGGATGTCCATCTCAGAGCACCGCCCGGCGCCCACCATCTCCGTTGCCACCGTGAACGGCATAAAGAAAAAGCCCGTGTCCTTCTGGCATGGACAGTTGTAATCCAGTACCGTGTTATGCTTTTTCCAGTCCCGGATCTTATACTTGACCACCTTTCCCCGCCCCAGTGGCAAGTACGAGATCAGGTTCCTTTTCTGCAGCCCGTCCAATATGTCAAGCGCCTGGTGCTGGAAGTGTGTGCGGAACCATCCAGCCAATTCCTTAACAGTGCATATCCACTCACCGGGATAGACCGTGTAGCTGATCCCGTCTATGCGGCGGTAGGATGTACGGAAATTCGCATAACTGCAAAGCACCGTAAAATAAAAAAGACCGGAGCCCCCGCCTGTGCGAATGCCCTGGTCCGTGATCAGTGACTGGACGAACTGCCTGTAAATACGGCAGCGTGGATAGTCCACCACCTGTTTGATTTGTAATTGATATTCTGACATTTCATGCCTCCTTTTTTGTTTTATAGTTTTCCTGAAGGCATAATATATCTTCTTTATATCTTTATGTATTGCAATTTTTGTGGTATCATAACACATTTAGTTAAACCATTTATTTAAGCTTATAGATATGTATATGAAATTCCATTTGCATCACAGAAAATTTCCAATTCCTTAACCGTATCATAACAGCATTTATTGCCAATAATGATTTTGGATACACTTAATTTAAAATCCGTATACGGTTTTGCTATCCCTCTATAATGCAACCTTTCTTTAATATTCATTTCAACTCGTCCACTGTTAAGTTCTGCTAAGTCATATGGACAATAAAGCATTCTGACTTCTTTTTCTTTTGTTGAATCCATGTTAGCTGTAATATTAACCGGATTCTTAATTACCTAAGGAATTATTGCAAGAGCAAGATTTTTACCGGTAATTGCCGAAATTATCATTTGTTCAAAATCTATGTCTGTTTTTTCTAAATACTCCACAGGATATAAATAATCATAGTCCCCTACATTATATTCTATACAAATGCCATTCCCACCTGCAGCATAATCTTGCCACATACTTTTTTGATACTCATAGGTTAATGAATATACATCATACATCTCCGTGAGATAATTTACCAATAAATGTACATTATTTATGCTACGTCCTGTAATTTGAGAGATATTCTTTGCGTTATAGTTCATATAAAATTCTGTTTCATCATTTAGTGTTTTGTAAAATGAAAACCATATTTTCCCTTGTTTCAAAGTTTCAATTTTTGTCCTAACCAAAGACGCATCCCCCTCAAAAGAGATAAATTTATATACTTTATCATTTTTAATTATCTTTTTTAAGTAATTGATTTTATATGGCGTTGCTCTATCAGGTTCTATCAAATTACCCATTAACTTTACATAATTCTCATAAAATCCACTCATACCCTTGTCCTCATATACCATAGATATTCCAAAAAGTTCAGACACTGTCTGAACTTTTTAATCACCACTGCCTTTGTCAGACTCCGCACCATCCATAAGCCTCCGAAATTCTGCCTCTAGCTGCTCCCTTTCTGGAAGATATAGCTGGTATCTGCTTACAAATACCTGATTTGTGATATTCTGTAATGCGTACTGCATGACCACTTTGTCCTGATAGGCTCCCAGCACGATCCCGATAGGTTCCGTATCTCCTTCGGTATTCATCTCTTCACGATAATAATTCAGGTAAAAATTCATCTGCCCAATATCCTCATGCTGAACCTCGCCTCGTTTTAAATCCACAAGCACAAAACATTTCAAAATCCTATGATAAAACACAAGATCAACCTTATATGTCCTACCAGCAATAACAAGCTTCTGTTGTCTGCCCACATAAGTAAAACCTTTTCCCAGTTCAAGGAAAAACTGACTGAGGTTACTGACTAAAGCCTCCTCCAAATCATCTTCACCATATACAGGTAACTGCGGCAATCCTGTAAACTCAAATACATATGGCTCCCTCAGGATATCCTCCGGCTTTTCAATAACTTGTCCTTCTCTTGCAAGACGCATCACTTCATTTTTATCAGAGCTCAAGGCTATCCTATGAAAAAGCATACTTTTCATTTGACGCTTTAATTCTCTCACGCCCCAATGTTCGGACTCGCATTCTTTCTCGTAGAACGAACGCTCCAATTCATCATCCAATTTAAGGAGCTCAATATAATGACTCCAGCTCAAAATACTGGAGCGTTGCTGCAGTTGCGGATAAATCGAATATATTTTACGCATATAAAACACATTGCTGCGGCTAAATCCTTTACCGAACCGATCCGTCATATCTCTTGATAGCCTATTAAGGACATCAGAGCCATATTCTGCTTTAGCATGGCCTTTCTGTTCATATTCCACAATATACTGCCCTATCTCCCAGTACGACTGTACTATTGCGTTATTAACAGCGGTGGCAATGGAATTCCTGCCTTTTTGTATCACATCGCCAACTCTTCTTAATAGTTCATCATAATCCGAATCGCCAACGACTATTTGAACATCATTTTTTGACATTTTTAAACCTCTTTCTTTGCGCTCAAAAATTCAGACAGTGTCTGAACTAATCTTATCACAATTACACTATTTGCCAAAACTTATATACTCAAACTTCCCACATAAAAAATGGGTTTTGCACCTTGATAAATCAATACTTTAAGTCATAAAATAACATTTAGGCAGCCGCTGAACCGTACTCCAATGCTTTTTGCATGTACTTTGGCAGTCTCTGAACAAAGCTGGTAGTGAAATCCTCCAGCTGTTGTTCCGTGATGTGGAAATGTTCCATTACGGTATCCATTAGTGCATCTATGATAATCCTCATAGATTGACTAAAAGTGATATCATCCAGTTCATCCATGAGACGGTAAAACAATTCACAAACCGTTTTGTCATCGGTATTACACCGCTGCGTAACTGCAAGCATCATATATCGTACAAAAACAACAGACACATGCGCTGTCAAAGCGTCATAGGACAGGCTCCGGCACTCTTTTGCCAGATGTAAATAGGATTTGCAGGTCTTGAAAAAC
>OFGC01000208.1_pt1 | contig 67871 bp, 53 predicted proteins | sample 1521691 | NCBI WGS metagenome assembly OFGC01 (sample SAMEA3504121, study PRJEB24116) | mouse gut metagenome | biome: mouse gut; feature: mouse-associated habitat; material: faeces | place: Denmark | collected 2011
AAATCATTCTTTGAAAAAGAATCACTTATGATGTTTAATTCTTCGCAACTACTTACAATATCGCCTAACAGATTATTTAAAGTTAAAACTCCGGAGAGACACGATGGCACGATTTAAGTCTCTGAAAATGGCATAGTTTTGAAGATGGGAAAGGAATTTAATGGCGCGGACTCTTTGACTTGAATGGATAGCTCTTTAAGCATAATCCGCTGTTTAAGCATAATCCGCTGTCCGGCGATTGTTAACCTCTTTCATGTTCGTTCTCCGTAATTTTGCATCATTCTCCAACATGCGGAGAATGATGCAAAATTACGGAGAATAATCGGATTTTTCTAAAAATCAAACCGGCTTTTTTCGGACGGATACGGTTGACATCTTGGTTTACTGCTAGCGTGCAACCATGCTGTATTCTGCGTTAACAAAAATAAAAACAAGTTTCTTCACACCCTTAAAGTTCATTCCCATTTTAGAATTCCTTCATGACTCAGTTAATTGGAATGAGGTCATAGATAGATGATCCCGAGGTAAATGCTGATTCTATTTCTATGTTGTTATCAGCATCTATCTTGCCTATGACCTTTTTGGAGTCGGAATAACGAATACCTGTGAATGAAACATCAGGGCTCTCTGGCGAGGCTACAAACTCAACAATCTGGTAGCCGGAAATATCTATTGAGGAAATGGAATAGTCAACCTTGCTGAGTTTTTGTAGCTTCATATTATTTTCAGCATTGTACCACGCATCTCTTGTTTCGAAACCTACAGTGTAAAGCTCTTGAGGAATCGCAACGTCCAGCAGGGTAAACTCCTTGCCGTTGAACTGATAGGTAGCTTCCTTGCCTGCTTCTGTATAGCCGTAAAAAAGATAGACATCTTGTAAATGATTCGCAAGTTTAAGAGTGGAGGCATTGTCGGGCATGGCGCATACATCGGCAGACGTCAGACCATTGCTGCCATTTGCAGTCCACCTTTTAATGATGTTATTTTCAATCGTATAAAAGTTGTTGCTGATGGTAAGGATGTCGTCAGTGCCAAGTTGAACGATGCTGCCTCCGGGGCATTTAACCTTTGCAGAAGCTGACTCTTGATATTCGTAATATCCAACAAATCCAAGGTCATTGACCGTAAATTTGGAAAACGTCTGATATTCCGGAAGAAGAGCTGTGATGGTAAGCTCATTGGGATTGAACTTGAATATCTGCATTGACATACCGTCAGCCATGTAGTCTTCTGAATAATAATATCCATTAAAGTAGCTAATCCCGTTTACGGTCGAGACAGTCGTATTGTCATAACCGGCATTTTCGCCAATCCCGATTCGTGGGATTTTATATAGTGTGCCGGTTTGGTTGTCAACAATGCATGTTATGGAACACGCCTCAACCATTATTTCATATTCACCATCTTGCCAATTATCGTGTGATTTTTCGATAACCGCCCTTAAGTCATAGAAATTGGGCTGCAAAAGAAGATATCGGTCAGATAGTTTAACCATCTTGTCGATTCTGATATTTTGGACTTTTCCTTGATCGTCGCTTATTTCCAGCTTCACTTCATTGCCGGACGTGTCTAACTTATAATATCCGTTATCATCTTCCCCGGCTCTTGAGTTACTGCCTTTGTAGTAAATAGCCTGAGCGTTACGAATGTTGAGAGAAGTAAGAGCGTTCTCTATGTGTGCCTTGGTTTGCTCCGGGTCAAGAGGTTCATCACTGCTGCAGGATGTCACTCCAATGAGCGCCCCCCCCCTATTAAAAGGCTTAAAATCAGAGATTTAATGTTCATTTATATGGATGGTTAATTATATTTCAACCCAAATTTAATCATTTCCCGCGATGTACACGCTATCCTAAATGTTAAAGTTTCTGAATTCCGAATCAGCATATTAGCCCTTATGCTGCTGTCAAATCTCAATTATCTTGTCTCTCTTGAAATCTACATGCTCGTTTGAGAAGACATAGCCGAGTTGGGTGTTGACGCCTTTCACGCTTCCAATCTCCCTGTCAATATTGCGGTGTGAATGTCCGTAAATCCAATAGTCAATAGGTTGTGATTCCTTATCTCAAATTCATTATCTATGCTGACCGTAATCGCCTCGCTCAATACTTCGTCGAAACCTTTGACTGACATCGCTATCGTTTCTTCTGGCGGCCAATAGATATTATCATCGGCTTTCGCCACCGCACCGAAAGGAACTATATCCACTTTTATTTTGAGGTAATCTTCAAGTTTTCAGTTAAGAAACCTCAACAACTTGCCATTCGCCGCCTTTGTCGGGGCCGATGCGGTTGAGTACACCTTCGGATTTGAGGATGGCGAGGTGTCGCTCCACACCTTTTGGCGTAATGCCGATTTCTTCCGCGAGTGTGCGGGTGGTGTGCTTCGGATTTTCGCGGAGCAATTCGATTATTCTATCGCGGGTCTTGACCTTTTCCTTTGGTTGCTCAACCGGAGCATCTTCTCCGATTGATTCCAGATAGGAAGAAATATCGCGGTTGAGGTGCGTAATCATCGTGTCGGTCATGAACCGGCGGAATAAGCCCAAGTCCTCGCTTTCACGGGTGGCAACTAATGCCTTGATATATTCCTCCTTGTCATCGCTGAATATTCGTGACGGGATAAGTCCGAATTCAAATTGCAGCCAGTTCATCAGCAGACGGGCCATGCGGCCGTTGCCATCTGCCCACGGGTGGATTGTGACAAGGTTATAATGCGCGTCAAAACTCATTTCATACAGCTCCTGCATTGACATTGAGCTGTGCTTGCGTCGTAAAGCATTGAGCGTATCGCAGAACTCTTTCAACTTCTGCGGCACTTTATTAAACGCCATGTAGGAACGACCACCAACTCCCGCTGTGACATTCACAAGGCGTATATCACCATTGGCAGATGAAAAATCACCCAGTGCAGTATGATATTCCGAACCTGTATTTTTCATTGTCAACGCCGACAACTCTTTCAGACGTTCAATAGTAACATCAGCATGTTCTCGGGCAAAAACTAACGCCCGCTCGTATGCTGCTTTAAGGTCAAGGTTCATGTTCTGCTCGACAAGGCTCTTGCCTTTCAAAGCAATGCCATTGTCAAACATTATCTGATTTTCAAGCTCCGTAATGGTAGAGCCTTCAATCGCTGTGGAGTGCGTGATGATGGAATACAGGTAAAACTTTTCATAGTCCAATTGCCGGTCAATGCCAAGTTCACGGAATCTCCCTACTAATTTCTCTAATTCTGATTTCATAGGGACAAAATTACAATTTTCTCCCTATATTTCAAAGTGGAATATGACATTACATCGTAATTTTTCTTCATGTATTAGCCGAGATAACGGTCGGTGCGTTCATAGCGCAGCACAGCACCCATCACCACATCGCCAATTTCAAGCAACTGGTGATATTTGGCGTTCTCTTGCCGGAATACCTCGCGCAACATCTTGGGTTGCTCTATGCGCCCTTGATAGACGTTCATCACGGTCTGAGGATTGTAGGTAATATTCTGCGTTATCCTGCACTTTCACCAAAAAAGAAAAAGCACTGAAAATCAACTGATTTCAGTGCTTTGCGGTGTTCTTCCGAACCCTTTCGTGATCCGCCTGGGTTCTGTGAATTAGGCGGTATATATCGTGGTTATCAATGACTTAGCTCTCTGAAAAATCAAGGATGTTCCCTTTTTGCACACCCCGATATTTCAATGTTCTTCGTCGATTACTCCGCAAAGATAACAATAATCCGCTGATTTTCGGCAATTAAGACTGTTAATTAAGCCTATTTATTTCTACGTTTTTCCGAATTTATTGCTCCCTCACATTTTTCAGTATCTCATTCGTCAGCAGATGGACGGTTGATGACGGATTGGAATAAGGCACTTTTGCCACCGCTCTATTGGCAGCTTCAGCTGTATAGTGGTATCCAGCGTTGGCAACGTGAACCCTCGTATCCAAGTGGTATCTGTGCAGAATGGCGCAAAATGCACATTCTCAGAGAATTCACGGCAATGTGAGTGGCGCGACTCACGATGGACTCACAATCGTGAGTTTTTCGACTCACATTTCGACGACTCACGCAAAACTCACGGTAGAGTGCCGAAAAGTGCCGTATTCTGCCGGATGGACTCACAACGAAAAACGCTGAAACAACCAGTGTTTCAGCGTTTTGCTCCGAAAGTTCGGATGCCGTAGTGATCCGCCTGGGGCTCGAACCCAGGACCCCAACATTAAAAGTGTTGTGCTCTACCAGCTGAGCTAGCGAATCTACACTGCTTTGGAACTCTGCGTCGGGTTTTAACCGATAAGTCCTCAAAGACTTGGCGCTTCAGGATGGGCTTGAACCAACGACCCCCTGATTAACAGTCAGGTGCTCTAACCAACTGAGCTACTGAAGCATTTTGGTGTATTTTTGTTTTTATGCTTCAGGATGGGCTTGAACCAACGACGATTAACCTTTCTGGGATTAACAGTCAGGTGTTCTAACCAACTGAGCTACTGAAGCAATTCGGTGTATTTTTGTTTAAATTTACAAACATATGAGTATCATGATAGATACGTGCTTGTAAATTTTGGCGCTTCAGGATGGGCTTGAACCAACGACCCCCTGATTAACAGTCAGGTGCTCTAACCAACTGAGCTACTGAAGCAATTTGGTGTATTTTTGTTTTTACGCTTCAGGATGGGTTTGAACCAACAACGATTAACCTTTCTGGGATTAACAGTCAGGTGCTCTAACCAACTGAGCTACCGAAGCGGATTTTTTGTGTTGCATCGGGCTCTGTCCCGTTTGCGAGTGCAAAGTTATAACTTTTTTTTTAGTTGTGCAAATTTTTTGTTTTATTTTTTTTCTTTTTTTTAGTTGGGGTGAGGTAATCTGTTGATTTTTATTGTGGTATGTTTTTTCTCGGTGGTGCGCTGGTAACGGGAGAACGGGGGCTTACGAGAACGTAAAAGCTGTGCTTCAGTCACCCCGTTCTCCCGTAAAATGTTCTCCCGTAAAAGCCGTTATTAAACAATTTGGGGCATATTAAAAGGGGTGGGGCTACATGTTGGGGGTGGAGGCTGAGGGGGCGCCGGTGGAGGAGGTGGAGAGGTCGGTGTTCTCGATTGTGGAGTTGAGAGTCTTTACTCGTGAGTTGGTCTTGCCGAAGGTCCAGGTGGCGGTCAGGCCCACTCTCCATGCGGCCACACGATAGGTGGATCGGGAGGTGAAGTCGGGGGTAGTGGTGGTGTTGGTGAATTTGAGGTATGCCTGGGCGAAATTTCCGGCGTTGAGGGCCAGCCGGAGATTCCGGTTGGGCAGGAAGTCGCGCGATAGTGCCAGTCCATAATAGAAGAAATCTCCTCCTTTGGTCTGCAAGCCTACTTCACCCCATCGATAGCCTCCATACCACGATAGTTCGAGGTCAGCCGGCAATGAGAATTGGCCGTTATGATTGATGTTGCCGCTCATGCCATGATTTGAGGCATGCAGCATGTGCAGGGTCGTGCCGGTGGTGATGTTGGCCGATAGGTCGGTGTATCCGGCCATACCGCTGAAATTCAAGCGTAGTTTGCTTGAAGGGGTAATCATGACGAAGGCATTCAGTGCCAGCGATTCCTTGCGGCCTATATTGGCTTGCGAACTTACGAGCGTCGAGCCGCTTAGGAAGGAGTATGGAGAGATGGCATTGCCGGTGTGGGCGAAATCCAGGCTGAGGTTGAAGCCGAAAATGCGTCCGAAATTGCGGTAAGACAGGCTTATCTTGTTGATGCGTTCCGAGCGCAGTTCCGGGTTGCCCTGTGTGGCCTGTGTTTCGGAATACTTGTATAGGAAGGGGTTTACCTGTTCGATTGTAGGGCGGGCGATTCTCATGCCGTAGGTCAGTCCGAGAGCGTGCATAGGCGAGAAACTGTAGGTGATTCCCGCATTCGGCACGAGGTCGTTGAATGAATTTGTGAAGTCGCTCAGATTGCCATAGTGGTAACGTATCCCCATGCGGGTATACTCATATCTCAAGCCCGCTTCGGCATGCCACTGCCCGTAGTTGGCCTTATAGAGGGCATATGCCGCCAGAATATCCTGCAACTGCGAAATTGAAGAGTATTCACTCTCCAGCGGGGCCGGCTGATTGAGGTCGATATCGGCCTCACCCCGTCCGATTGCAGAATTGTGTCGGAATATACCCTTCAGGCCGGCTTCGATGGTGGCGTGCTCTGAAAGAGTATTTGAGTAGTCGGCCTGTGCGGTGTGGGTGCGCCCGTGGTTGACATTCTGCAGCGTATGGGTCGAATAGGGGAGAGCGTAGTTGATGCATTCGCTGAATGACTCGGCCAACGGCGTGGAATTTTTCGAATAGTCAAACTGATAGTTCAGGGCCAGGTAATTATCAGGTCTGCCGAATGAATGCTGCCATGCAGCGTTGGCGGTGAGTTGATGGATGCGGATGTCTATTTGCGCCTGCCGCAGGTAGCTCCACGACAGGTCGCCGGCGGCATCGTACATCTGAGTGAACTCATCGACCGTCTTCATGTAGCCCGACATATCAGTGTAGTTGAGGCTGAAATTGAAAAGGTCGGCTGCAGAGGGTTCCCAAGAGGAGGAGAGTCCTGCACCGAGATATTCGAATTTGCGGGGCGTGCGGGCTGTCACCTCGAGGCGGTGGTCGGTAGTGGAGTTGTTGTAGATGGTAGAGGAGGCCATATTGCCGGGTTGTTCGGCAAACCGCTGGTTCATGTAAGTGATATTCGCATTCAGTGTCAGCTTATTGAGTTTAGCCGCGCCGAAGCCGCCGAGCATGAAATCGCGGTTTGATACGCCCGCGTTCAGTGAGCCGTTGTAGCCGTTGTCGCTGCGTTTGGTCTCGGTGACGAGATTGATGATTCCGGCGGTGCCCTCTGCGTCGAACTTCGCCCCCGGATCAGGTATAACCTCGACCTTTGCGATAGCCGCCGCCGGCATAGCCTTGAGCACAGTCGAAGCATTTGACGAGAGCATAGGGTCGGGTCGGCCGTTGACATAAATCTTGATATCGCTGTTCCCCTTCAGCGAGATGTTGTCCTGTCCGTCTACGCTCACCATCGGCACTCTGCGCAGCATATCGAGCGCCGACTGCGAAGCTGCGGCCGGATCCTGGGTCACATCATAGCTGATCTGATTACCTTCGACCTTGATCATCGGCGCGTCGGCTGTGACCACCAGTTCCTGGAGCGAGCGTACATCATCGCCATACGCAGCGCGTTCGAGTGAGTCAATCTGCGCCTCTGTCAGTTGGTCGGGCGAGGCAGAACCGACTGCCTCAGGCGTATTATTCCGGGCCTTTGCGGCGGTTGAGAATACAGCAGCCGTCAATAAGATAGTTGAGATGCTTTTCATAATTTTTTCGTTAGAAGCAGTTGAAGTCTTTCATTTGGGATTGCAAAGTTAATTAAAAAGTTAGTACTATGCAATACTTAGTACTAAATATCTTCACGAAACAACGGTGATATAATCACCATTCATCCCGTAAGAAGATATGAATGAGGCGGCTCCCCGGCGAGCAAGAGATTTAGGGAGGTGGATAAAAAGTCACATCCCGCATTCATCTGCAGATGAATGCGGGATGCGCGAATTTTGTAGCTATAGACTCATTCCGGGCGCCGGGCCCTGATGAGTTATCAGTTAGCAGAGTGGGGCTGCACGTTGATGAACTTGCGGCCCTCTTTGCCTGTGGTGAACACGACTACGCCGTCAATGAGAGCGAAGAGCGTGTGGTCCTTACCCATGCCCACGTTGAGGCCCGGGTGGTGCTGAGTGCCACGCTGACGCTTGATGATATTGCCGGCTTTGCATTTAGATCCACCGAAGATTTTCACGCCGAGGCGTTTGCTTTCTGATTCGCGGCCGTTCTTCGAACTACCGACACCTTTTTTATGTGCCATATCTTAGATGAATAATGATTAAGCGTTAATATTTTTGATCATCACCTTTGTGAAGAACTGACGGTGGCCGTTTTTGCGGCGGTAACCTTTGCGGCGTTTCTTCTTGAAGACGATTACTTTCTCACCCTTGACGAGGTTTTCGAGGACTTCGCCAGTGACTTTAGCACCTTCTACGGCAGGTGCACCAACTTTCACGTCGCCGTCGGCATCAATGAGAAGCACTTTGTCGAAAACGACCTCGTCGCCCTGCTTAGCTTCTTCGCCGAGATAGTGAACATACAGATATTTGCCTGCTTCGGCCTTGAACTGCTGTCCTTTGATTTCTACGATTGCGTACATCGGAAGAATTAACTTAAAAAATTAATGTTGGTCCGTGAGGCGGCGTCGCCTGAGCGTCGCTCTTTCAGAGCCTTTTAGGAATAATCGCACAAAATTAATGATTTTTTTTGATACTCACAACTTTGGGTGAGGTTTTTCAGCTTTTTTTTCGTGCGACTTAACTGCCTATTTTTTATCCTTAAAGGTAAATAATTCCGAGGTGTCCTTGATTTTAGGATAAAAAATGCTATTGTTGTCCTAAAATTTAGGATAACATGGACAAGCTATATATAAAATCTCAAATCGCGATGCGTCAATCGGAGTTTCCGGGAATAGGCGTTAATCATGCATCCCTCCACGGCGGTAAGTACCTGTGCGCAGCTGGGCAACGACCATACCCGGTTGAAATAAATCGGCTTGGGTGCGATGGGTCACGGTATCCGGATAGCTGACTCGCTTATGGCCTGCGGACTCCAGTAGCCCAGGGGTGAGGGAAGATGGGGGTTGAGATTGCTCAGATTTGAGGGACAATTGACGGTGGCGGGGAAGAGTAGATTGCCCGACAGACTCACGTTGGCATCGTAGGCCTGCCAGAAGTCGAATACATCCAGCTCGATACGTGCAACTTTTATCATCACCCGTTCGCCGCCGGCATAGAAATGCGAGATTGAGTCGGCGGCGTAGCCCGAATGTATGCCGCGGCTCACCATCAGTCCTTTCTCCGGATCGTAGTCGCGTCCGGCGAAAGTGCCCATGAAGGTGGGGTAATAGCGAGAGTCAATACCCAGCGATTGGCCATAGATTTTGTAATACCCCTCGGGGTCCGGATTCTTCAGCTTGAGGCGTAGCGTATAAGATGGTTCAGGGATAGAATCGGCTATTTCGGCTGTCAGCGATGCTATGGCGGGAGGGTCGGGGAGGGTGAGAGGCTGCGACATGATTGTGTCGGTGTCAGTCTCTATCATAAGCCGGTAGGTATGTCCGGCACGGCCCTTCAGTCGGCTGGACGTGTAGATGAAGGGTGGGGTATAGGCGTTATTGATGGTGCCGGTGAGCAGATACTGCACATCATTATCGAAGATTGACACCCTGCACCACTTTTCGACAAAGTTATCCATCGACGGGGCATCCTGAGTGAGATCTACGGCCCGGGTGACAATCACCACCGGTGTGGCACCATTCTCAATCCAACCCTCGGCCACTATGGGAGTCTCCTCCGGCATCGCAGGCTCAGCCACCTCATCGCAGGCGGCTGTCAGGAGCGCCGGCAATAAGAGAGCCGCACTGCGAATCAAGCGACGTATGCGGGCGAAAAGATAGATGTCAGATATCATCATGTCAGGTCAGAATTCTATGGAATAGGATAGCGACGGAATCACCGACTTCATCACCGACTCCCTCTGCTCCAGCCCCTTCTCGGCTGAATAGGATGTGTAGAGAAAAAGGATATTCCTTGAAGCCAGTGCATTATAAACGGATAAATTCAGCGATTGTTTTATACCCCGGCTCCGGCTGAATACCCAGTTGAGCGAGAGGTCGAGGCGATTGTAGGCCGGGAGCCTCGATGAATTGTGGGGGAAATAATCGCAAATCAGGTTCTCACCGATCATATATCCGTAGCGTGCGCGGGTGTAGGGGGTGCCTGTGGCGTGGGTGAATGCAGCCGACAGTGTCAGACCGCGCAGAATGTCGAAGCTCACCGACGCATTCAGGTCATGCGGGCGCGAGCTTGATGCCGGAAACATCTCATCGCCATATTCAGCAAACCGCAGCCGCGCCACGCCATATGCGTAGCCCACTCGGCCGCGCCAGCGTCCCCACTGCCTCATCAGGCTTACCGATAAGCCGGCCGCATAACCATGGCCGGCTATCACATCATCAAGCGGATTATAATTCTGATTCACCAGCAGCATCAGATTGCCGGCATACTCGATCTGATGCCTGAGCATCTTGAAATAGCCCTCGACGCTATAATCTATCCCCGCCACCGGTATTCTGCCTGTCACGCCCCCTGAAATAGCCCCGATGCTTTCCGGGCGGATCATGCGGTCGGCATTGATAAAGAAATCGGCCGGCAGCCCGCTTGACGACTCCTTGACGAGCAGATCTGTCTTCACATACTCGCCATAAGCTATGAAAGCTCCAATCCAGCTACGCGGTGCATATGCTATCTGCACCCGAGGCTGTGGATATAGCCGGGTCAGCGCACCGCAATGATAAAGCGTGAGCCTCAGACCGGCATCCAGACTCAGCCCCCACTTCAGGGGGCGGCGCCAATCGGCGGCGATGTTGGCCTCAAACGCATCCGACGGATGCCTGACGCTGCCACCCTCCTGGCCTGTGGAATGGCGCCACGACAGGTCGGCCTCCATGCTGACATCGCCGATTGCAGAGAGAGCCGTCAGGGTATACTGCCCCACTGCCGAGGGGAGATTCAACTCAGTGCCCCCTTCGGTGAGTATGAACTGATTGGAGAAAGTAGAGGCCGAAGCCATTACACTCACCCGGTGCGACACCCATTCGAGCGCCACGCTCATGTTGCGCCAGCCGAAATTGCCATCCTTAGCCCCGTTGATGTCGTTGTTGAGACCCATCGCATCATGATTGCCGAAGAAGGATGCGCGCAGAGAATTCGCATCATCTATGCGCCAGTTGAGAGCAGCATTCAAGTCGGTGAATCCATAATCTATGTGCGATTCTCCCAGCTGAAGAATATCCGGAAATAGAAGGCTGAGATAAGTGCGGCGTGCTCCGAGCTGCAGCGAAGCCCTTCCTGCGGCGAGAGGAATGCGAATGGCCCCATGGCTCTCGATAAGCCCCACCGACGCATCCACCGACAGCACGGAATCCGGCATCTCGCCCAGACTGAAGGCCCTGAAAGCCCCCCCGGTGCTGTTCTGCCATGTGGCCGGCATACGCCCCGCGCTGAACTCAAACCCTGAGTAATACGACGGGTTATACGCGCTGTATAGCCCCAGCATATGCATCGGATTGAATATGCGGGCGCCATCAGTGGCGAAGAGATTGCTTCCCGCCGAACTGCCGCGCACCGTCACCGACGCATCCAGCTCATTAGCCGTGGCCACATCGGGCATCGACCTCACCAGCGCCAGCGGGTCGCGGCTCCCCATCAGCGACGGCAGCTCATCGAGCATCGACGCATCGATTGCCAAAGAGCCATCGGCATTGAAGCTGATTACCTTGCGCGGCCCCGAGGCAGTGACAGTGATTTCCTGCAGATTATCATAGAACTCCACATCAGCGACCCCCACAACAGAATCGGTCGGCAAGGACGCGTAAGCACACGTCCCGCCGACCGCAATCGTCAGAAGAGTAGTAAGACCCTGCATCATTGAGTTAAGTAGTTGCGAAGAATTAAACATCATAAGTAATTCTTTTCCAAAGAATTATTTGTTCATTAATTCTTTGCAACTACTTATCAATATCTATCCTCCTTATCCTCAATCCTGTCCGGTGATGGAGAGGTAGGTGTTGAGGATATCCCAGTAGTCATCAATCAGTTTGGTGAAAGAACCCTCATCGAAGAAATCCTCACTACGGAATGTGGTCAGGTCAGGGAATGTCAGCAGCGGAGTAGCCTCATAATCCGTCTGGCGGAGGGTCACGGGGATAATCAGCTCCTTCTCATTGACCACGATGATTTTACTTTCATAATTCTCATTGTAGGCATGGTAGTACCATGACGACCATTCGCGGATGGGCTCCCTCTTCTCATCATCCCAGCCCACCTCTTCGAGGTAAGAATGCACCGGAATCAGGAATCCGTCGCGCAGCAGATAGCCTGTGCGTGTAAACGCCGGGTCCCATACGACATAGTCATCATCCGTCTCACCCATCTCCCAGGTCAGATAACCCTGCGGCTGCGGATTGCCGTCATAGCAGAAATAGAGATCGGAATAGTTGTTGAGGAAGCGGATCTTGCGTTCGAGAGCATCAGTGTCGGTGCCGGTGACATCGAGGATAGAATAATCCTCGTTGTGGTCGGTCAGCTTCATGTAGGTGCCCACACTATAGCCGTCGCCGCAATCGAAATAGCGGTAGAGATCCTCATCCACAGAAATCTCGTCGTAGAGAGTCGAGAATCCATAGGCCTTCCCCTTCACCTGCAGCTGGCCGATGAGGTCGGCATCAGAGTTTGCACGGATGAAGTGGGCGATAAGCTTGGTCGGGTCGCCATCGATGCAATTGTCGTCGGCGTCATGGTGGTGGAGGGCATCGCGGATATCGGCATACATCGAATCATAATTCACCAGATTCTTGCCCCACAGTGTAGTGGTGACATCGCAGAACTCCTTGCCATCGATGTCGACGCGCACACGGTCGTCGAGGCGGGTATTGCTGACAGCCATTGTATTCTTCACCACATATCCGTTGGCCTCGAAATCGAGAGTCAGGTCGATGCTCTTGTCCTGTACCAGATTCGACTTGATTTCGGCTTTGCCCAGCAGGACGTTCCCCTTCATCAAGCTCACAGTCATCTTCGAGGGAAGCTCACCTTTGAAATCCACGGTCTCCCATGTAGAGAACTCCTTTGAAGTGTCAAGACGCACGATATAATCATCGCCCTTCGGGGCACGGAAGCTGAACTGCAGATAGTCGGCATCGGATACCTTCACCCACTCCTCCTTATCATAGTCGGGCTTGTAGATGCCGAAATAGTCTTGGGCGCGATAGAGGTCGACCGCCTTGGCTTTCAGCACGCGGGCCGCTGCCACATCACCCTGGGCGAGCTTCATCGCGCTGCTGATGGTCTCGCGTGCGATATTATGCACATCCCAGTATTCCTGCGGCACTTCGTACTCTATAACTCCATCACAGTCACCATCACCATAGTATCCGTTGAACACACTCCACATTATCGCCAGTTCTGCATTCTGGTGCAGGTCGACCATGTCGAAGGCCTCATGTCCGATTTTGACAAGCTTCTCCTTCTGGGCAGCGGGAGTGAGGGCGGCAGCCCCGGTGGGGGCAGAGAAAGAGATATAGTCAATCTTATCGAGGTCGATTGTCTCGCCGTAGCCCTTGATCAGGAGAGCGTGGCCATCGTTGAGGAACTGCAGGTCTCTTGCCACGCCGAAATTATACTTGGCGTAAGAATCACCCTGCTTCACATACAAAGCTTTCGGGAAAGCGAAGGCGCAGGCCGAAGTAGCCAGCAGCGCCGAGAGGGTCAGAGCGATTTTCTTCATTTCAGTATAGCCTTTATAGAATGATTACCCGATTTGCATATCACGATGCCCTGGCGGATTGAGCCCAGCATGATAGACTCACCCTTCTTGGCCTCAGGCACAGACGCCAGCAGTTCGCCGGCTACGGAATAGATATCCACCTGACCATCGGCCAGCACACGCAGCGAGCGCGATGCGGCATCAAATTCAAGAGTAGCCTCGGCAGCGTCAGCCATTACGCTCTCTACGCCCGATGTCTCATCAATATACATTTCCTGCAGGTCAGCCTGGCGATAGGTGCCCAGCGTGTTGGCATCCTTGTCGGAGGCCGTCATCACGCCATTGCTGAAAGTGAGGCGGTCCACCTGGTCGAGACTCAGGATTTCCCACCCCGACTGGGTGTGGATGTGCAGATAGTCAGACTCAGCAGCCGCGTAGAGCGACGTGCCTGCTGCCATCATGCAGAGAAGTAAAGTTTTCAGTTTCATAATATAGTGGTTATAATTCTATTGTATCCGAAGCCGTGTGGCTGCGGGGGGAGGGTCACTTGCAGGTCATGATGTCGAGCACGTAGAGGTCGGTGGCTCTCATGGCATCGCGGCCGATAGAGGTGAGATTGCGTATGGTGCGGTCCACATCCTCGTCGATAATCCCCTCGGCAGCCGATACACAGTGGCCGTTCATAGCCATCATGGCCGACATCATAGCCGTCGACACACCTGAAGAGATTTTCATGGCGCACGAAGGTTTGGCGCCGTCGCAGATCATGCCGGTAAGGTTGGCCACCATATTCTTGACAGCCGCCACCACCTGCTCGTAGCCGCCCCCCATGAGATATACCAGACCGCTGGCAGCCCCGGTAGAGGCCACCACGCATCCGCAGAGAGCCGAGAGGCGTCCGAGGCTCTGCTTGATATAAATGCTGGTGAGATGGCTCAGAATCAGCGCGCGGGTCAATTGCTCATCTGAGGCCTCGATATCAGTGGCATACGACACGACAGGCATTGTGGCGCAGATTCCCTGGTTGCCCGAGCCGCTGTTAGACATCACCGGCACCGGCGCTCCACCCATACGGGCATCGCAAGCAGCCGAGGTCAGCGAGATCATGTGGGCCAGCGGCGTGTCGCCGAAGAGAGGTTTTCCGCAGTTGCGCATCGTGCTGCCCAGCGAATGGCCGTAGGGCTGGTTGAGGGCCAGGTCGGCCGCCGCACTGTTGAGGGCACGTGCCTGCAGAATGAAATCGATCTCTTCGAGCGGAGTCTCAGTGGCGAACTCCCAGACAGTGTGCAGGTCGAGCTGTACATCGGCAGTGGTGTCGACCGGAGTGTCAGCCACACTCGATTGCGGCTCCTCATTGAAGATGACCGAGCGGTTCTTCTCGAGATATATGAAGTTGGTGTGCTCGCGCGAGATGGTGGCGCGCACACGGTCGGTGTCGTGAGCAACCTCCACATCGATATGCAGGTTTGAGGGGGCATTCTCAAAGAGTTTGATATCGATCGGATGCGACGCGATATACTCCTTGCCGCGGGCCACGGCCTCATCATCCACATCCTTCAGCACCTCCAGACCATACTCTGATTTGCCGATAAGCGCGCCCAGCGCTATGGCTATCGGCAGGCCTATCATGCCGGTGCCCGGAATTCCGACACCCATTGCATTCTTAAGGATATTGGTGCTGAGTCTGACGCGGATTTCGCTCGGGGTGCAGCCCAGGAGTTCGGTGGCCTTAGCCACGCATAGCGAGACAGCAGCCGGCTCGGTGCAACCCACCGCCGGCACCACCTCACGATGTATGAGGTCGATGATTGACTGTCGTTTCTCTTTCTGTATCATGATATTAGGTTGTGAGTATAAGTAGCTGTTCAAACTTTTCCCCGGAAAAGCAATAGAAAGAAGTTCAAACAACTTCTATGTGTGTTGGATTCGTGTCTGATATATTCTTAAGTTGGTCAGATAATCAATCGTGCAAGCCGTCGTCAGAGGCCAGTAGGTCAGGGAATAGACTTCGGTTGCGGCTCATTCTCTCCAGTCGCTTGTTACGCCAGCACTTTCGGCAGCAGGCCACATATCGGTCGTTGCCACCGATTTCTACCTGCTCCCCCTCGGTAATGATTTCGCCGTTAGAGTCGATGCGGGCATTCATGATAGTCTTTCGGCCGCAGGAGCACGTAGACTTCACCTCATCGATAGTGTCGGCCATCTCAAAGAGCCGCTTCGACCCCTCGAAGAGATTCCCCTTGAAATCGGTGCGCAATCCATAGCAAATGACATTCGAACCGAAGTCATCTACCACAGCCGCCAGCTGGTCGACCTGCTGTGCCGACAGAAACTGCGCCTCATCGACCAGAATCCATGCCGGGGCATTGTCGCAGTCAGATTTAATGATATTACGGATCAGAGTGTAGAGATTAGTCTCTGCGTAGATCCATTTGCATTCGCGTTCGATGCCGATGCGGCTGCGGATCACATTACGTCGGTCGCGGGTGTCGACCACAGGCTTCATGCAGAGATACTTCAGACCGCGCTCCTCAAAATTGTAGGCAGTCGTAAGCAGCAGAGCGGTTTTGGCCGAACCCATTGTGCCATATCGGAAATATAGTTTTGAGCTTCGATTCATGATAGTTGAGGATTTCCAGGCGCCATGCAGTCAGACGCGACCCACAGGTCAATCTCGCCGAGGCGCCAAACCCGACATCAAAGTTACAACAAATTCTCCGGAAATTCAAGCCCGCCACCCCCGAATAAGCGATGCCCCGCCAAATTCCCCGATTGACTCCAGGGCGGGTTGCCTAACCTAACGGCATTGAGTGAGGGCACCGCTGCTAGGAGGCGAGGGCTTAATAAGGCAGGGTGTCGGCGCAACAAAATGATTAAAATTTTGTTTAGAATACATAAGAGAGTTAAAATGAGCAGTAAGAAGGTGTTTATCTACTTACGAAAAAAATGAAATAAATAATTTTTGGAAAAGTATAAACGACTTCATAACCTTAAATCCCCCAGCGCATGAAATCCTTTAGCGTCATAAATGTGAATCCGGGTGCAATACCGGCCGGAGCGTTGATTCCGAATCTTGGACTTCTCAGCCGCAGAGCGAAGATTTTCGCTCTCGGGCGCAGCATGGCTCGCCAGAAGAGTGGCGCGACGTTGCGCTGTGTGTTCGGTCACACCGGCCTCGGTGTGGCAGGGAGTCTGGTGATGCTGCTTGTGAGATTCGGACTCTCTGCACTGATGGTGATGGCCGCAGTGGCGCTTTATGCGATGGATATGCTCTGGGGAGCAGCCGGAATGATTGCGGCCGCCGTAGTGGTGGCCATGGGTTTCCTGACCCGCATCATGATGCTGGGCTTCGCCGCAGTGGCCGGATACTGGGTGGTCGCTACCGGTGATTATGCCGGCAGTATGATGATACCCTATTTGTTGCCTGCAGTGGTGGGATTGGCTCTGCTCTTAGCGCTGATTGGCCCGGGGCGCCTATCATGTGACTCAGTGATGCGCCGCAACATCTTCCGTCGCGTTCGCCGGCGTCAGACCCGTAAGCTTCTCGAAGAGCGATTCTCATACAAAGCCTACCATATGGCCCGCTTCCACGAGAGCGTATAGAAATCTCATTTTAAGTATCTCTCAAAAATTAGTTAATAATTAACTAATTTTTGAGCTATGATTCTTTTTGGTCTTTTTGGGCGCTTTTCGTCGTCTTCGTCAGTCGCTTAGCTCGCTAAGCTCCTTCCTCAGCCAACGAAAATCACTCAAAAAATCCTCAAAAATAATGCATAGCTAATTTTTGAGAGATACTTATAGGCTTCTAAGTTGACTTGCCCGGCTATTCCGCCCAGACTCCCAACAAAGATATCTCCACCCCGAAAGGCATTCCACCCTTTCGGGGTGGTCGGCTTTTATGGTAGTAGAGTGTGTTCTGACGGTCGAAAGTAGCGATGTCGGCCATGCGGGTCTCACCCTGCGGAATATCGATGGGGAGCGTCAGTTCGCGGCGGTGCAGCATGCGCCCCTGCAGATCGGAATATGTGATGCGCAGGCGCAGGGCGGTGATGTGAAGGTCAGAACCATTGACCACGTGGAAGGTCTCGCGCCGCGACGAAGCCGGCTTATCAAACCCCGCAAAAGATATAACATCTCTCATCGCCTCAAGCCCTATCGAATCGAGCTGCAACGCTCCCGACATCGAGTCAGGGTCAACACCATTGTCAGATAGGCCACCTGCAGAGGAGGCCGACGACTTGGCATCGGCTCTCTTGCGTGACGATTTAGAGTCAGCTGCCGTACTCTTCTCAGTGCGCACCTTAAGCTTCACCTTGCGTGCCGCGCACTCAGCTGCAGGTATTGCGGATAGCATCGCCGCCGCAGAGATTGCGAGCAGCAGAGGTCGGACAATTTGTGTGATATGCATCATGACAGTGAGGATAAAGAGATACTTAGAGGAAGAACTGGTCAAAGATATCGTGGCCTGCGGGGCGACGAATCAAGATTGCCGTCATATTCAGGATACTTCCGGATCCACCCTTCGGGCAGCTTGTCGAGCGGGTCAGAATTGCGCATGCGCACATTGATGCGCAGCTTATTCCACAGAACCGGCAGAATCAGCCCCGGCGAGAAGTTGAGCTTCAGTTTCGGCATCTCGATATAGAGAGCATTCCCCGAATCAGCAAGCGTGGCCAACCCCGTGCGCGGCATTGCCGGGAGCCCATCAGCTATGTGCGAGCAGAGAGTGATTTTGAAGCGTCGCGAATCAGCCGACTCCTCCAGTTCACCGATCTTCATGCCCGGCCAAAGGCGGCAATCAGTAGCCTCAGCCACAAACACCAGCTTATGTCCCTTCCTCAGCGGGTCGGCTATCACCAGCAGCGCCACCTCATCAGCCGGATACTCCCATACACCCTCTACAGGGTCGAGCGGCCTCTCAGCCAGCCACTCCCTCAAAGCTCCCATATCAGTGCATGCCTCAGCCGGGAAGCCGGCATCGGCAAAGTCCGACTCAGCCCCCGCAGCGGGCAGCATCGCTATGACAGCGAGTAGTAGCGTCAGTAGAGTGGGGAGCAGTTTTGACATGTGAGCAGTTGTAAAGGATATAAGTCATGTTGAGGATAGCCGGCTCGAGAATCAAGGCTTCGTAGAGAACGTATAGCTCAGACCGAAGCTAAGAATCTCTTTCAGCATCCAGTAATGCCACTTCGAGGCGGCAAAATCGCCCGACGAATCATATCTCGGATGCAGATAGAGCTGGGTCGACAGGAATCGGGTGATATTGAAATTGAACGTATTCTCCCAGTCAGCCTGAAAATAATGATAATCAGTGAAGAGGAACACGCGCGACTTCCACGAGATATTCGATGTGATGTCCCAGTTAAGGGTCAGCTCCGCATTCGAACCGAACTCGCTGCGGGTGTGGCGTCCGGCCTCGATGTTGAATTGAGTCGGGTCGACACGCCGGGTATTCATGCAAGCCTTCAGATTATATGATATAGGCGCGATTGATGCCGAGAACTTCAGAGTGTCGTGGCGCTTGCTCAGATTATAGGTCATACCGAGACCCATGTTGAGGTCGGCCGGCGACAGAAACGACGAACTCATCACATACGAATCAGCCGGGAAGGCGTTGAAGAACTGCGTCTTGAACTGAAGCGTAAAAGAATAGAACCACTTCTTGAACGCCTTCACACCCATCTTCAGGTTATACTGCAGCTGATCTTGCGAGATGGAATATTTATGCAGCGCGTCGCTGCTGTTGGAGTTGACGGCGAGTTTATAGACCAGATTGCTGGTGAAGAGCAGGTCAGGGTGAAAGACAGTGTTGAGCGCCACATCCCAATTGAAATTGAAGAGCAGCGCCAGATAATCATTTCCCCCCTGATACCAGTTATGGCTGATATAGGCCTGCGAGAACTGCAGACCGGTGTTGAAGGTATGCAGCCAATGCACCCGGCGCTGCTCAGTGTCGGGCAGCATAGCCTCATCGGCCTTGATCATAGGCAGATTCTGCCGCATCAGCATTGCCTGCAGGCTCATGTCATCATCAGCCAGCTTCGGAGGCACCGGCAACTGCCAATAGGCATAGCTGATGCGCTCCGGATACTGCATCATGTAGCGATACTCCATATCACCCCTCATGCGGTAATCCTCCTGCATCACACGCAGCCATCCGGGCTTGACGTTGAATGCCGGCGGCTCAGCCATCTCCTCATCCGGGCGCACGGCACTCCGATGTGCCAGAGCCGCTTCCGCAATCGTGTCAGCCGGCGAAATGCTCAGCAGCTCATCACCCTCCTCGAGGAGAGTGGCGTCGAGCGGTTCGGAATAGAGTATACCCGCGAAGCGGTCAGTATCGTAAGCGCCCGCCTTGGCATTCATCCTGAACTTATATTCCGGCAGCTCCACCACCCGCAGGGGGAGATAACGCAGACCCTTGAACACCAGCGGACTCCCCGTGGCCGGATAGGTGTGGCCATAATAACGCTCCACCACCTCATCTCGGCTCACCTCCGCCATCGAAGAGGCCAGCCGAGCAGAATCGCGCCGCGTCATGAATCGCTCTATCTCAGAGATAGAGATATCCTCGCCCTCCTGCTCCAGAAGCCAACGCAGCAGCTCCCGGCGACCGGACTCCTGTTCAGGTTCCTCAATCTCCTCAGGGTCGGGCGAGGTTGAAGTGGCCGGCTGCGGACGGTTCCAAATCAATCTTGCTGACTCCGCACCGCATGCATCCGCACTGTGTATAGCCATGGCTGCCATCAGAGAGGCAGGCAGCAGAAGATGTGAGACTCTCATTACTCTGAAGGTGAAAGAATGGTGGTGTAATCTTGCGAATTGATTATGTCGTAGGCCCTGCGGAAGATGGGGTCATGACGGTTGTAGACCTTGAAATATGTAGACTGGTCATAGAGGTCGCGGCCGATCAGCCCCTTTAGCGACATGGTGAAGAGCGGCAGCGAAGTCTTGAACTGCTCATCATCATACTCTATCCCCTCCTTAGCCGCCATCTCCTTCAGCTCATCAAGCAGAGATTCCGGCACCTCAAACGACTTGACGAACGCATCGTCCGACTTGTAGAGCTTCTTGATCTCCTTGCGGTGGGCATCGACATATGATATCGCGCAACGGTTGATGAGCCCCTTGGCCATCACATTGCGGTAATATTTGGTAAACTCCGTAGTGTCGAGCGGCACGAAGCTGTCCGGAGTGATTCCACCCCCGCCATATACAGGACGCTGCAGCCGCAGAGTGCGGTAGATGGTGGAGTCATTTCGCTTGATGCTATCCTCATGCATAAGCTCGCCATGATTGAAGCGCTCCTCGATATCCTTGCGGTAGGCATCGCGCTCACCCTTGGCGTAAGGCTTCTGTATGTCGCGCCCGGTGGGTGTGTAGTAATGTGCCACAGTGAGGCGTATCATAGATCCATCCGGTAGCGGAATGGGGCGCTGGACGAGCCCCTTGCCGAATGAACGTCGACCCACGACCACAGCCCGGTCATGGTCCTGCAGCGCACCCGCAGTGATTTCAGAGGCCGAAGCCGAATACTGATTCACCATCACCACCAGCCGGCCGTCGGCAAAGAGCGGCTTGCGGCTCTTGGGGCTTGCGAAAGCATCGAAGCGCGGCGACTGCAATCCCTGGGTATACACAGCCAACTCACCCGGATTGAGCAGTTCGCCAAGGAGCTCCACGGCCGCCTGCAGATAGCCACCCCCATTGTCGGTGAGGTCCAGAATCAGTTGCTGCATACCCTCCTTCGACAAGCGGCGCACCGCCTCGCGCACCTCATTGGCCGTCTCAGCCGAGAAGCGGCTGATTCTGATATATCCCGTAGAGGCATCCACCAGATAAGCCGCATCCACACTATAGATAGGTATGTCATCGCGTGTGATGCTGAAGCCGATGGTGTCGGCCGGAGCCCCCGGCTCATGGCGCAGGACCGTCACATCCACCACTGTACCCTTCGGGCCGCGCAGACGCTTCATGATGTCGGAATTCTTCATCTTCATGCCGGCGATGACTGTGTCGTTGACCGCAATGATACGGTCGCCGGCCAGAATCCCCACGCGCTCCGAGGGTCCGCCATTGATGGTCTGGATTACATATAGAGTGTCGGAGGGCATGTTGAAGGTTATGCCGATGCCCGAGAAATTACCCTGCAGCGGCTCATTAAGTTCGCGGGTCTCCTCAGGGGTCGAGTAAGCCGAATGCGGGTCGAGCTTCTCGAGCATCCCCTTTATGGCATCCTCCACGAGGCGCCCCTCATCGACAGTGTCAACATATAATTGCGCGATAGCCTTCTCAGCCATAAGCAGCTTCTGTTCGGGCGTGTCGGGCCGGAATGCCTGTCCGGCGGCCACCATGCCTGATGCGAGCAGCGCAGCTATGGCAAGAGGGAGCAGTATATTGAATTTATGCTTGTTGTTCATCAGATTTAAAATTTATGATTTTCTTAACCGCGACTAATGTGTAGACTCGGCCGTGGCCAGACGCCTGCGGCACTCACTCGCGTCAGGCACCCATCGCGAGGTGTCGAAATGATTATGTTGCAACTCGCGCACCATCGATGATGATACCGCCGCCAACTCAGGCGATGCCGGGAGCAGAATGGTGTCAATGCCCGAAATCATGCGGTTGGCGTCAGCCAGCGACCGCTCATATTCAGCATCTATGGCGTTGCGGAATCCGCGAATGATAACCCCGGCACCTGTCCGGCGCACGGCATTGATGGTGAGCCCATCATAGCTCATAACCTCCACACCTGCCACCCCGTCGAGCAGCGACTTCAGAGTCGCCTCCCTTGCCGCGATATCGGCCGGGGTGGTCTTATGTTCGTTGTAGCCTATGCCCACGACCACACCCTCCGGGAAGAGCGTCAGCGCACGCGCCAGCAGGTCGAGGTGGCCGGTGGTAAAGGGGTTGAAGCTCCCCGGGAAGAATGCCTTCATAGCTTATCAGATTTCAGAATCATCCTCCACCACGAGGTTGTCGATGATGAAGTTCTGGCGGTCCATGGTGTTTTTGCCCATGTAGAACTCCAGGAGTTGCTCTACGGTGTCATCGCGATGCAGCTTGACAGTGTCGAGTCGCATGTCGGGTCCGATAAACTCAGCGAACTCCACATCATTAATCTCACCCAGACCCTTGAATCGAGTCAGCTCGGCATTGGCCCCGAACTTCTCGATTGCCGCCAGTCGCTCCTCATCGTTATAGCAGTAATATGTATCCTTCTCCCCCTCGGCGTCCGGCTCCTTCCGCTTCTTCGACTTTCCGGTGGGGCGTCGCGAAGTCTTCTTGTTGCGCACACGGAACAGGGGTGTCTGCAGAATATATACGTGCCCCTTCTTCACCAGGTCAGGATAGAACATCAGGAAGAAAGTGATCAGCAGCAGGCGTATGTGCATACCGTCGACATCGGCATCGGTGGCGATAATCACCTTATTGTATCGCAGCCCCTCGATGCCATCCTCGATATTCAGCGCGGCCTGCAGCAGATTGAACTCATCATTCTTATAGACCACCTCCTTGGTCATGCCAAACGAATTCAGCGGTTTGCCTCGCAGAGAGAACACCGCCTGAGTCTCGGCATTGCGCACCTTAGTGATGATTCCGGCGGCCGACAGACCCTCGGTGATGAAGATTGAAGAATCCTCGCGTCGGTCGACCTTGGCATTCTGCGGCAGCGTGTCGTTGTAGTGCCAGCGGCAATCGCGCAGATTCTTATTGTGCAGGCTCACCTTCTTGGCCTTCTCGCGGGCCAGCTTCGCCACCCCTGCCATAGCCTTGCGCTCCTTCTCAGACGCAGCTATCTTGCGCAGCATCACCTCAGCAATGTCGGTGTGTTTATGCAGATAGTCGTCGAGCGCCTTCTTGATGAAATCGCCTATGAACTTATTCACCGTCGGAGCATCCTCCTCGGGAGATATCTTTGTCGAGCCGAGCTTGGTCTTGGTCTGCGATTCAAACACCGGTTCCTGCACCCTTACGCTCACCGCCGCCACAATACCGTTGCGGATATCGGAGAACTCATAGCCCTTGCCCGAGAACTCCTTGATGGTGCGGGTGACATGCTCTCGGAAAGCCGTCAGATGGGTGCCACCCTGCGTGGTGTTCTGGCCGTTGACAAAGCTATAGTATTCCTCGCCATACTGGTCGGTGTGGGTGAGCACCACCTCGATGTCGTCACCCTTCAGATGGATGATGGGGTAGAGGGGTTCAGATGTGAGGCGGTCCTTCAGCAGATCCTCCAGACCATGGCGCGAGATATAGCGTCGACCATTCAGATATATTGTCAGGCCCGTGTTGAGATAGGTGTAGTTATTCACCATCGTCTCCAGGAAATCCATATTGAACGCATAGCCCTTGAAGAGTTCGGGGTCGGGATGGAACTTCACCATCGTGCCATTAGGCTCAGTGGTGGGGAGCTGCTCGGTGTGCTCCTTCAGATAGCCGCGCTCGAAGTGGCATCTCACCATCTTCTTATCGCGGAAAGACACTACCTCACACTCCGTAGAGAGAGCATTGACCGCCTTCAGGCCCACACCATTCAGGCCCACAGATTTCTGGAAATTCTTGCTGTCGAATTTGCCGCCTGTGTTGATTTCAGAAGCCACCTCCCTGACTTTTCCCAGCGGTATGCCACGGCCATAGTCGCGAATCGACACATTCCCCTCGGCATCGACATCGATATCGATGCGCTTACCGGCTCCCATATTGAACTCATCGATAGAGTTATCCACCACCTCCTTAAGCAGCACATATATGCCATCTTCGGCATGCGAGCCATCACCGAGTTTGCCGATATACATGCCCGGGCGGCGCCTGATGTGGATATTCCACTCAAGCGTCTGTATGGCATCTTCATTATAATCTGTCTCTATCAGCGCCGGGGTCTCGATGTCATCATCCTCCTCAATATTTTCAGGATTGGTGTATACCTCCTCGATGGCCGGAGTCGCATCTGAAGTCTGTTGAGAATCAGTGAAGTCAAAAAGATTCGAATCGTTCATTGGTCGGGAAAAATCAGTTTGTGAGCTGCATCGCTCCCCGGGCATGGCCGAGGTGCCACAGCTTCAATATAGCAAAGTTAATAAAAAAAGTGCAAAAATCCTCACATCGTCCCCGATAAAGGGGTTGATGTGAGGACTATAAGTATTTAGACCCGTAGAATCAGGCTTTGCAGAGCAGGGCAGTGGCCTGTGCGGCGATACCCTCTTCGCGGCCCGTGAAGCCGAGGCGCTCGGTGGTGGTGGCCTTAACCGACACGCAGTCCTCAGGCACTCCCGTCACTTCAGCCAGCTTCATTCTCATCGCATCGATATGCGGGCGGAATTTAGGGCGCTCCGCCATGATGGTGATGTCGAAATTGGCTATCGTCCAACCCTTTTCGGCAATCAGCGCGCACACATGGCGCAGCAGAATCTTCGAATCTATCCCCTTGTAGCGCGGGTCAGAGTCAGGGAAGAGCTTGCCGATATCGCCCAAAGCCAACGCACCGAGCAGGGCATCGCACAGAGCGTGGATAGCCACATCAGCGTCGCTATGGCCCAGCAGCCCCAGACTATGCGGAATCTCAATGCCGCAGATCCATAGCGGGCGGTCGGCCACGAGGCGATGGACATCAAAACCACTTCCTATTCTGAAATTGCATGTCATTGTCGGTCAGTATTTTTTTAACGACTTCAATTGGAGGTTCAGGAGCTTTAAACAACCATAGGGTGACATAAACTGCCGGGCATTATCTGCGGCGTTTGCCGAGCAGGTCGCGCAGGCCATCCATGTCGAAAGTCAGCGTGAAGCGCAGCGTCTGGTCGAGCGGCGACGACTGGGCTGTAGCGAGCATATAAGAGGCATCGAGCTGCACCACATTGAGCGAGAAACCCGCACCGAAAGCGAAGTAAGAACGTCCACCCTTCGAAGCATTCTCATAATTGTAGCCCGCACGCACGAAGAACTGCTGATTATAGGCATACTCCGCGCCAAACGACACATTGATTTCCTTCAGCTCCTCGGCAAATCCACCCGGAGCGTCAGAGAAGCTCTTGAAGATGCCGGTGATAGGCGACATTGTCTCCCACTTCTCGAGAGCTTCGTCATATTCAGCCTGCCCTTCAGGAGTATCCTCATAATCCTTCAGACGCGGCTTGGTGGGCACGAGCAGCTTATTGAGGTCAAGACCGAGCGAAAGCGAATGATAGTCGGCCAGAGGGAACATGAAATTTGTGCCCAGTCGCAGATTAGTAGGCAAGAAGGCATAAGTCGCACCATGGTCGTAGCTTACCTTCGAACCGATATTGCTGATGTCGAAACCCCATGAGAACTGACACTCATTGCGTCCCACCATCGGATAAGTCACGAAATAACCCGAGATGTCGGCGCCGAAAGCCGAGGCGGCAGTATTAGTCTCGCCCGAATAGGCATCCTCGTACGACAGGTCAGAGAGAATATAACGCAGCACGACACCCATAGAGAACTTCTCGGAGAGTTTGCGCGAATAACCCACATCGATAGCGAACTCATAGGGGTTGATGGTCTGCATGACACCGCCGTCGCCGGTGCCGTAATCGCTCATCGACACCTCACCGAGCGAGAAGTAGCGGAACGAAGCCGAGAGAGCCTGGTTGTCGCCGCTGCCCAGTTTCCAGTAGCCCGCGAGATTGGCCAGGAAGATGTCGTTGACAATCTTGCGCAGCCAAGGAGTGTAGGATATCGAGAGGCCACCCGTAGAGTAAGCGAACGCATACTTCGAGGGGTTCCAGAACTGCGAGTTCATATCCGGGTCGGTAGCCGCACCGAGGTTACCCATAGCCGAGCCTCTGGCATCGGGCGTGATGCTGAGTGTGGTCACACCGGTGTTGACCGGGTTGAAGTCATTATCTTTAATGTCGTTCTCACCCGCAGCCAGCACCGGCAGGGAGAGCGAGGCGAGAATCACCGCCAGAAGATATCGTTGGATAGACGTCATAGGTAATTAAAAGAAATATCAGGGCCCGAGTGAATGTCAGACCCTGATATAATAACTGATAAATGTGCTGAATATTGCCTTGGGAGTCAGGAGCGGTGGCGGACACTGTAAGAAGCCGCGGCTTCCCGCCCACTGATGCTATGCCTGTGGCCGGGCATCGGTCGCGCCGATGCGCGCGTTCACACCACAGGCACATCAATCGGTGCCGAATGGCTCTTGCGTCCGGTGCCCCCGGTCTGGATGATGTAGGCCTTATACAGACCCGGTTCGACACGAGAGCCATCCTGGTCGCAGGCATCCCATTCGAAAGCGCCCCCCTCGAATTTCTCACGGCGCACCTGCAGTCCGGCAGCATTGAGAATCACGATATCAGCCTCCGAGGGGAAGTCAGCTACGGCAGCGAAGGTGCCTCCGTCGGCCACGACGCCGTTGAGCAGACGTATGGCGTAGGCCCCCTCATAAGGATTATAGTAGAATGTGGTCTCGGCTGTGGTGCGGTTGCCGGCGGCATCGCTTACCGTCACACTGGCAGTGTGCATACCCTCCGAGAGGTCGCTCAGCGGGATGCGGCGTTCATAAGCCACACACGCCTCATCAAGAATCGGGCTCACATTTGTGGCCGTTGCATCCTCGCGGCCGTCGAGCAGCATCCGGAAAGAGGGATTCAACGGATTATGGTCATAGCAGAGGGCAAGATTGTCAGACACCCGTATCTGGAGCTCCATCTCATCCTGATCGAATTCGAAATGCTCCACCACCGGGGGCATCATGTCAGCCTCAAGTTCGGTGGCTTCGGCATCTTTATGATATACCGGTGAAGCCAGACCGCCGCCGGCAGTGCGTTGCTTCGGGTCGTAGACAGCCGCATGAATTCGGCCCACCTTACCTACTGCATTCTCGATAGATGCAGGCAGGAAGAAGCTGACGGTGAACTGGCCGTTGACCACTTCGCCTACACCCATTGCCACTTGCGAATCATTTACTGTGAGGCGCAGCTGCTTTGCATCGCCCGAGCAGAGGTTTTCAGAGATGACCGTCTCCGACGGGCGCATGATGCGCAGCACCACCCGGCCGTTGAATTCCGGATCGACCTCACCGTTGCCTTCGGCGTTAGCCACATATCCGCTCACAGTATTGCGCTGGCCGATCTGGATGGCCGAGGCGGTGGATTGCGAGAACTTCACCTCACGTGTAGGCACCGGGAGCACGATAGCCGGGTCGCCCAGCAGCTGATATCCCAGCTCATTATTATTCGACGACTTAGTCTTGGCCTGAGCCAAGGCCTCGCCGGCAGTGATATTGCTTTTATGGCGGGGAGAGTTCTCATCAAAACCCTCGCGGAAGAGGCTCGTATAGAAATAGTCGAACAGCATGGCATTCTCGCCCGACCATGTCTCGCGTGTAGCCAGCAGCGAGCCGATAGCCCCATAGGGGGTCGACACCACCAGTGATTCGCCCAGGCCGCGTGCGCCACGGTCAGAATTTGTGAGCGAACATCCCGCGAAGCCCATGAAGGGGAGCTTGCGGTTGCGCAGGCGATAGACATCAGAAGCATTGAAGAAGTCACCCTCCTGATTGAGCTTGAAGCATGAGCCATGTCCGTAATACGCCACCATCAGACGCCCCTCGTCGAGGTCATTGAAAAGCTTGCGCTGTGCCTCCAGATAGCCATACGCATCAATGGGGAGGTCGGTGTTGATAGCTCCGTAATTGGCCACTTTGTCGATGTGCTGGCTGAGAAGTATGGCCTGCTCGGCATGTGTGTGCGAGTCGCCCACTCCGCCGATGTTGGTGAAGGCATTCAGATAATACTCGATATCCTCGGCCTCAAGATACTTCTCGATCTTCTCTATCAGGGTCTGTGCTTCGGCCGGGTAGCGCACGGGGAGAATCCCCACTCCGACCTGCATGCGGTTGGTGTGGACGTTTGAGAGCGAGATATAGTCGTCCATCATGCCGATGATGTCGTTGGCGTTATGGGCGCCGCGCTCCTGCGAGATTGTGGGTGCCTGATAGGCTATGATCCCCTCCGACTGCTGACGCTCGGATATTATGCCGCGGAAGTCAGCGTAGAGCGGGCCCAGCAGCAACACATTCTTAGCTTTTACCGGAGAGGTCATCGTGGCCTTCACAAGCGCGCGGTAGGCCATCGGGTCGGGCACACCGGCCGAGAACTCATTATAGCATTCATCGGTGGTGGCGATAAGGGTGCGTATGCCATCGTGGGCCAGGTGAATCTCAGCCAGACGCTCCGCCACCTCCTTGAGCTGCGGGATGCAGATGATAATCAGTTCCGCTCCCTCTGCAGCCTGGGCATGCAGGTTCTGGTTGCGGATGCAAGAGTAACCGGTCTGGAATCCCTTGATCTGCTTCTGTGGCAGCAGCGGGTCGAAAATGATAGCCGATGGCGGCTCCGGCAGATTATAGGTGTAATCGATAGCCGCCATGCCATCGGCGCCATCGGCGGCCACCTCCATGAATCTCGGCAGCAGCGGCAGCGATATGTCGATGCCGAGATATGTGGCCCCCTCCGGGATGCGTATCACGGCGCGGTCGCCGCGATGCAGGTTGGGGAAGGCTATCATATCCTGGTTGATGCGCTTACCCTCGGCACCGCGCAAAGAGGGTATGGCGCGCGGATATGTCAGCACCCACTGGTCGAGGTTGGCCGGGGGCACCTCCTTATTCGACACCAGCTTCACGAATATATTCACATCCTCGGCCGGGAGAGTGAAGTTGGTGAATTTCGGAGAGATGGTGCGCATCGAGGTGGTCTGTACCGTGTCGACTTTCGTATCCTCGATCTCATCGCTTTCGAGCACACCATAGCTCCAGGTGGCCTTCGAATTATAGTCAAGATACATCGTGCACTCCATCATTGCCGGCATCCCCACGATTGCATCATTGAGATGGGCCGGCCATGTGAGCAACCCGTCGGGCTGGGCCAGCATATCCTCGCCATAGAAGATTTGCCCCGAGGAAGTATTGTTGTGGTAGAGATCCACCTCATGGCTTACGCGCCCGTAGCCGTAGGTCACTTCCGAGGCATAGCCGGCGTTCGGGTCGGGAGCCTTCACATGCTCCATCGTCACCACACGCTCCGAATCGCTCAGGAAGTAATATCCGAGGTCGGAGTATATGTTGCGCCCCGAGTTGGAGAAGAAGCCGTCGGTGGTCTGTTCGGCGGCAGTGTTGATAGAGAAGGTGGTTGTCCCCTGGGCGTAGAAATATAGTTTACCCTCATGGTGCAGCACCGGCACAGGCGAGAGGTCGTCGGTATACAGCGGGCGTCCGGCCTGGTCTACAAAATTCATCTCCATTTGCTTTCCACCCTTGCCGTAGAGCCCGACCCTTTCAGGATTACTGAACCCCATGGCGCGTAGTGTGGCATGCGAGATTTCATATACCCCCGACTCATCGACACCGATTTTGACCCAATTCCCCTCAGCGAGGCGCGAGTTAGGGGCAAACCGCATTATGGATGGAGCAATGTCAGAGGTGGCTCCCGCCGGGAGAGCCGCAGTGAGCATAGAAAGAAGTAGATATCGAATCTTCATAGGCTTATTTGAATCTTGTAGAGAGAAGGATTGTGGAATCATTATTATCATCTGCGTGGCCGGTGTCTCCCTCGAGGTGTGCGTTATCTTCCTCATGATGTGCGAGGATTGAGATGTGCATGTTTTCGGTGAGGCGCACCGGTGGGATAGCGAGAGGCATCAGCAGGAGGTCCCCCATCTTGATTGTGTTGCGGGCCGACATGCGCGAGAGTGCTGCACGGGTATCCTCATCCGAGGGTAGAGTCAGCTCAGTCTCAGTGATGTCACCGGCCTCATCCTGCACACGCAAAGAGAGGCGCGACTTGCGCGCATCGCCCCAGTCACCCACCACGATTGAATTATCGAAGCAATAATCAGCCGGCGCAGGCAACATCTCATTCTGCAGCCCCTGCCACGCATCGGCAGGCAATATAATCAGAGCCGAAGTGAAAGCTCCCAGATAGCGGTCGGCGAAGCGAGGCGCGACCGATTTGCCGAGGCGACCGATTTTCCATGCCGCCGCCGGCAGCGCACGGAATTCAGGTTTGAAATCCGGGATGTAAAGTGGCCGGTTAGAGAGTAGCCAGCAAGAATCAGGCCAGAAGAGGGTGACCCTCTTCTGGCTTATCATGTTGGTGGAGTGGTCTCCACAGGGTAATTCAGCGTAGATTTTCATGATGTGGAATCAATAAATTCAGGCCGCCTGGCGCGAAGCACTATTGAGCCGTCACGGCCAGCTTGCGCGAAGATGTGGCCGATGTGCCGTCGGGCGAGGTGATTGTGGCACGATAGAGATATATGCCCCTCGGCACTCTGACACCATCGGAATTGCAGAGATTCCAATACACAGAGAGCGAGGCCATCATATCGGTCGAGGTAGCGCGGTCAGAGGTCCATACACGTCGGCCATTCAGGTCGAAGACCTCGATGCGGCATGCCACATCAGCCATCGGGCGGTCGGTAGAGACTGTGAAGGTCACATTCTCACGTGCGGGATTGACATCGGTGCGCAGCTCATATATCTCCGGGCGCTTGGCCGCAGCCACATTGAACGTGAGGTCGGCTGTGGCTGAGTTGTTGGCGTTGTCCCATACGGTCAGGCGCAGCGTATGCTCGCCCGCCGAGAGTTCGGGCAGCGGATAGAGCAGAGTCCCCATGGTGGCATCATCCGGGTCAGGAGAATAGTAGATGTTGACATCCGAGAAAGTGGTGCGTCCGTCGAGAGTGAGGGTAATCTGGTGGCCGATGCCGGCATCAGAGATATTTATGCCCGACTCATCCGACACCTTTGCCATCGCCACAGGCGAAGAATGCACCACCGAGCCATCGGCGAAGTCCTCACGGTTGAGCGCGAAATAATGAATCTCCGGCCCGTGGTTATCTTCAGGCGCATTGTCATCATAGCCATATACATAGAGGTCGGTGCTGCGTCCATGAGCCTCGCGCCCCTCTGGAGTATAGGCATAGAACACGATAGAGGCCTGATTATATAGGTTCTCGATTTCAGCAGGAATGAGCAGTGTGGTCGACCACCGGCCCTCGGTCACCTTCGTCATTCCGCGGTAAATCATATTCTTGAAATCATTATAATTCAAGATATTTCCTGAATGCTGTCCGAGAGTGGTGTAGACCTTCTCTGCATCATAGAGCACAATCTCGATGGTGCCGTTGAAAGATGTGTCGACATTTCCGTCGGCATCGGTGACGACGCCGGCCACCACCGGTTTGCCACGCGCCGGAAGTTCGGGCGTGTCATGGTCAGGCTGGGTGAAGTCGACCCCTGCGAGTTCGGTGATAGAGATGACATTCTCAGGCAAAGAGAATCTCATTGCCGGGTCGCCCAGAATCGCAAAGCGGAGCTTATTCTGGTCGCTTGAGGGATAATTATTCTTGGCCGTGCGGTAGATGTCGCCGATGCGGCGCCCCTGCTTCATCATGCTGATGGAGTCGAAGAGAGCCTCACTGAAGGCTTTACTCAAACTTCCGTTAGGTTTGATTAATACAGTGCGTGTCGGGCATACCGTGGCGATGATGCCCCCTGAAGGATTTGCCCAAAGTACTTCGGCACCGGATTGAGTGTCCTGGTCATATCTTGCGAACTCACAAGTAGCGGCATACAGGAAGGGGAGGTGCTTGTTAGAGAAATTCTGGAGGTCATTCCAGTTGAGCAGATCCTCGTGGGTCCAGCCCACGGTCGATGCATGTCCGATATAATTGATGAAGTTGACCCCTTCGTTCCATTTGCGCAGCAGTCGCTCCTTCACCTGCGGAGTGGTGAATCCGGTAGAGCCCTGCGCCTCCTGGAAAGAGTCGAGATAGAGCTTCTCGATTTCGAAATTTGCACCGCGCGGAGTCGAGATGATGCTTGAGTAGCAATCCTCGGTCTGAGTGAGGTGAGCCGTCTCATCATCATCGGCAATGAGCAGCATCTGGTTGCGCCAGCGCCCCGGGTCGGGAGTTGTGACGTAGTTGAGATATTTTGTCACCATGGCTGAGGCCTCGCTGACTGAAGTCACCGGCATACGCCCCACAGCCACCTGTAACTTCTCAGACCCGAGAGTGAAGTCGGCAGCCGATTTCGAATCGCGCAACATGCCGATGTAGTCATCACATGGGAAGGAGGTCTCGGTCGACGTGCCGCTCGGCGACTGCCAGATAGGTATACGTGGGTAGCCGCAGTTGCGGGTGGCCTCCATGCGTGCCTTATTGTCGTAGGTGGGTCGCGAGAGAATCAGGCAGTACTGTATTCGACCGCGCGGCGCATCCTCATCCGATGCCGGAGAGTCAGCTCGGTCATACCACATCTTCATCAGTCGGCGGAAAGCCCCCACATCAGGAGTGCCCGATGTGAATTCATTATAGATTACCTCCGGAGTCAGCACCTCCACTGTCAGACCATCCCACTCACGATGATGAGCCGCCAGAGTGTTGGCGGCTGCCAGATACTCGAAAGGTGCGATAATCAGCAAGTCAGGCGAATTGAGCGCATGCAGGTTCTGATTCTCTACGGCCGTGGGGTTGCTGACAGCATATCCACCGGTCATCGGAGAGAAAGCCACATACTCATGATATCCGCCCGGTGCGGCGAATGAAGCCGTCGAGCCGCTGAGAGTGTAGCTCACCTCCATGGGGCGTATATGGTCGGTGACATCCCAGATGCGCATTCCGGCCGAAGCGTTAGAGATGACAGCTGTGGTGGCCACAGACTCCATGGTGTTGAAATATATCTGGCCGTCGCGCAGCGCGATGCGGCGTCGGTAAGCTAACTCGATATAGTCAAGGCGTGCGAAGAGCACATTTCCCGCTGATCGATATGCGATGTTGACTGTGGCATTATCTGAATCTGCCACACCGGTCATATTTACCGAAGTACTGCTCAGATATGTGTCAAGGAATTCCCCTTGGGAAGTGCCGAGTGTTGAGATTGCGGCAGTGGTGGATTTGCCACCATCGATGCTGATGGTGAAGTCAGTGGCGGTATTAGCCTTTCCGGCCAGCGACACCGATATGCGATATTCATTCTCGCTCCGGTCAGTGAGCGGGAAGGTAAACTTGCGGTTGGGAGTGGCGCGGAAATCCTCGCCAAGGTATATGCGTCCGCTCGACGACGGATGGTAGGTGTCCTCCTCGTGCAGCAGCGGTTGCCAGAAATCAGCTAACTGACGCGCCGGCAGAGTGGTGGGGAGGGATGCCTGCGGCAACTCGGCGGGGGTTACTTCGCGGTCGCTCACGAAATACCATGACTCCTCGGCATAAGGGTGCATCGTGTGGCTCAGGGGCATACCCGAAGAGCTCCCCGTGCGCGACCATGTGATATAATCATGACCGAAAAACCACACACCCTTGTCAGACTTCACCGACGGGAGCAGCGGCAGGTCATCAGGGTCAGTGAGCAGGAGTGCATCCGGACTCAGCCGGCCCCCGAAGCCATATACATTCACCTTGGTCGGGTCGTTGAATCCGAGCTGGCGCAGTGTGGCCGCGCTGATGAACTGAATGCCCGGCTGCCCGACAGCCACTTTGCCCCACTTGCCATCGGCCAGCACCGAGGCTGCCGCATACTTCGAGGGGTCGTGGGCCATGACAGCGCACACCCACAGAGTCATGACCCCCAGCAGGGCCATCCGCAGGTGTGACACGAGAGAATATGTGGAATTCTTAGATGTATTCACGATGTGGTTCAGATGATATTGTAGAGGTGAGGAGTCGACGCGCCATCGCCGCCGGCCAATTCGGAAGGATATGATCCACCTGTGGCAGGATATAATCCACCTATTGCAATAACGTGGTAAAAGTGTTGATATTGTGGTCGGGAGGTGTGACGAAATGTTAATTTCTCCCCCTCGTTCTTACCGACGGATGCTTGCGGCGCGGAGGTGAATCGTAGGGCCACTGCGCCCCGTCGAGATAATTCTGCCAGTCGCTGCGCGAGCCGCAGAAGACATCGATATCTACGTCACCCCGGATGCCGGCCACACGCCCGTGGTGGTTGAATTGCCAGAAGGTCCATTCAGCCTCTATAGGTGTGGGCTGAAACGAGCATATCCATAGCGACGCCCCCGGCACCGACTCACGCAAGTATTCGTAATATCCCGCGCGATTGGAATAGAACGTCACCCGATAGCCGCTGAGATAAAGGTAATCGGCCATTGCCAGCAGGCGGCGCACGATGGTGACAGAATCCACTCCCGCAGCATTGCCGCTCTCCTCCACATCGATTGCCACCCCGAGATCGAGATGGCGCCGGCCTACGGCCTTGACCAGATTCAGCCCTTGCGCCACACCATCGCAATCAAAGCGGAAATAATGGTAAGCGCCGATTTTCAGGCCCGCTTTTGAGGCCTTGTCGTAGTTGATGCGGAAATTCTCATCGCGGAAGGTCGTCCCCTCCGAAGCCTTGATGAATATGAACTCTATGCCATCGGCCGCCGCCGCATCGAGATTCATCATGCCGTTGTGAGCCGACACATCTATGCCACGCACAGGGTAACGCTCAGGATCGACATATGGTGGCGAACTCATGAACTGCCGATAGGCCCACACACATGTGTAGGCCAGCACCACCACCACCAGCAGGAACCCCAGACTGACCCGAAGGTCGGCCAGTTTGGTGGCAATTTTCGACAATATAGAGAGCGTGGGCAAAGATTTCATCAATGCAAACTTACAAAAAAAGCCCCACACCATCAAATCCCCCGCGTTAAAAAATGGGATATTTTGATAAATGAGGGGAAAAGTGTAAATTTGTAGTCGGATTGGCTATGGCAGCCGACATGCGCGCCGAATCCGGTCAGAATCATCATGAGTGATGCCCTCTTTCATATCATTGCTATTGCTGTGGCCATACTTGGAGTGGTCAGGGGGTATCGCCACGGATTGACCGGTATGGTGACCTCGCTCTTCGGCCTTGCCTTCGGCGTAGTGTGCGCCCATATCTTCTGCGACGCTGCCGCCGATGTGGCCATCGGCGTGCTCCCCGCCTCCTGGATAGACCGGGGTGGCTACTACCTGGCCAGCAACGTGGGTGGCGGAGCCATCTACTTCATAGTCTACTGGATTTTCAGCCGCATCACCAAGGTGATACGCCAGGCACTGCAGAGCGAGAATGTGGCCCTGCTCAATTCGCTGATGGGGGCCTTCTTCTGCGTGGTCAATTACCTGCTGATGCTCTCGGTGGCTTACAACATCGGCGTAGGCATCAACCCCTCGAGCCAGCTGATGCGCTATGGCCGCGCCGACGACGGCAATATCATCGAGGCTGTGATGTGGATAGCCCCCGCGATGCTCGGCAGCGAGAGCTTCGGCGAATTCGCCCACGAAGAGCAGCTGCGTCAGGCCCGCAAGATATCGCATCTGCAGCGCGGTGACGCTCAGGATGCTGAGCCACAGAGGTGCGCCACCCGGCGCCCGCCTCAACACTTCACCGCCGCGGGGCGTTATAACAAGTGTGACATATCTTAGGTCAAGCCCGGGCCTTGAGAGAGGCAAGGGCTGCCAACCCACATGGATTGAAGAATCATACAAAATCATACCGACAATAATATAAAACATAGATAAAGATGCTAAAGGTCAGTGATCTGCATGCAGAAATCAATGGAAAAGAGATACTCAAGGGAATCAATCTTGAGGTGCGTCCCGGCGAAGTGCACGCCATAATGGGTCCGAACGGTAGCGGAAAGTCAACACTGTCAATGGTGCTGGCCGGCAACCCGGCATATAAGGTGACCGGCGGCAGTGTGGAGTTCTACGGCAAGGATCTTCTTGAGATGGCCCCCGAGGTGAGAAGCCACGAGGGTGTGTTTCTCGGGTTTCAGTATCCGGTGGAGATTCCCGGTGTGTCGATGATGAATTTCATGCGCGCAGCCGTCAATGCCAAACGCGACTACTTCGGTCAGCCCCCGATGAGTGCCGCCGACTTCCTCAAGCTCATGCGCGAGAAGCGTGCGGTGGTGGAACTCGACACCAAGCTCGCCTCACGCAGTGTCAACGAAGGATTCTCAGGCGGTGAGAAGAAGCGCAATGAAATCTTCCAGATGGCAGTGCTCGAACCGCGCCTCTCGATACTCGACGAGACAGACTCCGGCCTCGACATCGACGCGCTGCGCATAGTGGCCGAGGGTGTGAATAAGCTCAAGACAGCCGACAACGCCACCATCGTCATCACCCACTATCAGCGTCTGCTCGACTACATAAAGCCCGACATAGTGCATATCCTCTACAAAGGACGCATCGTGAAGACTGCCGGCCCTGAACTTGCCCTCGAGCTCGAAGAGCGCGGCTACGACTGGATAAAAGAGGAACTGGGCGAAAAGTGATAAGACATGGACAATGCATTAAGACAATATATCGAACTATATCGCGGCCATGGCGATGAGATCGACGCGCATTCGGCCCCGGTGCTCAACGCCCTCCGCGGCGAGGCCTGCGCCACCCTCAGCCGTCTCACACTTCCCGCCGAGGGGAGCGAAAACTATGAGGTGACCGACCTGCGCTCGATTCTCGGTCATGACTACGGGCTGAATATACGCAGGGTGCAGCTTGGCGTGGATCCGGCCGAGAGCTTCCGCTGCGGGGTGCCGCGCATGAGCACGGCTCTCTTCATGCTGGTCAACGACCGCTTCTCGCGCACACCCGAAAGCCTTCAGGGACTCCCCGAAGGTGTCGAGGTGGAGAGTCTGGCCGAGATGGCCCGGCGTCAGCCGGAACTCGTGGCCGACTACTATGGCCGCCTCGCTTCAATCGAGAACCCGCTCGTGGCCCTCTCCACGCTGCTGGCTCAGGATGGACTCTGGATCCGCATACCGCGTGGAGTCAAACTCGAGAAGACACTGCAGCTGGTGAATATACTCGGAGGGGTGTCGAATCTGATGACCGTACGCCGCATTGTCATTGTGGTCGAGGAGCACGCCGAGGGGCGCCTGCTCGTGTGCGACCACACGGCCGCCGGGGTCAACGACATGCTGGCCCTGCAGACAATCGAGATTTTTGCCGCCCCCCACAGTCGCTTTGAGGTGTATGACCTCGAGGAATCATCTGAATCCACACGCCGCCTCTCGACACTATGGCTGCGTCAGGAGCGCGACTCGCATGTGGTGGTCAACGGCATGACTATCTACAACGGCATTACCCGCAACGAATATCACACCACCTTTGCCGACCGCGACAGCACCCTAAACCTCTGCGGCATGGGTATAGCCGACCGCACCCGCCGCATCGACACCTATTCGCGTGTGAATCATGCCGAGGGGTATTGCCACACCGATGAGCTCTTCAAATACTCAGTCGATGATGAGGCCCGCTGCGGCTTTACCGGACTGGTGGTGGTGGCCCCCGGGGCAGAGAAGACAGAAGCCTATCAGACCAACCGCAATCTCATAAGCTCTGACGAGGCCCGCATGCACTCGAAGCCTCAGCTTGAGATATACAACGACGATGTGAAATGCTCTCACGGTTCAGCCATCGGCCGGCTCGACGAGATGCAGCTATTCTATATGCGCACCCGCGGCCTCGATGAGGCCACAGCGCGCCTTCTGCTCAAACAGGCCTTCATGGCCGATGTCATCGAGCGTGTGGCAGTGCCCGGACTCAAAGAGAGACTCACCCATATGGTAGAGCGGCGCTTTGCCGGAGAATCAGCCGGATGCCATGACTGCACCTCAGAATGCCCCTCGCTTCATGCCGGACTCAGTCTTAGCTGAAAATTAAGAAATTATGCAGGAATTGGATGTAGATAAGTTGCGTGGGGAATTTCCCTCGCTTGAGCGTGAGGTGCATGGCCACAGGCTGGTGTATCTCGACAACGCAGCCACATCGCAGACCCCGCGCTGTGTGTGGCGTGCGATAGAGGATATGTATATCCGCCATAAAGCGAATGTGCATCGCGGGGTGCATACACTCTCGCAAGAGGCCACCGATCTTCAGGAGGCCACACGCCGCAGCCTGCGTGATTATATCAACGCGCGTTCGGAGCGTGAGGTAATCTTCACCCGTGGCGCCACCGAGGCCATCAACCTTGTGGCTTCATCATTCGGCAGCGGATTCCCCGATGGCGGCGAAATCATACTCACCGTCATGGAGCATCATGCCAATATCGTGCCCTGGCAGCTGCTTCAATCGCGCAAGAATCTGAAGCTGCGGGTGGTGGATATAAATGAACGCGGCGAACTCGACCTCGACCAATACCGCTCTCTCTTCAACGACAAGACGGTGATGGCGACCTTCGCCCATGTCAGCAATGTGCTCGGCACCATCAATCCCGTAAAGGAGATGACCCGCATCGCCCACTCCCACGGAGTGCCGGTGCTGATCGACGGTTGTCAGGCGGCCCCGCATCTCAAACTCGACATGCAGGACCTGGATTGCGAATTCTATACCTTCTCATCGCATAAGATGTATGGTCCCACCGGCATCGGTGTGCTATATGGCAAGGAGGAGCTGCTTGAGCGCATGCCCCCATATCAGGGTGGAGGCGAGATGATTGACCATGTGTCATTCTCCGGCACCACCTTCGCCGAACTCCCCTTCAAATTTGAGGCCGGCACCCCCGACTTCGTAGGTATAGCAGCCTATTGCGAGGCCATCGACTTCATAGGCCGCACAGGGCTTGCCGCCATGGAGGCGCATGAAGAGGATTTGCTTAGATACACCACCGCGCGTCTGCGCGAGGAGGTGCCCGGCATACGCATCTTCGGCGATGCCGCGGCCAAGAGTGCGGTCATCTCATTCCTCATCGGCAATGAGCACCCGTATGATGTAGGGATGTTGCTCGACGGCCTCGGCATAGCCGTGCGCACCGGACATCATTGCGCGCAGCCCCTGATGGAGCGACTCGGCATACCCGGCACTGTGCGTGCCAGCTTCGCCGCCTACAACACCCGCCAGGAGGCCGATGCCTTCATAGCCGGCGTAAAACGCGTAGCCGCAATGCTCGGCTAAGCTCCCCACAGATAAATACCACAGCGGCCCTCTTGCATCACACTATGCAAGAGGGCCGCTGTGGTATTTTTACTTTTGGGGGAGCGGGATGGCTGAGGGGATGTGGGATAGCCAGTTGCGGGTTTCGGCAGAGTCGCATATCACGACATCTCCCCGGCGCGGCGACAGAAGGGCACCGAAGCGTCCGAAACTACCCTTTGAGGTGATGAAGTGGCGGCATTGGCTGATAAGCCAGAGGTCGAGGTAGCCCTTGTCAGATCCATTGAGGTTGACTATCTCATAGCAGCCCTTCGGGAATTGCGGCAGCAGATGGGTGCGCACCCACTGCGGTTCGTCGCTGAAGATAAAGAATGGGATATCGGCACCATGGCGGCCTTGCATAAGCCGGATGGCCTTGATAAAGTAGTCGTCAGATGCCGGAGCACCATAAGCGTAGGTGTCGACTGCCAGGTCGCCACGCCTGACGTGCATACCCACAGCCTCGGCCGCCTCCGAGATGCGGCGCCCCATTTCGCTATTGGCTGCATCCACATCTACCGGCTCGGCCACAAACACCTTGCGCATATCGCCGTAAAACCCCTCTCCGGCAGGATAATATCCATCAAGATATATCGGAGCTTTCAATGCCTGCCAGCTTGCCGGCGAGGCCTCATAGTCATTCACATGCTTATAGAGCAACCGGTAGAGCGACACCTTGAGCTGATTGCTGACCCTGCGGAAGGGGAGTGACGGCGCAAACTTCAGCAACTCAAAATTTCGGGCGAAGTTGCCTGTCAGGTCGCGCCCGCAATAATCATACCAATCAAGTTCATACTCCACATCGAAGCCTCGATTGCGGAAATACTCACCTACCAGGTAGAAGTGCATCTGCGAGGCCAGGCCCCCATCCATGCGCACATAGACCTGGCGCCTCATCAGTCCGCAGCGATGCATCAGCGCCGCCGCAGGGCGCGCCAGAGCAGCGATAAGTCTGCGCAAAATCATTTGCCCGACGTTTTCTCAGGAGCGAAATGATTAGGGAAGCTCCAGTGCTGACGCGGACGGCACATGGCAATCACCACCAGCACCACGCCAATCAATATGAAGGGTATGCTCAGCATCTGCCCCAGATTCATGCCATATTGCTGAATCATCTCATATTCCGAGCTAACCTGCACATTCTTCAGATACTCAATCAGAAAGCGCGGCACGAAGATGCCGATGAAGAATACGCCCGTAATCAGCCATGGGCGCTCTTCTGCATTACGCTTCCAGTACATCCACATAAGCACCGCAAACAATGCGAAATAGCAGAGTGCCTCATATATCTGTGTGGGATGACAGGGGAGGGTCTCGCCGTTGCGCACAAAGATGAACCCCCAGGGCAGCGACGTCGGGCCGCCGTAGATTTCACTGTTCATCAGATTACCCAGACGGATGAGGCCACCCACCAACGCAATCGGAATCACAATCTTGTCAAACACCCACGAAGCCGGTTTCTTGCTCACACACCATGAGAATATGAGCAGCCCGATGATATTGCCGATGGTGCCCCCATGGCTTGCCAATCCACCCTGCCACACTTTCAGAATCTCAGCCGGGTGTTGCGAATAATAGCCCCATTCATAGAAGAAAACATGTCCGAGGCGCGCTCCCACGATAGTGCCCACAAGCAGATAGGCCAGCAGGATACCAAGCCATCTCTCAGGCGCCCCCTCATGTTTGAACATGGCCGCCACAATCTGATAACCTATGAAGAAACCGATGGCAAACATAAGACCGTACCATCTTACGCTTATCGGACCGAGAGAGAACAGAATCGGGTCAGCGTTCCAAATAATTTCAGCAATCATGATGTAGTTTTGTAATATAAATCAAGCCTCCGTGGCAGCGGGAGCAGAGTGCCCCCGCTGTCACGGCTCAAAAGACAAAATTAATCATAATTTGACGATGTACCAAAACCGCACTCAAAAAAGGACTTTCTTCAAGTATAAGTTTAGATGAAGAAGTGCGTTTAAATGAACTTCGATTTCGTTAGATGGATGGCATTTTGTCTGATATCGAGTGTTGTGGATTGCGTCGGAGAGTCCAGGCAAAAAGAATAAAGGGTTTTAAACTCTCGCCTGTAAATCTGGTTAATGTAGAGGACATGAAGCCATCAGTCCGAATAATGGTCATTGATTTTTTAATTCCACACCAATAATCCATACCTGCCACGACTTCAATATGTGTATTGGGGCGCCATGACAACATAATCGATGCTTGCAAAGGATTATAGTACTTGGTATATCCGGTGGCAGTATAGGATTTGTTAATCCAACCTACTGAAGCTTGAATAATAAATTTTTTAAGATAAGCTATTCCTAACGCTTCGATGGCAGAATGCCCTTGATAATGAGAATGGTCGAAGCTTTCCCATATATACGCATAAGTTATTGAACCTCTTACGGGGTAACCGCTCCATGTGACACCTGCTTTTATCATAGGAGACTGCCATGTGCCATTGTTGCGCCATGATGATATTGCAGTAGCTCCTTCTGTGTATAGCCAGTTGTCGATTCTATCAGTCGAGGCTCGATATTTGGCTTCTGAGAATAGATATAACCGGCCGATTCTTTTGTTATAGTCGAGCGATAGCTGATGAAGAGCGTATGGGGTAAGATATGGATTTCCTCTGATAATGAGCCACGGATCAGTCGAGGTGTTGAATGTTGCCAGATAGTTGGTAGCCGGCATTTCGTTAGAAAGGGTATAGGATAATCTAAATGTGTTATCTTTGGGTGCAACCCATGTGATACTGGCCGAGGCTTTCGGACGCCAGAATGAATTGTGCTGACGGCCACAATCTACATTCATGTATTGTAATCCGGCGGAAACCATATAGTAGCATTTCTTTACCATATTACTATATGTAATATGAATAAAGTTGTCGAAAAGATTGATGCTCATTGGATCAGCTTGCGGATTTGCATTGCTGAAAGACTTGTTATGAGTTTGCATCATGCTATATCCCGCAAGGAATGACCCATAAGGTTTTGAACCAGTGTCGTAATCAATAGCGAGATGATATTGATTGCGAGTGCTGATTTCGCCCGCCACATATGACGAAGATGAATTATCGATTGACTCTATTAGCGTCTCCTTATCATTTCCTTTGGCATAATTATAATATCCAAAAACACTCAGGATGCTTTGGTCATTGAAAGTATGGTCATAGAAAATGCCAGTGATGGAGCCTCCAAGATTATTTAGAGAATTTGATTTTGTCGCCAGGGTATATATAGAATTGTCTTGTGGAGCATTGGTCAATGTCGAGATAAATCCCTCAGTTGCACCATACCCTCTGCCAAACGACTGCAGCCCTTTGATTACCAAAGAGAAATAGTCATTCTGAGAGGGTTGCCACTTAAGCATGACCTCCCCATTCCAACCGAGAGAGCGATTGGAATTAGTGCCATTTCTTACTTTAGAGAGATTCTCAATTGCTTCTTGGATCTGAATGTCAGAAGAGTTCTTGACAGTATATGTGCCGAATAAATCAGCATATATAGCCACTTTAGGAGAGCCATATTCGAATCTACCGCCCGCTAATCCATAGCTTGGAATCACTCCATGTCGGGTACGTAGTTCTGCAAACAAGTAGCGAGGGGCGTCTCGTTTCAGCTTTATGTTGAGAATTTTAGAAACTCCCATATGAAGGAATTTAGCATTCGCTACCTCTGTGACTTCAACACTCTCAATAACCGATGGATCAATGGGATCAATACCTGAATTTACAATTTTCCCATCCACAAGTATCAGAGGCTTCACTCCATCGCGTGTAGTGACTTGACGTGTTGCAATATCAACTTGCAGAAGAGGAATTTCAGAAAGAGCCACATAAGGGTCTCCTGATTTCTTAGCAGTGGAAGACAGAGTGAAAATCTCTCCCGTTGCATTCTTGGTTGATTTCCGTTGTCCCTCAACAATAATTTCATCCAGCATTTTTTCCAATTCTATAGAATCAGTTGCAGCTTCAATCTCTTGAAAGTTGCAGAGTGTTGAAATTGAGTCGTTGTCAGTAAGGACTGTTGCATATGAAATGACAGATGGAAAACCGCTCAGAAGGATACATATAGTGAGTAAGAAGAGTGACCTAACCATAAATTTTGTCTTTAACATAATTGATTTTCAGGTGAATAAGAGCAAACTCCTCTTTCGTAATTCCCTGATCATCCAAGAAGCACTTTTCACCCAATCCTTGACTCATCTGTTTGCGGCATGGGCCACCACAACTGGGAAGCATTACGCAGTTCAAGCATTTCTCAGATATCTCCATATTAGCAAGATACTTGACTTTATCTGCGTCCCACTTAATTTTACCTGTGGAGAGCTCCAGATTCCCTAAAGATGTGGTATCATCAAACCGATCAATTGTAGTGCATCTAAAAACTTTCCCATCAAAGTTTATAGTAGCTTGGTTATCCATGTCAGCAAAACACCAGCCTCCTTGGCCGTAGTAATCTATTAGGAACCCATTCTCAAGCAGTGAGGAGATGGCATTATCAATCAATTCTCTATCAACTGCTTGATGATTTACCTGCCAAATCTTCTTTAGAATAACCAAAGTTTTTTTACGATCCAAATCGTCGATATCATTGAGAATATCGTCAAATTTTAAAAGGGTGTTCGCATCAAAATTAATTCTTACACATACGTAAGAATTTGGTATAAACTTTTGAATGCGATGTATGTTCTTTAATGTTAGTCGGTATGGATTTCCTAAACCACTCTTGAATTTCTTTACATCGTTGTGTTGCGCTTCATGGCCATCAAGTGTGATTTGAAAGCGGCAGGTGAAGTTACTCAAAAATGTAAGGAAAGAGGTGGTAAAGAGAGTTGCGTTGGTGGTGATGTCAATCAATAATTCCAACGAATTTTCTTTACAGAATTTGTCGGCTTCCGCAATGAGATACTGAATAGTTGCCTTTCTTAGTAAAGGTTCTCCTCCAAAAAAAGATAACTTAAGCATTTTGTATGATTTATCCAGAAAGTGTTTCTTGAAATTCATACAAATTGCTTCTGCAACTTCTATTGTCATTTTGCTATCTGCAACGTGTGCTTCATAGCAATACCAACATGATACATTACAATCAAGGGTTGGATTGATTATCAAATGGTATATAGAGGAGTCAGACCTTTCGGTATTGCGCTTTGTTATCACTCTCTCTAATTCATTAATAGAATTAGGAAGAATAATATCGCATTTGCGTAATCGTGACGCAATTTCAGGGAAAGTATTGATGAGATGATGGTATGAGCTACCAATGTTTTTAAGAAATGGGCGCAGTTTATTAGAGACTACAATTTGATTATTGTTCTCAAAATTTGTAATCAAATCTGCAGTTGATGTAATGGGTTGAGTGAGGCAAAACCTGTTTAGATGAAACTCAGCCTTATCAATTAGTAATCTAGTCATAGCAAAGATAGTTATGATTAAGAGTTCTAATTTTGAAGTCGTTTAAATTTTTTCGAGTTTAATTAAGATTTTGAGTAGGTTTCGACTCTTGAATAAATAGCGGTACGTGCATCGATATCTGTGAAGAGGGGCGATAAATCTCAAAAGTAATTAATACTGAGCGTAAAGAAATATACTTGCTTTACTTTAAACGATATTGTAAAAATAAACAACTTCTCAATGTAGACGTTGGAAAACTCAAACAACCTTAATTTAATATCCTCTTCTTCCTATACATCACATACAATATTAGATATAATCTACTGGGATTAAACTAGTTTTTAATATTCTCATTCATGTGGTGTGCTTTTTACCGTGCAACGAGTCTTGTATATGATTATAGGAAGAAGAAGATTTAAAGTGTGTAAGTGTCCAAAGGCGGGGAGCTGATTAGTTTGCGCAGCCTGTTACGAGGTTGGTGAGCTTACAGGAGCCATTCTGATTAATCAGCAAGCACGATGTGCCTACATTGATGACATCGCATCGGATGGCACCATTGATTGCATCACAAATCTGTCCGTTGTTGTGGATGTCTTGGGGATCGTAGTTTCCGCCGAGGATCTTTGACATGCCTTTGCGACTTACATCCTCGAATAAGTCGGCCATGAATTTAGAGTGTTTCATAATAACTTAAAATTTAGTTATTTAATATTAATGAGTTGATAGTTGAGAATCTTAATTGTAAGAATCGTGACTATTCGATGGCAAATATATAAATTAATTTATGAGTTTGCAAATTTTTAAATAAAAAATAAGAATTAAGATTGGTTTTATACTTTTTAATAAAAATAGGGGAGGTTCGTGTCGAATGACACAAACCTCCCGGTATGTTGCTTTGGGGGATTGCTGAATCAGAGGGCGCTGACGATTTCGGCAGTGTCGCGGGCAATCATCATCTCCTCATCGGTGGGGATGACTACAACGTGCACCTTCGAGTCGGGGCCTGAGATTTCAATCTCCTTGCCGCGGGTCTTGTTGGCTTCGGCATTGAATGTGACGCCGAGGTATTTGAGGTGGTCGCATACCACCTGGCGGGTGCCGGTCTGGTTTTCGCCCACGCCGCCGGTGAAGACGATTACATCGACTCCGTCGAGCACGGCTGCATAAGCGCCGATATACTTCAGGATGCGGTATTCATACATGTCGAGAGCGAGGATAGCCTTCTCATCGCCTGCAGCCACTGCAGCCTCGATGTCGCGCATGTCGGAAGATATGCCCGACACGCCGGCTACGCCACTCTCTTTGTTGATGAGCTTCATCAGTCCATCGGCATCGAGGTTGAGGCGCTTCATGAGATATACGAGCGCACCCGGATCGACGTCGCCCACGCGGGTGCCCATCATCAGACCCTCGGTGGGGGTCAGGCCCATTGAAGTGTCGACCGACACACCATCCTTGATGGCTGTGATGCTCGCACCGTTGCCGATGTGGCAGGTGATGATGCGCTGCTTCTCGTAGGGGAGGCCGAGGAACTCGCATGCGCGACGCGACACATATCGGTGGCTTGTGCCGTGGAATCCATAGCGGCGCACGCCATACTTCTCGTAATCCTCATAGGGGAGGGCATACATGTAAGCCTTCGGGGGCATAGTCTGATGGAAGGCGGTGTCGAACACAGCCACCTGCGGCACTGAGGGAAGAATATCAGTGACGGCCTCTATGCCGGTGATGTTGGCCGGATTATGAAGCGGGGCCACGGGGTAGCACTCCTTCACCTTCTCGATAACCTCCGGAGTGATGAGCACCGACTTATTGAACTTCTCCATGCCATGCACCACGCGGTGGCCTACGGCCTGGATTTCATCGTAGCTCTTGATGACACCCTCTTTCGGGTCAGCGAGCACCTTGAGCACCTGGCGCACAGCCTCTTTTGCATCGGGCATATCCACCACGATAGTCTCTTTCGAACCATCGGGGCGTTTGAACTTCAAGAATGAATCGGGGAGACCGATTTTCTCGACGCCACCCTCGGCGAGCACCTCTTTATTGTCAGACTCGATGAGTTTATATTTCACGCTGCTGCTGCCGCAGTTGAGCACTAAGATTTTCATTGCAGATTTGATTTTTTATACTATACTTGTCAGTTGCCTATCAGGCCTTTGCATTCTTCTCGCCGATGGCCTGGTTGCAGGTGACGATGATGGTGTTGACGATATCGTCTACCGTAGCGCCGCGCGAAAGGTCATTGACCGGGGCGGCCAGACCCTGCAGAATCGGGCCTACGGCGCCGGCACCGGCCAGACGCTGCACGAGCTTATAGGCGATGTTGCCCACCTCGAGCGAGGGGAAGATCAGAGTGTTGGCATGTCCGGCCACCTCACTGCCGGGAGCCTTCTTCGCAGCCACCTCAGGCACGATGGCGGCATCGCTCTGCAGCTCGCCGTCGATCTTGAGGTCCGGGTCCATTGTCTTGGCAATCTCCACGGCATTGCGCACTTTGTCGACACGCTCATGGCTTGCGCTGCCCCATGTAGAGAAGCTCAGCATGGCCACAACCGGATCGAGGCCCGCGATATTACGTGTGGTCTTGGCAGTCTCGACGGCAATCTGCGCGAGTTCCTCGCTTGTGGGGTCGGGCACAACGGCGCAGTCTGCGAAAATCAGCATATGGTCCTGGCCATAGGGCACATTCTCAGGCAGCAGCATGATGAAAGCACCTGACACAACCGAGATGCCCGGTTTTGTCTTCAGCACCTGGAAAGCAGCGCGCAGCACATGCGAAGTGGGGCTCAGGGCGCCGGCCACCATGCAGTCGGCATCGCCGGCCTTGATCATAAGGCATCCGAGATAGAGCGGATTCTTCACCTGCTCCTCAGCCATCTCCATGGTGACACCCTTCTTCTTGCGGAGGTCATGGAAGAGTACAGCATACTTGTGGGTGAATTCAGTGTCCTCAGGGTTTACCACCTCAGCCTCGGCGATGTGGGTGAGGCCGAGTTTGTCGGCTTCGGCGAGAATCTCGTCGCGACGGCCTACGAATACCACATTGGCAATCTTGTCGGCCAGAATGCGGTCGGCAGCCTGGAGAGTGCGGGGTTCTTTAGATTCGGGCAACACGAGACGCTGCGGCATGGACTTGGCGGTCTGCGTGAGACGTTCAAACAATGTCATGATATTATTAAATTTAAGTTTCGGTATCTTTATAGATGTCTATATATGGCGCTCAATCCCGGTGGCGGGGGTCACGCTGCATGGCTGCTGCCCCTCAAGGGGGGAGGGCGTCAATGCAAAATTAATAATTAGAATGACACGATACACTATCTTTGGGGATTTTTCTCTTAATTTTTTATTAATTTTGCGGCATGATTCTTGTGAAGCGCCTCCATACCTTCATGCTGAAGACCTTTCTTCCGCTTTTCGCGATGACATTCTTCATCGTGCTCTTCATCGTGTTGATGCAGTTTCTGTGGAAATATATCGATGATCTGGTGGGAAAGGGTCTGGCTGTGGGTGTGCTGGGCGAACTGTTTTTCTATGCGGCCGTGTCGATGGTGCCGATGGCGCTGCCACTGGCCATACTACTCGCCAGCCTGATGACCTTCGGCAACCTTGGCGAGAAATTCGAGCTCACGGCCATGAAGGCCTCAGGCATATCGCTCATCAGGGTGATGGCGCCGCTGATAGTGACTGTGGGCATGATAGCGGTCGGGGCATTCTTTTTCCAGAACGATATATTGCCCAAGGCGCAGGTGAAGATGTGGACCCTTCTTTTCTCGATGCGTCAGAAGTCGCCCGAACTGGAGATTCCCGAAGAGGTATTCTATGACCAGATTCCGGGGTTCAATCTCTATGTGAAGCAGAAAGACCGCGTCAGCGGCATGCTGCACGATGTGATGATATACGATGTGAGCCGTGGCGGCGACAACGCCACCGTCATTACCGCCGACTCCGCCCGGCTTGCCCTGACCCCCGACATGAAATATCTCTACCTGCATATCTGGCAGGGTGAGCAATTCGAGAACCTGCGCGACCAGAACCGTCAGGCCGCCGGCGACAACACCCCCTTCCGCCGCGAGGCCTTTGCCGAGAAGGAGGTGCTGATACCCTTCGACGCCAACTTCAACCGCCTCGACGAGGGGGGTATGCGCAAGCAATATGTGGGAAAGAACATGGCTGAGCTGCAGCATTCTATGGACTCCATCTCGCATCGCATCGACTCTATCGGCGCCCGCTATGCCCCCGAGCTTAGGGCCACAGAGATGCCCTTGCTCACATCGCGCGGCGCACTGGGCACGGTGCGTCATACGGCTCCGGCCATCTCATTAGCCGGAGCTGATGCACAGGCGCAGGCCCCGCAATCCTCTTCCGCCTCATCGGGGAGCGCGTCAGCCGAAGTGGCTGATAAAGATGTTGCGCCTGCCGTAGAGCCCATGCGCATCGACACTCTGATAGCCTCACTGCCCGAAAACCGTCAGGCCGACATATATGCCAATGCCATATCAGCCGTAGAGCGGCGTCAGCAATCGCTTACATTCCGCGCGCAGATGATGGACGATGAGAAGAAATCCTACCGCCGCCACGACATAGAGCTCATAAAGAAGTTCACCCTCTCGGTGGCGTGTGTGATATTCTTCTTTATAGGCGCTCCATTAGGTGCTATTATCCGCAAGGGTGGACTCGGCACGCCGCTGGTGATATCGGTGTTGCTCTTCCTCGTATACTACATCATCGACAACACCGGCTACAAGATGGCCCGCGATGGCCGCATCGAGGTGTGGATAGGCATGTGGCTCTCGACATTCATACTTGCTCCGCTGGGCATCTATGTGACATGGTCGGCGATGAACGACTCGGTGGTGTTTGACAAAGACCGCTACCGCACCTTTATGCGCCGCCTGATAGGGGCGCGCGATGTGCGGCATGTGACTCTGAAGGAGGTGATAATCAATGAGGTCAATCCGGCGCAGGCCGTAGGGATGCTGCAGCGTCTCAGCGCGCGTGCCGCCCGAGTGCAGCGGCGCTATGAGCATCGGCAGGGTTATGTAGATTACTGGCTGCATGGCATGTCACCGGCCATCCCCGCTGCCTTGACGCGCGAGGTGGAGCAGGTGGTGGAGTATCTGCATGACTCGCGCGACCCGATGGTCATCAAGCAGCTTAATGAATTGCCCGTCATACGCCGCGCATGGGTCTATCGCCCGTCGCGCTGGAGATGGTTGGGGTGGATGATGATTATAATCTTCCCGATCGGACTGGGTGTATACATCGCCGGACGCCGCGCGCGGCGTGACCTCCTTGATGATTGCCGCCGCATTCGTCGGGTCAGCAGCCGGCTTGAACGCATCATATGCCCATGAGTCAGAGCGTTAGAGATAAACGTGAAAACTCCGAAAGTTAAATAAATGTTAAAATTGGACTAATCTGATAACTTTTGACTTCCGGGTGTTGTTATAACATCGAAAAGAAAGAAGATAGATTTTGTTCATTTTAGCAATCTTGATGGCTTGGCCATCGACATTGATAGAAAACTTGTCGTCCTCACAAGGACGTCATAAAAAGCGGCTACTCGTGATGAGCGGCCGCTTTTTGTGTGCGGTAGAGTAGTAGTGCAGGTGGGGAGGGTAAGGGGTAGAGTGAGTGGCAGATAAAATGATTAAGCGGGCGCATATCAACTGATATGCGCCCGCGGGTATTGATCTGGAGCGATAAACGGGACTCGAACCCGCGACCCTCGGCTTGGGAAGCCAATGCTCTACCAACTGAGCTATTATCGCATTTCTGATTGAGAGGCTTATGGCATGGGGCCGGCCGCTCATGGATTGATGTTGCAAATTTAATAACTTTTTCTGACATTCGCCACATATGGCGGGAATTTTTTTTCGATTTAACGCTTCGATGCATGAAAACAAAATTGTCGTAATACTTGTTATCTTATTGCTATCCGATAGCGATTGATGCGCTGCGTGATAGGATTGAGCTTATCAATTTTCTAATTCTTAATTTTAATACTATGGACATCGACCCGAAAAAGATGGCTGAAGAGCTGTCGGCAAAGGCTTCCGGAATCGGAGGCAATGTGATGGATGAGGCCAAGGATAAAGTTGGCGATGTGGTTGACAAAGTCAAAGGTCAGGCCGGTGGAATCACCGATAAACTGAAGACTCAGGCAGCCGAGGCCCTTGAGAAGGGTGCCGACAAACTCAGCGATTTCGCTGATAAGCTGAAAGGCTAATCCTCTGTTTTTTAAATCCCTTATTATGAAAAACCGCCGCCGTCTGAGAGTGTGATATCCTACACTTCAGGCGGCGGTAAATTTTTTATTGAGCCGGAGGAGAATCTTTCCGGGTGAATGTTTCCGGTAGAATCTTTCAACTCAGCAGCTTTGCAGAATCCGGATAAGGTCGGCAGCTGATTCGCAACCGTCGCATATCACTCGGTTGTCGAGCGCCACAATCGGTTCGGCATGGCTTGCGTTGCCCTTCGCCGTGTGGAGGCAGCTGCACTTCATCAGTTCCGAGGCCTCGACCACGGTGTTGGTGATCATCGGATTCGAGAGGGTTATCTCATCGATAATCTGCACGATTCTTGGTCCGGCAGCGTTGCGGGCCCCTACGCATGTATGCAGGTGTTTCGGACCGCTGATGGCCGCCGCCTCCTTAAGCAGCCCCTCGTCGAGAATGAGACCTTCGCCGGCTGCATTGAGCAGCGCCTGCAGAAATGGAGCCAGGAAATTGCCCGTCGGGGCGCAGCGGAACGTGATGCCTGTGGGGAGCGAATCACGCATGATGCGGATTTCATTCTTCACTTCAGAGGATTCGAGTATTACGGCCAGATGCTTGTTGCAACCGGCGATATCCTCCACGCATTCTATCATCGAGAGGCCCAAGGGTGTAAGCGGATTTGATATGACGCGCAGGGTGATGTTGCACCCCAGCGGAGCCAGTGCGGTGCGGATGCCGCTTATGATATCTGAATCATACATGGTATGCGGGTCTAAGGTTAAAAAAGGTGGTAAGCATCACGATATTCTGTAGGAGTGGTGTCCATCTACCGGAGATGCTCAGCGACGTGTGTCTATCCTATATAACATTGAATATAGAATGAATGGTTCAAAATGAGGGCGGAAAAATTTTATAAATATTAACAGTCGGTGGGTTTGGAACCAAGATATTTAAAAGGCTTCGTGAAAAAGTCAAGCAGTTTCGTCCGGAATGCAGAGTGGTGTGAAGTGAGGTGTGAAGAGAATGCCGGTGAGGGGGGAGTGTTAAAAATGGTTGGCGTCTCTCACAATGTGGCTTCCGCGGGTGTTATGATTTAAAACCGGCACTGGGCATTACTGTGCTTGCCCGGAGTCGGAAAGTATCAAATTATAAATAAGGAGAAAAATTATGAATGACGTATTAGATAGCGCCGAGCGCCGCGAACTTCCGGATTCAGTCTACGGTCTGCCCGAGCGCCGCGAATATCCGATGCCTGACGCCGCCCATGTGCGTGCCGCCGAGGCCTACTTCCGCTACTGTCCCGATGAACTGAAGCCGAAACTGGCGCGTGCGATTCTGAAGTTTGCGCGTGAATATGGTGTGGATGTAGAGTCGCCCACAGTGCTCTCATATGCATCCGAGTGATGCTTGAGGCAGCAGCATGTGGCGGTAGCCACGGCTGTACAGTGAGTCAGAAAATCTAATTGCCTCAGCGCTGCGACATAATGCAACGCTGAGGCAATTCTATTGAGGAGAGATGGTGATTCGTTCAGTCGCCTTCATCGGCGTCGTGAGGTGGAGCGATAGCGTTGAGATACTCCATGGCGCGGTCGAGGATAGCATCCTTGCCTTCGGCCAGTTCTTCGGCGGGGGAGTGGCATTCGAAGCCGGGTGTGGGGTCGATGCCGAATTCGGTAGGCTCGCCATCGGGTCCGTAGAGCGGCGATGCCGAGAAGCGCACGCTCCAGCCGTTGGGGAGTTCGGAGGTCCAGGGGAGTCCGCCTCCGCCTCCGGTGCGTGCGCCAATGACTGTCACGTTGGGCAGACTCTTCATCACAGCGGTGAAGGCGTTGGCGGCGCTGTAGCAGGAGCGGTTGGTGAGAAGCACCACCGGTTTGCCGAGATAGCTGATGCGGAAGGATTCGGCCGGCTTGTAGGTGAAGGGATATGGCTTGGAGAATTCATCATGGCCGGGGCCGGTCTTATGGCATATTGATCCACCCGGAATCTCATGGTCGATAAGTCGGCCCACGAGTATGTCAATATTTGTGAGCAGGCCCCCTCCGTTGTCGCGGATATCGATTATGAGCGAGTCGGTGTCGCTGAGCAGGGCCAGCACATAGTCGAGTGCCAGCTCGGAGATGCCTGAAGAGAACGACGGATAATATATGTAGCCTATATTCTCGGGCAACACGTAATATATCATGCCCGAAGTGGAGAGATAGTTGAAGTGCAGGTAGTCCTCCTGAATGGTGCGAAGGTCGAAATCCTGCGGATAGTCGGTCCACCATTTGCGGTAGTAGCTTGTGGTGAAGCGCGATGTGAGGTTGACGTGGCCATCCTTCAATTCGTCGAGCATGGCGGCGCAGATCATGAAGAGTTCGAATTCGGTGGTCTCATCTGTAATCTGGGCTCGATAGCGTTTGCTCACCTCATTCCAGTCGATCCCCTTCTCCTCGAGGAAGCAGTAGCGGGTGTCGATAATCTCTGTGAGTGCGTCGAAGTTTCCGAGGTGGTCGTCGGGATAAGATATGTCGTCAGAACAGGCCGGGGCGATTACGGCCAGTATCGCGAGCACAGCTGGAAACAGCAGTGAGGCTGCATGGCGGTATATGTAGTTATTGAAAAGAGTCATCATAAAGGGTAGGATGAATAGGGTGGACTCCCGGGTGGTATATAGTCACACCGGTGAGGGATAGAATCGCAAAGGAGGAGGCGCGCACGGCTTACGGCCGGATCTGTATCGAGCGGCGTTTCATGCCCAGGCCCCCCGGAATGACACCTATTGTGAAAGAGTTGCTGAGGGTGCGCTGCACAAGATTGTTGGCCTGTGTGCGCTGAAAGTGATAGCGGTAACCCACCTCCATGGCTGTGCGGCCGAAATCGAGGCGGATTGTGAGGTGCATGTCGAGTTTGCGGTGATTGCCGGGCCAGCCGCAGTGCACAAGCCCCGAGTGGTTGCCCACCAGCATCTCATAATAAGTCTCGCCGTAGCCCGGCATGTAGAAAGCTCCGAGCAGCGGAGCGCGAAGATAAATATCAGCCCTCACCGGCAATCGGCCGAAGCGGTGGGTCCAGCTCGCCGAGGCAGCTGCGCCGAGCGATGCAGCTACATTGACACTTGCCGGATTATTGCTGTTCTTCAGCAGCGCCAGCACGCCGGCGTCGAGCTCCATGCCGCCACCTACCGACACCCGGAATCCCTGCGGCAGCTGCCACCACGCGCGCATATTCCAGTCAAACTCCACATCCAGCCCCTGCATCGAAGTATTCTTGCGGGGATTGAGCAGGGTCGTGGCTCCCGATATGCGGGTGTCGAACTGCATCATGGCGCGCTCTGGAGCGAAGGGCATAGCCTTCCACCAGGCTCCGGCCACGGCATACTCTGTGCCGGCATACTCCACCGGTGCCAGATAACGCGACACCACCATTCGGCGCCCTATCTCAAGAGCATAGACGCCGGTGACGGGGCGCGGACGGAATTCAGTAGCTGCAGGAATCGCTGACCGCCTGGGGGCATCTACGGCCAGGTCATTGGCCCGGAGGCTTACAGAGATGCATAGCAGAGAGAGGAATAGTGTGAGAATCTTTTTCATCGGCATCGGCTTATGATTGTGGTTCGGCATCGGCTCCCCCCGTGTTGTCGAAATCGAAGAGATCACCCTGCACCACCACCGGATTCAGACCTTGCGACGCCTCTTCCGCCTCATCTTCAGAAGAGTCCGGAGTATCCTCCTGCGGCTCGGCCGGAGGCTCCGGGAAGCGGGTGGGCTCAAGCTCCACCACCGACTCCAGGCGGAAAGTGGTGATGCGTTTACCCTTGGCCTTGAAGCTCTTGGCTGCGATAAACTCCTCGGCATCAATCTCAAGTGCCGGGCGCACCGCATCGTTGCCGCCGAAGCGCACCTCCAGTCGCGGGAAGGGGGTGTCGGTCAGCAGCAGCAACTGCGAGCGCTCATCGCTGCCCACATAACGCTGCGGGCGTGCAGAGGGCTCGAAGCAGAAGCGTTTCAGATAGGGGTTGCCGAGTGTGGCATCGTAGAGAGCCGCTGTCCACACCTTATGCGGGTCGAACTTCTCGATGCGCAGAATATTGTCGTCGTAATGATTTGAGTCGGCATAGCTTGTGGTGTAGAACTCGCCGTCGCGTGTGATGACCAGCACGAGATCGTCACCCTGGAATACGCCGAGACTCTCGCCGCGGCCATCATAGTTCAGACGCAGCACATCGCGGTCAAACCATACCTCGCGGCCACCCAGCGTAGAACCGCCGCGCTTCTCGAGCGAGATTGACTTCACGGCATATTTGGTGACGAGATTTCCGAGCGACTCCTTCCCCTTGAGGGCGAGTTCGGCAAAGTCTACCATCAGCTCGCGGTTGCGCGGACCGCGGCCAGACTCATTCGGTTCGCCGGTGAGAGTGACCTTCACCACCTCAGCCTCACCATTCGGATTGACGGTGAGATACTCGATGCGCGAACCGGGCAATCCTTTGGTGATATCATACTCCTTCTCGCGCGTAAGGCCCGTGATTACGAAGCGCTTCTTATAGTAGTATCCACCCGAAGGGTAGCCGTTGGGACCGGGCACCGGTCGGCCGTTGCGGTAAATGACATTGTAGACAGTGCGGCGGTCATCCTTCTTGAAGAGACCTATGTGGCGCACCTTCGTGCCCTTCTTGCCGATAAACACCTTGTCCTGCACCTTTATAATCTTATAGGTGCCGTCGCGGTATATAATGAGTATATCATCGATGTCAGAGCAGTTGAACTGGAACTCGCCATCCTTCAGACCGATGCCCACGAAGTTCCCCTCGCGGTCGAAGAGGAGGCGCTTGTTGGCCTCGGCCACCTTAGTGGCCTCGATAGAGTCAAAGCCGCGTATCGTGGTGCGGCGCGGATAGCGCTCGCCATACTTCTCCTTCAGGTGGCGATACCACTTGATGGTGTACTCCACGATATGCTCCATATCATAGCCGATGCGCTCAATCTCAGCCTGGAGGCGCGAGATGCGCTCATCGGCCTTTTCGGAATTGAATTTCAGGATGCGCCCCATCTTGATTTCCCAGAGTCGCATGATGTCGTCGCGGGTCAGAGGACGGTAGAATGAGGGCTTGAAGGGCTCCATCAGTTCGTCGATACGGTCTACGGCCGCCTCCATGTCGGGGGCCGTCTCGAGCCGGCGGTCCTTATACATGCGCTCCTCGATAAATATCTTTTCGAGCGATGCGAAGAGCATTGTCTCGCGGTTCTCATCGAGTTTGATGCGCAGCTCCTCATGCAGCAGATGCCGCGTGTGGTCGACACTGAAGCGCAGCAGGTCGCTGACGGTGAGGAAGTGGGGCTTCTTGTCGACGATCACGCAGCAGCATGGCGAGATGCTCACCTCGCAATCGGTGAATGCGTAGAGAGCGTCGATGGCCTTGTCTGACGATGTGCCCGGCGCCAGATGCACGAGCACTTCGGCTGTGGCCGAGGTATTGTCGTCGACCTTGCGCACTTTGATCTTCCCCTTCTCCATCGCCTTCAGAATCGAGGCAATCAGCGTCGGGGTGGTCTTGCCAAACGGCACTTCGGTGATGGCAAGGGTCTTATTATTGATTTTTTCGATTTTGGCTCTCACCTTGACGGCGCCTCCGCGGGCACCATCGTTATATCGTGAGGCATCGAGCAGTCCGCCGGTCTGGAAGTCGGGGAGGAGTCTGAAGGGGCGCCCCTCGAGGTAATCGACCGCCGCATCAAGAATCTCATTGAAGTTGTGCGGCAGAATCTTGGCCGACAGACCCACCGCTATGCCCTCGACCCCCTGGGCAAGCAGCAGCGGGAACTTGGCCGGCAAGGCCACAGGCTCCTTTTTGCGTCCGTCGTAGGATGGAATCCATTCGGTGATGGCCGGCGAGAACATCGTCTCGAGCGCGAATTCCGAGAGACGCGCCTCGATATATCGAGGTGCCGCGGCCGAGTCGCCGGTGAGGATATTGCCCCAGTTACCCTGGGTGTCGATCAGCAGGTCCTTCTGGCCGAGCTGCACGAGCGCGTCGCCGATAGAGGCATCGCCATGCGGGTGATACTGCATGGTGTTGCCCACGATGTTGGCCACCTTAGTGAGTCGGCCGTCGTCGAGAGTCTGCATCGAATGCAATATGCGGCGCTGCACTGGTTTCAATCCATCCTCGATATGAGGCACGGCACGCTCCAGAATCACGTAAGAGGCATATTCCAGATACCAGTCGCGATACATGCCCGAGAGCACGGTGCGGTGGTCCTGCCCCGGGATGCGGTAGGCATCGGCGGGAGCAGAGGCAGCCAGCGACTCCTCCTCGGCCTGTGTGGCGGCGCTGAGTTCGGAAGCGGCTTCAGTGATGTCGGCCATGGCCGGATTGACGGCATCGGCCGTATTATCGTGGTCGAGAGGGAGTTTCTCGTCGGTGGAATCGTTTTTAAGGAAATCGTCAGACATGATGTAGGGGTCTTAAGTCAGTGCAAAAATACAAATTTTTGCTTAAAAATACAAGAAAAGTTCCCCATGACTTGACTGAACGGGAAGAAATCACTAACTTTGCATCAGCAACTGCGCACGTGGCGTAATTGGTAGCCGCGCCAGACTTAGGATCTGGTGTCTTACGACGTGGGGGTTCGAGTCCCTTCGTGCGCACCACCCGGGCGGGTCTCCTGACAGGAGGCCCGCTTTTTTATGCGTGTATTATGCGTGGTGCCGGGTGAGTGGGTCAGAGCTTCCCCTTCGCACTTCGCAGATTGCACGAAGGTGGGAGGTGGGTGCGGGGCAGGGTCTATATCCCAAAGAGGGTGGGCGGAAAGAAAAATTTGGTGCATTTCGGAATTTTCGCTAACTTTGTATGTTTAAACACATGAGGGGTCGGCGCCCCTCGACTCCGGCGGCCACTGAAGCATCCTGTCAGGTGTGGTGTGCGGGCCGCAATGGGAGGTGTCGGCATGGCGTCGGCTCCGGCAGTGCACTTGATTAATCAAAACACAGAAGAGATACTGTATATACACATGTTTAGAGACAAAACCTGCGGCGAACTGCGGCTCGCCGATGTAGGCCGGGATGTCAAACTCGCCGGCTGGGTGCAGCGTGTGCGCAAAATGGGTGGCATGACATTCATCGACCTGCGCGACCGCTATGGCATCACTCAGATAGTTTTCAATCAGGAGGTGAATCCGGAACTGTGTGACCTGGCCAATTCGCTGGGGCGCGAGTTTGTGGTGGAAATCAAGGGTAGTGTCGAGGAGCGCGCTTCGAAAAACCCGAAGCTCCCCACCGGCGACATCGAGATCTTTGCCAAGGAGATAAAGATTCTGAATAAGTCCGAAATCCCCCCCTTCACCATTGAGGATAACACTGATGGTGGCGACGATCTCCGCATGAAATACCGTTATCTCGACCTGCGCCGCCCCTGTGTGCGCAAGAATCTTGAGCTCCGCCACAAGATGGCCTTCGAGATACGCCGCTATCTCGACTCGAAGGGCTTCCTTGAGATCGAGACCCCGATCCTGGTGAAGTCTACACCGGAGGGTGCGCGCGACTTCGTGGTGCCCTCGCGCATGAATCCGGGCGAATTCTATGCCCTGCCGCAGTCGCCTCAGCTCTTCAAACAGCTGCTGATGGTGAGCGGCTACGACCGTTACTTCCAGATAGCCAAATGCTTCCGCGACGAAGACCTGCGCGCCGACCGTCAGCCGGAGTTCACGCAGATCGACTGCGAGATGAGCTTCGTGGAGCAGGAGGATGTAATCGATATGTTTGAGGGTCTTGTGAAGCATATCTTCAAATATGTGAAGGAGATTGACTTCACCGAGCCCTTCCCGCGCATGACTTGGGCTGACGCTATGCGTCTCTATGGTTCGGATAAACCCGACATCCGCTTCGGCATGCAGTTTGTGGAGCTCACCGACCTGGCTCAGGGCAAGGGCTTCAGTGTGGCCGACGACGCACAGATTGTGGTGGGTATCTGCGCCCCCGGCTGTGCATCCTACACCCGCAAGCAGCTCGACCAGCTCACCGACTTCGTGAAGCGTCCGCAGGTAGGCGCCAAGGGTATGATCTGGGTGAAGTTTGAGGAGGATGGTTCGGTAAAGAGCTCGGTAGGCAAATTCTACACCGAAGAGCAGCTCCGCGAGTGGGGCGAGCGTGCCGATGCCAAGCCCGGCGACCTGATGCTCATCCTCACCGGCGAGACCATGAAGACCCGCAAGCAGCTCTGCGAGCTGCGCCTGGAGATGGGCAACCGTCTCGGTCTGCGCGACAAGAATGTGTTTGCCCCGCTCTGGGTGATCGACTTCCCCCTCTTCGAATGGGACGACGAGACCCAGCGATACTATGCGATGCATCACCCCTTCACATCGCCCAACCCCGAAGATATACCGCTGCTGCACACCGACACCGGCAATGTGCGTGCCACAGCCTACGATATCATCGTCAATGGCACTGAGCTCGGCGGCGGCTCAATACGTATCCACGATGCCAAGCTGCAGGATGAGATGTTTGAGCTTCTCGGCTTCACTCCGGAGCGTGCGCAGGAGCAGTTCGGCTTCTTGATGAATGCCTTCAAGTTTGGTGCGCCCCCTCACGGAGGTCTGGCTCTGGGCTTCGACCGCTTCGTGTCGATTCTTGCCGGACTCGATACCATCCGCGATGTCATCGCATTCCCGAAGAATAACTCAGGCCGCGACGTGATGAATGAATCACCCTCGCCGATTGATAACTCTCAGCTCGAGGAGCTCAACCTGCGTCTCGACATAAAGGAGTGACAAATGATAAAAGTTAAGGATATAGCCAAAGCAATCGAAGACTTCGCGCCGACGGCGCTCCAGGAGTCGTACGACAACACAGGGCTGCAGGTGGGCGATCCGGAGATGCCGGTGAGCGCCGTGCTGCTGTGTCTTGACATCACCGAAGAGATTCTGAATGAGGCACGCCGCAGGCAGTGCAACATGATTGTGAGCCATCACCCGCTGCTATTCTCGGGGCTGCGCCAGATCACGGGCGCCACCCCGACCCAGCGCATCGTGGCCGAGGCCATACGCGACAATATCGCCATCTATGCCTCACACACCAATCTTGATTCGGCTTTCGAAGGTGTCAGCTACGAACTGGCTCATATCCTTGGACTTAAGAATGTGCGTCCGCTGCAACCCGTAGGCGATGACGGCCACACCGGACTCGGAGTGGTGGGCGATATCCTGCCGGCTCCGAAACTGGAGTTTCTGCGCCGTGTGAAGGAGTCGCTCAATGTGGCACATCTGAAGTACTCGGCCCAGTCGCCGCAGATAGTGGTGCGACGCGTGGCCATATGCGGCGGTTCGGGTGCGTCGCTCATAAAGGCTGCCCGCGAGGCGGGTGCCGACATATTGCTCACCGGTGATCTGAAATATCATGATTTCACCTCACACGGCTATGCGATGCTGCTGGCCGACATCGGGCATTATGAGAGCGAGCTATGCACGAAGCGAATCTTCTCGCGCATCATACGCCAGGCATTGCCCGACTGCGTGACATACTTCGCCGAGTCTGAATCAAACCCCATCGCATATATCGACTGAACGCAGCTCATGCCGCTGGCCGGGGACACACTCCATCAGTCTCTGCCACGGCGCAAGGATGCAGCATCTAAACAACTTCAAAGAAAACAAAAATTCCCTATATTATGGCTTCTGAAAAGAAAACCGAAAAAGAACGCAGCGTCGAAGAACGCCTGAAGTCGCTCTATCAGCTTCAGACGATTCTTTCGGAAATCGACCGTATCCGCACTCTTCGTGGTGAACTTCCCAATGAGGTGAAGGATCTCGAGGATGAAATCGTGCGCTATCAGACCCGCATCGAGAAGCACACCGATGAAATCACTGAGCTCCGCGCCCAGGTGAGCGAGAAGATGAAGGATATCGAGGAGCGCCGTGCCAAGATCGCGCGCTATGATGACCAGATCGACAATGTGCGCAACAACCGCGAATATGCCTTCCTTGAGAAGGAGAAGGAATTTGAGAATCTTGAGATTCAGCTCTCTGAGAAGAATATCCGCGAGGCTCTGGCTAAAATCAACCAGAAGGAGGAGGAGATTGCCAAAGCCACAACCGACCTGGCCGACAACCGCCAGAATCTCGAGGAGAAGAAGCAGGAACTCAATGAAATCGTCAGCGAGACCCGCCAGGAGGAGGAGACTCTTCGCCTCAAAGCCAAGGAATTGGAGCGCGACATCGATGAGTATACATTGGCTGCCTTCAAGCGCATTCGTGGCAACGCCCGCAATGGCCTGGGCATCGTGACAGTGCAGCGCAAGGCCTGCGGTGGCTGCTTCAACAAGATTCCGCCACAGCGTCAGCTCGAAATCAAGATGCACAAGAAGGTAATCGTGTGTGAATATTGCGGCCGAATCATGATTGACGGTGCTCTGGTCGGTGCCGAGGAGCAGGCTGCCGAACCCGCAGCAAAGCCCAAGCGCGCAAGCCGCCGCGTAGCTCCCAAGGAGTAAGCGTGTGACCGCTAAGAAGCAGAATAGCGACTTCGGTATCTCTCTGACTCCGGTCAGGATGTGATACTGGCGAACTGCATTTCATAAATAGAGAATCCCTCTGCTCGGACTTCAGTGTCCGGCAGAGGGATTCGCTTTATCTTGGATATTGTTTTATTCGTCGGCACCTTCGTAGCGCAGCTGGTCGATGCGGCGCTGAATCTCCTCTTGCTGACGCTTGAGGGCCTGGAGCTCGCGGGTGTTGCGCACGCGGTAATAGTTGTCGAGTGCATGCTTGGCGGCATCTACTGCCTCGTGCATCTGGCGCATCTCATCCTGGGTCATGTTGCCGGTCAGGTCAATCAGAGATGTCAGCGAGCGAGCATGTTTGATGACGTCGGCCACATCAAGGGACATCTCTTCAGAGGCTTCGCGGCGCTTCTCGGCGCGGCGTTTCCAGGCCATGATGTTGGCATATTGGCGTTCGACGGGTTTGGAATAGAAGTCCTGACGCTGGGCCTCGCTTTTGCCCTGCAGGTATTGGTCGGCATATTGGCGGATGGTCTCTTCTCTTGTTGTTCGCATAAGGGATACGGATAGAAGTGTTACGGATAATTTTTATGCAAAGAAAATAAATTTAGCATCCAAAAGCAATATATGCGGCTAAAAAGTGGCTGTCAGGAGCCCATTTTAATAAAATTTAGAGTTGCCGCAGCCGCGAGGGGTGGGATATATCGCCGGAATTTAGTAATTTTACAAATTAAAACTGTCAAATATTATCATACAACATATGCGCGACAACGAAGAACTCAGCGGTCTCTCGCTGCTTGGCAACCAGGGGGTGTCGTACCCCACCGATTATGCTCCCTCGATGCTGGAGACATTCGACAACAAGCATCCTGAGAATGAATATGTGGTGACATTTGATTGTCCGGAGTTCACCACTCTGTGTCCGAAGACCGGGCAGCCTGACTTCGGGCATATCTACATCAGCTACATCCCTCGCCACAAGATGGTAGAGAGCAAAAGTCTGAAGCTTTATCTCTTCTCATTCCGCAATCATGGCGACTTCCACGAGGATTGTGTGAATATCATCATGAAGGATCTCTGCCGCTTGATGGACCCGAAATATATCGAGGTTCGTGGCCTCTTCATGCCCCGTGGCGGCATAAGTATCTACCCCTTCGCCAATCATGGCGATGCCGAGCATCAGGAGCTGGTGAAGGCGCGTCGGCTGGCTGCTTTTGCCGAGCAGATCGGCAAGAAGTAAAATTGAAGTCTGATATTGCAGATCCCTTATTATCTTTATAATGCAGATTATGGAGAAAGATTCTATACTTGTGCTTTCGGGGGGAATGGATTCCACCACGATGCTGTATGAATACCGCGACCGCATAGCCCTGGCTGTGACCTTCGACTATGGGTCGAATCATAACGCCCGCGAGATTGATTGCGCACGCCGCAACTGCGAGGCGCTGGGTGTGGAGCATATCGTGATTCCGCTGCAGTTCATGGGGCAGTATTTCAAGAGCTCGCTGCTCGAAGGGGCTGATGCCATTCCTGAGGGGCACTATGCCGATGAGAATATGAAGAGCACTGTGGTGCCTTTCCGCAACGGCATAATGCTGGCTGTGGCGTGCGGCCTGGCCGAGAGCCGCGGACTGAAGCATGTGATGCTCGCCAACCATGGTGGTGACCATGCTATTTATCCTGATTGTCGTCAGGGCTTTGTCGAGGCTATGTCGGATGCAATGCGCGAGGGGACCTACGATGGCATAACCATCCTCGCCCCCTACACCTCAATCACCAAGAACGACATCGCCTGCCATGGCCGCGACCTCGGCATGGATTATGGGCTGACCTATAGCTGCTACAAGGGTGGCGAGAAACATTGCGGGCGCTGCGGCACATGTGTGGAGCGCCGCGAGGCTATGGCCGCCGCCGGCATAGCTGACCCCACGCAGTATGAGGATTGATGACAACTGTGTCGCCGGAATAGCATCATGATTGAGATATGATTCCGATATAGTTGTCATAAGAGCATTCCGGTGTTAGAGAAGATCCTGATTGAGTCGTCGGATAGGAATCTGATTGAACCGTCGGATAGTATTCTGATTTAGAGAAGATTATGTATTTTGTAAAGAAACGCCTTGAGGTCTCGGCCGCACATCGCCTCGACCTCTCATACGAGAGCAAGTGCTCATGCCTGCATGGGCATAACTGGATTATCACCGTGGAGTGCAAAGCCCGTGAGCTGAATGCGGATGGCATGGTGACCGATTTCACGCATGTGAAGCGCCAGGTGCATGATCTTCTGGATCATGCTGTGCTCAACGATGTGCTCCCTTTCAACCCCACAGCCGAGAATATAGCGCGCTGGGTGGTGGATAATGTAGAGAATGCCTATCGCTGCGAAGTGCAGGAGAGCGAGGGAAATATCGCCATATACGAGCGCGACGAGTAAATATCCGATTAACCGGGCTGATCGGCTGATTAGGATTAATCGAGCTTAATCGGGATAAATCGGGGTTAATCGGGATTTGAGAAATCATCATGACTACTGAAAAGCGATTTAAAATCAACGAGATATTCTATTCTCTTCAGGGCGAGGGGCGGCATTCGGGTGAAGCGGCTACTTTTGTCCGCTTCTCGGGCTGCAACCTGAAGTGTCCGTTTTGCGATACGCGCCATGAGGATGGTGTGGAGATGACGGTGGATGAGATACTGGCGCGTGTGGCGGGAAACCCGGCTAAACTGGTGGTGCTCACCGGCGGCGAGCCCTCTCTTTGGGCTACTCCCGAACTGATTGAGGTGCTGCATGAGGCCGGGAAGTATGTGGCTATGGAGACTAATGGCACTCATCCAATTCCGCATGGGGTGGATTGGATCACCTTCTCGCCCAAATGCGGCATGGCACACGGGGCTGATAAACTGGCAGATTTCACAGCCAATGAGATTAAGGTCGTCGATGTGGGGCAGCCGCTTGAGGCGTATTTCACTATGCACCAGCGGGCGAGCGCCACGCTGATGTATCTGCAGCCTTGCTTCGTGGCCGATGAGCGGGAGTATGCCGCTAATGTGCGCCGCACTGTCGGGCGCGTGCTGGCCGACCCACGCTGGCGCCTCTCGGCCCAGTTGCACAGATATCTGCAGATTCCCTGAGAAATCCCGCAAAATAGCGCCAATCCCGATTAATCGGGAAAAATCGCGGTTAATCGGGATTAACCGGGATTAATCGGGATTATCGGGGAAAATCGGGATTAATCGGGATTAATCAAGGGAAAATCATATTGAATCGGGGTTGCCCCCGATTTTTTTTATTCAGTCGCGAAAGCGGCTCACTACCTCAAGGATAGCTTCGCCAAATTCTTCGCATTTGCGTTTCCCTATGCCGTTGATGGCCAGAAGGTCGGTCATGGTGGCGGGCATGGCGGCGGCTATCTCCATAAGGGTGCGGTTGTAGCAGACTACGAAGGCGGGGCGTCCGTCGGCTGCCTGTGTGCGCCAGTCTACAAGTGCCTGATATAATTCAGGATTCTTCACATCGTTGCGGCTTGAGCCCGATTGATAATTTGCTGCGGGGCTGCCTGCCGGACGGCGCCCCCCTGAGAGGAAGTGGGTGACTGAGGCTTGCGATGCGGTGCTGGCTAATATGGCCCCTGTCTTGGCTTTCAGATAATCGCCGGGGTTGAATTCGTGGGTGGTGTGGTGGTCGAGCAGGCGCATCTTTGCCGCTATGGCCTCGCAGAGAGCTACGGAGGTGTCCTGTACACGGCGTTTGAGGCGCTGGTTATCGATATTGAGCGGAGTGCTCTTTACTATATCCTCAAGTGGCTTGAGTTTTTTGGCAAAGTAGGCTGCGCCGTTGCGTATCTTGGTGTTGATAGTGTCGGCCACTTCCGGGTCTGACCGATAGGGGAGCCCTTTGCGGAATACGGAGTGGAGACGGGCCACGACATCGGTCACCTCGATATGGAAAGTACGTGTAATCTGGCTGGCCTCATCTAAAAATTTAGGGAAGTCGCGGCTCAGTGTGCTGGCTGTGGCGCGTGTCCAGGCATCTGTGGCGTCATCAATCTGACGGAAGTCGAAGAGTTCGTAGAGCATCTGCGCATAATAAGACTCCTTGAAAGTGTCGAGTTCCTGATCCGACCCCTCTACGCGCGGATGCAGACTGATGAAGTTGCTGACAGCCTGGTCAGTCATTATGGCCGATGCCGGCAATGGCGAGTCGAGCACGAGCCCGTCGAGCGAACGACAGCGGGAGAGAGCCACATAGGTCTGGCCGGGCGCGAAACTGTGGGCGGCATCCACTATGGCTTTGTCGAAGGTCAGCCCCTGGCTCTTATGGATGGTTATGGCCCACGCCAGTCGGAGAGGAATCTGCTGGAAGGTGCCTTCGGGGGTCTCTTTGATTTCGCCCGAAGGGGTGAGGGTGTATTTCATCCTTTCCCACACGGCGCATCCTACCTTGATGTTTTTGCCACCGTCGCGGGGTTGCACCACCACGGACTCAGTCGTCAGCGACACTATGCGCCCAAGCATGCCATTATAATACTCGTGATTGCCCGAGATGTCATTCTTGATAAACATCACCTCGGCCCCCTCCTTCAGAGTCAACGCTGCATCGGCCGGGTAAGCCCCCTCCGGAAAATCGCCGCTTATCTTGGCTGTGAAGGTGAGAGGGGGCGTCTGCAGGGCGGCAAGACGCGACTGATTGATGGAGTTGGCGCGGTAGTTGTGGGTGGTGAGGCGGATGTATTGGCTCTCGTCACCCTCGATGAGGGCCTGGTTGGCCCGGCGGTTGAGGCGTTGCAGGGTCTCCTGGTCGGCCCGGTTGTCGCGTATGCGGTTAAGGATATCTATGAATGCCTCGTCATTCTGGCGGAAGACCTTGGTGAGCTCCACCATCAGGAATCCGGCCTCCTTCAGAGCGTGGCTCTCGAAGAAGTAGGGTGATGCGTAGTAATCCTTGAGATATTGCCATTCATCATCCTGCGCGACGGGTGCGAGCTGTCGCAGGTCGCCGATAAGCAGCAGCTGGACCCCGCCGAAGGGTTTGAGAGGATTGCGGAGGCGTCGCAGCACGCTATCCATGGCGTCGAGCACATCGGGGCGCACCATGGAGATCTCATCGATGATGATTAGGTCGAGGGTGCGGATGAGGCGCAGTTTGTCGCGTGAGAAGCGCTGATAGCGTTCGCGCTCGTTGTCGGTAGAGGCGTATCCGCGCCCGGGCAGGAAGGGGGCGAAACTGAGCTGGAAGAAAGAGTGGATGGTGACACCCCCGGCATTTATTGCCGCCACCCCGGTGGGCGCGAGCACCACATGCCGCTTGGCCGTAGACTCACTCAGTGAGTGCAGGAAGGTGGTCTTGCCGGTGCCTGCCTTTCCGGTGAGAAAGAGGTTGACGCCGGTGTGTTCGATTATGTCGCGGGCCCCTTCAAGGGGCGATGTGGTGTGGTCAGTCTGCATGGGTAGGGGCGGGTTATGTCGTGAATTGCAAATATATAAATAAATTTTAAGATTAGCAAACCTATGCGGATGCCATGCCTACTGTGGCAGATAGGGTAGGAACGCGCCGATATGGATGCGTATGTGAGTCCAGCCATGGTTATAGATTGGCGATAGGGGCGAGGTGAAAAATCGGTGGTTTTGACTGAAAAATATGTTGTAGAGCAAACTTTTGGGGTCTCTGGCATGTTTTATTATCGAAATCCGGCGGATAAAGCCCGGTTATTTTGATAAAGGATCCAGATTCGCTATAACATTTTATCCAGTGGTTTTTGCTTCTTCGCTCACTGCCCCGCGGCATAATATTATTGGCGGCGAGAGAGGGGAGACATAGAAGAAAAAGGCTTAACTAAATAATTCTCTAATTCTTAATCTTAGATGTTATGAAAAAGATATTGATGACACTTATGCTGGTGCTCGCATTCGGAGCATTCTCGGCAAATGCAGATAAATTCGTACACGATGGCAGCGTGCTCCCCGCCGGAGCGCAGGCAGTGCTGAAACAGAACTTCCGCTCTGATGTGAGTGTGGTGAAGGTAGAGAAGGATTTCGGCAAGGTGAGCGAATATGATGTGGTGCTTACCGATGGCACCGAGGTGACCTTTGATGCCAAGGGTAACTGGAAGGATGTGGAGGTGGCTCCCTACAGTAATGTTCCGGCCGGGTTTATCCTGCGACCGATCCGCAACTTCCTTGACGAAAACTACAACGGCATGCCGGTAGTAGGCATTGAGAAGGATGCCAAAAACATCGAGGTCACCCTGGCGAGCGGTGTTGAGATTAAATTTGACAAGGCCGGAAGATTCCTGAAATATGAAGACTGACCGCAGCCATCCGGAGGCGGTAAAGCCGCAAAGACGGGATAGCCCTGTGAGGCATCCTTCTGAAATATCCAATGAATAAGTATCTCTCAAAAATTAGTTTATATTTAAAAAAATTATGGAGCTATGATTCT
>OFGC01000211.1_pt1 | contig 67678 bp, 49 predicted proteins | sample 1521691 | NCBI WGS metagenome assembly OFGC01 (sample SAMEA3504121, study PRJEB24116) | mouse gut metagenome | biome: mouse gut; feature: mouse-associated habitat; material: faeces | place: Denmark | collected 2011
CTGTGGCATCAGATTTCAACGGAGAACAGGCAGGAAAAGCGCAGAAAGAACAGTCGGACAAACCGGGATTTGGTTAATATCTTTTCGATGTAAATTGCCATTGCGCATTCGCCAACAGAAATTAACAGTTTATACACATTGTATCAAAATTAGGCTATTCTTTAAAAAATTGCAATATTTTTTAAATTTTATTTTGCATTTAAGAAATAATTAATTAACTTTGGAGCGATAATCCTTGATTAACGAAAATCTTGGAAGCCTAACAAGCTGAATTCATACGCATGGGTACCGAGGCACTCATGAACAAAGTTGCTAAATCACTCGATTTCGAAAGCGCCGGATATATGCACGCTAAGCGATATGTGGCACACTTAAAAATAAGTATTAACAAAAAAATTTCAAGAGTATGAACATTCAGAAAATGGAAGAACTTCTACTTCAAGAAATGGAAGACGTGAAAGGAGGAGTCGCAGGAACAATAAGTCCCGTCAAGGGATGCCTATGCGAAAGTGGGGCAGGCCAAGGGACAGACGGCTCTGGCAGTTGCACCTGCACGCGGGGCGGTGCTGGACAAATCAAGGAGTTGATAGTGGTGCCACCGACTCCACCATGTGTTTGTCCCTCAGGTGCTCAACAATAGTGTGCATATAAGAATAACATTGCAGGTGCGATATTACATACATATATAGTGCCTGCAATGTTGCCAAGTACATAGGAAATACTGCTAAATTAAATTTTACAAATCTTTTGTAATGTTCATATACCTTTCCAATGACTATGCAATCAGGAATGAGAGCGATTGCTCGTATCTGATTCAATTCGGAAGAATGATTGGTAAGAAAGCCCAATTCTTCGATTCCTTTTGTATACCTCCATTCATGGGATACATACTTTCTCATATCGGAGATTATGAGATAGAAGAGTCTTTAACAAAAATTTCAGACGTTCTCGGCATTTCAGAAAATACAATTCGTCATTTTGTTAATCAATTAACAGATAATGAAGAAAGCAAGAAGTTTGTGGTGAATGAAGACAAAACAATTTATCTTCCGCCATTCCTGCTTTCAACAAGCAACGATAAGCCTAAGGTGAACGTATTGGAAGTTGACGACTTCGATTATAAGGGGGATTATGTGATTCGAAGACCATACATGCCAATTTCCATCAATCTTATGATAACAACCCGGTGCACAACTGATTGCATCTATTGTTATGCAGACAGATCTTTACGTCCCATTATGGATACAGACAGAATACTGACTCTGATAGATGAAATGCATGAGGCCGGGGTAATCAATATTACATTGACCGGAGGAGACATCCTGACACGCAAAGATTGGTCATGTATCTTAAAGAAGATGCGTGAATATGGATATTTCCCTTTTATTTCCACCAAAACTCCAATAACCGAGTCAGAGATTATTACATTGCGAGAATTGGGCTACGATGAAATTCAATTTTCATTGGACACCAATTCAGAGGAGATACTAAGAGAAATGGTTAAAGCACCGACAGGATATTTTCAGAGTGTCAAAGAATTTCTTGAGAACTCGGGAAAACATGGTCTGAATATTCTGGTAAGAAGTGTTTTGACTCGACTGAATGCTGATGTTAAACTTGTAAAAGATTTCTACGAGTTTCTTGCAAGTTTTGATGCCGTTAAACAATGGACACTAACCCCTGCTTTTTTCTCCAACTATAAGGCTGATGAATACAGACATTTAGAGGTCAATAATGATGACCTGAAAGATGTATATAAGTTTGTTCATCAGGATAATCTGAAGTTCCGAATCGGTCTCAACAAGATTTCCGAAGAAGGTTATAAACTGAAAACAACCGATAATGTCGAGGATTTTGTGAGAACAAATCAAACGTGTGTAGCGAATTCTACGGGATTATCAATTCTCGCTAATGGTAAATGCTCAGTGTGTGAGATGCTATATGAGGAAGAAGAGTATCTACTTGGTGATGTAAATTCCAATACAATCCGTGAAATTTGGAACTCGAAGAAGGCTCTTGATTTATATGCATTAAACCAGGAGGTTATAGAGGGGACATCTCCTTGCTCTTCATGCAAGGTGTTCTCGGTGTGCAGAAATGGATATGGCAAGAAAGTTTGTTATGTCGATATATGTAAATCAGGCAAATCACTTTCATTCCCGGATCCTCGGTGTCCAAAAGCTGAGGAATATGATATGGTATTTTAAGAAATGGTTTTCCTGTTAAGTCCTTAAAATTCACTTAATAAAAATTAAAGTTGAGTTCTTTGCTCTTTATAATAACCTAAGACTATGAGAACAAACATATTGCTACTTCTACTTTGGCTGACATCGTGGTTTGCCGTTGCCGGTGATTACGTAATCGTCTGCAATCCTCCAGGAGAAACGGTGAAATCGGGTCAGTGTGTATTATATAATGAAACCAATGACTCCATCGGTATTGCCGATATAAATTCAATAGGACATGTTCTACTTCCGGCTTTCGGTTACACTGCTGTCGAGATAAAAGCTGACGGTTGCTCTTCTATATTGATGAGTTTTTCACAGATAGCCAATCTTAAATCAGACACAATTTTTGTAAAGCCTTATGTAGAGCTTTCCGAAGTTATTGTCACACCTGACAATGTCAAAGATCTTGGAAACAGAATGTCGTATAGGATTCCTATGGCCGATATGGACAGATATTCCAATTTCTATCAGGCTTTGAATGAGATACCTCATCTTACAATCCTTCCAACCGGTGGTGCGTATTACCAAGGTGGAGACAAAATCCAATTCCTTCTTAATGGTGTGGCTACGACAACGGCTGAACTACAGACTATTTCCAAAGAGGATATCAACAATGTGGAGGTATACCGTAATCCTCCGGCCAAATATATTGCACAAGGTATTGAGACTGTGATAGATGTCAGGACGAAGTCAAATCTTACAGGTGGAAATTTCGGCTTAAATGTTGATCAGGCGTTTTATCCGGTAATGGGTAACAATAATGCCGCATTATACTATAATTACCGGCGCTCAAGATTCTCGGTGATATATACGGGCTTCATTCAGCATCTGAATAAATATCAGCAGAATGAGAAACTTGAATATGAATTTGACGGGGTCGAATATCTCAAATTAAAGACAGGCGAAGATTCACCATGGCATAAAGACAACCATGGAGTCGCATTCTCTTTTCAAAACAATAAACCTGATGATTATATCTATAACCTTGAAGTGGGCTGCGGCTGGAATCAGGAAAAGAGAAATGCCAAACAGAATGTTGTATCTGATAATTACGAGTTTGATGCAGTCAATTTTCTAAAGACAAGGTATAACAGATATACCGTCGCCAACTACTTCGAGAAGCATCTTGGTAAGCAGGATAAATACGGCTCAATAAATGCCACACTCAGCTATCAGCATTTTGACAGCAGGTACAATTCTTCATATCAGGAATTTCCGGTTGATGAGGCACAGGATATTGTAAACAATAGTTCTGCGTATAAAACTCGTCTCGACGGTGTGTTTGCAAGCGTATCGTACAGCTTTCCGAGGACAAAGGTCGGATATTTTTCTATAACCGCCTTGGATTCATATGACTACAGTCAATATGCCGATTCAGACACTCCTTTTTTTCAAAAGACGAATACATTTACAGGTGGGGCAAGTTGGTTCGGTTTCTGGAAAAAGATTCAGTGGTCTGCATCAATGCAGATTCGTGCAGAATATGAATTGACGACAATGCTCGATAAGCCATATACGACGGTGGTGCCATCACCTGATTTACAGCTCAGATGGCGACCGAACCAGTCTTTTTCTCTTACGGCAAATTATTCATATAGCTCGAATCTTCCATCAATAGCCGAGTTAAGTGAGACAGACCAATGGCTCGATACCAAGCTTGTATATCATGGAAATGCCAGATTGGTAGCGAGCAAATCGCATAATATAACTCTGACACCGGTATACAACAACAGGTATTTCGCAGGATCGATAGACCTCATCTACGTTTCAAACCCGGATATGATTTGCAGTCAATATATGCTGACTGAAAATTATATGCTGGAGACTATTGTCAACCTTGACAGTTACAGGGAATTTGCTGCGAGGCTCAATTTCAATATCATGCCATTGGGCAATAACAAACTTATGTTCTGGAACAGAATCAACTATGCAGATGTAAGAGGTAAGAATCCACAATACAGCTGGCACGGAACCAGATTCCAATGGATGTCCATGCTTGCATTGAATTTGACGAAATGGTCATTCTATGCGTTCTACCAATACCCGGGCAAGGTGATTGTGGGACAGACGGTGCGTCCGAGAGGCCAAGCATGGTATGTCAGTGCTTCTTATCGTCCCATAAGGGATTTATCAATCGGCTTGAAATGGTTTATGCCTTTCGGAAAACAATTCAAGGATAGTGAATACACCATCAAGGGTGCCCCTGTGTTTCATGAAACATCCTCAATCTGCAAAGATTACGCCAATTATGTGTCACTTCAACTATCGTGGAACATTTCCTTTGGGCGTAATCAGAACAGGGTCAAGGCTAACTACTACAAAGGAAAAGATGATGCCGGTATTTTGACAAAGTAACCAAAAATTTGATTTATGTCCAGATTCCGGCTTATCAAGCAGCATGACGGTATGCAGTGCGGTGTCGCGTGCGTGTCGATGATATGCAGCCATTATGACAATCGGTTTTCGATTCAACGGCTGGAGGACTATTGTCATGCGTCGAAAGAGGGTGTGTCACTGAAAGCGATTCATGATCTGAGCCAGGAAATCGGTCTCGACTCCATGGCCGGGAAGGTCGCACTTGATACACTGAAGGAAGTCCCTTTGCCTTGTGTGCTGCATTGGAATCAGAATCATTTTGTGGTACTATATAAAGTCAACAAGAACGGCACCCGCTTCTGGATTGCCGACCCCGCGAAAGGTAAATACATCTGTTCGGCAAATGAAATGAAGCGGCACTGGGTCGCTACTAAAAGCAGTGGCGAGGAGAAAGGAATCGCCATGTTCTTTGAGCCGACCGAAAAGTTTGAGAAAGCAAATGAAACCGGCTGTCATGAAAAACGGTCATTCCGTTTTTTATGGAAATATTTCTTGCAATACAGAAGGTATTTCCTACAGATTGTTCTCGGATTGGGACTCGGATGTGTGCTGCAACTCATCTTCCCTTTTCTGACACAATGGATTGTTGATATCGGCATCACCCATAAGGATATCAACTTCATATGGCTTGTACTTCTCGGTGAATTACTGATAGTATTGGGAAGAACGGCCACCGATTTTATCCGCCGGTGGCTGTTGCTTCATATATCGATGCGTATCAACATCTCGCTTGTGAGTGACTTTTTCATAAAGTTGCTGAAGCTGCCGATGTCATTCTTCGACACCAAACTTATTGGTGACATAATGCAGCGCATGAGTGACCATGACAAGGTGCAGTCGTTTCTGACAACCCAGTTGCTGAGTATCATGTTCACGATGATATCATTTCTTGTGTTCGGTGTGGTTCTGTTCATTTATGATAGATTGATTTTCCTTATCTTTATGGTTGGAAGCATAATTTACGCCGGTTGGATAGCACTGTTCCTTTCGCGACGCAAGGTTCTCAATTATGAGATGTTCGAGAAGCAGGCGGCGAATCAAGACCGGACCTATCAGTTTGTGACATCGATGCAGGAGATAAAGCTCCAGAACTGCGAGCGGCGCCGCCGCTGGGAGTGGGAAGATACACAGGCTGAACTCTTCACGGTAGAGATGAAGTCGCTGAAACTCCAGCAGACACAGGAGGCCGGCAGCATTTTCATAAACGAGATAAAGAACATCCTTATAACGGTGTTTGCCGCGACGGCCGTGATACATGGAGAAATCACACTCGGTGCGATGCTTGCCATCCAGTATATAGTTGGACAGCTCAACTCTCCCGTAGCGCAGCTGATGGCGTTCATATATTCATTGCAGGATGTGAAGATTTCTCTTGAACGCATCAACGAGATTCATGAACGCAGAAATGAGGAGACTTCCGCTAATCAGAAAATGAATTTCGGGTCGCAAAGGTCTATAAAACTAAGTCATGTCTATTTCAAATATGATATCCATGCTTCGGACGCGACGCTTTCGGATGTCTCGTTTGAAATTCCAGAGGGTAAGGTAACTGCAATTGTCGGAGCTTCTGGCAGCGGCAAGACCACCCTGATAAAACTGATGCTTGGCTATTATCCGGTCTTGGATGGAAACATATCGGTTTCCGGACACGACATCAGTGACTATAATCTGAAATGGTGGAGAAACCAATGCGGCGTAGTCATGCAAGATGGTGTGATATTCGCCGAGTCAATCGCCCGAAACATAGCTGTCGATGACGGCGACGTGGATGTTGAGCGGCTGGAACATGCGGCGAAGTTGGCCAATATCCATGATTATGTGATGTCGCTGCCACTAAAATATGATACCAGGATAGGGCGCGACGGTAAGGGGCTCAGCCAGGGGCAGAAGCAGCGCGTTCTGATTGCCCGTGCGGTCTACAAGAATCCGGAATTCATTTTCCTCGACGAGGCCACGAACGCACTTGATGCCAAGAATGAGCGGGCGATAGTGGAAAATCTTGACGGGTTTTACAAGGGAAGAACGGTGGTTGTTGTGGCACACCGTCTTTCAACTGTAAGGAATGCCGACAGGATAGTTGTGATTGACCAGGGTCGTGTTACGGAAGTCGGAACACACGCGGAGCTTATAGAAAAACAAGGTACATATTTCAATCTGGTGAAAAATCAGCTTGAATTGGGAACGTGAAGATATTAGTAATGGCTACGGATAAAGAAAATAAAGAAAGCGGAGGGCAACATCATGGCAAATCCGGCTCACATGACAGGATTGAACTGCGTTCGGAGAAAGTACGTGATATTTTAGGGTCCGAGCCTAATGTTTTGGTAAGATGGGGTATCGCGATAGTTACCGTTGTTTTCTTGCTGCTGATACTTGCTGTGCTGAGCATGGATTATCCCTATGGCAACGGGGAATCTATTTTTGGGCATATTTTCCTGAAGTAGCATAACTTCCTCACCAATCATATATTCTCATGATTACACGGGTGAAAACGGGACAAGCCCGTTTTCACCCGTGCCTACCGCCGTGCCGCCGCTAATGCGGCTTAAACGTGCCTGATACCTACACCACGGAATTCTAAAACCTAAAGCCTAACGCCTAAAACCTGACAGACAAACCGGGATTTGCGTTTCAGTCAGGTGGTCGCGATGTCTCAGCTATCCAGGTACTCCTTTATTTTTTCGATGTGGTTAGCGATCAGGGTCGTGTTGTGGTCGGGTGTCTCGGGCATCAGGCGTTCGGCCTGTTTCAGCAATCTCATGCATTCGTAATCCATTCCCAACCGTGAAATCCTGTCGGCCTCTGTCACAAGATCAATCATTTTCATTATGTTGACACGGTACTGTTCTTCTGCCGAAATACCATTATCATCTATCTCTTCGCAGCAGAAAATATAGTCTTTTGACTTCTCGGCATCCGAGAGACATTTCCTGACATCGGAATAAACAATGTTTATAAGCTCAAACTTTTCATCAATGATATTGAGACGGAGGCGATGTTTCTCATCGGGGAGGAATTCACATGAATAAAAAGCACACACCTTAAGCCGGTAGTCCTCTACTTGCTCCGACAGTTCCTTAAGTACATCATTAAAACCTTCCAACTTGAGGGAATTCAGCTTTTGCATGGCAGCAGCAATCATGGAGCTTATTTTGCAATACAGTTCTGTAAGTTCTATTTCAAGAAGACTTTTGGTCTTATTCCTGCGTCGTTTGACGTTAGGTTTAGCATGATTTATAAAATCGATTCTCTTCCATATTTCTTCATCGCGTTTATCGCGTTCAGCGCCCTCCTCGCAGCTTTCGACACTTGTCACATGCCAAGCGGCGCAAAAAGAGCAATAATAGCTCCGCGTAGGCACTTTCGAAGAAAAAGCGGCAATATTTTCGCTGTTGAATTTAATGAAATTGTCGGCCTTGGCCTGACTTTCAAACACCATTTTCTGACGGTGGCAACCGATACAGAACTGCCTGTTATGTATCGGCTTGGATGATTTCTTGTTCATAATCACATAAAATTTAGCAATATAAATCTGGCATATAAATTAAGACCCCCTCCGCCACTTATGGTTTATTCCGCCACAGCCGGGGAATTGTAAGAACGAGTCTCCGACATCAGATTTCAACAGAGAATGAGCAGGAATATCGCATAAAACCAGTTTGTCTTGTAGGGACGCACGGCCCGTGCGTCCGAATGTACTAATTGATAAAATCCTGAATATTATACTGATATGCTGATAAATTCGCAGACGCACGAGCCGTGCGTCCCTACAATAATCCTCGGGATGTATGCCATAGCAGGTGTCTGACATTCTTTTTTGCTTTTTTGCATTATCAATAACATTATTGTATTCTGCGAAAAATTTTGTAATTTTGCAGATAGACTCACGCTGTGCGTCTTCCAAGAGTGGAAGTGAGGCGGGAGGTAAAAATAAAAGGCGTTATCAACGCTTCTTTCTTAGGACATCAAAAGCGTAGGAAACTTTTTAGCCCACTAAGATTGAAGTTCAGGGAACGCCCACGGGTATGTATATATCTACCCCTACTCATTCCAGGCCTTTGGCTTGGGATGAGTTCTGGGTGGTTTACATATAGGTGTGGGTTATCTGTATTTCATTCTACGGGTTTCGGAATTCCTACCTCCATGATGTGTAGAATGAGCGATGGTACAGATGCCCACTCCTTTTTTATATACCTGTCGCAATGGGGTAATCGGCGACAATACTAATGACATATCATTATCGCCGCCATGAAAGCGACTGAGCGACATAATCTTGTTGATCGTATCATGAATTTGGAGGGATTGACCGACAATGAGCGGTCGGCTCTTCTTGGTTTGCTCCGTGAGAACAAAACCTACGGACTTGTGTGGGAGGACAAGCCCGAAGAAATTGAAGAACGTCTGCGTAACGAATTGCCGGTGCTCGTCGAGGACATAGCAAAGGCTCTGATTGACGGAGGTGACTATGCTCCCAACCACATGTTGATTGAGGGTGACAATCTTGAAGCACTCATAACTCTTGCCTACACCCACGCCGGCAAAATCGACGTTATTTACATCGATCCCCCTTACAACACAGGTAACAAAGATTTTATCTATAACGATTCATTCGTTGACTCAGAGGACAGCTATCGCCACTCCAAATGGCTTTCCTTCATGTCTAAGCGACTTCGCATAGCTAAAAAACTTCTATCCGACAACGGTGTAATCTTTATCTCAATTGATGATAATGAGCAAGCTAACCTCAAGCTGCTTTGCGATGAAATATTTGGACAAAAGAACTTTATTTGTCAGTTTGTATGGAAAAAGAAACAGGGTGGCGGTAATGATAGCAATAACGTTGTTACAGAGCATGAATATGCGATATGTTATGGAAGAACGTCTAACGCTTATATTGGATTGGATATAAATTATGTTTTAGATGATAAATTATATCCTTTCAAAGACAGCAATGGTGAATATGGATTAGTCACTCTTGACAAAGCCAGTATTCAAATTAGTCAATCACTAATATATGAAATTATTGGACCTGATGGGACGAAATATTTTCCGCGTATAGTTAAAGGAAAACAATCCTGTTGGAGATGGAGTAAAGCAAAAGTTCAATCTCAATATGATGAACTTGTTTTTAAGAATGACAAAGTATATACAAAGTACTATAGACCCAAGGGGGTGACACCGAGAAGCCTCCTGACCGATGCGAGATATGGTCGAACAGAGTCGGGGAATGATGATATAAAAGAAATTTTTGGAGGCAAGCCATTTAGCTATCCTAAGCCAATAATGCTTATTAAACATTTTTTATCAGTGGCATTAGGTGGCAACGCTACCATTCTTGACTTCTTTGCCGGTTCGGGCACCACACTTCATGCGGTGATGCAGTTGAATGCTGAAGATGGCGGTAAGCGTCAGTGCATTCTCTGTACCAACAACGAGAATGGCATTTGCGAAAATGTGACATATGAGCGCAACAAGCGCGTAATCAGCGGCTATACCAAACCCAATGGTGAGGCCGTCGAAGGTTTGCACGACAACAATCTGCGCTACTACCGCATCGACTTCGTTGGGCGCTCTCGGTCAACAAAGAATATGCGCAGATTGGCGGCACTCTCTACCGATATGCTTTGCATCAAGGAAAATCTCTATGATGAAAAGAAAACCTTTGCAGGGATGCCGACATTCAAGAACATATATCGGTATTTTGAGCATGGCGACCACAAAATGCTGATTATCTACGACGAACGATATGTAGATGAAATTGTAAATATGATAGCAAAAGTGGAAATCCTTACGCCAATAAAGGTATATGTGTTCTCGCCCAGTGAAGACCCGTGGGAGGCAACTTTTGAGCCAGTAATCGACAAGGTGGAACTATGCGCTTTGCCGCAAGCAATATATAATACCTATAAACGAATCCTACCTAAGCGCAGACCGCAGCCTCTTGATGTGATTGTGAAAGAAGATGCACCCGCTGTTGCTGACGGAGATGAAAATATCGGTGGACTTTTTGCAGCAGAAGGAGGTGAAGCATGAAAACGCTTAGATATCAGCAGGAAGCGGTAGGTGAACTGACCGATAAAGTTGTCAAACTTTTAAATGTAGGTGGTAAACGCCGAAAAGTTGTTTTTGAGGCCCCGACAGGAGCAGGTAAAACCGTTATGGCTTGCCAAACTCTTGCCAATATTGTCGACGAGTTGAAGTCGCGTGGCAATACTCGTTTCAAGGAGTGTGCTTTCATCTGGTTTGCACCTCGCAAATTGCATCTTCAGAGCTACATGAGCCTCAAAGGTGTTTTCGCCGAATCCCGGAAACTACAACCAGTAATGTTTGATGAACTTGACCAAAGCGAGGGCATACAGGCCGGAGAAATTCTTTTCGTTAATTGGGAGAGCGTCAACAAGGAGAAAAACATAATGGTGCGCGACAGCGAAAGCTCCGTATCGCTCTATGAGATAACTCGACGCACCCAACAGGAACTTGGATTGCCTATTGTGGCCATTATCGACGAAGAACATATGTTTTGGTCGAACACCGCCGACAAAACAAAGGCAGTGCTTGACCGCATCAATCTAGCTGTTGAGCTGCGCATCTCGGCAACCCCAAAAACGATGCATCCCGATGAGCGCATAAAGGTTTATCGTCGAGATGTGATTGATGCCGAAATGATTAAGAAAGAGGTAGTGCTCAATTTAGATATTGATGTTAACGCCTCGGATGATGTCTTGGCTATGAACGAGCGACTTATCAAAGTAGCCCTTGAAAAGCGCAATCAGATAGCCCAAGCCTATAAAGGACTTGGCATCAATATCAATCCTCTATTGCTCGTTCAACTCCCTAACGACAAGCGGGAGAGTATGACCACAGAAGACGAGGAAGTTGCCGAGCAAGTGAAGACCTATCTTAAAGTAATGTGCGACATCACTACCGAGAACGGTAAACTTGCCGTATGGCTTGCTAATGAAAAAGAAAATCTTGCCGGACTTGAAAAGCCTGATAATCTTGCACAGGTGTTGCTTTTCAAAGAAGCCATAGCCCTCGGTTGGGATTGCCCTCGTGCCGCTGTGCTGCTCATCTTCCGCAAACTGTCGAGCGACCAGTTCACCATCCAGACTGTTGGCCGCATCCTCCGTATGCCGGAGCAGAAGCATTATCCCAACGAATTGCTCAATATAGGCTACGTCTACACAGACATCGCCAAAGAGAAAATCAACATTGTCACAGCAGATGCCAATTATATATTGAGCAATACGCTCACTGCATATCGGCGTGCTGAACTTCACAACGTATCGCTTAAAGCCGTCTATGCCGAGCGCCCGAATATTGAGCGCAACTATCTTGGTCCAGATTTCCGCAAGGTGCTTTATGACACCGCCACAGATTTCTGGCGGCTTGAAAGAGGTGCGGGACTATTCTCTATCGCTGAACTCGCTGCCCTGCGTGGCGATGATGTCGAAGTTGTGCCCCTGCCCGAAACCGATGATATTGTAATAAATGAAAATCGTCGTATGGTGCATAACCAGTTGCGCCTCGATGTGAAAACCATAAATATCGAAATCCCGAAGGATGTACACTTTCAAAACGAAGTGCAGACCCTGACTGTGGATCGTGCGAAATTCGCCCGAACCACCGGTGAAATTGATAGCGTGTTCCTCGCATATATCGATGGCAAGGGTGGTCAGTTTGAACGTAAAGGCCGCACTGATAAAATAGCGAGCTTTCTGACCGAACTTATTGCGGACTTCTTCGGTATCTATGAAATCGATGCCAAGAAACTTGTACTGTATCATGAGAACAGACCCAAGTTTGACCGTCTACTTGAAACAGCTCTTGAAAAATATGCCCGACTTCGTCAGATTGCCGCTGCCAAAGCCGCCGCCTCTCGCGTCTATAAGGAACACGATTGGGAAGTGCCGGCAGAACGCGTATATGATGCTGACACAAACGGAGTGGCTCCCGGTGAGAATCATGCGTTGCTACCGTTTATTCAACTTAACACAGCATCCAACCCCGAAAAGGAATTTGTTGATTTTCTCGAAGCCAATACGCTGTATATCGATTGGTGGTATAAAAATGGAGATAACGGCAAGCAGCACTATGCCGTAGAATACTCTAAAGGTCAAGGTGGTGAAAGGGCGCTTTTCTATGTGGACTTCGTTATCCGTATGAAAAACGGCCATATCTATCTCTTTGACACAAAGAGTGCCGGAAGCGATATATTTGCCGCTGACAAACATAATGCTTTGTTGCAATATATTAAAGAAAACTCCACTTCCAGCCAACCTCTCGCCGGTGGTGTTATATTGCGTCAAGGCTCCAACTGGCTCTACTCGCCACGTCCTGTCGAGAACACAACCGATACCTTAAACTGGGATAGCTTCTATCCCCAGCAAGCATAAACCATGAGCAAAAGTATAGATTAGAAATCCATGAGATTTACTCGAATCTATTCAGGATGCTGTTTCTTCATTTGGCCGATGCAAAGCATGATTGGGACAGCTGCACAACCGACTACGACAAAATATTGTTTCTTATTAAAAACATGCATAAGATGGACAAGGATTCAAAAGCATACAAGAGCAGGGAGTTTGACGAGATGTTCCGCGAAGCCGAGATTGACAATCTTGTGAATGAGGAAGCGGTGGCCTACAGCCAGTCGCGGCTTAAATATGAAGAAACATTAGCTGCGGTCGACTACGCCTCAAACAGTTCTTTCGAGCGCGGCATAGCCATCGGAGAAGAGCGCGGCATAGCCATCGGTGAGGAGCGCGGCATAGCCATCGGAGAAGAGCGGGGACGTGTGGCTGGGATTGCCATCGGCGAGAAACGTATTCGCATGGAGACAGCCCAAAAACTTCGTGCTGCCGGTTTTGACGAAGACTTGATAAAATCGATCACCGGAATCTCGGTATAAGAGCAACTATTGCATTTGTAATTGTAAAGGTATCGGCACTGCGCAGTTGCCGATACCTTTACTGTCAAAATCAAGTACTATGACCTCCTGATCCCTGTTTATCGGTGATGCACGTCAAAGCCGCTGACGCAGCTATCAGGAGGTGTTACGCGAGATGGTTGGCGAGGGCGGCTGCGGCGCGGGCGCAGTCGGGTGACGATTGCAGGCGCGTCAGCAGCGTCGCGGCGCAGGGGAGGCGTTTCAGCAGTCGGAACGCCAGCATGTCGGCCTCTTCCTGTGTGCGGCATTCCGAGGCGAGCCTAATGGCTTTCTCTTCGGTTATTTCGTCGATGGGGAAGAGGTATGTCGCCAAAAGTCGCGACTCGCGGACGTCTGAGTCATTCCACAGGCGGTCGGCCAGTTCCATCGAAGGTGTCAGACCGCGGGCTATCTCGGCCAGACGGGGTATGTCGAGGCCGAAAATCATCTTGTGGGGTGTGCCATAACGGCGCAGTGTGTCTGCCACTGCGCCGTTACGATATGTGAAAAAAAGATGCTTTATCGCTTGCATTGTCCAGCTGATTTACCGGTCTTGCCAGTGAGCGGAGAGTATTCGCTGCTCAGACGGAGCATCTGCTCTACGTAGTTCTCGGGCCATGAGATGGTCACGTCGGTTATCTCGCCATTCTCGTTCACAACCGGAGTGTAGACCGGGTTGATGAATCCACGGTAGGGCGGGATGTCGAGTTTCGAGAATCGGTCGAGAACCTCCTTGTGGAGCTTCGGATCTATCTTCACGGCATATTTCTGGATGAGGTCGTTGCCGGCCTTGTAGTCACCCTCGCTCTTCACACGCTGTATCTCGGCGAGAAGTGTGCCGAACAGGTTGCGGAGGGCGGCGTAGTCGTTGATCTTGACATAGGTTTTGCCACCTTTCTTTACAAGTTCAACAACATCCTTGCCGCCTTTGCCCTTCTTCTTGCCGTTCTGGAGAGCCCACTTGGCCACGAGCTGACGGTTGCGCATGTGAGCCTCCTCGATGTCGTTGCCGAGCTCGATGCGGTTGAGCTGGGTCATGAGACCGTTGAGCATATACTTGTAGTATTCCGCCTTGTATGCCTCGGGGTTGTCGAGGATGCCGAGCTCAAGCAGTTTCGGATCTGCCAGGTAATAGAGCGCGAACAGGTCTGCGCGAGCCTCTTCGAGAGCGGAACCGTTCTCCTTGAGAGCGTCGCCGTCAACGCCTGGGAGAAGCTGACCGGATGCGTGGCCGAGACACTCGTGGAGGTCGGTGTGGAGCATGTCGGTGATGTAGAGATAATCGTCCATCAGCTTAGATGTCGGCTCGTCGATGACGAACTCGGCGTTGAAGCCGTTGCCGTGGCTGGCCATGTCGTAAGCCTCGGTAATGTTCTCGATGGTCACAGACTTCGAGCCGTGAGCGGCGCGGATCCAGTTGGAGTTAGGCAGGTTGATGCCGATTGCCGTCGAGGGGAAAGCGTCACCGGCGAGCATGGCGGCGTTGATAACCTTGGCCGAAACACCCTTCACGTTCTCCTTCTTGAAACGCTTGTCAACCGGAGAGTTGTCCTCGAACCACTGCGCATTGCTTGAGATTGTCTCTGTGCGTGAGGAAGACTTGGCGTTCTTGAAGTTAACGTACGACTCCCACGAGCCGGTCATGCCGAGCGGGTCGCCGTAGCTCTCGATAAAGCCGTTCACGAAGTCAACGTCCGACTTCGTATCCTCTGCCCAGAGAATCGAGTACTCGTCGAATGTACGGAGGTCACCGGTGATGTAGAAGTCAATTAATGAGGTGATATATGCCTTCTGGGCATCGTTCTCGGCAACACTCTTGGCCTTGTCGAGCCAGTAGATGATCTGGGCGATGGCCGGACCGTAGAGGCCGTTGAGCGAGTAGACCTGCTCTTTGAGCTGGCCGTTCTCATCCTTCACCACGCGTGCGTTGAGACCGTAGGAGATGGGAGTGGCGTCGTTGGGATCCTTCATCTTGTTGTAGAAAGCCTCGACCTCGGCCTGGGTCACACCTTCGCCATAGAGGTTGCCGGCTGAAGTGGCCACAACGTCCTGTGTGCCATCCTGGTTCACACGCTTGGCCATGACAGCGGGGTTGAAGATAACCTCCGTCAGTTTCTCGGTCATGGCCTCGGGTGTCTCACCCTCTTCGAGCGGCAGACAGCAGGGGCTGATGGCAGCCACCTGCTCCAGGAAAAATTCCTTTGAGAATTCGGGCTTGAACTTGTCGGTAGAGTAGTGGTGGTGTATGCCGTTGCCGAACCATACCTGCTTCAGGTATTTCTCGAAGGCCTTGAAGTCGGCCGAGTTGCGGTCACCCTTGTAATTCTGGTATATCTTTTCAAGGAGCTGACGAATCTGGAGGTTGTAGCGACCGTTCTGGTCCCAGATGATGTCGCGTCCCATCTGCGCTGCCTGAGTCAGGTAGTAGACCATGGTGCGCTGCTGGGGGGTGAGGCGGTCGAACTCTGGCACTTCATAACGGAGCACCTCGATGTCCGCGAAACGGTCAACGTGGTAGTTGAAATTCTTGTCGACATAGGCGTTGGCGCTCAGACCGGCCATTGTGCCGAGAATCAAAGTCGGGATGATTTTTTTCATCGAATCTATAATTTAAGGTTATTGTTGTTTATTCCACGGAGAGTACGAGACCCTTGAGGTATTCACCTTCGGGGTGGGCGATGTCGATAGGGTGGTCGGCGGGTTGAGAGAGCTGGTGGAGTATCCTCACCTTGCGGCCTGACTTCGCGGCGGCGGTGAATACCGCCATGCGGAACATGTCGCGCGAGATAGCCTGCGAGCATGAGAAGGTAAAGAGTATTCCTCCGGGCTTGATCTTCTCGAATGCCTTGGCGTTGAGCTTGCGGTATCCGATCAGACCGTTCTTGATGGCGCCACGGTGCTTGGCAAATGCCGGCGGGTCGAGTATGATGAGGTCATACTTGTCGTCGGGCATGTCGGCGAGGAACTTGAAGGCATCCTCGGCATAGGTCTTGTGGCGCGGGTCGTCGGGGAAGTTGAGCGCGATGTTGGCATCGGTCAGCGCGACAGCCTTTGCCGACGAGTCTACCGATTCAACGCTCTTCGCACCGCCACGCATGGCATAGACCGAGAAGCCCCCCGTGTAGCAGAACATGTTGAGCACTGTGCGACCGGCGGCGAATTTCTCAAGCAGTCGGCGGTTCTCTCGCTGGTCAACGAAGAAACCGGTCTTCTGCCCCTTCAGCCAGTCGATGTTGAACATCAGGCCGTTTTCCGTGGCGATGTTGCCGTCGTAGCTGCCCACGAGATACTCGTTTTCCGGGTCGAGACCGGCCTTGTAGGGGAGCGTGGTCTCGCTCTTGTAATACACGTTGCGTATCCGTGCCTCGGGCAGACGGGTCAGAGCCTCGGCGATGGTGCGGCGTGCGAAGTGCATGCCCGGCGAATGAGCCTGCATCACAGCCGTGTCGCCATAGATGTCCACAATCAGGCCGGGCAGGAAATCACCCTCACCATGCACCAGCCGGAAGCAGTCGTTGTCCTCGCGTATGAGTCCTAACGCACGGCGCAGGTTGTATGCGCTCAGCAGACGCTTGAAGTAGAAATCGTCTTCAAGTTCCGACACGCCGAACTCAAGAATCCGCACCGCGATGCTGCCTATCTGGTAGTGTCCGGTTCCGAGCACGCGCCCGTTGCTGTCCTTGACAGTGACAAGGTCTCCCTCCTCTATGTCCTCCGGAATCGTGGCGATCGCCCCCGAGAACACCCAGGGATGATACCGGAGCAGCGATTCCTCCTTGCCGGGACGGAGTGTTATCACACCCTTTTCCGCGCCCACGCGCGGCATATGCTGTTTATTCTTCATCTTTATGGAATGTTGAATTTGCTGAGAGTCCGGTTGCCGGGATATGTCATGCCCGACAGACCGGACTCAGGATGTTCTGTTACTTGAATAGTCTGATTATGTCCATGCCGTTGGCGTAGACCAGCAGGAGTATGAGCAGCACCATGCCGGTGATCTGCGCGTATTCCATGAATTTCTCGCTCGGTTTGCGGCGGAAAATCACCTCATAGAGGAGGAATATCACGTGACCGCCGTCGAGAGCCGGAATCGGCAGGATGTTCATGAACGCCAACGCTACTGACAGGAATGCCGCGATGTTCCAGAATGCAATCCAGTCCCACTTCTCGGGGAAGATGCTTCCTATCGAGCCGAAACCGCCTATGGAGCTTGCTCCCTCTTTGGTGAAGACCATCTTCATCGACTTGGCATATGTAACCAGACGGTCGGTTCCCATCTCTATACCGCGAGGTATCGACTCGAACAGGCCGTAGCGTTTCTCCTCAAATTTATAGAATGCCGAAGGATCGACCTCCAGACCGACACCCATCTTTGAGTTAGCTGAAAGTACAACATGCTTCACTAAGGTATCTGTGCGTTCACCGTTTTTTCGTGCCACGGTCAGTGCCACGGTCTGGTTCTCATGTCCGGCCAAGGTGCGCAGGAAGTCGGTCAGAGCCGGGGTGGGTATGGAGTCAATGGCAAGAATCTCGTCACCGACCTCGATGCCACCCTTGGCCGCTCCGTCGCCCGCCACAACCTGAGTGATTCGTGTCGGGAAGCGGTAAGCGAGGAAGTTGACCGAGGCAGTGTCGCTCTTGGCCTCCTGGTCAAGGTTGAATATGAATTTCTCCGGAATGCTGATGTTTACGGTATCCTTGCCGTCGCGCAGCACGGTCACGGTCTTGGCCTGAACCATCGTGAGCCGGTCCTCGAACGGGTTGTCGAGTTCCTTGCCGTCGGCCATGAGCGGGATGTCGCCGTTGTGGAAACCGATCTTGCGTGCCTCGCCCGAGTACTCCATGCCTAATTTCGCCTCCTTGAAAGTCACGTACTTCTCACCGGTGGCGTAGACGATTCCGGCGTATATGATGATGGCGAGCAGGAAGTTGAAGAGCACTCCGGCAATCATGATCAGCAGACGCTGCCATGCCGGTTTGGCGCGGAACTCCCACTTCTGCGCCGGCTTCTTGAGCTGTTCGGTATCCATCGACTCGTCAATCATACCCGAAATCTTGCAGTAGCCTCCGAGCGGTAGCCAGCCTATGCCGTATTCGGTATTCCCCCAGAATGATTCCTTGTCTTCAGAGGCTGATTCCGGTTCGGCCTCCTTGTTGTCAGTACCGGTCTCAGCTCCGGCATCTTTCAGCTTGCGGGTCTTGCCGAAGAAACCGAAATACTTCTTGGGGCGCCATTTGAACAGCTCTGTCCAGGGATCAAAGAAGATGTAGAACTTCTCGACGCGCACGCCGAAAAGACGTGCGAACAGGAAGTGCCCGAACTCATGAATGATTACCAGAATGGCGAACGCGAGAATCAGCTGCGCGGCCTTTATGAGAAATGTATCCAATTATATTCTTTTTTAGGTTTGTCAGAATTATTTCTTTAACTGTTCAGAATTGTCACTCTATATATTGTCTCTTTATATATAAGGTGTCACTTACGGATTGAGGCGGTTATTTCCTCCGCCACCCGGCGCGCCTCGGCGTTGGTATGCACGAGATTTTCGAGAGTCACCTCCTTTATATAAGGAGTGCGCTCCATGCAATCGGCCGCTATGCGGGGCATGTCAGTGAAGCGTATCTCGCCATTGAGAAATGCCGCAACGGCAATCTCGTTGGCAGCATTGAGTATGCAGGGCATGTTTCCACCCTTGGCAATAGCCTCGAAGGCCATGCGCAGCAACGGGAACTTCTCCATGTCGGGAGCCTCGAATGTCAGCGTGCTGTATTGCGCAAGCGAAAGGGGAGGGGTGTCGGTAGCCAGCCGTTCCGGATAGCCAAGCGCATACCGGATCGGCAGGTGCATGTCGGGCACCCCGAGCTGTGCCTTGATTGAGCCGTCGCAGAATTCCACCATGGAGTGAACTACCGACTGCGGGTGTACCGCAATCTCAATCTGCTCCGGGGGGCAATCAAACAACCAGCGCGCCTCGATCATCTCGAATCCCTTGTTCATCATCGAAGCGGAGTCGATGGTGACTTTCGCTCCCATATCCCAGTTGGGGTGGTGGAGAGCGTCGGCCACAGTCACATTCTCAAGCCGTGCGGCACTCATGGTGCGGAACGGTCCTCCGCTCGCTGTCAGTATAATCTTGCGCATACTGCGTCGGTTCTCGCCGACGAGGCATTGGAATATTGCCGAGTGCTCGCTGTCAACCGGCACAATCTCCGACTGGGACTCGCCCAACAGACGGGTTATGAGTTCACCGGCCACTACGAGAGTCTCCTTGTTGGCCAAAGCAATCCGTTTGCCCGCGCCGATTGCCCTGATGGTAGGCAGCAGGCCGCTGTAACCAACCATGGCCGTAACCACAGTATCGGTGCGGTCCATTGCGGCAATCTCAGCCACAGCCTCGTCGCCGGCCTCGACCTTGATGGGAAGACCGGCGAGAGCGCCGCGCAAGTCACCGAAGAACCGCTCGTCGGCAATCGCCACGCGGCGCGGCATGAACTCGCGTGCCTGGGCGGCAAGCAGCTCCCAGTTGCGACGCGCCACAAGACCGGCAGCGCGGAACCTGTCGGGATACTCCCTGATTATGTCGAGAGTCTGGGTGCCGATGCTGCCCGTACTCCCCAAAATCACTATTTCAGTTGCCTCTGTTTCTGAAGGCTTCATCTTGACTTATATATTCTTATTAATTATTAACCTCACCCCAAATCCCCAATATCTAAAATCTAACCCCTAAAACCTAAAGCCTAAAGCCTAAAACCTCCCCTCACCTTCCCCTCGGGGCCTCGAAAGCCTCCGAAGCAGGAGCCGGTTTGCGGGTGTCGGGTCCCAGATACTCATAAGGCACTATCGACAGCCCGTTGTGCCACATGCGCACCGTGAACTTACGTGTGCCATGACTGTCGGGCGAAGGCGCCAGGGCTATGACCTGACCCGAGTTCACGTTGTCGCCAATGCCGACGAGCGGAGTGCCCACTCCTCCGTAGGAGGTGATGAAGCCTCCGTTGTGCTGCACTACAATCACATGCCCGGCCTCGGCGCCCGAGTAATATAGAGCTACCACCGAGCCGTCGGCAGCGCACTGTATGCTCTCATCCGGGGGCACGACGACCACTCCGGTCTCCGACTCGCGCGAATCGGACGTGAAGATACCGTCGCCTGTCACCGGAGAGAAGAGGATTGCGTCGGCCGCGAGGGGCGCGAGCACCGATATGTTGAATCTCTCCCGCTCCTCCATCTGCGAAACGAAACGGCGTTCCTCATTGGTGGCGGTCATCAGCGAGTCGGAAGTAAGTTCCCGTGAGGTCGGTACGACAGCAGCTGAGTCGCCCGGCTGGCGTTCCGTATCGGTCACACGAAGATAATTGTCGATATAAGCCCGGTTCACCTCATATGCCTCCATAAGCGAATCAAGGCGCAACAGCCCTTCCTCGGTGGCCGAACGTTGCGACTCCTTCATATATCCCGGCAGCAGCGTGCGCAGCGGGGTGAGCGATACGAGCAGACCCGCAACCGTCAGAAACCCCACAAACGCCAACAGACAGATGCCGATAAGACCGAGACGCGTGAAACGCCCCGACGCAACTTCCGTGAGATGCGACTCATCCTCTATGGTTATGCGGTACTTCCTTACGGGTCTCATATACGGTATATCCTGAGTCTGATATTCAGAGATTGTGCTTTAAGCAGCGAATTTACTAAAAATTCCTCATTTATCAGTTAAGAACCGCTTAAAAAAGACAAATTTGGCATAAAACAGCCTCATCGGCCAAAAAAAACAGGTATTTTAATTTGTATATTAAAAATAATGTGTAATTTTGCAAAAAGTTTCTAAAGGGTCAACAGGCTCTTTAGCGGACTGCCCGATGGATAAGTCATCTTCGTGAATAATAAAACTAACCCAAAATCACACTTCTGACTAACCCGGTGCGCTGGTTTGTTTGAAAATTTTCAGGAATTTAAAAACAAATTAAGTGTTTTTAACGTTAATACAACAGACAACAAATTCTATTCTTAAACATTTACAGTATGAAAGCTAAGAATCTTTACTACGTAATGGCTCTTTGCGCCGGCTCGTTTGCTTGCAGCAACACAGCAATGGCGCAGGACGTGTTCGTGGATGATGCTGCCACTGTGACAGAGTTCACTTGCGACAACACCAACCACTATTACTCAAACTGGCGTGACAACTGGTTCATCGAGATCAGTGCCGGTGGCAACCAGCCCCTCGTTGAGCGCGGCTATGCTGCTCCGGGCAACTCTCACAAGGCTCTCGCAGCCGAGAAGTGGACCGCAGCATACAGCGTAGGTTTCGGTCGCTGGATGTCTCCCTATCTGGGTCTCCGTTTCAAAGGTATGTACGGTTCTCTCCACTGGGATACTCCCAATACAAAGGCAGAGGCTGACGTTCACGCAGGCTGGAGCCACTCTACTCATGCAAGCGTATCTCTCGAACTTATGTGGGATATGTTCAACTCACTCGGTGGTGTTAACCAGAACCGCGTATTCTCTATCGTACCTTTCGTAGGTGTGGGTGGTGACGCCAACTGGGGCTTCAAGGGCAAAGGCAAAGTAGGCGAGCCCGTCGCTTCAAACTGCCTCCGCGAGTATCCCAAGAACCTTCAGGAATACTACGGTGACCAGTACAAGTCTGTACAGTGGACACTCCCTGTTACCGCAGGTCTCCAGTTCCGTTTCCGTCTCTGCAAGTATGTAGACTTCTTCGCTGAGGCACGCGCAGCTTTCTATGCTGACAACTGGAACAACAACGTAAGCGGTATCTCTATCGACGCTCTCGTTCAGGCTATGGGCGGTTTCAACTTCAACATCGGTGGCCGCGGCTGGAACACTTTCAACGAGTGTGCTTATGTTTCTCAGATCGCAGCCCTCAACGGTCAGGTCAACGACCTCCGCGCACAGCTCCTCGCTTGCGGTCAGGAAGTTGCTAAGCTCCAGGCTCAGCTCCCCTGCCCCGAGGTTGTTGAGAAAGACTGTGTGAACGCTCCTCTCATGGCAACTGTACGCTTCACAATCAACAGCTCGAAGATTCTCCCCACCGAGGAGGTCAACATCTACTCTATGGCTGAGTGGCTCAAGGCTAACCCCAACGAGAAGATCATCATCGCCGGTTACGCCGACAAGGATACCGGTACATCGGAGTACAACATGAAGCTGTCTCAGCGTCGTGCCGATGCAGTGAAGGCAGAGCTCGTGAACACTTACGGCATCGCCGAGGACCGTCTCTCGACTGCAGCATTCGGTTCAGATGTTCAGGAGTATCCTTCTCACAACGACTGGAACCGTATCGTAATCTTCAAGCAGTAATCACAACTGCAAGAAGCAGACGACGAATAAACAGGAGGGCTTTCCGAAAGGGAAGCCCTCTTTCTTTGTCTTCGGTCTTCGGTCTTCGGTCTTCGTTCTTCGTCTCAATGCGTTATATGCGGTAGCCGCAGGCCGTTTAAGGCTTTCCAGCGCACCGCCGGTTATTTTTCTTTCACATTTGGCGGCGTGGTAGTGAAAAAATAAACGCAAAATTTATGATTGAGCCGAACCTTTTAAAAGTTGTTAACGTTAATGTAGTATCCAAGGCGGAACGGGGAGCACTCCCCAAGCCGACCGGAAGGTTTGAAATTTAACTAAAATTCTATTCTTAAAAAACACACAGTATGAAAACACGAAATCTTTACTTAGCGATGGCACTCTGTGCAGGTTCGCTCGCATGTGGAAACGTGGCAAACGCACAGGACGTGTTTGTTGACGACGCAGTCACAGTGACCGAATTCACTTGCGACAACTCGAACCACTATTTCTCGAACTGGCGAGACAACTGGTTTATCGAAATCGGTGCCGGTGCAAACCAGCCCCTCGTCGAGAAAGGAACAGCCGGCAAGGCAATGCAGACCGTTGACGGCAAGAAATGGACCGCATCTTACAGCTTCGGCTTCGGTCGCTGGTTCTCTCCCTATCTGGGATTCCGAATCAAGGCTATCGGCGGTGCCCTCCACTGGGATACTCCCGTAGCAGGAGCCGAACAATATGGCTGGAGCCGTTCGAAGCATGTCAGCCTCACAGGTGAGCTGATGTGGGATATGTTCAACTCTCTCGGCGGCGTGAATCCCAACCGCGTCTTCTCAATCATCCCGTTCGTAGGTCTTGGCGGTGACGCCAACTGGGGTTACAAAAACCACTTCGGCGAGCAGCCCGCAGCCTCGAACATCCTCAGCGAGTACTCCACAACTCACCGCAAGAGCGTACAGTGGACACTCCCCGTCACCGCAGGTCTTCAGTTCCGTGTACGTCTCGGCAAGTACGTAGACTTCTTCGCAGAGGCACGCGCAACATTCTATGCTGACAACTGGAACAACGTAGCCACCGGTTCATCAATCGAGAGTCTCGTGAGCGCAATGGGTGGTTTCAGCTTCAACATCGGCGGCCGCGGATGGAACAAGTTCAACGAATGCAACTATGTATCGCAGATTGCAGCCCTCAACGGTCAGGTCAACGACCTCCGCGCACAGCTCCTCGCCTGCGGTCAGGAAGTTGCCAACCTCCAGTCTCAGCTTCCGTGCCCCGAGGTCGTAGAGAAAGACTGTGTGAACGCTCCTCTCATGGCGACTGTACGCTTCACACTCAACAGCGACAAGATTCTCCCCACCGAGGAAGTCAACGTATACTCAATGGCCGAATGGCTCAAGGCTAACCCCAACGAGAAGATCGTCATCGCAGGTTACGCCGACAAGGATACCGGTACATCAGAGTACAACATGGGTCTCTCCGAGCGCCGCGCACAGGCAGTCAAGGATGAACTCGTAAATACATACGGCATCGCAGCCGACCGTCTTGAGACCAAGGCATTCGGATCGGATGTTCAGGAATATCCCTCACACAACGACTGGAACCGTATCGTGATCTTCAAACAGTAAAAACCAACATGCTGTGACCACTATAAAGAAAGAGACCCTTCGGGGTCTTTTTTTATGTCCTATAAATATGTTGCAGAACATATGTCGGAACAGGGCATCTGAGGGTAAATTTGTGGCGTTTTTCTATTGCCGTGTTAAAATTATTTTGTAAGTTTGCAGTGAAGTTATCCGCGAGGCGGAAACGGAGGCTCCCAAAGGGCGTCCGCGACTTCACAAGATTTCGAAAACACCTAAATCTAAACTGATTAACATGAATATCAATGAGATTTTGGCCAATCTTGAGGCCAAGCACCCCGGAGAGAAAGAATTCCTCCAGGCAGTCAAGGAAGTTCTTCTTTGCGTAGAAGACGTTTACAACCAGCACCCCGAGTTCGAGAAGGCACGCATCATCGAGCGTATGGTAGAGCCCGACCGCATCTTCACATTCCGTGTGACCTGGGTTGACGACAAGGGTGAGGTTCAGAACAACATCGGCTACCGCGTTCAGTTCAACAACGCTATCGGCCCCTACAAGGGAGGTATCCGTTTCCACGCTTCCGTGACTCTCTCGGTACTCAAATTCCTCGGTTTCGAACAGACATTCAAGAACGCCCTCACAACACTCCCCATGGGTGGTGCCAAAGGTGGTTCAGACTTCAGCCCCCGTGGCAAGAGCGACGCAGAGATCATGCGTTTCTGCCAGGCATTCGTGCTTGAGCTCTGGCGCAACCTCGGTCCCGACCGCGACGTTCCCGCAGGTGATATCGGCGTAGGTGGCCGTGAGGTAGGTTACATGTACGGTATGTACAAGAAGCTCGCCCGCGAGAACACAGGTACATTCACAGGCAAGGGTCTCTCGTTCGGCGGTAGCCGCATCCGTCCCGAGGCTACAGGTTTCGGCGCTCTCTACTTCGTTGAGCAGATGCTGAAAGACCTCAACCAGGACATCAAGGGCAAGACAATCGCTATCTCAGGCTTCGGTAACGTGGCATGGGGTGCCGCAACAAAGGCTACTGAGCTCGGCGGTAAGGTTGTCACCATCTCCGGTCCTGACGGTTACATCTACGACCCCGCAGGTCTCGACAAGGAGAAAATCGAGTACATGCTTGAACTCCGCGCATCTGGCAACGACATCGTGGCTCCCTATGCAGAGAAGTTCGCAGGTTCTCAGTTCTTCCCCGGCAAGAAGCCTTGGGAGCAGAAGGTAGACATCGCTCTTCCCTGTGCTACTCAGAACGAGCTCGGCGAGGCTGATGCCAAGATGCTTATCGCCAACAACGTACTCATGGTTGCCGAGGTATCAAACATGGGCTGTACAGCCGAGGCTATCGACGCATTCATCGCCAACAAGACTCCCTATGCTCCCGGCAAGGCTGTGAACGCAGGTGGTGTGGCAGTATCAGGTCTTGAGATGACTCAGGACGCTGAGCACCTCCAGTGGAGCGCACAGAAGGTTGACGACATGCTCCACGAGATCATGTTCAACATCCACGAGGCTTGCGTAGAGCACGGCCGCGAGGAGGGTTACATCAACTACATGAAGGGTGCCAACATCGCAGGCTTCCTCAAGGTAGCAGACGCCATGATGGCTCAGGGTGTAATCTAATCCTGAAAAGGACAAATACATCACATCAAAATAGGAGGAGCGACCCATCAGGGCCGCTCCTCTTATATATACGATAATTTTGTCATTCGGTTACGCCGGCGATGGTGAGGATGTCGGCGGCGTCGGAGACTATGTGGTCGGCGTAGGCACTGCGCAGTTCGGAGACCGGACGGAAGCCCCATGTCACCCCAACGGAGTCGATGCAGGCACGGCGTGCCGTCTCCATGTCTACGGCTGAGTCACCTACCATCATCACGTCCGCTTTCGGGGTGGGGCAGTCGTTGAGAACAGCGAAGATTACCGAAGGATCCGGTTTCTTGGGGCAGTCGGGTCGTTCTCCGCGAACCGCCGCAAAGTCAATGCCCGGAAAGTAATGGGCTATTATCTTGTCGACCGCGCCCTGATATTTGTTTGAGGCCACGGCAATACGTACACCCTTGGCACGAAGTGTCTCCAGAAGCTCCGGAATGCCGGGGTAGGGTTTGGTACAGTCGGTGCAATGTACGTCGTAGTATGAGCGGAAATCACGCAGCAGGGAGTCGATTACATCCGGGGTGGCATCGGGAGCAGCACGTTCCATAAGACGGCGCACGCCGTTGCCTACCATGTAGTTGTAGGCTGTGAGCGGATGCTCGGCATAGCCACCGTGGCGCAGCGCGTAATTGCACGCGTTGCCGAGGTCGGCGATTGTGTTCAGCAGAGTGCCGTCGAGGTCAAAGATTACGAGTTTTTTCATATATTTCTGTTTTTTATAGGTTGCAGTTTGGGTTTGTTTTGTCAGGATTTGTCAAGATGCAACATGTTTAATCTTGATGAATCATGTTGCATCATGTTATATCTTGTTAGATCATGATTTTTGTGTCGCGGCCTATCCGGTCTGAATTATCAACAATTGTAGCGGTGCGATTTCCTCAGAAGGGGTAGCCGATCGAGAAGTGAAAGGAATGGTCGCGTCCCCATTTCGGGTGGATAAGCGGCCAGGGTTCCTCTCCGATCGCCGGGTTATGCGCTTTCATACCGAGGTCGAAGCGCACAAGAAAATAGTTGAAGTCAAGACGTATGCCGGCTCCGTAGGCAGCCGCAAGCTCCTTGTAGAAGGAGTTGAAGTGGAACATGCCGTGAGGCTGCGTCGGATAATTACGTATGGTCCATATATTGCCTGCGTCGATAAAGAGTCCTCCCTCCACGACCCAGAACAGTTTTGCACGGTATTCCACGCTCATGTTGAGCCTGATGTCACCACATTGGTATATGAAGTCGCTCACTGAGTTCGTGCCGGGAAAGCGTCCCGGTCCGAGGGTGCGGACATCCCAACCCCTTACTCCGTTCGCACCTCCGCCGTAGAAACGCTTCTCGAACGGCAGAATCGAACTGTTGCCGTAGGGTATGCCTATTCCGAATCCGGCATAGCAGGCAAGAGCATTCTTGCGGTCGAACGAATGGAGATATGAAAAGTCGGCATCCATGCGGACATACTGCGCATAGTTTATGCCGAAAACCTTGTAGGGATGTTCATGGAAGGCACGGTGGGGCTGTACGGCACGGCTTATTCCGAACAGCAGGTTGCCTGCTGTCTCTGCCTGGGCGCGGACGGTTATGATGTCTTTCTGCCTTCTAAGCCGGAAAGGGGAGGGCTTGAGCTTATTGGTGTAGTAGAAATTGAAACCGGTGCGCATTATGAAGTGATCCTCATAACTGTATCGGAGCAACGGATTGTCGGGTGCTATCTGGTCGAGGAAGTCGTTGGTGCTCTTGGGGAGATACACATAGTTTATGTCTATTGGAGTCACCACATAGCGGTAACGCGACGAGTGCTCGCTCCATTTATAGCTCCAGCCCGCCGTCGAGATGATGCGAGTGTATTCGGGCCGCTCCTGATAATTCATGGAGATATGAAGTTCGGTCGAGGCTTTGATTTTCCGCTTGAAACTCTCATGGAGCAACGGAGCCTTGAACTTCGGGAATGTGACCGAAGTTTCTACCCCATACTCCATGAAGCGGTTGTGGATGAATCCGTCAAGATGTCCATTGATGGCCTGGTATGACCCGCGCAATTTGAAATTGAGTGTCTCGGAACCTTTGCCGGCGTTGCGGTGGGTATAGTTCACACCGAGGGCGACACCGAGGTCTCCCTCCGAGTTGGTACCCTCAACCTCAAGTGAGATTGACTGCGAACGGTCGGGAGTGAGCAGTATATATGCGTCGAGAATATTTGTTTCGCCTATTGATGTGACAGGTACCATGCGTACCTGCACGAACTTCACAATCGACAGACGCCCGAATGCCTCGTATGTGTTGTCAACGTCGCGCTGGCGGAATGCCGCGCCCCTGCGGATGAAACAGTTGTCATAAAGCACGGAGGGGCGGAGATAATGCTTGTCTCCGTAAAGTATGGTGATATCCTTGTAGTCTACGGTATCCTTTGCCGCGTAATCGCGAAGATTTGTATCGGCACCTCCATCGTAGTCCGTAACAACGAATATGTCGCGCACGGCATACTTGGCATGAGTGTCGAGGTTTACTTTCCGTGTCTCCACGGGATAGGCAGGCCTCACAGTCATTGTGAGGTCAACGGCACGGGAACCCTCGGTAGTATCGGCGTTGAAGGTTATGAACTCCTTGGTAAACGCCCAGTAGCCACGGTTGCGCAGTCGTTCGGTAATCCATTCGCGCTGCTCTTCAAGTCTGGTACGGTCAAGACGGTGGCCCGGACGGACTATGAACCGTGCCGAGTCGCGCATGATCAGCTCGCGAAGAGTGTCGTTCGGGAACTCGTAGTTTATGCTCCCGATGACGTGTGGTTCTCCGGCATCGAGAGTGTAACGCAGCTTTATCTTCTTATGCCGTTTGTCGGGCATCGAGTCCACATGTACTTCGGCACCAAGAAATCCCGCATTGTTCATGGCCCGGAGAAGCTGTGCCGAGTCGGTAGCGGTAGCATTGATATCGTATATGACCGGAGCTTCGCCGAGCTTGCGCATCCATTTGTTCCACCATTTTGTCGAGTCGTTGCCGCTCATGTTGTATATGCCCAGACGCAGACGTGATATGTGCAGCATACGGTTGTTGGGACGCTGGCGCACGTAGGTCATCATGGTCTGTTCCTGAAGAGTGCGGGTGGAATCATTGACAGCAATCTTCACATCGTCGAGCAGATAGCTGCCGTCGGGCACATGACGAGTGGGGGAGCACCCGGCGAGGACTCCCATAATACAGGTCAACGCCACCAATGCCGCCGACCGGACTATCCGCTTGACATGCTTATTCATTCACCTCCTTTTTTGCGGAACTGTCACATACGCTTGTGGAACGGTCATCTGCAGCGGTGGAATTGTCACTGACACTCTTCTTGCCAAACTCCGGGTCTATGCGGAGGCGGAGACATACGGCGAACGTCGCCACACAGCAGAGCATGACCCACCAGAAGAAATTGACGTATCCCTGCGGACCGGCCATGCCGAACAGGTTGTATTGCGAGAATACGTCGTGAAGCCATCCTGCAGCCATTCCGGGCAGCATCATGCCCAAAGCCATGAAGGCAGTGCAGAAAGCGTAGTGCGAAGTCTGGCTTTCCCCACGGCTGAAATAGATAAGGTAGAGCATGAAGGCCGTGAAACCGAAACCATATCCGAACTGCTCTACACCTATGGCGGCGCAGATCAGTGTAAAACTTGAAGGCTGGAACATGGCCAGTCCACAGTAGAACACACAGGGGAGAGTGAGGCTCAGAGCCATCGGCCAGAGCCATTTCTTCAAGCCACCACGTGATATGGCAATACCTCCGAGTATTCCTCCGGCAAGCAACGCTATCACACCTACAGTGCCGTTTACAAAACCTATCTGCGACGTGGATAGACCGAGTCCCCCGTCAGACAGCGGAGCCTTCAGGAATGGTTGCACCAGCTTGACGCACATAGCCTCGGGCAGACGGTAAAGGAGCATGAATGCAAGCGCGGACCAGATGTAAGGCTTGCGGAAGAAAGTCACGAAAGTCATGCCGAATTCCCGTGCGATAGTCGAGGGACGCACACCGGGCAGCGGCTTATCCTTGGGACTGCGCGGCATCGCGAAAATGTGATAGAAAAAAATCACAGCGAAGAACGCTGACAGTAGCAGGAACACAAGGCTCCATGCCGTAGAGATACGTTCACATCTCTCCTCAAGATAGCCGGCAAGTATCACGAGTCCCCCCTGGCCGATTACACTCGCAATGCGGTAGAAAGTGGAACGCACGCCGACATATGCCGCTTGGTCATGACTGTCAAGCTCAAGCATATAGTAGCCGTCGGCTGCAATGTCGTGTGTGGCCGAGAAAAAGGCCATCAGCCAGAAGCACACAAGAGTGGCGGAGAAGAAAAATGGAGTCGGTAGCAACAGACCGACGGCACCCATCGCCATGGCGATAAGAAGCTGCATGGCGAGAGTCCATAGCCGTTTGGTCTTGAACAGGTCAACAAACGGACTCCAGAAGGGCTTGATAACCCACGGAAGATATAGCCAGCCCGTATAGAAAGCCATCTCGGCCAGTCCTATTCCCATGTTGGTGTACATCAGGACGGTCAGCACATTGACCGCAAAATAGGGAAGTCCCTCGGCTACGTATAACGTCGGTATCCATGCCCAAGGTGAACGTCGGCGGAGCTGTCTGCCATGTCCGGCTGCATCTCTCATTTCTGCGCGATTGTTTCTTATGTCACTCATAGAGTCTTGTCAGTTTTGTGCCCGGATAATAGAATTCAAGTATTTTCCGGAAATCATATCCTTCGGCTGCCATACGTGCCGCGCCTATCTGGCAAAGGCCGACACCATGTCCCCACCCGTGACCGTGAAGTATGAACACACCTTCACGTTTCTCCATGTCAAACCATGAACTTTTCAGGCAGTCAGCCGCGAGCAGTCTTCGTATCGGCAGCGTCTTGCCGATTGTCACGTTCCCCAGTGTTCCCTCCAGACATAGCTCTGTTATTCGTCCGGACTTGCCACGTGTTATTGGGCTGAGGTGTAATATAATGCCTATATCTCTTCCATATTTGGCAGAGAGCCTTTCGGCTATTTCCCCTGCTGAGACTTCTTCGATCCACTCGCGGAAGTCGGAGGTTGTGCGGTCGTAGTCCCTGAGTATGGTTGACAGGAACTTGTCGCGTTTCTCTTCGGCCATGTCGGAAAGGTCACACCAAGGGTCGCTTTGCGAAGGTAGATAAGGGTAGTCACCTTCGGCCCAGCATGTGCCGAACTCTTCTGTCCGGCCTCCGCAACATTTGGAGAAGCGGGTGTCGGCTATCTTTCCGTGGCTGTCTGTGAGCACCAGTCCACGCGTGGCAGAGACGGCGGCCGAAGTTGCGGCACTACTGTTGGCTGGTATGCCTTGATAACGCTGGCAATGGTCATCGCTGCACACATCGAAACCTTCGTGGGTGTCCGATTCTTCCCATGTTACTATTCTTCCGGATTCATGAATCTTGCCTGAAGAAAGAACTCCGGATTCTCCGGTTATTTTTCTCAGTGCCCAGCCACGCGAGATTATGGCATGAGCCTTTAGGAACTCCACAGGAGCATCCGGATTCATCTCGCTGCCGATTACCGATTCGAGATATTGCTCAACCGGCAGCCGGTTGATGGCATGGATGTTTCCCTGCGGAACAGAAAGCGGTATAACCTCTCCCCGCAGAGTCACGTTCAACCGCTTCTGCCAGTGGAATCCGTCACCGATAAGCAGATTGCTGACGGCAATCCCGTCGGGTGTTGTGCGCGTATCGGGCATACCGTCGGTTATGATACCCACCTTTATGAGAGGTTCGGTCATCATAGGCCGTAATATGATTTGATAGTTTCGGGAAGCTCTCCGGCGAAAGCTACCTCTGAGTATATCCGGCGTGATATTTCGCTGTCTATTCTGTCGAAGTCCTCGCGTCGGGGCACTACCAACAGCCCGGTCATGTCTATTGCTCCCGGGCTTATCACAAACCGGGCTTCACCATCGGCTGAATAGCAGGTAGGACGGTGTCTCTTCCGAGGCACAATCACGACCCGCAGCAAACCGTCGTCGCCAATCCAGAAAAAGGCATTGACCAATCCCCGGTCGGGCTGACCGCTCTCTGCGTCGATTCCGAAAGCACCGGGAATACGGGCGAGGGCTCTCATGCCGTTGTTGTCGGGTGTAATCACCGCGCTTATGAAATGGAAAGGGAGGTCGAGTCCATATTCCTCTGAACTCATGAAACCGCCACGCGAAGCCGGGTGATTCGTCTCGGCTATGCGCATAAGGGGCAGTTCACTTTTCAGAACCGCCTGCACGTGCATGTGGTCGGGGGCAGATGCTCCTGCATGTGCTCCGTTGAAAAAGAACACAAGGTCGCGTGCCGCCTCGGCCATAGCCGCCATTTCGAGCGGTATCCTGTCCTGAGGCCGATGGGTGGTGGAGACGATGGTGAAGTGTACCGGCAGAATGGGGTAGGGGTTCACAAGAAGTTCCCAACCCTCCAGCCATTCCGGAGAAGTCTGTTCAGCGGGACGGTTCGAACGGCACAGAAAACATGGGCGTGCCGCGATTGACCTGCTGTCAACCGCAGCTCCGGTTGAGCGTATGCGTGCCGGATTGTGCTGTGCCGCTCCACGGAGGTCTCCCCACACGAGAGTGCGCCGGTCGCTGTCGCGCAGGCGGAAGAAATTGTCATGAGCCTCGGGCCACCGGTCGAGCTGCTGCTCGATCATGGTGTTGATATGTTCCTGGGTCAGTAGGGTCGGCTGCATGTTTCAATCATCAAATTCGTCATCGTCGTCGTCATCATCGAAATCGTCGTCAAAGTCGATGTCGTCATCCTGACGCCCACCGTCAAGAAAACTCCACGGACCCAACGATGCGCCCGGGAAGAACCAGCCTCCACGGTTGCCGCCGGCAGCATCGTAGTTCTGGCGAACGCGTGCCATCAGCTCGAATGAGCGCACGCAATCCTTGTAGATGTTGTTGGCGTTGATTTTCTCCTGCGAGAGGGCGGCATCGGAATTTCCCTCCCATCGGCGGCAGAGGTACAGTGGCGTGAAGATGCGTCCCAATGCGTAGTCGCGGGTTATGCGGAGAGCCATCGCATAGTCCTCACCATAGCTGACATTGGGGAAGAGGAAGCGTCGTGCCACAGGAGTGAAGAACGCACGCGGTGCACCGAGTCCGTTTATGCGCAGTGCATTGTTGGGCCCGTTCTCGTCGGTCCATTCATCATGGCTGATAAGACCGGGTGGTATGGTCTCGCACTCGGAGTTGACAAGCGTATAGCTGCCGATGACCATGGCGTAGTTGGCCGATCGGAATTTCTCCACGATTGCAGCCACAACGTCGGGAGAGTTGTACAGGTCGTCGGAGTCGAGCTGAATCGCGAAGCGTCCGCACTGCGGGTCGAGAATGGCCCGGTTCCAGCAGCCTCCTATGCCGAGACGTTCCTCGGCCGATACCTTTATCACTACCAGTCTCGGGTCATCGATAGCCTCAAGCAGCTCGCGTGTGCCGTCGGTTGATTCGTTGTCAACCACAATGACGTTCATCGGGAAAGAGGTCTTCTGGCGCAATGCCGAGTCAACCGCCTGGCCGATGGTGCGCACGCGGTTGCGCACAGGTATTATGACAGATGCCTCGACCGGGAAATCTTCCGAGTCGTAGTCAACCTCCTCACGTTTCGAGGTATCGACCGCAGCGTCAATCTCGCGGAGATGCTGGGTGAGTGTCTCCTCCATCTGACGCTGGTAGTCACGGTTGCGCGGGTCAACGTAGTCGTGCTGTTTCTTGCCGCTGGCACGCAGGTCTACTTTCGTGGCCGTATAGAGATATTCCGGAATCATGGCAATCATCTTGCCCATTGTCACACGCAGACGGAGCGCGTACCAGCCTCCGTCGAGCAGGGCTGACTCCTCGTTCATGTCTTCCGAGGCGGCGAGCACGTCGGCAGCATTCAGCAGCACGAGCGGACCGAAGTCGAAGTCATCGCGCACAGATCCGGGCTGATAGTCTATGACCGGGTGATCCATGACCGTGCCGTCAGGCAGTCGGTCGCGGAAATAGCAGTATGTCAGCGTGGAGTCAACGTCAGAGGCAAGCTCCGTGAGTCGCTGCACGCAGTGCGGGTCAAGCTCAAGTTCCCGGTCATCGAGTTTTATGAGCACGAACTGCTCAAGCGGGGCGCGGAATATGGCCTCGCGCAGAGCATTTATGTTGGTGAATCGTATGATGTCCATGTTTCAGGCTTTAGTCGTTGTTATTGCTTTCTGAGAGAGGTTCGCCCGGCATTTCTCCGGGCTTTGGAGAGTCAGTCCTTCAGCTTGTCGAGAATCTCACGCAGCAGAGTGGTGCGTTCGGCCGGTTCGGTCATGGCCTCGATTGGTATGGTCATGACTGCCACCTGTCCCTTGCCGTGGTCAACAATCTGACCGGCACGCTTGCCTGAATCGGCAAATGTCAGAATCTCGGTTGTGCGTGCCGATGCGTCGGGGATGATCACGTCAGGTTTCTCCACGATGTAATTGCGGGCGTTGAGCGTCGAGGAATATTTAAGCTGCTTTCCGCTGCGGCTGTCGCGAAGTCGTCCGGACTTGCGGTCATCGCTCTCGGCACTTTCCGCACCGAGATATTCTGCGGCAAATTCGCGGTCGGCAACCGAGGAGCGCGAGTCGAGCAGGTCGGATATGACATATTCGCCGCTCACAATCAGGTCACCTCCCTTGTCAACGAACTGGGCGACGGCTTTTCTCAGCTTCTCGGGGAATGCACGGTAATGTACTCCGTCATGACCCTTGCCAATCACGCCGCTCTTCTGCTTGCCGAGTATCAGGTCCACTGTCTTGTAGTCTGTCAGCTTGACCTCTCCGTTTTCAACGGCCGATGCCGAGCATGAAACGAATCCCAGACCGTTGGCCGAGAGTGCGGCTCCATGCACTGCCGGGTAGTCGAAAGTGTTTCCGGCAATAATCTGGGTCACGTAGCTCTGTCCGCTGGCTCCGAAGCTGTTTCCGGCCGAGCGGCGGAACTCTGTCTGATGGCCGGTGAACGCGATGTCCTTTATGTAGGGCACCCCGAAATCAGATTCCGAATCAAATCCGGCGGTGCCTCCCGAAGAGTAGTGAGCCGGTGCGCTGATGCGTGTGAAGCCGTTCACGATAAGAACAGGCTTGCTGTTGTTCTGACCTTCGCGAAGAGCGAGTGTCTCCGACGGGAAGGCTGTACCACCCTCGTTGGCTGCTATCACATAGAAGCTGTGTATGTCGTGGTCGGTGACCTTGATGTCGAAATGGGTTGACTTGGTCTCTCCGATCTTATGGAAACCGAGGTCATCGCCCGAGCGTTCCATTATGATATAGCGGTCGGGCATAGCAGTCGGTTCCAGTTTGTCGGGAGTCGGTTTCCAGCTCAGCCGGTAGTGGTCATCCTTGGTGCGCTTGATCATGAAGTCGTTTACCGGCAGAGGCTGTATCACCACCTCGCGACCCTTGCGCTTGGCCATGAAGCGTGCGAGACCTTTGTAGATTGCGCGGCTCACGGTGAAGCGGAAGTTGGGGTCGAGTCCATAGATCATGTCGGCATAGTTCTGGTGGCTCATAAGCTCGATGAGCGTAGTCGGCACCTCCGGCACGCGTGCCTCGACATACGACTTGTCCCACATTGAGCGGCGCGTCCACTCCGGTTCATGCTCGCGACGTATATCGTTGGTGATCTGCTGCATCACCATGTCGGTGAGCATACGGGAGTTTATTCGCGGAGTGCCATCCTTGTAGGAGTCACCGTTCTGTGTGAAGTAGATTCCGAGTGTACCGACGAAAGAGTCATTGTCTTTCTTTCCGGCATCGGTATGGAGAGCGAAAGCTGCGTCAACCGGAATGTTGAGACCCTCACGGCCGGGAAGCACGCGTGAGCCACCGGCAAGGTAATTCACCCAATGTCCACGGCTTGTATAGTCATCCTTATAATCGTCGGCACCATGATAGGGTGAATAGACATATTCCGGGAATCCGGCCCAGTGGAGCCAGTAGCGTGCTCCTTCCAGATAGCGAGGCATGCCTGATGTGCGGAATGTCGGCGCGGGACCTTTGGCCTTGCTGTCGGTTGCTGTCTTTGGAGTCTGTTCAGCTGTCTGCTCGGCGGTGTCGGCTATGTCGTCGCTGCTCTCGTCAACGGTCTCGTCGGTTGTCTCATCCTCTTCGTCACTCTCGTCACCCTCTTCGTCATCATCGGAGGTGTTGTTCTGTGCGAGCTGGCTGTTGTCAGGGGTCGAGGGGTCGTAGTTTATGTCGCTGCGTCGGGGACTGCGGGCAATGTTGCCCATGCCGCCGCCGATTTTCACAGCATCGGCTGTAACGATTGTTCCGGCTTGTCCGTCGGTCAGGTTGGTGAGAGTCACCACAGGTTCCGTGTCGCTGTAGCCGCTTTCGAGCGGGAAGGTGCCGAGGTAGATCCAGGTACCGCCTCCCATCTGCTGGTTTACCTTGAACTCTTTCGAGCCGCCTGAGTAGTTTACCGTGTATCGGGCATCGGCGGTGGAGTTCGGAAGAGTCTTGTAGCTGACATAAACGGCATATTCACCATCTTCAGGTATATCGGCGTACCATGCCGCGATAGAGGGTGTGCCCCCTTTCTGGGTCGTGGTCTGGCGGTAGGTGCCGTTCTCGAACGGATTCTCGGTGTCGCGGAAGTCAGGCAGGTCGTAGATGAAGCCTTCCAGCTCGCCGGTCTGCCATTTGGCCGCCGCGCTCACTTCCTTGTAGAAGGGCTGTGAATATATCTGTCCTTCGTCGTTGGTGTCATTGTCGACAATCACCTCGTGACGGTTGGTGTCGCGTTCGCGGGGAAGCATGACATATGCACCGGCGTTCTCAAGCATAGGTACGACATATGGAAGGATATAACTCATGGGGAACATATCCTCGACCGTGCCGAACAGAACCGGACGCTGCCACTGCCATGCTCCGCTCTTGTAGTAACGGCCATGTGAGTGCCAGAGGGCTATTATATCGTTGTCCATGCCCTTGGTGGCTGTGACAAGCGGATGCACCTCCTCGACAAAACCTGGGTTGCGGCGGTATTTCTCCGGCAGCAGGTCAACTTTGGTAATGTAGTACGCCAGCGAGCGGTTGCCTACATTGAGGTTCACGCGGTAGTCCGAGAGTGAGTCCGGGAGTGCGTGTCTGACAGCTGTGGCGAGCGAGTCGATCAGTCCCTTGGTTACTGGCATGTATGTGAAATTCTCGTTCAGTCCGACAGCCGCAGTCTTGTTCGTGCGGTTAGGCTTGACGCTGTTCACGCGGAGTCCTCCGGGATTGAGATGTGCAGGAATGCTCTCGATGAGCCGGCTGTTCACGAGCAGCGTGAGCGAGTCGTTCATGGGCTGTTCCTTCGGTGGAGCCTTGTATGTTGTCTTGGCCACGTTACGGCTTTTGCGTTTCTTGGCCGACGACGATTTTTTGCTTTTCGAGCGCGATGACTTCTTTGATTTTGAAGAAGATTTTTTAGTAGATGTTCCCTTCTTTGATTTAGATGAGGAACTGGATTTTTTTGACTTCGACGACGACTTTTTCTTGGAAGATTGTGAGGTCGAGGCCTTAGTTTTTTTTGCAGCCGCATTGGCATCTGCCGCGTCAAACGCGGCGATGGCGACTACCGCGCAAAGCAGCAGGTATATCAGTCTTTTTAATTTCATAGTCACTCCTGAAAGTAATGTTATACGCAAAATGCAATGTCACAGATATTTGGCTCATACCTGCAACACAACTGTGCCGGACATCGGCGGCACATTGCCACTGATGTCGGGACACTCATACGTTTAAGAAAACAAATTTACAAAAAAAATAACGAATCACCAACCCCAATTTCCGCCCCTGTCTTGCAGCAGTGTGTCAACAGCCGCTATGAGGAGATGTCAGTAAATCTCTTCATATTGGCGTGCTATCCGTTGCCATACGTATTCGGCGTGTGCCTGCTCGGTTGTCGCTTTCCCGTCGAGGTCAGCACGCGCCGCGAGTTCCGTCAGACTTGCAGCGTCGGTATAGTAATATGCATGGTTGTTTGTGGTCTCCCGGTTATAGATGACATCAAAAGCTAAAATGGGCTTGCCGAAGAACATCGCCTCCACGAGCGAGGGATTCGTGCCGCCCGCACGGTGGCCATGCACGTAGCAGCGGGCATGGTTGCGCAACGCGTAGAGTATGTCGAGGTCATAGACAGGGCGGATCAGTTTCAGGTTTCCGTACCGTTTGTAACGGGTGTACAGCTCACGTGAATAGTCACTGTGGTTCCAGTTGCCGATAATCATCATGTCCCGTCCGTTGGCGGCATAGACCTCAAGTGTGATGTGACAGTTGTTCTCCGGTTCTATGCGGCATATGCTAAGGTCATATTCACCGCTCCGCACGCCATAGAAGTCGAGTATGGCCTGTTGCCGCGTGGAATTGACTTTGCGGAGCGCGTGGTCGCCGCCGTAGGCTATGAAATGGGCTTCGCGCCCATACTGAGCGCGGACGAAATCCTGGATTCCCTTGTTGTCCGAGACTATCTCGTGCGCCCAGCGTATACAGGTGTCGAGCGAGAATTTCAGGAAGCGTTTTGCCATGGGTCGCCATTTGTCGCGCTTGTGTTCCAGACCGTCTATATTAACAATAATCTTCGCTCCCGAAATCAGGCGCAGCATCGGCAGGAACACGCATCCCGAGACACCGAGTACAAGTATGGTGTCATAACCTCTTGCAGCACGTAACATCGACAGTATGTCATATGCTATGCTCGACATTCCATGGGCATGAAGATCTACATATCGCAGGGCGCAACCTTTGTACGTACTCAGGTCAGTCTTCATGTCGGGCTTGCTACAGAAGATTGTGTATTCCACCTCTTTCCTGTTGCGATGACCGATAATATTGTCTACGAGAGTTTCGAATCCACCATATTGGGGCGGAACACCCTGTGAGCCGATGACTGCCACTCTTTTTTTCCCACTGTGTATCTTGGCCATAATTCAGATTAAGGTTTGATGTGTGTTGTGATTAAACCGGATAGTATCGAGGAGTCTGTGACTGCCGCAGACGCTGTACTTGAACATCATGCCGAAAGCCATGATCATCCAGACAAGCTGCATGTTGTAGTCGGCCGACAGCTGGAGGGCAAACAAAAAGGTTATTATCGATGTCCATCTGCGTCGGGTGAGGGTTGCCATTCCTATGGCTGCCCAGAATGCCAAGGCGCAGGGAATTCCGTAGTTGTAGGCCATGCAGAACACCCCGGCGAAACCGCGTTGTTTCTCATCGCAGGGCCTGGGTGGAAGTTTTCGCTGGTCAGCATCGGTACCATGTCCGACAGCCAATTCCAGGGCTGAGGAATGAGCGAGAGCCTTGATTCCGTAGATTGACGGCACGATGCGCATCGCCGCACTGTCGTCAGCATCTATTATGGCCTGTTCATCGAAGGTCACGAGGGCTTCTGCGGTCCACATTATCCTTTGTAACTGCCAGTAATTTCTGAGAGGGGTCAGATGAACGGCTGCGAGGACAATGGCGGCAGCGGCAACCCAAATTGTGATGTTCCGTTTTGTGATATAGGGAATGAATGCGAGGGGGGCCAGGATGAACGCCGAGGCGTTGTAGGTTATGAAAGTTGTATACACCCAGCAGAGCCATGTCATCGGATTTTTGCGGATATTGTTCCAGAGGCTTTCGCCGGGATGGATTGCACGGCAGGTCTGTGTGAACGTGAACATCGCCATGCAGAGGGTCACGGTGGTGTGCGACGGTTCGGCTGTAAGTGAGTTCAGCTTCCATGGGTACCCGGGATAGACCATCGCCGACATGAATACCGGCAAACCGGTCAGCACGCAGAATTGCTGTATGACAAGCACGGCGGCAAAGGCGTAAATAATCCAGCGTATAGTACGCACAAGGAGATGGGGCGTGAACGATGATATGCGTAGCACCCGTGCCAGCATCATGAAGTACACGCAATATGCACAAGTGAACAATACCGTGATCCACCTCACACTTTCGGGGTGAAACAACGGTGGGCATATGACCGACAGCACGCAGACTGCCAGCAACGGCAGATCCACACGAGGAATAATCACACGCGTGCCTTTGAGGAGAAGTACTGCCGGAGAGAGACACATAGCCGCGCACAGGAGGAGGTTCTTGTTATCCTCCCCCTGTGTAATGCCGGGATTGATGCAGAGCAGAGCAATTCCGGCCACGGTAAGCGCGGTGGCTATATGGTCAGCTTTTGTATTCAAACGGTGAGTCGAAATCTTTAAGAAGAGGGTGTGTGAGGTCTTTGGGAGACAGGATGGCGTTTGAGGGGTCAATTTGCCAGTCGATGCCCAAAGACTCATCCTGAATAGAGATGCCCCCGTCAGATTCTGGCGCGTAGTAGTTGTCGCACTTGTACTGGAACACTGCCGTGTCGCTCAGCACCGCGAAACCATGGGCGAAGCCGTGGGGAATGAAAATCTGACGGTGATTATCCTCGGTCAGCTCGACTGCAACATGCTGCCCGTATGTAGGACTGCCTTTGCGGATATCAACTGCAACGTCGAGCACACGACCGCGCACGCAGCGTACGAGTTTGGCCTGAGTGAACGGAGGACGCTGGAAGTGGAGCCCACGCAGCACTCCGCGTGTGGAGCATGATTCGTTGTCCTGCACGAAGTCAATGGGCATGACCTCTGCGTCGAACACTTTTTTTGAATAGCTTTCGAAGAAATAGCCACGCGCATCCTCGAAAACTCTCGGTTCGAGGATGATCGGGCCTTCAATGTCAGTCTTTATTATTTTCATAATGGGGTCTGTCAAGTTCTTTTATGACTTTAAGCAGATATTGGCCATAGCTGTTCTTCAGCATAGGCTGTGCGAGGGCTTCCATGCGCTCGCGGTCTATCCATCCGTGACGGTAGGCGATTCCTTCGAGGCAGGCAATCTTGAGTCCCTGCCGCTTTTCAAGCACCTCGACATAGATTGAAGCCTCGGCCAGGGAGTCGTGTGTGCCGGTGTCGAGCCATGCGAAGCCCCGGGGAAGAACACGCACTTTTAATTCGCCGTCGTTGAGGAATGCCTGGTTGACTGTCGTGATTTCAAGTTCGCCGCGTGCGGATGGCTTGATGTTGGCGGCTACGTCAACCACCTTGTTGGGGTAGAAGTAGAGGCCCACAACTGCGTAGTTCGATTTCGGGTTGGCGGGCTTCTCCTCGATTGAGAGGCAGTTGCCGTTTGCGTCGAAATCAGCGACACCGTAGCGTTCCGGATCGTCTACCCAGTAGCCGAACACGGTAGCCTTGTTGTTCTCCTCGGCATCTTTTACAGCCTCCTTGAGTATGCCTGTCAGACCGGCTCCGTGGAATATGTTGTCACCGAGAACGAGACAAGCGGAATCATTGCCGATGAACTCGCGGCCTATGATGAAAGCCTGTGCCAGTCCGTCGGGAGAGGGTTGTTCGGCATACTCGATACGGATGCCGTAATCGGACCCGTCACCGAGCAGACGCTTGAATCCGGGCAGGTCGTAGGGTGTGGAGATGACGAGAATCTCACGTATGCCTGCCATCATGAGAACAGAGATGGGATAGTAAACCATCGGTTTATCATAAATCGGAAGCAACTGCTTGCTTACACCCTTTGTGATGGGGTAGAGCCTGGTGCCTGATCCACCGGCGAGAACAATTCCTTTCATGGCGATTTGTTGAATAGACGTTAATTTGTGATAAAGCCCCGGGCGTCAGTCATGGTCTGGTGACGCTCAGGGCTTCTGTTATTGGTTCTGGTTATTATTCTTCTCCTGAGTATGTGTAACCTGTGCCATAGCCGTAACCGTAGCTGTAGGGGTTGCCGTAACGGCGTGCGTATGGATTGCGCGGGTTGACAGTTCCGTTGAGGACGAGCGACATGTTGGGATATGCACCCTTCTCGTACATGCCGTCGATTACCGGAATCATGGAGAGGTCAAGCACTCCGGCGCGGATCACGAACAATGTGTAGTCGGCGAACTTGCTGATGATTGTCGAGTCGGCGACAACTTCAACCGGCGGACAGTCTATGAACACATAATCGTAGTGTACTTTCAGGTCCTCGATCAGAGCGTGAAGACGCTCATTGAAGAGCAACTCCGTGGGGTTCGGGGGAATTGTTCCCACCGGGATGAGCGACAGGTTCGGACATTCCGGAACATGATTTATAATCGAGGTGATGTCGTTCAGACGGTTGGCAAGGTAGTCGGAGATACCCTTGTCGGTATTCTCAACATACTTGCTTATTGATGCCTTGCGCAAGTCAAGGTCAAGGATAATAACCTTCTTGCCCTTGATGGCGAAACTCTTGGCGAGGTTGTAGGTGACGAATGTCTTACCGCTGCCCGGGTTGGCTGAAGTCAGCATCACAACCCTTGAAGTAGCGTCGTTGCCGAACATGAACTCAAGGTTGGTACGGAGCACACGGAACGCTTCGTTGATTGAGTTACGGCAGTTCTCCTTGACGGCTACAACCGCCTTGGGATCCTTGTTGGCGGGGTTGATGCGAGGGAGTTTCTGCTTCTTGCTGTGGAGGGGAAGCTCACCGGCCAACGGAATCTTCATATCTTTGATATCCTTGCGTCCGCGCACCACATGCACGCTCATCTCACGCTGGAAGAGCAGGAGGGCGGGAGCAGCGAGTCCAATCAGGAACGCAATCAGCATAGTGCCTGCGTTGTCGGGAGCGATGGGCGCGTTGGAACCGTCCGGCTCGCGTACGATACGGGTGTTGTAGGAAGTGAATGCCTGGTTGAGCTGATTCTCCTCGCGTTTCTGGAGCAGGTAGAGGTAAAGAGATTCCTTGACCTTCTGCTGGCGCTCCACGCTGAGAAGATACTTGGCTTGTTTCGGGTTCGACGCGATTTTCGATGTAGCCGATCCGGAGAAGCCCTCCTGGCTGCGGATCTGTTCGCCGAGAGATTCAATCTCATTGTCGATTGAGGCGAGGATAGCCCCACGCATTGCGGCGAGGGCATGGTCCATCTCTGTTACAAGCGGGTTGGTCGCGCTACTCTGCGACACGAGGCTGTTGCGTTCGAGAATCTTCGTATTGTACTGTGCGATCTGGCTTGATATGGCGGTGCTTGACAGACCTGTGCTCGCGGGGAGAAGTTTGTTGACATTCTCCGTGTTGCGCAGATAGTTGCGGATATACTTTGCCATATATTCCTGATTGCGCAGGTTCTTCAGAGCCATCGATGCCTGGGTGGCCTGGCTCATGTAGAGCGATGCGGCGGCATCGACGTCGGGCACAAGGTTTGTGCTCTTGAAGTTCGATATGTCACTGTCTACGGAGCCGAGCTCGTTCTGGAGCAACTGCACACGCTCGTCGATGAACTTGCTTGAATTGTCGGCAAGTGTGCGCTTGTCGCGCATCCAGCGGTCGTTGTATGAGGCGATGAGCTGTCCGAGAACATCCTCCGCACGTTCGGGAGACCAGTCGGTTATGCTCATGTTGACCATATTCCACGACTTGTCGTCGGTGTCTACCTTGAGTGCTCCGTTGAGTCCGGCGGCTGTGCCCTTTACAGAATTGTGGCTGACCGTCATCTCGAATGCCTCGTCGCCGTTGAAGTTCTTGGCGGGAGTCACCGATATGGTTCCAAGAGGAGTCTTGAGGGGTGTGCCGATGCGTCCTTTGATGGGAGCGCGGTTCAATTCCTGGCCACGCAGATTCATGTCAGAGATGGTGAAATCTCCGTTGCGCTCAAGTTTGATGTGGAACGATGCGTAATCTTCCTCTGCCATGTCGGGCATTGTCACCTCGATGGGGAGCTGACTTCCGTAAAGATTGATTGTGCGGAACTTGCCTTCGGTTGTGTAAGACATGTTGAGGTTCAGACGGCGCACTACCTCGCGCATGAGGTCGGGCGACTTGATGACCTGTACTTCATCGATGGTTGATGAGTTTCCGGCTGAGATGCCCAGATCCTCAAACATCGAGGCGCTTGTTGAGATTGTGCGTCCCTGTGAGTCTGTCTTGATAAGTATTGAGGCCGATTTCTCATAGGTGGGAGCCGTCTTCTTCAGATAGACGAATGCGCATGCCATGCACACGACTATAGAGATTACAAACCACCACCAGTGTTCCAGACAGATGAACAGGAATTCCTGAATGCGGAGTCCTGATTTGGATGTGGTCTGGGTGGATGTTGATTTCGGCTTGATTTCTGTAGGTGTTGCCATTTTATTTATCGGTGAGATTGACAATGAGCATAGTGGCTGTTGCAGCGAACGATGCGATTGATATCCAGAATGTGGGTGTCAGCACATTGTTGCCGTTGGGTGTTGACTGACGGGCCTTTGTGGCGTTCGGCTCCACATATATAACGTCGTTCTGCTGGAGGTAGTACACTGGCGATTGTGTGAGCGAACGGCCGGAGTTGAGGTCTACTCCATATACGCGCTGCACGCCGTTCTCTTCGCGGAGCACACGGATGTTGTTTCGCTTGCCGTAGATGGTAAGGTCTCCGGCTGCGCTGAGAGCGTCGAGAATGGTGTAGTCCTCGCGGTCAATGGCGAATCGTCCCGGATGTCCGACCTCTCCCATCACTGTAACCGAGAGGTTGAGGAAGTCTACTGTCACGATAGGATTCTTGGCGAGGTCACGGCTTATCAGCTCACGGCGGATATATTCGCCAAGTTCCTCGCGTGTCATGCCTGCCACATGGAGTTTGCCGAGAACCGGGAAATTGATGTCTCCCTGGCGGTCAATGGTGTAGGGTGCGACATTCTCACCGCCCGATGAGGTTATCTGTCCGCTTGCCGATGAGCTTTGACCGATGTTGTTGCGTGCCACCGGAAGATTGAACAGAGAGTTGAGACGTGCATCGGTCGTGCTGACCACAATCGACACCTTGTCGTTGGGCTGCAGCTTGATGGGGCTGGGGTTGGTGATGACAGATTCCTGTCCCGGAGTCAGGTCCTGGAAGTACGAGATTTCCTTGCTCGACGAGCAGGAAGATACCATAATAGCGGCAGCCGCTGCTCCCGCAAGGTAGAATTTATTAAGTTTCATCAGTTGTTTATATATGTGGCTGCTTTAAGTTTCTTTGTTATTGCAGGGGTTATATTCTGTTCTGCATCAATCTTGTTCCGCGCTATACGAACTGCACATAGTCGGGCGACACTTCCACGGCCGATGTCAGCATTCCCGGCAACTCCACCAGCAGGCGTCGTTTGCGGGAGCCCCTCACCGAGAGCAGATGGCCGGAGAAACCGTCGAGCGGGCCGCCGACTATCCTCACCTCTTTGCCGATCATTGATGATGTAAGCTCGGAGGGTAGGAAATATTTCGGGTCGTCGGTCGATGAAGTGCCCTTGATGAACCGCTCCATCTCTTTGTCACCGACGGTCATCGCCTCGCCGAACGCCCCGCCGCGGACAAATCTGTACTGGAGCGTGGCACGGCGGGCAACCTCGGGGTCGAGTAGCTCGCGGCTTGACTCCACAAACAGCAAGTCGTGGATGGCGGGTGTCTTATATCTCTCTTTGCGTGACCCTTTCATGCGCACTTTCCACACCAGTGGCGTGAAAACCCTGAACCCGGCATCGGTCAGTTCTTTCCATGCCGGACGTGTCGCGTTGGCGCGTGTGAGGTCGCGCATCACAAACCATGTCATGAGTGTCTTATGTCGTGTATCCTGTTACGTGTAATAGCGTAGGTGGAATAAGCGACCGCAAAAATATAAATTTTTGGCGAGATATGCAACTTTTAGTATTATCAGCCCCTTAATTATTTTTGCAGTGTGCCGATTTTTAATTAAATTTGCACCGCACTCCCTCCTCGCATCCATTATAGCTCAAAATTAAAAATTTTTATAATCAAAAATGGCTACAAAACCTTTTCACTACCAGGAAATGTTCCCGCTGGGACCTGATACCACCGAGTATCAGCTCATTACCAAAGACTATGTGAAGGTCGAGAACTGGAACGGCCACGAGATGCTCGTGGTTGATCCCGAGGCTCTGACTGTCATCGCCAATGTCGCATCGCACAACTGCTCGTTCATGCTTCGCCGTGAGCACAACGAGATGGTCGCCAAGATTCTCAACGACCCCGAGGCTTCTGAAAACGACAAGTATGTCGCTCTCACCATGCTCCGTAACGCCGAGGTGGCCGCCAAGGGTGTGCTTCCTTTCTGTCAGGACACGGGTACATCAATCTGTGCCGCTTACAAGGGTCAGCAGGTATGGACCGGCTGCGATGACGAGGAGAAAATCTCTCACGGTGTGTACAAGACATACACCGAGAATAACCTGCGCTATTCGCAGAACGCTCCGCTCAACATGTACGACGAGGTGAACACAGGCTGCAATCTTCCGGCTCAGATCGAGATCCATGCCACCGAGGGCGACGAGTACAAGTTCCTCTTCGTGGCCAAGGGTGGTGGCTCGGCCAACAAGACTTATCTCTATCAGGAGACAAAGGCAATCCTCAACAAGAAGACTCTCGTTCCCTTCCTCATCGAGAAGATGAAGACTCTGGGTACAGCCGCATGTCCTCCCTATCACATCGCTTTCGTGATCGGCGGTACTTCTGCCGAGGCTAACCTCGCCGCAGTGAAGAAGGCTTCTGTAAAATATTATGACAATCTTCCCACCGAGGGTAATGAGTATGGCCACGCGTTCCGCGACGTGGAGCTTGAGAAGGAACTTCTTGAGGCTGCCCAGTGCCTCGGACTCGGCGCTCAGTTCGGCGGCAAGTATTTCGCTCACGACATCCGCGTGATCCGTATGCCCCGCCACGGTGCTTCCTGCCCCGTAGGAATGGGTGTGAGCTGTTCTGCCGACCGTAACGTGAAGGCCAAGATCAACCGCGACGGTCTCTGGATCGAGAAGCTCGATGAGTTCCCCGGTGAGCTTATCCCCGTAGAGCTCCGCAATGCCGGCGAGGGTGAGGTTGTGAAGATTGACCTCAACCGTCCGATGAAGGAGATTCTCGAACAGCTCGACAAGTATCCTGTCTCCACACGTCTCTCGCTCAACGGTACCATCATCGTGGGCCGCGACATCGCACACGCCAAGATCAAGGAACGTCTCGATGCCGGAGAGGAGATGCCCCAGTATCTCAAGGATCACCCCATCTACTATGCGGGCCCGGCCAAGAAACCGGACGGCATGCCCTCAGGTTCGTTCGGCCCGACAACAGCGGGACGTATGGACTCTTATGTAGACCAGTTCCAGGCAGCAGGCGGTTCGATGGTGATGATTGCCAAGGGTAACCGCTCGCAGCAGGTCACAGACGCGTGCCACAAGCATGGCGGCTTCTACCTCGGCTCAATCGGTGGTCCGGCGGCTATCCTTGCCAAGAACTCAATCAAGAACGTAGAGCTTCTTGAGTATCCCGAACTCGGCATGGAGGCAATCTGGAAAATCGAGGTCGAGAACTTCCCCGCATTCATCCTCGTAGACAACAAGGGCAACGACTTCTTCAAGCAGATCAAGCCCCGCTGTCCCATGGACTGCGGCAAATAATCCGTCCCCGACATCCAATATGAAATAACATGACTGTGCAGCCCCTTAACCGGCTGCACAGTCTTTTTTCACTTCTTGCCTGTCAGATGTCTTTCTTGTGCCTTTATCAAGTAAGGGTGTGGTGATGTGCGGATTTTTTTGTAAATTTGCAGTCTGATTGACGACAAATATTTGTTTGATGAAAAATATCCGAAATTTCTGCATCATAGCGCATATCGACCATGGTAAGTCTACATTGGCCGACAGACTTCTGGAACGTACCGGTACGGTAGTCGGCAAGGACATGGAGGCGCAGGTGCTCGACGACATGGACCTTGAGCGTGAGCGTGGCATCACGATCAAGAGCCACGCCATACAGATGGACTACGAACTCGACGGCGAGAAATATACCCTCAACCTGATTGATACCCCGGGACACGTGGACTTCTCTTATGAGGTGTCGCGTTCAATCGCCGCCTGCGAGGGCGCACTCCTTATTGTGGACGCATCGCAGGGTATCCAGGCGCAGACCATCTCGAATCTTTACATGGCCATTGACAATGACCTGGAGATTATTCCGGTTATCAACAAGTGTGACCTCGACAGCGCCAAACCCGAGGAGGTCGAGGACCAGATTGTGGACCTGCTCGGCTGCGACCCCTCGGAAGTAATCCGTGCATCTGGCAAGACCGGTATGGGTGTCGATGATGTGCTCCGCGCTATCGTGGAACGCGTTCCCGCTCCCAAGGGAGACCCCGACGCTCCGCTCCAGGCTCTTATCTTCGACTCGGTGTTCAACCCTTTCCGTGGAATCATAGCATACTACAAGATTGTCAACGGCACAATCAAGAAAGATGACTTCGTGAAGTTTGTCTCGACCGGCAAGGAATACCATGCCGACGAGGTCGGTGTGCTCAAACTGGAGATGTCGCCGCGTAAGGAACTTTCGGCCGGAAATGTGGGCTACATCATTTCCGGTATCAAGACCTCGAAGGAGGTGCGCGTCGGCGATACCATAACCCACGTGAACCGCCCCTGCGAGAATGCCATCGAGGGCTTCCAGGAGGTCAAGCCGATGGTCTTTGCCGGTGTCTATCCAATCGAGACCGAGGATTTCGAGAACCTCCGTGCATCTCTCGAAAAACTTCAGCTCAACGATGCGTCGCTGACATTCCAGCCGGAGTCGTCAGCCGCTCTCGGCTTCGGTTTCCGCTGCGGTTTCCTCGGCCTGCTCCACATGGAGATTGTGCAGGAGCGTCTTGGCCGCGAGTTCGACATGGATGTTATCACAACGGTGCCCAACGTTTCATATCTCGTTACTGATAAAAAAGGCAACAAGACTGAGGTCCACAACCCTTCGGGACTTCCGGAGCCGTCGGCCATTGACTTTATCGAGGAACCCTATATTCGGGCTACAATAATCACTCAGGCTGACTACATCGGGCCGATCATGACTCTCTGTCTCGGCAAGCGTGGCGAGCTTATCAAGCAGGAGTACATATCGGGCAACCGTATGGAGCTGACTTTCGATATGCCCCTCGGCGAGATTGTGATAGACTTCTACGACAAGCTGAAAAGTATCTCGAAAGGTTACGCCAGCTTCGACTATCATATCCATGATTTCCGCGAGTCAAAGCTCGTCAAACTCGACATCCTGCTCAACGGAGAGAGTGTCGATGCCCTCTCGACACTGACACACGAGGCCAACTCAGTGAAGTTCGGACGCCGAATGTGCGAGAAGCTGAAGGAGCTGATTCCGCGCCAGCAGTTCGATATAGCCATCCAGGCGGCCATCGGTGCGAAGATTATCGCCCGCGAGACCATCAAGGCGGTCCGCAAGGATGTGACAGCCAAATGTTACGGCGGTGACATATCGCGTAAACGCAAGCTGCTTGAGAAGCAGAAGGCCGGCAAGAAACGCATGAAGCAGATCGGCTCGGTCGAGGTGCCGCAGAAGGCATTCCTCGCTGTCCTCAAACTTGATTGACATCACACCCCGGTCTGTTCGGCCGGAAACGGACCATGCGGCGAACCAACCGCCCTGTCCGGACGTATAAAGAGAGGAGGGGTATCCCTCCTCTCGCATTCTGTATGCCGGTCAGATATATATATCCGGCAACAGAAACTAAAGAATCACACAACAGGTAAAATCTACTCATATTAACCACTTAAACTATGAATATGGATACAGGTATAAAATTGATGGAGATAGGGGAGAAGTTCCCCGATTTGCTTGGTCTCGACGCAGAAGGCCACGAGGTGCGTCTTTCTGACTACCCCGGCAAGCGTTTCATAATCTATTTCTATCCGAAAGACAACACTTCGGGTTGCACGCTCGAAGCACAGAGTTTCCGCGACAACTATCAGACATTTCTCGACATGGGCTATCAGGTGATTGGCGTGAGCAAGGACTCTGCCGCCAGCCACCGCAAGTTTACCGAGAAGAACTGTCTTCCCTTCCCGCTCGTGGCCGACACAGACCTCGTGCTGTGCAAGACAGCCGGAGTATGGCAGCCCAAGGTCATGGCCGGCCGCGCCTACATGGGCATAGTCCGCACGACTTTCGTCACCGATGCTGACGGCACTGTGACCGACCGGATTGACAAGGTAAAGACAAAGATTGCTTCCGAACAGCTCTTCTCGTTGCTCGACAACCGTTACAACCCAAATCCCGCGTAAAACCGCACCCTCAGCATGTCAGTATTCTATACAGCAAAAAAGACACTGCGCAACTACGCCAACGGTGGCAACGTGCTGATTTTCGCCACCGCGCTTGCGCTGATTGTCGTCAATGTACCGTTCCTGACGGAGTTCTACAACTCTCTCTGGACGCATGAACTGGCTCTGCAGGTCGGGTCTTTCAATCTGTTCAGCCACCATGGGCACCCTATGAGCATCATGGCCTTTATCAACGATGCTCTCATGGCTCTCTTCTTTTTCTCGGTAGGTCTGGAGATAAAGCGCGAGGTTCTTGTCGGGGAACTTTCCTCGTTCCGCAACGCATTGCTCCCGATCATAGCTGCTGTCGGAGGTATGGCCGTTCCAGTGCTGCTTTATTTCATGATGGCAGGAGGAACAGACTATGCCGATGGCTGGGCCATACCGATGGCTACCGACATTGCCTTCTCTCTCGGTGTGCTGGCCATGCTTGGCAAGCGTGTGCCGGTCGGCCTGAAGATTTTCCTTACCACTCTTGCCGTGGTCGATGACATAGGCGGTATCCTTGTGATTGCCATATTCTACAGTTCATCGATAGATTTCAACCTACTGCTGTGGGCCGCAGGATGTATCATCGTGCTCGTGGCTGGCGGTTATCTTGGTATACAGTCGAAGATGTTCTACGCTTTCTTCGGAACATTCGTATGGTTCTTCTTCCTCAACGCGGGCATACATCCCACTATAGCAGGAGTGATTGTGGCCTTCACCATTCCGGCCAAACCGGTGTTCGCGCCCAAGAATTACATCAAGACCATCCGAAAGAATATCGGTTACTTCTCGCACGATGACGATGAGGCGCTCAACTCGCGCACCATTCTCGACAAAGACCAGATGAACTGGCTGAAAGAGATTGAGTCGGCCTCCGACAAGGTCATCTCGCCGCTTCAGGATATGGAAGACACGCTCCACCCCCTTGTCAACTACATCATCGTGCCGCTGTTCGCATTTGCCAATGCCGGAATCTTCTTCGGCGACATGGAGTTCTCGCAGCTCTTCCACGGTATCGCTCCGGCAATCATCATGGCCCTCGTCCTTGGAAAGTTCCTTGGCATATTCGCATTCTCGTGGCTGACCATCAAGATGCGGCTCGCACCCATGCCTGAGGGTGGTAACTGGGCGCGGTTGGCTTCTGTATCAGTGCTTGGTGGCATAGGATTCACGGTGTCGTTGTTTATCGCTAACCTGTCATTTGGCACGGGCGATGCCGCGATGTCGCTGCTCCTCAACGATGCCAAGCTCGGTATCCTCGTGGCTTCGCTTCTGGCCGGTATCCTCGGCTGGTTACTTCTCCACCTGACCCTCCCCCGCGAACCCCAGGACACCGACGACTGACAAACCTACAGGCTGAACCCTGTCTCTGATATTAAAATTTCCCGCATTCCGAAGTATACGACTTCGGAATGCGGGAAATTTTTTTAATCAGGGGTTGGGAAAAAGGGTGCGGAGGTGTATATTTGTTGTATGGCAAACAATTCAGAAAATAGAATTATTGTCGAGAGACTATTCAAGGCAAACTACAACGCGATGCTACGTGTGGCTGCCGCAACTGTCCGCGATGCGGATATTGCACGCGACATAGTACACGATGTTTTCGCGTCGCTTCTCGAATCAATAGAGGCTTCGACGGTTGACACCGCATACTTGCTTCGGGCCACTCGTAACAGATCATTGAACAGCCTGCGGAATATGGACAGACGTCAACGCATAGCCGGCTTATATACACTTGAGATGGAATCGGTGGAGGATTGTGATGCCCGGCAACCTGATTACGCGGAAATAATGTCGCAGGCCGGAGAAAAATTCACTCCCCGGATGTCTGAGGTGGTGAGGTTACGATTCGCCGAAGGACTCAAATATGCGGAGATATCATGCAGGCTCGGAATCAGCGAGGCTGCCGTCTATAAACATCTGCGACGTGCCACAGAGATATTCAGAAATATAATCACCGACAATAAATACTGACAGATATGGACAACTTTGACAAGATACTGGATCTCATTGAGAATCCCGGTAAATATACCGACAAAGAGATAGATGCGATATTGGCAGATCCTGAGACCCGCGCTCTTTATGAATCACTGTCAGCTATGGCTGGCGGCCATTTTGCCTCCGGACTGCCCGATGGCGTAGAGAATGTAGAAAAGGAGTGGCGCAGCTTCGAGCAAAAGCAAAGGGAACCGGCATGGCGTGTATTTCTGCGTCAGCGTCGCGCAGCTGTTATAACTGTTGTGGTCGCATCGTCGCTTGTGGCAATAGCGACCGGAGTTGTCGTATCGATGGCAGTAAACGGAAAGAGAGAGCGGACCGCCACAGAGATTGTCAACACAGCCGGAACAGCGACAGATTCATCGGCGAATGCAACCGGGACTGTCGTGGTCAGGCAGACGGAATCGGAAATGTCGGCACTGGAACCGGTGGAGTTCACGAATGAATCTCTGGAGAATATACTAGACTCCATCACTTCCGGTAGCGGAATGGAAGTGCGCTGGCTTTCCGACAATCCGCGCGGTCTTCGCCTGTTCTTCGTCTGGGACCGGACCAGACCCGTCAGCGAGACTCTGGAAAGCCTTGACGGTTTCGAGCAGATTTCGCTCTCGGTGAGAAATGATACGGTATATGTGAAGTAACCGCTTCGGGAGAGGACATCGCACGTTGATAAATCATCTTAATCTTAAAGAAGGACTCGTAAAAAACTGAATCATGAGAAGAATTCTTGCTTCCATTTTGGGTATCGCGGTATGTCTCAGTGCTGCCGCCCACAAATACAAATATACGTTCCATAATACTCCGCTTGCCGATGCGTTGGTACGGATTTCGCGTGAACATCCGGATATCCGGCTGAGTTTCATATACGATGAACTCGACTCGTATCGTGTCACGGCAGCGGTCGATACTGACAATCCTCTTGAAGCGGTCAGGACTGTGACCGGCTCTGTTCCTGCCATTGTGACGGGAAGCCGCAAGGGAATTTATGTCGAGGCGTTGCAACATGGTCTGTTCCGTTATACCGGACGTGCCGTCGGTGAAGATGCGGCAGGTGTTCCCTATGCCACCGTTATGGTACTGTCTCCTAAGGATTCGACTGTGCTGACATATGCGTTTACCGACAATGACGGCCGCTTTTCCATACCGTGCGACAGCAAAGGCGTGATCCTTAAAATAAGCAGCGTCGGCTATCACACCAAACTGACCGGGACCAAGGGTTTCCATGTGGGAAACATAATCATGAGACAGTTACCCGTTGCGCTCAAGGGAGTGACAGTCAAGACTGATGTTGCGAGGATTGAACAGGACAAGACGGTGTTTGTTCCCGGCAAACGTCAGAAAAATTCAGCCCACGGTGGCGCTGACCTTCTGCGGGCCATGGCAATCCCGACGGTCCGTGTCAATCCGATGAATGGAGAAATTTCCACGATGGCTGGTGACGGAATCGCGACTTTCATCGACTATCTCCCTGCTGATGCCAATGAAATCTCGGGCATACGTCCGCAGGATGTCAAGAGGGTGGAGGTGTATGACAATCCGCAGGATCCACGCTTCGAAGGTGCCCGGCATGTAGTCAATTTCATAATGGTCAAGTATGAGTATGGCGGCTATACGAAAGTCATGGCCGACCAGCGGTTCAGCACAGGCATGGGTAATTATGGCATGAACTCCAAATTCACTTATGGCAAGATGACCTATGATGTGGCGGCAGGTTACAATTGGACGCAAAACAACCACTCGCGGTCAGAGACAACATCCAACTACAAGTTCAGCTCGGAAGACCTGACATGGAGCGCGAAGACAGATGAATCACGGGCATCGTCCAATTCAGAATATGCCACGCTCCGGGCTGTCTACTCCACCGAAAATCTGTTGATATCAAATACTGTGGGTTATCAAGGGAGCGGCGGACATTCACGTCAGAGTGAGGAGAATTCATATACGCCACAGATATATAAGGATGGGGTGTCACGGTCGGTATCGGGAGAACGTTCAAATTCCGCCAACTGGAGAGGGTCGTATCAGATTACATTGCCCCGTTCGATGTCGCTGAGCATCACTCCCAATCTGCGGTATGCCCATCATTCAAACGACTATTTGTATAGTTTAGATGATGACGGAATACTCAATTTCGCACGTGAGGATGCGTGGTCAAGTTCGTTGTCGGCATTCGGCCAGAAAAAGTGGGGACAACATTCGCTGAATATCGGTCTTACCGGAGAATTCCGCGACACGCGTATCAACTACGACGGTTCTGATGTTGCGAGAGTTCATTCATGGTATGGTTCTGCAGGTATCGCGGCGTCATGTTATCTTCAGTTCGGAGGATTCTGGTTTATGCCTGATGTCAGGTTGTATTATACTCACAATGTCTATGATGATATAAAATATGATGACTTGCGACCTGTTTATTTCATACAGCTGGGTTACAATTTCAATCAACGCAATAAGTTGGAGATGTCAGCCGAAATGTCTAATTGGACCGTGGGCGTTGCTCAGCGCAGCCCCAACATCGTGCGGCTCAATCTGCTCGACGCCATAACCGGTAATCCCTCCATGAAGACATTTCTGCATAATTCAGTCGATGCGAACTATCAATGGTCAGCGCGGCAAAATCTGTTTGTGAGCTTTTTCGGCCGTTACACTCACCTGACACGTCCTGTTGTCAACATCTATACACCGGCGGAGATTGACGGGCGCGAGATGATGCTCAGATCATTGACACGCGACGGATATGATGCGAAATTAAACTATGGAGCTTCGGCTTCCCTGAATCTTTTTGATGGCTCATTGAATCTGTGGGGGGCCGTACAAGGCAATCATTTGTGGATCGGAGGCGACAGGTCATTCAGCGGTAATTGGTTTCAAGCCAATATCCAGGCAAGTTACTATCTCGGTAACTTTTACTTCTCGGCCTATTACGGTTCGCCGTCGCGGAGGATGTGGATGGTGAATCAGGTGGACAATTCCCCCGGATGGTACGAGCTGTCTGCCGGTTGGTCGGCCAAAGGGTTCAATATCTCGGTGACGGGCAGCAATATCTTCAACGGAACAACGACAAGGAGCCGTCACACGGAAAGCTATTATGACAATTACTCACGTGTGTCAGACACTTACAGCCGGGATTACGGTCATTCGCTCCTTATCCAAATGTCTTATTCAATCCCCTACGGCAAGAAAATACGTCAGGACAACGGACCCGGAAGCACCGGCACCATCTCCTCCGGCATCTTGAAATAATCAGGAATTGAATATCGCAGTTCATATACGGCATGAAATTATTTGGCGTTATGGTAATAGAAGTGTGGTTTTCATTTATTATGTAGACGGCCTTCTATTATCTATTATGAGCAGAGAGGATTTGATTACGGTGGTGGTTCCGGTGTGGAACGCGGGTGATTTTCTGGGGGAGGCCCTGGAGTCTCTCCGAAGCCAGAGTCATGACCTGTTTGAGGCTATTCTTGTCAACGATGGTTCGACCGACAACTCGGAAGAAATTTGCCGCCGGTTTTGCGAAACCGACAACCGGTTCCACTTGATAAATCAGGCCAACAGTGGAGTGTCAGCCGCCCGAAATGCCGGAATAGATATTGCCCGTGGCAAGTGGATCGCTTTCATGGACGCTGACGATATCATGCCGTCTGATTCTCTTGAGGTGCTTCTGGAAAGTGCCGCGAAATATGATGTCAGCATCGTGGTTGGCGGATATTGTCGGGAGTTGCCGGATAAACCGCTGCCTAAAAAAGTTCCCGGTCTGGTACTCTCTGCGGAGAAGGCTGTAGAGATTGGGCTTTATCAGAAGAAGATACTCAACAATCCCTGGGGTGTGCTGTTTAACTCTTCGGTCTTCGGACATGGCGCGGATAAACTCCGTTTCCGTAACTGCCGTTATGAGGATCTTGACCTTTTTTATCAGGCATTTCTCAGGGTAGACAAGGTCTGCGTGATTGACCGTCCGGTGTATTGTTATCGTGACAATCCCGGAAGTTTCATTAACCGCTGGTCACCGGCACGGCTTGATGTACTCGATGTCACCGACCGTATCGTCGTGGCAATGTCTTTGAAAGGGCCTGAATTGCTGCGTGCAGCTGAAGACCGCCGTTTCAGCGCACATTACAATATTCTGCTCATGATGGAGAAAAATGGTATAGACCTGCCTGAGCAGAAAGAACGTTGCTGGCGTATAATACGTAAGCAACGCCTCAACGAACTTACCAATCCCAACGTCAGGTTAAAGAATAAACTCGGGGCTCTGGCATCCTATCTTGGCCGTCCCGCAATCAAACTTATGAGCAAACTTTAATTTGAACAGCAATTTAATTCCTCACACAATTTCTTGAGTTTGGTCAGAGCTTCGGCACGGCCGAGGTCAGTCAGGTCCGGGTGGTGGCAGTCGGAGTTGACCACAATGGGTACGTTGGCTTCTTTTAGCATATGCCACCAACGTTCGGCCGGGAAGAACCGTCCCTTCTTCTCAATGGCTTTTGTGTTGATTTCAACTACAACTCCGGTGCTTTGTGCCAGCGACACGACATCTCTTACCAGCGCTCGGTACCATCCTTGGTCTTCGAGGGTCGGATCGGCTTCTGCGGCGTTGCCGATTATCTTGTCAAAGTGTCCCAATATCTCAAATCCTCCCAGTTCAAGCATGGTCAGCACCTGCTCGAAATATTTCTCAACAACATAACGCAAGTCATCGGCAAAACCCCGGTGCAGGTACATTGAAAAGCGTTTAAAACTTCCGTCGCAGTCGAGAGGCACACCATCCTGATTGGGCACGAAGTGTACCGAGCCAATACGGTAGTCGAGCGGCATTTTCCGGAAATAGTCCGTATGTGGTCCGAAGTCGCGGCTGAGATGGTCGATTTCCATGCCGGTCAACAATGTCATCCGGCCCTCATATTCCATTTTCAACTTATCCATAGTCTCCAGGTAACGAGGTACGTCGACCTTGAGCATATTGCATGGAGATTCTATGCAGATCGGGGAATGTGGGGTGACACCCCAGACTTCGAAACCGTTGTCAAAAGCAGCCTTGGCAATAGAGGCAACAGGAGCCTTGCCGTCGCAAAACTCCGAATGAGAATGAAAATTATACCGGTCGGTCCGGGCAGAGTAATTGGTTATCAATTCTGTGTTCATGATTCTGCTATCAGTCGCGGATTATTGCGGTTGCGGGGAGGGAGCGGCGGAAGCGCATGAACATCGCGGCGAACAGGAGGGTGACGGTCAGACCGATGCCGACGGCGAACTCGTAGCTTATTGTCATGCCGAGAAGTGGCTGGGTCAGTGCGTTGAAGCCCTCGGGCGCGAAGAAGATATATGTCACGGTCACGGCTGTCATGAACATTGCCGGCAGCATTGTGATGACGTATGCCTTCCCGGTTCGGGCGAGATACACGGTGATTGCCCAAAGCGTGAATACCGAAAGCACCTGGTTGCACCATGCGAAGTAACGCCACAGTGCCTCATAGGGAATCAGCATTATCACAAAGCAGAGAATGAATATCGGAACTGAAACCGCAAGGCGTTTGGCAATCTTCTTCTGCTTGATGTTCATGAAGTCGGCGGCGATAAGGCGTGCTGAGCGTAACGCCGTGTCACCCGATGTGATCGGAGCCGCTATCACTCCTAAGATTGCGAGGACTCCTCCCGCTGCGCCGAGCCAGGTCTTTGAGATGTCATTCACAAGCACGGCCGGACTGCTGGAGCCGAGTGTCTGCTGCAATTCCGCGTAACCACCGGTGAATGCCACTGCTGCCGCAGCCCATATCAGAGCCACGATTCCTTCGGTAACCATCGCCCCATAGAAGACTGGACGCGCATGTTTCTCATTTTTCAGGCAGCGCGCCATCATCGGCGACTGGGTGGCGTGGAATCCGGAAATAGCTCCGCAGGCAATCGAGACAAACATCATCGGGAAAATCGGGGCGGAATCAGCATCCAGACGTTGGTTGTCGAGACCATGCCATACTTCAGGAATGAAGTTGGCATTGGCATAGAGCATCGTCATTATTCCCACCGCCATGAAGAGTAATGCCAATCCGAAAATAGGGTAGAGCTTGCCTATGAGTTTGTCGATAGGGAGCAGCGTGGCGAGCATATAGTATGCGAAAATAACCACAATCCAGAACATCCGGTCAAGATGGTCGGGTGTGAGCATCGCCAGCAGGTCGGCCGGATTGTAGACAAACACCGCGCCGACGAGAATCATCAGAAGGAGTGAGAACACGCGCAGCACATTCTTGATACCGTTTCCCAACTGTCCACCGACAATCTCCGGCAGAGATGCCCCGTCGCTGCGAAGGGAAAGCATTCCCGAGAGGTAGTCATGCACCGCTCCTGCGAATATCGTGCCAAACACAATCCAAAGGAAAGCCGCCGGTCCGAACATCACACCCATTATGGCACCGAAAATCGGTCCCAATCCCGCTATGTTCAGGAATTGTATCAGGAAAATCTTCCACGTGGGCAGTTCCACGAAGTCCACACCGTCGGCGTGGGTATGAACCGGGGTCCGGCGGGAGGGATCCTGACCGAAGACTTTTGAAACGAATGTGCCGTAGATGAAGTATCCTCCGATCAGCACGATGAGGGCAATGGTAAATGAAAGCATGGTTGGCGGTTGTTATTGTTGATTGCGGGTTGGGGATATTCTTCCCTAAAGGTGTTCTTGCGCGTGGGGGGCACCGGTTTATCGGAGAGCCTTGTGGACTTCTGAGCGAAGTCTGCTGATTTCTGTCCGTGTTTTCTCAATCTTTATTTCGGCCTGACGGATCTCGTTGCCGAGCCGTGACGAACGTGAGTCACCGTACTCACGCCGCTTTGCTGAAAGGTCGGCTTCGGCGCGGTTGAGTTCCTGGAGGCCCTGTTGGTAACGCTTCATGGCAGCACGTGCCTTTTCGTCGGGCAATTCATCATAGCGGTGAAATATCCTGCCCTTCGACGCTGCGAATGTGAATTCCGGTCTCTTGGCGCGTGCATCGGGGTCGATGGAGCGGATTGTCTCGAGCAACTCGTCATAGTCGGCATCCTCGGGCTGGGTAGCTATGTAGTCATCTATACGTGCGAACGAAAGCACATCATCCTCGTCGGGCGAGTAGTTTGTGCGCAGGTCATTTGTGACATACACGTAAACGGTCAGCTCGTCGTCGAGCTGGTTGCGGTCGGTTGCCCACCAGCCCACACCGTTCAGTTCGTCGATAGCGAGAAGATAGTCATCGTAGGGTGAATTGTACGGGAAGCCGAGATTCGAGGGCTGCAGGAAAGACCCGTCGGCGGCATCGCGGGTAGCGACCATTATGTCATAGCCTCCTATTGAGTTCTCGCCGTTGTCGGCATAGTATAGGGTTACCCCGTCGGCCATCATGAAGGGGTAGATGGCATCGCAGTCTTCCGACAGTTCTTCTGAAAGAGGTGTGGCCTCGCTCCAGCTGCCGTCCGTAAGGCGTGAGGCTTCCACGAGGTGCATGTACCCGGTGGTATCAGGCTGTGCCCAAAGTTTGTAGTCACCCTCCTCATTGGTGAAAACATAGTCGATCGAGTCATCGAAATCGGCGCGGCGACCCGGTAGTGCTTCCGCTCCACGCACGGAGCCTGCCGAGGCCGGTAACCGGTAAGCCTTGAAAAACTCGCGTCGCGGAACAGTTATGCTGTCAATCACGACAATTTTCTCCACCCGGTTCAGGAAGTTCTCGGCATCATTGAGCTGACGGCGATAGGTGTCATATTTGTCGGCGAAAAATTCGTCGGAACGTTTGGCTTTCTTCTGGGCCTGGGCATAAAGGCGTGCGGCCTCGTCGAAACGGTAGTCGAGAAACGCCTCGCGACCCTGCGAGAGCAGTTCGTCCGCACTCTGGGCCGAGGCATCGGCTGCATAGCCGGCGATTGCCGCCGACAATATGGCCGCCACATATAATGTCTTCTTCATATCAAGCATTTCGTATCGGGTAAGATGTGCTACTGTTCATTTTGATTTGAACAGCTACGCATCCACAAATTTAACGAAAAACTTTGATAATACAATAAATATGGTATGTCCAATGTGACTTTTGTACTATAATCATGCGTATTCACAGACGTGCCATCATGAACCTGTCTATATACTAAAGGTTTCGGAGTTTGCGTTTTTATGAATGAGAGAGGCAAATGCCTCTTGACTTATTTTATGAAGATTACATTTCTTACTCCTCCCACAGCCTCTGAGGAGTATCGGCCGGCTGAGCGGTCGGCCGGTTGCACGAGGGTGGTTTATCCCATTCCCAATCTTTATGAACTGACTGTAGCAGCCGTTCTTGAAAAAGCAGGTCATGATGTGCGTCTGGAGACATTCACATTGCCCAAACCCCGCAAGCCGTCGGATCTGGATGAATGGCTTGGCTCCGACGATTCTGATATCTATTGCATATGGGGGGTGAATCTCTCCATGGCAGACGATATTCCGGCAATTGATTCTATTTTGAATATCCGACCGGAGTCACGTGTGCTGATGATGGGGCCTTCCGCCACATTCTTCCATAAGCGCTTTCTCAAGGACAGCCGCGTCTCGGTGGTCCGCGGAGAGCCGGAGGCAACCGTTATGGAATGGGTAGATGCCGTTAGTGCGGGTAAGGATGATTTTTCAGGCATATCCGGACTTTCCTATGTTGATGCCGCCGGGGAAGTTCACCATAACCCTTCCCGTGAACCCTCCCGTGAATTTGACACACTTCCTTTTCCGGCACGCCATCTGCTCGGAGATCTTGAGTTTCACAACCCGAAGCTCAAGTTAGGACCCTATACAACAATTCTCACGTCAAGGAACTGTCCCTACAGATGCATATATTGTGTGCCCAGTTCGCTGACGTTCGCACGAGAACTGGATTATCGTGCCAACCATGGACACAAGCCTCCTATTTCATATAGAAGTCCGGAGAATGTGGCAGAGGAGCTTAAGATGCTTCACGAGCAGGGCTACAAGGCACTCTGTTTTGTAGATGACAATTTCATATGGAATGAGGAGCGTACGCTTGCACTCTGCGAGCCACTGAAAAAATATGGCTTTAAATGGGGTTGTCAGGCACGGGTCGATGCGATTACCGAACCGATTGCCAAGGCTCTTGGCGAGAGTGGATGTTCCTACATTGATCTTGGGGTTGAGTCTTTCAATGACGAGATACTCAAGCATGTCAAGAAGGGATTCAAACGTGAGGATATCTATCGTGCGGTCAAACTTCTTCAGAAGTACAATGTTCCGGTCAAACTGAATATCCTTATCGGTACATCGCCGCTGGAGACACGCGAAACCATACGTCATACAGTGCGCGAGGCCAAGAAACTTGATGTTGATCAGGTTATGATCAATATTATATCTCCCTTCCCCGGAACTGAGTTATATGACATGGCTATCAAGAACGGCTGGATTCTCGGAGGTGAGTATCGCCCTACAGATGTGCAGCGTGAATCAATCCTAAGCTATCCTCAGCTCTCCGCCCAGGAGATGGAGAAGGCTCTTTTCCGTGCCAATCTCTCTTTCTTCATGTCTCCCCGTTTTATAATGAAACAACTCAGACGGTTCTCTTCTTTCAAAGAATTCACTGCAGCATTCAAAGCTTTGAAAATTAAATTGTTCGGATAAATGGTGCGGCTCTCTCTTGTGATAATATCCTGGAATTCCTTTCCAATGCTTCGTGCCTGTCTGGAATCTCTACAACCGTTGTTAAACCGTACCGACGTTGAGTTGGTATGGGTTGACAACGGCTCTTCCGATGAATCGGCACGTTATGTGGCCACCCGGTTTCCGGAAGCCAAGACTAAATTGCTGCCGCGCAATATGGGTGTGGCATATGCGCGTAACCGAGGCGTGGAGATGTCACAAGGAGAGTATGTCATGTTTTTGGACGACGATACGGAAGTATCTTCCGGAACTATAGAGAGACTTCTCGATTATATGGATGCTCATCTTGATACCGGACTTCTCGGATGTGCCTTGCGCGATTCCAATGGGAACCTTCAGGACTCGTTCAAGGGTTATCCCGGATTGTGGTGCAAGGTGCGTAACGTGATACGTAGTAAATTCGGCAAGGGAAACATTAAAACCGAATTGCCTGAAACCGTGATATATCCTGTATATGTTATCGGTGCGTGCCAGTTGGTGCGCCGAGAGGTGTTTGACTGTGTCGGACTGCTTGACGAAAAGATATTTTACGGCCCGGAGGATGCGGATTTTTGTATACGGACACGTAAGGCCGGATGGAAAGTGGCCTACTTCCCGGAAGTGTCAATCCTGCATCATTGGCGACGCATCACATCTCGTTCCCTCACATCACGATCTTCCCGTATGCACATGCGCGGTTTATTGCACTTTTGGTGCAAGCACCGCAGGCTCTGATGTTGTGTCGGCGGGGAGGGAGTCGGGGCGGAGCACGAGGGGGTGAGCGAAGCGGTAGAGGAGCGAGTCGCGGAGAAGCACGAATTTGTCGGTCAGGTTGGTCAGGGTGTCGTTCTCTCCCTCCGATACGTCAAGGTCCGTGTCGGGTGGAAAGACGTAGTTGATACGTGCCAGCTCGTAGTCGAGACATGCCGACAGCCGGAGAACTGTAGCCGAGTCGCGGGCATCTCGCAAACTGTCGGTGTAAAGCATTGTTGTGCTGAGGCACCGTTCATAGAGCGACCTTGCGGCCTCGCTCCGGCCGTCATCCTTTTTCGGTCCGCAACCTGTCACTGTCATCCCGGCCACACACGCCAGCGCCACGCAAGGCAGCACCCTCATCCGCAACCACCCCTTATCCTTGTTGTAAATCATTTTTCTACCCATAGTCTTTTACCAATTAGCCTTATCACCGCCCCGAACCAACCTAATTCACCAAGTCTTATGTCTAACCCCTAAAATCTAAAGCCTAAAGCCTAAAACCTGACACTAAGTTTTTCTGCAAGGAAGCGACCGGTGTACGAGTCCGGACATGCCGCAACATCCTCGGGTGTTCCCTGTGCCACTACCTGACCTCCGGCCTCGCCGCCTTCGGGACCTATGTCTATTACCCAGTCGGCCGACTTGATGATGTCCATGTTGTGCTCGATTATGAGCACGGTGTTGCCCTTGTCAACAAGCCCGTTCAGCGATTTCATCAGCACCGATATGTCGTGGAAATGAAGACCGGTTGTCGGTTCGTCAAATATGAACAGTGTGCCGGTCTGTTTCTCCTGCGAGATGAAGTAGGCGAGTTTTACACGCTGGTTCTCGCCGCCCGACAGCGTTGAGGACGACTGTCCGAGTTTTATGTATCCGAGACCCACATCCTGCAACGGTTTCAGGCGTGATATGATTTTCTTCTCCTGCGAGCCGTTGCTCTCGCCGAGAAACTCAATGGCCTGGTTTACGGTCATCTCCAAGAAGTCATGGATATTCTTTCCGCGATACTCCACATCGAGTACTTCCTGCTTGAACCGCTTGCCGTGGCAGGCCTCACATTCCACCTCTATGTCGGCCATGAACTGCATCGGTATCGTTATCGTTCCCTCACCCTTGCACTCCTCGCAGCGGCCACCCTCGGTGTTGAACGAGAAATAGGCCGGAGTGAATCCCATCTGTTTTGACAGCTGCTGGTCGGCGAAGAGTTTGCGGATTTCATCGTATGCCTTGAGGTATGTCGCCGGGTTGCTGCGCGACGAGGTGCCGATAGGGTTCTGGTCAACGAACTCCACGGCCTTTATGTCGCGCACGTCACCGCGCAGCTCACGGTGGGTGCCCGGTGTGCCGTCGGGTTCGCCGAGGGCACGCATCACTGCCTTGTAAAGTATCTCCTTCACGAGAGTAGACTTTCCCGAACCGCTCACGCCGCTCACCACTGTCATCACGTCGAGAGGAAAACGCACGTCGATGTTCTTCAGATTGTTTTCCGAAGCGCCTATCACGTCGATTGCCTTCTTCCATGCGCGGCGACGGCTTGGAACCTCGATCTGCCGCTCACCGCGCAGATATTCCACCGTATATGAGTCATGGTGCTTGCCGTCTGTCAGTATCTCCTTCAGATTCCCTTCAAGCACAACCTCGCCGCCGTTCCGGCCTGCATCCTTGCCGATGTCAACAATCTCGTCGGCGGCGAGCATGATGTCCTCGTCATGTTCCACGACCACAACCGTATTGCCGATCTGTTGCAGACGGCGCAGCACGCGGATAAGTTTCTCCGTGTCGCGTGAGTGCAGACCGATGCTCGGCTCATCCAATATATATAAGGAGCCGACAAGCGAACTGCCGAGAGAAGTCGCGAGATTGATACGCTGGCTCTCCCCGCCCGAAAGAGTTGACGACAGACGGTCGAGAGTGAGGTAGGAGAGTCCCACCTCGTTCAGGAATCCGAGCCGCTGTCTGATTTCGGTGAGCAGACGGGCCGCTACTTTTTCGTCGCTGCCCGACAGCTTGAGATTGTCGAAGAAATTACCCAACTCGCTTATAGGCATCCTGACAAGTTCGGTTATGCTCTTTCCTCCGATTTTCACATACTCCACATCGGGACGCAGCCGTGAGCCGTGGCAGTCGGGACATGTCGTTTTGCCACGGTAGCGCGCCTTGAGCACACGGTATTGCATCTTGTCCTGACGCGAGTCAAGCCAGCGGAAGAAACCGTCGATTCCCTCCCAGTGGCTGTTGCCGTGCCAGAGAAAATCGCGCTGGGCATCCGTAAGTTCATTATAAGGAGTATGGATAGGGAAGTTGAAGCGGGGTGCGAGATGGGTGAGCCGTGTCTTCCACTCGCTCATCTTCTCGCCGCTCCAGCACTTCACGGCATTCTGATGCACCGAAAGGGTCTTGTTCGGAATAACCAGTTCCTCGCTCACTCCGAGCACCTTGCCGAAGCCCTCGCATGTGGGGCACGCACCATAAGGATTGTTGAAGTTGAACATCAGGTCGCTCGGTTCGCGGAACTCCATACCGTCGGCTGTGAACTTGCGCGAGAAGAAATGCTCATGTGCGCCGTCAGTTCCCCATATCTTGACGATAGCCTCGTCGCGGCCTTCGAAATATGCAGTCTCGACCGAATCGGTCAGACGGGAGATCTCATCCTTGTCGGCCGACACGGCCAGACGGTCAATGAGCAGACGGTAGCCGTCAGTGTCAATATTGTCACCCTGTGACAGAAGGTCTGCAATCATGACAAACTCTCCGTCGCGCTCCAGACGTGAGTATCCCTGCTTCTGGAGAATCTCAAGCTGCTGGGCGGCGGTGCGACCGTCGGGAATGCGGAGACCGGTAAGCACGGCCACGCGGGTGCCCTCGGGGTAGGAGAGCACCGTGCGTACTATGTCCTCTATGCCATGCTTGCGCACCTCCTCACCGCTGACGGGTGAATAAGTGTGGCCTGCGCGTGCGAACAGCATACGCAGATAATCATAAATCTCCGTGGCGGTGCCGACGGTGCTTCGCGGGTTGCGGGTGTTGACCTTCTGCTCCACCGCGATTGCCGGGGGAAGTCCCTTTATATAGTCACACTCCGGCTTCGACATACGCCCGAGAAACTGCCGCGCATAAGCCGACAGGCTCTCCACATATCGCCGCTGGCCTTCGGCATAAAGAGTGTCGAACGCCAGACTCGACTTGCCAGAGCCGCTGACGCCCGTCACTACGATAAAGCGCCCCAAAGGCAATTCGAGGTCAATGTTCTTCAGATTGTTGACCCGAGCCCCCTTCACGCTAATGAAACGGGTCTCAGGTCTGTGACGCACGTCGGTCCGTGCATCGCCATTTATATCGGTATCTTTCTTGTTCTTCATCAATCTATCCTTTGTAAGGCACGCATGGTGTGTTTCCGTGATAGTCGTGACAGTCACGCAGGCATCATGGAACGCGTACCCTACTATATTAACAAACCGGATTCCAAAAAATTTTAAGTAGCTGTTCAAATTAAATGAATACTATATGCGCAGTTATTTTGGAGCAATTTTTGACACTCGAAGAAGGAGCATAGCGGGCTATGCGACTGATGAGAGTGGCGAAAATTGCCCAAAAGAACAAGCAGATAGTATTCAAGCTTAAATGAAAGTTAAAAAATAGTAGCGGTTTAATTTGAACAGCTACTTATAATACGCAATACACCTTAATTATACCGATGTGATGCGGCCGAGCCGGAACACATGATTTATACAAAATTTATCGGACTTAACATAAATTAACAATCGGAAGAGGCCAATACAAAACTTTTTATATAACTTAGCAAAAAATCAATCAGAAGTACCTTTTTAATGAGTTTTATAACTTGAAACAGCGATAATGCTTGCATTGCAGCTTATCATGGGAAACACAAAGAAAAGGGCATAATTACGAACCAATCTAATATAAAGAACGTATGAAAAATTGCAAAAAGTCGGTGCTTCTTTTCGCCACCTCTCTTCTTGCGCTGTCAGGATGGGCCGAGGGTGTGTCGGGAACAATGCCACTTGGTTATTGCAACGTGACAGAGAATCCTACAAGTACAATGTTGGATAAGACCGCCGGAGCATGGAGCAGCGGAGCCATTTTCATCCCCGCCTCCACAGCCTCGACAATAGCGGGCTGTAAAATCACCGGACTGCGTTTCGGAATGTCGTCGCTTCTCGGCATCGATGAGGCGAAGGCATGGATCCGTACGTCGCTCGACGGTGAAGACATTGCCGTCAAAGTCCTCAATTCCGATTCCGATCCTAAACTTGCACGCGGATGGAACGAGGTTTCGTTTGAAGAGCCCTGGACAGTGCCTGAAGACTGCGAGGGATTCTATCTCGGCTATTCTGTACACCAGAAAGGTATCAGCTACGGAATCAACACCAGTCCGGCACCGTGCGGGAACGCGCTCTTCGTGAACATGGCCGGAAACGGCTGGGAAGACCTGTCTTCACAGGGCACATTGTACCTTCAGGCCACGGTGGAGGGTGAGAACCTTCCGGCGGTCAACCTCGGTGTGGCATCCTGCAATCTCGCCGACCAGTTCTTTATGAACAAGGATATCCTGTCGGGAACATTCCGTGTACACAATCTCGGTGCACAGTCTGTTTCCGCATTTGAGGTTTCACTCATGGATGGAGACACACCTCTTTCGAGTGCCATAGTCAACACCAGCCTTGTGCCGGGAGAGAGCAAGGAAATTCCTGTTGACTTCACCGTCGCGTTCCCCGAGGCAGGTATCTACAATCTGACGTTCAAGGTAGACAACATTGCCGAAGGTGATGACGCGGACATGACCGACAACGTGCGCAACCAGGAGGTGCATGTCATGGGCGGCGCTCTGGAACGCATTGTTCTTGTCGAGGAATTCTCAACAGAAAAATGCAATAACTGTCCGCGTGCCGCCGGGCTGCTTGAGTCTATTGTGGAGCGTGAGGCAAACAAGGGCCGTATCGCCGCTGTGGTTCACCATTCAGGTTATTATACTGATTTCCTGACACAGCTTTGGGACAATGACTACCGCTATATTGACAGGCTGGCAGCCGTTGACACCACTAACGAAATTTTAGGGGT